>WNFW01002534.1_pt1 | contig 12507 bp, 13 predicted proteins | sample 5400131 | NCBI WGS metagenome assembly WNFW01 (sample SAMN13153362, study PRJNA577476) | soil metagenome | isolation source: 20 cm soil or saprolite under grassland replicate 1 | place: USA:California | collected 2016-06-15 | reverse complement strand
TCCGCCTGCGACCTGGCGGTCGAGCGCATTGAAGCAGGTATTGACCACGGCGCCGGCGAACCAGCGGCCGCAGAGTCCCATTGACGGGTCGAATATCTTCTTCGCCGGCTCGATCCAATCGATCTCGCGCGCCGCCTCACCCCAAAAGCCCTCGGGATCTCTGAGCGAGCGGGCATGGACCTCGTGATAGCGGCTTTTCCCGTGGATGTTCATGGCATCGCTCCCAGCCTCTCCACCGTCGTGCCCGGGCATAGCAATCTGCGCAGATTGGGTAAACTTATCTGCGCTGCCGGGCATCCACGTCCATGTGCCTATCGACGAAGCAAGACGTGGATGGCCGGGACAAGCCCGGCCACGACGAGGATCAATTTCAACCACTTTTTCTGTCGGCATTGTCACGTGCCGAGCCGCCATTTCAAGGCAAAAACGCTGCGGCATTCGGTTAATGGATACCGGACGGCGTTTTAGTTGGCCTCAATCGCCAGCAGATGGTCCAGCCGCTCCCTCATGGCCTTCTGCAAGTCGTAACCCGGCCGGCCGTACTCGGCATTGCGGCGGGCCAGAAACGCGTCCTGCTCGCGCTGCAAGGCGCGGCCGGCGCGCGGAGCGCGGACCACCTTGGTGTTCACCGCGTTGATCTCGCGGTCGAGATTGGCAAGCTCCGGATTGGCGCAGATCGCCTTTTCGACCGCGCGCCTGGCGGTGGCACAATTGAAGCTCGGCTTGTCGTGGACCGCCATCAGCGCACCCAGGCGTTCCAGTTCCTGCGCCAGCGATTTGTAGCTGGCTTTTGCCGTGGCATGATCCGGGTTCAGCTTGATCGCGGCGCCGAAATCGGCCAGCGCACGGGGCCGGTCGCCCTTTTTGCGGAACAGTTCGCCCCTGACGTTGAAGATATCCGCAAGCGTCGGGTCGAGCCGCAACACCGTGTCGTAGTCGCCGATGGCACGGTCGATCATATCCTTGCGTTCGTAGGCGCCGGCGCGCGCGATCAGCGCCTTGATGCGATCGGCCTTCAATGTCTTGTCATTGTCGACCAGCGCGCCGCACACGGCGATGATGTTGTCGGCGTCATTGGCCGCCACCGCGGCGACGCAAGGCGCGGGGTCTACCTTGGGATCGGTGACCGGTTCGGCACCGGTGGCAAGTGCGTGCGGAGGTATTGCGCAAAGAAAACCGGCGATGGCCGCTTCGCAGATCAGGAATGTTAAAAAACGTCGCATCGGTTTTCTGCAAGTCGCTTTCTGAACGGCTCTGACGGCGGCCGATTTCGGGCGACTATACATGCGGAATTCAATGCTAGAATGCCAGCAATATCGATCTCTGTGCAGAGGGCCCGTGGTTTGACGACATTCGAATGGCTGATCGGCCTGTTGCTTGGCGCGGTGCTGCTGTCGGCACTGGCCCGGCGGATCAAGGTGCCCTATCCGACTTTTCTCGCCATCGGCGGCATGCTGCTGGCCTTCGTGCCGTCGGGCCCGTCGTGGACGCTGGAGCCTGACCTGGCGCTGGCGCTGTTCGTGGCGCCAGTGCTGCTCGATGCCGCATTCGACACTTCGCTGCGCGACCTCAGGAACAACTGGCTGCCGGTCTCGACGCTGGTATTCATCGCGGTCGGTCTCACCACCGCCGCGGTGGCGGTGCTGGTCCGTTGGCTGCTGCCGGACATGCCGTGGGCGGCCGCGATCGCGCTCGGCGCCATCGTGGCGCCGCCTGATGCGGCCGCGGCGACAGCCATCCTGCGCCAGGTCAACCTGCCCTATCGGATCCTCAAGATCCTCGAAGGCGAGAGCCTGCTCAACGACGCCAGCGCGCTGTTGATCTATCGGGTCGCGGTCGGTGCCGCCGCGGTGGAGCACTTCAAATGGAGCGAGTTTGCGCCGTCGATCGTATTGGCGTTGGCGGGCAGCCTGGCGGCGGGCTATTTGTTCGCGACGATGTCGATGTTGGTGACCCGGCGGATCACCGATGCGCCGAGTTCGATCATCGTGCAGTTCGCGGGCACGTTCACGGTCTGGATCGTCGCCGAGCATATCGGCCTCTCCGGCATCCTGACCATCGTCGCCTATGCGATCACCATTGCGCGGACCGCACCGGCGCGGACGCCGGCGCGGCTGCGCGTGCCGTCCTATGCGGTGTGGGAAACCGCCGTGTTCGTGCTCAACGTGCTGGCGTTCATGCTGATCGGCATGCAGTTGCGGCCGATCTGGACCCGGCTCGATGATCCCGTGCGATTGAAATATTGCCTGATCGCCGCTGCAGTGCTTGGTGCGGTCATTCTGGCGCGGATCGCCTGGGTGATCCTTTACGGCACCACATTGCGGGCATTGATCGCGCGAGGCCTGTTTCACCCAAGACGCCCAATGGCAGTGCCCACCGTCAAGGGCGGAATCGTGGTGTCATGGTGCGGCATGCGCGGCATCGTCACGCTGGCAGCGGCATTCGCGCTGCCGGCGAGCTTTCCGTATCGCGATCTCATGCTGCTGACGGCGTTTGCCGTGGTGCTGGGCTCGCTGGTGCTCCAGGGCCTGACCTTGCGGCCGCTGATCCTGGCGCTGCGGCTGAAGGACGAAAATCCGGTGGCCGCCGAAGTCGGGCGCGCCCGCGCCGTCGCGTTTCGCGCCGCGCTCGATGAGATCGACGGCGACCCGTCCGAAGAGGCCGAAATCCTCAGGCTCGAATACCGCGCGCTGTTGCTGCGCGCGGAAGGCGATCCCGATGGCGGCGTATCCTCAAGCGAATTGCCCGCCGACCCGCTGCGGCGGCGCGCGATCGGTGCGGCGCGGCGGTCGATCCTCGCCTTGCGTCAATCGGAAGATATCGGCGACGACGCCTTTCACCGGCTCGAGGAAGAATTCGACTGGGCCGAATTGAGCGCGCAGGGGTGAGGCGTGTTGGTGTCCCGGACGCGGTGCAGCGCTCTTGCGCTGCTCCGCAGAGCCTGGACCCATCAGGTCCCACACCAGGAAATGGGCCCCGGATCAGCAGCGCACCACGCCGCAAGAGCGGCGTGCCGCGCAGCATCCGGGGCACGCAGCCGCGAGGCAGACCTAACCCGCCTTCAGCGTAACCCCGCCGTCGACCACCAGCTCGATGCCGGTCACATATTTCGACTCGTCGGAAGCGAGAAACAGCGCGGCGTTGGCGACGTCCCAGGCGTCGCCCATGTGTCCCATCGGCACCTGGGCGTCGCGCGCGCGCCACATCGCCTCGACATCCCCCTTGGCGTAACTTGCCGCCAGGCCTGCGGAGTGTTCGACCATCGGCGTCTTCATCAGGCCCGGCAGGACGCAATTCACCCTGATCTTCATCGGCGCGTATTCGATCGCCGTCGTGCGCGTCATCTGGTTCATCGCGGCCTTGGTGGTGGCGTAGGTGACATAGGAGATGCCGAGGTGGCGGATCGAGGCGATCGACGAGATGTTGATGATCGATCCGCCGCCCTGTTTCTGCATCACCGGGATGACGTGCTTCATGGAAAGAAAGGCGCTTTTGAGATTGACCGCGAACACGCGGTCCCAATCCGCTTCGGACACTTCGACGACGCATCCCATCTCGGCGATGCCGACATTGTTGTCGAGCACGTCGATACGGCCATAGGTCTTGAGGCATGCCACGACCATCGCCTCGACGTCGCCGGCGCGAGAAACATCTGCGGTGAATGCCGTTGCATGACCGCCTTCGGACTCGATGATTTTGACGGTGTGTTCCGCCGCTGTGGCGTTGCGATCGACGCAAAACACCTGCGCGCCCTCGCGCGCAAACGTCACCGCGGTCGCCTTGCCATTGCCCCAGCCCGGCCCGATCGAGCCGGCCCCGACCACCATCGCGGTCTTGCCCTTGAGCCGTTGCATTGGCTGCTCCCTTTTCTGGATTGTTATTGGCTTTGGCCCGGGCTGGCGACGATCTGGATGTAGTTCGGATAAATCGCGCCGATGGTGCGCAACTTATCCATCTTGGTCTCGAAGCCCGCCTCCTCGTCGCCATCCCAGGCGGCCTTCAGCGAGTCGCCGAGTGCAAACGCGATCTCGCCACGGCCCTGTTGCAGCAAAACCAGATTCTCGACCGACGCCTTAGTGGCCTGTACCTGGGTCTTCACACCAGCAATCTTGTCGGTGTAGATTTTTCCGATCGCAACACCGAGCGGGTAATACACCCCGGATGTGCCGCCGGTCAGCACGTTGATAAATGCTTGCGCCCGCGCCGCCGGGACCGACAGAACAGCGGCCGCCGCAACCGCAACGGCAATCAACTTCAAACGCATCAAGCATCATTCTCCCTGATTTAGCCAGGAAATTGGACGGGCGAAAGCCCCCGGTCAACCCATCCAATCGGCCATAAGAGCTGCAGCAAATCAGTATTGTCATGATGCCCGCGACCGGCCGCATGTTGTCCGCGCTTCGCACTGGCAACAGCGCGGTTCCCCGCGTACTCTAAGGCTGCAAAAATCGGTCCTCAGAGGCCGTCTTATCCGGGAGAACGTTATAATGCCTGCCAATCGTGCCGTTGGATTATCCTTGGGGGCCGCGATCCTGCTCTGCAGCTCCAGCCTCGATCTTGCCCGTGCCAATCCATTCATGATCGTCGGCAACGACGAGAAAGTCTGGTGGGATGATGATGGAAAGCCGGTGCTGTCGGCGCCTGGCAAGGACGCGGTGCTGATCGTCGATCTCGCCGATCCTGAAAGTCCCAAGATCGTCGCGACCCTGCCCGTGAAGAATTCGATCGTGGGGCCGCCGGTCAATCTCGACATCGATCCGAGCGGTTCGGTGGCGCTGGTGGCCGATTCTGTCGATGTGACCAAGGATGGCGATACATTCAAACAGGTGCCGGACAACAAGATTTACGTGATCGATCTCAAGGCCAACCCGCCCAAACTGGCGGCGACGGTCACCGGTGGCAAGCAGCCATCGGGACTGAGCTTCAGTCCATCCGGCAAGATGGCGCTGGTCGCCAACCGCGGCGACAATTCGGTCAGTGTGCTTGCGGTCGACGGCACCGACGTCAAGGTCACCGACACGATCACATTTCCCGACAGCGTCGCCCACGTGGTGTTCACGCCGGACGGCAAACGTGCGCTGGCCGTGAGATTTCCCGCGCACAAGGTCTCGGTGCTCGACATCGCCGGCGACAAGGTAACCTATAACAAGGTCGACCTGCCGACCGGGCAATGGCCTTATAACGTCGTGGTCACGCCCAACAGCAAGATCGCGCTGACCTCCGACAATGGCGGCGCTGGCTCTTCCGACGGCAGCGTCGACACCACGAGCGTGATCGATCTGGAAGCCAACCCGCCACGCGTGATCGATCGGGTGGTGGTCGGAGACGGCCCCGAAGGGCTGGCGATGAGCCCAAAAGGCAATCTCGCGGTCGCCGCCATTCTGCGTGGCTCCAACATGAAGAAAGCCTTCTTCTACCAGAAGAACGGCAGCCTTTCGATCCTGAAGATCGACGGCAAGAAGGTGACCAAGACACAGGACATCGAAGTCGGCGGATTGCCGGAAGCCGTCGTGTTCACACCCGACGGCAAGTACATTCTGGCCGGAAACTACATGACCCAGGATTTCTCGATCCTGAAGGTCAACGGCACCAAGGTCACCGACACCGGCAAGCGCTTCAAGGTGCCGGGACATCCGGCTTCGGCACGCATGAGTCACTAAGCGCGACGATATTGGTTCGAAGCGATGCGCTCAAATCTATCCCGTCATCCTGGGGAGCGCGTTTTCGCGTGTCTCGAAGGATGACGGAACTGAGATAAGCGCGCCGACTTAGCTCAAAGGCCCACTTTAGAGCCTTCCCGATCACTGAAACGTCATGTCGAGACATTTCGAAATGTCGGAGCCGAGACCGGATGAAACGATGATGCAGCCGCGGACCTTCTGCGCGTTGTTGTCGCTGGCCCACACCGCATAGCCGCCGGTGCCGAAAAACGAATTGGTGTTGGGCGGCTCGGTCTCGGTGGCGTCGAACGAATAATTCGAGTCGGTATCGAAGATGCGGGGCTTTTTGTTGCAGCCGCCGTCGGTCTGGACGTTGATGATTTCCTTGTTGTCCCGCGTCAGCGCCAGGCTGACCTGGCACCGGAAATATTCCGAGGTCTTGATGTTGAAAAGATAGGCGTAGGACTTGCAGGTCGCGGTATTGAGCTTGCCGGCACTCAGGCCGCGGCTGCAGGAAATTCTCTGGTTGTTGCTGAGCTTGTATTCATCGGCACGGGCCACGCCAACCAGCGTCACCAACAACAGCGCGACGCCCCAACAAATCTTACTGACGTGGTTCATCCGAATCATCCCCATGAGGTATTTTGTAAAAGACAGCATTTAGACTGACACGGGAACATAGTCGCGAAGCCGGAAGCGGGAAATCACAAAGTCTAATACAAAGTCTAACGATGACGCGGTGCGGCGAAGGGACCCGGCATATTGACGGAAGAACAGCGTTCGTGGTTTGTTCAAGAACGGACGGGATCGGTCGCGGGGAGAGTGAAATGACAGGAATTTCGATCAAGACAATTTTGCTGGCGGCCACGCTGGCCGCACTGACGACATCCGCATTTGCGCAAAGCTCTGCGCCGACGCCCTGGGTGCTGGAGCCGGATATGGGCTATGGCTACGACAAGGACGGCAAGACGTTTTCCTACAAGATGGGCACCAACAATGCCGGCATGCTCTTGAAGGGCGCCAAGAAAGTGCCGAAGGGCACGTTGTTTTTCATCGGCCACAACGGGCAGCTCTATATGCGGACCGGACCGTACCTTGAAGGCGACGGCAAGTTCATGTTCGGGACGAATTGAGGCGCGAACCTCTCTCCCCGAGTCGTCCCGGCCAAGTGAGCCACCGGGTCCGGCCTTGGCCGGGCCGATGACAGGCTCCGCGAACGCTGAGCCGGGATCCATAACCACAGGCTTGGGTTGATAGTCCGGGACGTTTGCCAGATTGCCTTAACGATAGGCCGCGGGGTATGGGTCCCGGCTCAAGGCCGGACGCTGGGCTAAAACGCCGCCGCCAGGTCCTTGGCGCCCGGCAGATTGCCGTTGCTATCCATCCTGCTATCGGTGACCGTCAGCAGTTTGGCCACCGTGTTGTTGCGGATCGCCACCGGGTTGCGCTCATAGCCGGAGCGCTGGAAGAAGTTCGAGGTCGGCACCTGCTCGCGCATCGCCTGCGGCATCGTCACCATGTCGAGGCCGGTGCCGTCGCCGGTGAGGTTCATCATCTCCAGCTCGGCGGCGGTGAGCGCGCGGGTGTAGCCCTTGGCGCGCGCGAAGATCACGGAGGTCAGGAGTTTGTGGGTCTGCAGCAGCGGACCGACATCGATGTCAAGCACCATCGCATGCAGCGCCCATCCTTCCGGCGTGTCGGCGAGTTTCTCGTGCTGGCTCCAATCGTCCGGCACCGAGCGCGCGAACGCCACCATCCGTTTCAACACCGCGATCTTGTGATCCAGCATCTTGCGCTGGCTCCCCGACAAGCGCGCAGCCTTTTCCGTCAAGGCGTGCACGAATTCGTGGCCCTGCTCGGCGAGCAGTTCGACGCTGTTGGTGGTGAGCAGCTGATTATAGCCGATCGCGGTGGAGATCGCGCGCGAGCCCGGCCGCGCGGCGCTCAGTCCCGATTGCATGTCGTGATTGCCGTTGCCACCGGTCTCGAATGAATAGACCCGCACCGCCTGCTCGCGCGTCAACCCCGCTGCCGACGCAACCCGGGCATAGGCCCGCTTGAAGTCGCCCTCGCTGGCGGGCCGCTCCGGGGCAAACTGGAAATGTTCTACGGCGGCTTTCAGGAGATCGGCGACAAGGGGTATATATTTGTGCTGGCGTGGTGCTTCTTCCGGCTCCGGCTCTGGCGACGGATTCACCGGCCGCTTCGGCCCGGTATACACAGGCGGTTGCGCCAACACGTAATCGTCGAGCGTGATCGGTTGGCGGTCGCGCCGCTTGGCGTTGCGACCCCTTCGTTTTTCGGCGATCGCGCTCCAATAGGCGCCCGCTTGCTGCTCGAAGGCCGCGCGCGCCTGCTGATATTCGCCGAGCTTGCGGCGGTATTCCGCAATCGCTTGCGGCGATACCGCCTGCGCCATCGCATCCGTGACCGCTGCAGGAAGCGTGGCCGCGTCCATCGCAGCCGCCTGCGGCGCGATCAGCAGCAGCGCGAGCGCGAGATATCCAGGACAAAAGCGAATCGCATGACGGCACATCGATGCGTTGTACCAAACGCACCCCGCGCAAGTCAGCCCCCGAAACCGCGGCAGAATTCATTTCCAGGCGAATACCGGCTGTTCCAACTCGGCCACGCGGGTATTGCGGCCCGCGAGCACCTCGCGGAACTGGTAGATCAGCGCCGCGGTCGGCGCATGGATATGCTGACCGGCGTGGCGAAAGCGGATCACGCGGCGCGTGCTTTCGGGAATGGTGATGAAGCTGAATGCATCTTCCTGCTCGATATCGTCGAGCGCGATGCGATGCACGGAAGCGACCTCCGCAGGGTTGGGCAAGATCGCCGGGTTGCCGCCCGCCCAAACCACGACCGGCGTGATGAGATAGCCTGATCGCGTCGGATAATCGTCGAGCAAGCCCAGTACATCGCCCGCACCGAGTTCAAGGCCGAGTTCTTCGTGAAGCTCGCGCAGCGCAGCCTCCGCCGGTGTTTCGCCTTGATCGCAGCGCCCGCCCGGCAGCGCCCATTGCGCGCCATGGGAGCGCAGGCCTGCGGCGCGGAGGGTCAGCAAAAATCCCGTTTCACCTGCGTCATCCGCTTCGACCAGCGCGATGGCGACGGCGGCGCGCTTCAGCGTCGGCTCTGGCTTGTCCGGCTCGGCGCGTGAAAACGCCGTGCAGAGGTCTGCGATATTCCGCCGGGTGGTATCGTCAAATGACCGGACCATCCCGCTTGACTACAACAATCGCGCGACCGATGAAATGTCCCGAGAGACATCAATGCTTGCAGAGACCGGATGGAATGACATGACTGACAAGGCGGCCGCCGGGAAGCTCAAATCCGACGGCTGGACCATCGTCGAAACGTCAGGGTTTCTCCATCTGGTCGGACCATTGTGGCAACGGGTCGTCAACGGCGAGCACGAATACGCGCTGGTGGCGCAAGACAAGCACCATAATCGCCGCGGCCTGGTGCAGGGCGGGGTATTGATGACATTCGCCGACCGCGCCTGCGGCATGACCGCGCGATTCGTCTCGGGCCGGCCGACGCTGGCGACGGTGCAGTTCGATGCGCATTTCGTCGAGGCCGGCAAGATCGGCGAGATCCTGGTGTCGAAACCGCACGTGGTGCGCACGACCCGCAGCCTCATTTTCATCACCACCGAGGTGACCGTCGACAAGCGCTGCATCGCCATGGCCTCCGGCGTGTTCAAGATATTGAGGAACGAGTGAGGCTCTCGTCGTACCCTTGCTTCACGTCATTGCGAGGAGCCAACGGGCCCGGCCTTCGGCCGGCCCGATGATGAACTCCGCGACGAAGCAATCCAGGTCTTGCTTGCCGATCCCTGGATTGCTTCGCTACGCTCGCAATGACAGTATCAAACGGTCTCGCTTTTCTGGTCACATCAAAGGGACTCACCGATGCAATATCGTCAACTCGGCCGCAGCGGCCTGAAGATCTCGCCGATATGTCTGGGCACCATGATGTTCGGCGGGCCGACCGATGAGGCGACCTCGATGCGGATCGTGGCCAAAGCGCGCGAGGCCGGCGTCAACTTCATCGATACCGCGGATGCTTACTCCAGCGGCAATTCCGAAACGGTGGTCGGGCGCGCCATTTCCAACAGCCGGCATAGTTGGGTGCTCGCGACAAAACTCGCCAACTTGATGGGGGACGATCCCAATCGCGGCGGATTATCGCGGCGCTGGGTGCTGCAGGCCGCCGACGAAAGCCTGAAGCGGCTCGGCACCGATCACATCGACATCTACTATTTGCACAAGGAGGATCATTCGACGCCGCTGGAGGAGACCGTGCGCGCGATGGGCGAACTGATCCGACAAGGCAAGGTGCGCTATTTCGGGGTCTCGAATTATCGGGCGTGGCGGGTCGCCGAAATCTGCAACATCTGCGACCGCAATGGCATCGACCGCCCGATCGTCAGCCAGCCCTATTACAACGCGATGAACCGCATGCCTGAAGTGGAGCATTTCCCGGCCTGCGGCTATTATGGCCTCGGCATCGTGCCCTACAGCCCGCTGGCGCGCGGCGTGCTGACCGGGAAATATCGCCCCGATGCAGCTCCCGACAGGGACACCCGTGCCGGCCGCAACGACGTCAGAATGATGCAAACCGAGTGGCGGCCGGAATCGCTCAAGCTCGCGCAGGAAATAAGACAATATGCCGAGGCGAAGGGCATCACATCAGGGCAGTTCGCGGTCTCGTGGGTATTGAACTCCTCGTTCGTCTCCGCCGTGATCGCGGGCCCGCGCACTGAACAACAATGGGACGATTACCTGCGCGCGCTGGACTATCGATTTACCGCCGAGGACGAAGCGCTGATCGACCGCCTGGTCGCAAGCGGCCATCCCTCGACGCCGGGTTACAATGATCCGGCGTACCCGATCGAGGGGCGACGGGCGCGGACCTCGGCTTAGTGGAAATCGTGGTGGCCGACGAACCGCCGGCACGCACGGAGCATGCCGTCCGACACCCGAAGCTATCGCTTCCTCGCTGCTGAATCCGGAATCCCCACACAGGTGGTGGTGCCGTCGGTTTCCCGGGCGGCAATGCTGCAGGGGACTGCCTTGACGGTTTTGGTGGAAACACCGTCCTCGGCAACCTTGTCGAGGCCGGTTTGCGTCCCCGGATGCAATGGCCCGCCTTGCTGCGGAACCACGTCGCCATTCGGGCGCGTCGCTGTCGTGACCCCAACGGTCCCGCCGGGGGAACTGCCTTCAACCGCTCCCGGTGCCTGTTGGGCACCCTGCCAGAGGTATCATGGTAAGCGCGACCGCCAAGGTGAGGGTGATCCTGCGCATGGAGGCCTCCTATGGATGCATTCATAGCAATGAAATGCCGCTGCAAAAGTTCCCGAGAAGGGATTTAACGGAACCTTTACCAGCCAGGCAGATCGCGGCGCGCGTTTACGCTTCCGATATGACAGCCATATTGAATCAGGCGGGGATCATTGCAAACGACCGGGACACGTTATGCCGAACCGCCAATTTTCTGCCGTGGCGCTCGACCACGCCCATTGCCGCGCGATTTGCGATGAGATCGGGGAGCGGCTGCGTCAAGCCCTCAAACCCGAAGCCTTGGAAATCCCGCAGCACTTGCGGACGTTGCTTGATAGGTTCGCCCAACTGGAACAGGCGCCTTCGATCGCGCCTTCGATCGACGAGATGTTTTTCCCGCAACGCAGCGAAGCCCCTGCTTCCGTCAAGCCGTGAGCCGATCCGGCGTTGCCTGCCACCAATCGCAGATCAACTTCTGCCGGTTCTTGAATTGAACCGAAAGATCGGCGAACGGGCGTTCCTTGGCGGGAATGACGCTCTCGATCCTGGCGACGGCCTTGGCACCTTCGCGTGCGTCTTCCTCGCCGTTAAAGCGATGAATTTCGAAACCGCGATAGTTCGGCATCATGTGCTGAAAGCCGAGATGAGACAGCCAGCTGAGCTGCAATAATTCGGTAAGCGAGAGATCGACCCGGATCTTTCCCTCCGCCGGTGCCTTTCTTCGGATGCCGGCCGCATGCCCCTTCAGCCAGCATGCCTCGCCGATCGCATCGCCGACGACCCAGAGCCGCGCGTGGTAGGGGTCGGTCGACCCCTTGGCCTTTTTCCAGCGCTTCCGGGAGACGGCTTTGACCGCCTTGACGGCCTTTGCCACCCGCTCAGGTACGACCTGCCCCTCGATTTCGTAATGCGAGCTGATGCCCCGGGAAATCTCGCGCGTGGCCTCCTCCATGCCGTGGAGGCGCCCCTTCTCGAAATACGACCTGGCGCTGGACCAGCCAGCGACGATGAGCGCCAAATGCAGGCCACCCAGTAACAGAAGAATATCCACGGCCCCGAAACCCCACTTGGGCCCGAAGCATATTCGGGCCTTAACCCCACTTGAATTTAACCGGATTTGGTTAAGGCACCCGTAAGGGGATGGCGGCGCAGGCGCGTTTTGGACGGCCCGTACTTCTACGCCCGCCAAATGAGCCGGCCGGCGGTCCCCTGCGCGATCGATTTTCGCCGGCCGCAGGATGAGGGGTAAAGTTACGTCTGACGCAGTAGGACTACCAACTGAGCTACCTGGGCACATCGCGGGGCGAGCAGCGCCAAGCGACCCCTGATGATGGGTAATGTTCGGATTCACCTGTCAAACAGCGATCGAGATGTGCGTCCGCGTTCTCGCGGCACGATGTGCCCGAGCTTTGCGTAGACCTTCCGCCCTCCTTCGAAGTAGAGGGCGCAGGGAAAGCCGGATGCGCGCTGCACCCGCGGTCTCGTGTGCAATGTGCACAAAAAAGTGCGCACACGAGCATACAGGTCCAGCGGAGGCAATCCGGCTTTCCCTGCGC
>WNFW01006139.1_pt1 | contig 12510 bp, 12 predicted proteins | sample 5400131 | NCBI WGS metagenome assembly WNFW01 (sample SAMN13153362, study PRJNA577476) | soil metagenome | isolation source: 20 cm soil or saprolite under grassland replicate 1 | place: USA:California | collected 2016-06-15 | reverse complement strand
CTCGACGAAATCGCCGAGCTCGGAGTCCTCCTCCTCGCCGATCGGCTTCTCCAGTGAGACCGGATGCTGCGCCATCCGCAGGATCTCCCGTACCTCGCCCGTCGTTATCTCGAGCTCGAGGGCGATCTCCTCGGGCTGCGGCTCGCGGCCGAGGCGCTGGACGAGCTGCCGTTCGATGTGCACGACCTTGTTCAGCTTCTCGACCATGTGCACCGGGATGCGGATCGTGCGCGCCTTGTCCGCGATCGCGCGTGTGACGGCCTGCCGGATCCACCAGGTCGCGTACGTCGAGAACTTGTAGCCCTTGCGGTAGTCGAACTTCTCGACCGCGCGGATCAGGCCGAGCGAGCCCTCCTGGATCAGGTCGAGGAACGAGAGCCCGCGGCCCAGGTAGCTCTTCGCGATCGAGACGACGAGCCTCAGGTTGGCCTCGATCATGTGCGTCTTCGCGGCCATGTCCCCGCGCTCGATCCGCTTGGCCAGGTACACCTCCTGGTCGGCGGTCAGCAGCGGGACTTTCCCGATCTCCCGCAGGTAGAGCCGGAGCGAATCGAGCGACGGCTCGACGGAGAGATCGAGCTTGGGGCCCTTCTCCTCCTCGGCCAGCGCCGGCTGCTCGTGCGGCGGGTGCTTGTGCAACTCCCCCTCGACCAGCTCGATCGAGTGATCGATCAGGTACGTGTAGAAGTCCTCGATCTGTTCTTTGGAGAGGTCGACCTCCTCGAGCCCCGCGACGATCTCGTCGTAGGTGAGAAAGCCCTTGTTCGTTCCGTCCTGTACCAGCTTGTGGAGCTCTTCGACGTCCGGGAGGGAGATGTCGACTGTGAGCAATGGACCTCTCTTTCGCTCTAGGGGGACGGGGACCCAGGAACGCAAAGAGCCGGTGGGACGCCCTCCCCCGGCTCACACTCTCGGCGCGCTGGAACTTAACACCTATCCACAGGCTTGTGAAGAACTTTTTTCAAGCTACTCGCACTTCGCCCACCACTTCGTTTCGACTGTTGCCAACTGGTGTCGGACCGAAGACCTCGCCGTCGAGGCCGAGTTGTCCCAGGAACGCTCCGAGCGCCGGCCGCAGGGCACGCTGGGCGCCGTCCTCGACCTTGACCGCGAGGGAGAGGCCGTCCGGGGAGGCCGCGCAGAGGAGCGCTTCCGCCCCGCCTTTCGAGATCCAGCCCGGGAACGCCTGCATCAGGTTGGTGTCGGCGGCTCGCGGGCCGCGGATCAGCTCGGGGTGCGCACGCATCGCAGCGGCGACCCGCCCGTCGACGCCGCCGAAGGCGATCGCGATCCTCGTCAGGGGCAACGCGAAGGTGACGACGCCGCAGCCGTCGATTCCGGTTTGGGTCTCATCCGTACCGGCGAGGCGCGTGACTTCCGCGAGCTCTGCCTGTTGGCATGGATGGTCGGGCAGGCGGTAGCCCTCGGTCGGCCAGCCTTCCGCGCGGCAGAGCGCGAGCATCCCGGCGTGCTTGCCGGAGCAGTTGTGCCTCAGCTTCGAGCCCTCGAACGGCCCGCATTCGAGATCGTCTTCGGTGGCGGGCGCCTTCGCGAGGAGCGCCTGGACGGCCTCGAGCTGCTGGGCATCGGCGAGGTGCGACGCCGACGCGATCGCGAGGTCCCTGTCGTCGAGGTCCTCACGCGCGCGCGCGAGCGGCAGGGCCTGGATCGGTTTCGCGGCGGAGCGCATGAACGTGACGAGGTCGGGGTCCCCGGCAGACGCAACGATCTCGCCGTCCCGGACGGCTACTGCGTGCACGCGATGCTCGGACTCGACGGTCTCGCCGCGGAGCACCGTTACCCTGATCGGCTCAGCCATGAGGAGACTCTAAGTGCCTGAACTGCCGGAAATGGAGGCGTGGCGCCGCGAGCTGGACGGCCCCGTCTCTGCCTTCCCGATCGCGAAGGCGGGCCCCGCGCACATCGCGACGCTGAAGACGTTCGATCCGCCCCTGTCCGCGCTCGAGGGGCGGCGGCTCGCGGGAGCGGAGCGGCGCGCGAAGCGGCTCATGTTTCCGACCGAGGACGGCGAGCTCGTGTTGCTCGTGCACCTCATGACCGCGGGGCGCCTGCGGTACGTGCTCGTGGGCGAGAAACGGCCCAAGACGCCTGCGTTCAGGATGGGGTTCGAGGGCGGAGCCGAGCTGATCCTGACCGAGGCCGGGAAGAAGAAGCGCGCCGGGGTCTGGCTGCTCGCCCCCGACGCCGTCGAGCTCGAGCTCGGCCATCTCGGGCCGGAGGCGAACGAGGTCGACGCGGCTCAGCTGGCCGAGATCCTCGCGGGCGAGTCGCGGCGCCTGCACTCGCTGCTCCGCGACCAGCGCGTGATCGCCGGGATCGGCCGCGCGTGGGCGAACGAGATCCTCCATGCCGCGCAACTGTCCCCTTACGCCCTGTCCCGGGACCTGGTCCCGGGACAGGTCCACAAGCTCGCGGACGCGATCCACTCGGAGCTCGGACGCGGGCTGGAGCTGCGCCAGCGCGGCGCGAACGACTCCAGGACGTACCGCGTGCACAGGAAGCTGGGCGAGCCCTGCTACGTGTGCGGCACGCCGATCGCGCAGGTCGATTTCGAGGAGCACACGATCTATTACTGCCCCGACTGCCAGACCGGCGGGCGGATCCTCAAAGACCGCCGACTTTCGCGCCTGCTGCGGTGAGCGCCTGGTGAGCTCGATTGAATGACCGGTCCTGACAGAGGTCCCGCGCGGCTGATTGGATCCGTGCATGCAGTCGCGACTCCTCGGGAAGACCGGCTGGGACGTCTCCGAGATCGGCTACGGCGCGTGGGCGATCGGCGGTAGCTGGGGCGAGACCGACGACAGGGAGTCCCTGGCGGCGATGCACGCAGCGGTCGACGCGGGCGTGACGTTCTTCGACACGGCGGACGTCTACGGGGACGGGCGATCGGAGCGCCTGATCGCGCGCCTGTTGCAGGAGCGCCAGGAGCGGCTCGTGGTCGCGACCAAGTTCGGACGGCGGGTGGAGCTGGATCCGGCCCTCTACACCTACGAGAACCTCCGAGGTTGGCTCGAGCGTTCACGGGAGAACCTCGGCGTCGAGGCCGTCGACCTCGTACAGCTGCATTGCCCGCCCCGGGAGACGTACTACCTGCCCGAGGTGCACGAGGCCTGCGGCAGGCTCGTGCAGGAGGGCCTCGTCCGGGCGTACGGCGTCAGCGTCGAAAAGGTCGAGGACGCGCTGAAGGCGATCGAATTCGAGGGGGTCGCCACCGTTCAGCTCATCTTCAACATGCTCAGGCAGCGGCCCGCGGAGCTCTTCTTCGACCAGGCGCGGCGGCGCGACGTCGGGGTGATCGCCCGCGTCCCGCTCGCCTCGGGACTGCTGACCGGGAAGTTCGACCGCAACACCACCTTCGCCGCGGACGACCACCGCGAGTTCAACCGACACGGCGAGGAGTTCGACGTCGGCGAGACCTTCTCCGGGGTCGACTACGAGGTCGGGCTGGACGTAGTCGAGGAGCTCAAGCCGCTCGTGCCTCCGGGTGCGACGCTGGCCCAGCTCGCGCTGCGCTGGATCCTCTCGTTCGACGCCGTCTCGACGGTCATCCCCGGCGCGAAGACGCCGGAGCAGGCCCGTGCGAACGCCGCCGCCGCCGAGCTGCCTGCACCTTCGCCCGAAACGATGGAGCGGGTCGCAGAAATCTACCGCCGGCAGATCGCCCCGCTGGTGCACCAGCGCTGGGAGCCGTTACCCAGGCGCGAGCTCGTACGCGCCGTCGACCGAGGCGCAACCTTTTCGAGGACATGTCCCGTGCCTGACACTGGTCATGCCTCAAAGAGGCGGTGCTCATGACGTGGTTGAGCCGATTCCAGCCTCGGCCATCGGCTGCGTCGGACGTGTCCGGTGTCAGACGCCGGACAGGTGCGGTTTGGACAGCGTCAGCCGGCTGCGCTGGGCTGGACGAGGCCCGACTCGTACGCGAAGACGACGGCCTGGACGCGATCGCGGAGCCCGAGCTTCCGGAAGATGTGCGCGACATGCGTCTTCACGGTCGCCTCGCTGACGAAGAGCTCCTGGGCGATCTCCGCGTTCGAGAGCCCGCGCGCGACCTGCTTCAGCACCTCGAGCTCGCGGTCGGTCAGCTCCCCGACCTCGGGCGGCGGAGTTCGCGCCGCCTCGGGCGGCCTGCGCACGAACTCCTCGATCACCCGCTTGGTGATCGACGGCGCCAGCAGCGCATCGCCTGACGCGACTGCGCGGATCCCGTCGACGAGCTGCTCGGGCGGGACGTCCTTGAGCAGGAACCCGCTCGCGCCCGCCTGCAGAGCCTCGTAGACGTACTCGTCCATGTCGAAGGTGGTCAGCATCACGACCTTGGCGGACACGGCCGGATCGGACATCAGCCGCCGGGTCGCCTCGATACCGTCCAGGTCGGGCATGCGCACGTCCATCAGGACGACGTCCGGAGCAACCCGGCGCACCTCCTCCAGAGCCTCTCCACCGTCCACGGCCTCGCCGACGACCTCGATGTCCTGCTCTGCCTCGAGGATCATCCGGAACCCCGCCCGCACGAGCGCCTGGTCGTCCGCGATCAGCACGCGAACCGTGCCCTTCGCCTCCCGCTCGGGCTTCGATGCTCGCCGTGCCGCGTCCGCGAGCCGACTCTCGTCGCCCTCGAACGGCGTGTGGTCGAGCGTCCTCAGCGGCGGAAACGACTCCTGGAGACCGGGGACGACGATCTGGAAGAGCTGGATCGGCCGGTCGAAGTCTTTCAGCCGCTGCGCGCCGAGGTCCTGCGTCGCGCCGGGCAACTCCTCCTCCTGGTCCTCGAGGAGCGCGAAGGTCGTCGGCGAGATCAGGATCTGACCGCCGTGCCCGGCCGAGCAGATGCGGGCGGCACGGTGCACCGAAAGCCCCAGGTAGCGGTCGGCCGCGAGCGACGCGTCACCGGTGTGGATCCCCATCCGCACTTTGACGGCCGCCCCTTCCGGCCATGTCTCTTCGGCCAGCGAACGCTGGGCCGTGACGGCTGCCTGGACGGCGTCCTTCGGGCTGCTGAACGCGACGAAGAACGAGTCGCCCTGCGTGTCGATCTCCTGGCCGCCAGACCCCTCGAAGGCCCGGCGCAGGAGCCGGCCGTGCGTCGCGAGCACGTCGCCGTAGGCGTCGCGCAGCTGCCGGAGGAGGACCGTCGAGCCCTCGATATCGGTGAACAGGAAGGTGACGGTGCCGCTCGGCCGCTCGTCCATCGCCTCAGCCTTGCACGGGAAGGCGCGCCCTGAGCGAGTAACCGCCTTCGGGCCGCGGCCCCGCTTCGAGCTCGCCGCCGTAGACCGTCACGCGCTCGCGCATGCCGACGAGACCGTGCCCGCCTCCGCCGCCGTCGCCGCCGCCCGGGCCGTCGTCGGTGACCGTGACCTCCACGCCGCCGTCGCCGTACCGAACGACGACGTCGGCCTTCGACGCCCGCGCGTGCTTGATCGCGTTCGTCAGGCCCTCCTGGACGAGCCGGTACGCGGTGAGGTCGACGCCGGGCGGGAGCTGCGTGGGCTCGCCTTCGATCCGGAGCTCGACGGGCAGCCCCGACTCGCGCGCCTGCGCCACGAGCCGGTCCAGGTGCTGAAGGCTCGGCTGTGGAGCCAGCGCAGGTCCTTCCTCTGGCCTGCGCAGGACGCCGACGAGCCTGCGCATCTCGGCCAGCGCCTCGCGGCCGGTCTGCTCGACGATCTCGAGCGCCTCCCGCTCCTGCTCCTGATCCGGGTTCAAGCGCCGCCGCACGGCGCTCGCCTGGACGGTCATCACGCTCACGCTGTGCCCGACGACGTCGTGCAGCTCGCGCGCGATCCGGGCGCGCTCCTCGGCGACGGCCGCCCGAGCCTCTGCCTCCTGTTCCCGTTCGAGTCGGTCAGCCCGCTCCTGTGCGGCAGACGCCTGCTCGAGCTTCCGCCCGATGGCGAATCCGGCCAGCCAGGAGATGGCGAACAGCAGGACGACCCCGGCGTAGTCGCTCCACACCTGGGTCGGATCGTTCAGTGTGACGACGCCGGCCGCTCCCAGAGCGATCCCGAGACCGGCCACGGACTGCCTGCGATCCTCGAGGATCCCGAACAAGAACACGGCGGCGAGGACGGTGAGAAACGTCGCCAGCGTGAACGTGACGAGACGCCCGTCGACGAACGACTCGACCGCGCCGATCACGAAGACCGCCGCGGGGGCTCCGAACGGGAACCGGCGCCACCAGAAGAGGGGCACGATCATGACCGCGAGGAGCGGCACCGTGATCCAGAGCGCGGTGGTCGGGGCACCGTCGCTGTTCCGGCGCACGAGCAACTCGACGGCGGTTTCCACGATGGCGGCCGTCACGAGCAGCGCAAACCAGTGACGCTTGAAGAGGTACCAGGCTTGGTCGATCACGGTCCTGACGGTACTCCAGCGCCGCGGAGCGCGCATCGGCCGCGCAGGCGAAATCGATCTCATCCTCGAGGATGAGGCGAAGATCGCGCCTCCGGCCGACGCGACCGCCTTCTTGCGCGCGTACCGTCGGAGCACGATGCCAAGAACAGACGATCCCCTCAGCGACGAGCGCGTCATGCTCCGGTCGCGACCTGAGGAGCGACATCCTCGGTTCGCCCGCCTGCTGGCCCTGTTCAGGCGGGCAGACGGACGAGCAGGCGCTCGCCCTCGAGCGTCAGGCTCCCGCCGATCGCCTCGATGACGCGTCGCGCCGTCGAGGCGCCGAGGTCCTTCAGGTCCTCGGAGAGCACGATCGGAGCGGCGGCCTCCGGGATCGGCAAGATCTCGACGGTTTCTCCGGCCGCAACGATCTCGGCTCGCTCGAGACCCCCGTGGCGAACTGCGCACAGAGCAAGCGCCGAGAGGCCGACTTCCACCGGAGCGGCGTCGACCCGAACCGTGGCGCCCGAGCCGCTCGCCACCGCCTTCTCCCCGAGCCGCTCCGCAGCCGCCTGTACGAGCTCCAGCGAGTCGGCCTCGATCAGCGCGGGCTCGTAACGGCCCGCCTCGATCCGCGTCGCGACCCCGAGCGCGTCCAGGAGCTCGCCCATCTGCTCCGCGGCGGCCCGCATCATCGAGACGTACCGCGCCGCGGGATCCCCGAGCTCGTCCGTACGCTCCAGCGTGTACGCGAAGCCGCTCACAGTCGCGAGCGGCGTCCGCAGGTCATGGCACGCAAGCGACACGAAGCGCGAAAAATCCTCGGTGGAGGCCACGAAAGGCACAATATCCCCCTTCCATGGACGACCTGACGCGACTACTCGACGAAGACCTTCAGGCCTCGGAGCCCGACGTGCGGCTGGGGCTCTCGCGTGCGGGCGTGATGGGCGCGAGCAAGGCGATCCGCATCAGCTACGGAGGCGTCGAGCAGCAGATCGCCGCCGACATCGAGTGCACCGTCGATCTCGACCCGTCGCAGAAGGGCGTGCACATGTCGCGCTTCCCCGAGCTGTTCGAGGAGGCGATCGAGGAGGTCGTGATCGGCGAGGCGTTCCTCATCGAGGTGCTGGCCGAGCACATCGCGGCGCACATCGTCGAGCGGCAGCGCGCGCTGCGGGCGCACGTCCACATCTCGGCGCGCTACCCGATCCAGCGCACGACTCCGGTGACGGGCCTGCCGACGCAGGAGATGGTCGAGCTGATCGGGATCGCGGCTGCCTCCGCGCGAGGCGTGCGGCGGCTCGTCGGCGTCGAGGCCGCGGGCATCAATGCGTGTCCGTGCGCGCAGGGGCTCGTGCGCGGCCGGGCGAGCGAGCGACTGCTCGAGGCGGGCTTCGACGACGGGGACGTCGAGCGGATCCTCGAGCTCGTCCCGATCGCGACGCACAACCAGCGCGGACGCGGGACCCTCTACGTCGGCACGCAGGCGAGCGTGAACGCGGAGCAGCTGGTCGGACTCGTCGAGGGCTCGATGAGCGCGCCGGTCTACGAGCTCCTGAAGCGGCCCGACGAGCTGTTCGTGGTCGAGCACGCGCATCTCCAGCCGCGGTTCGTCGAGGATTCGGTCCGGATCGCCCTCAAGGGCGTGCTCGATTCGTATCCCGCGCTGGACGACTCGGACTTCGTCTTCTCGCGCCAGGTCAACCTGGAGACGATCCACACGCACGACGTGCTCGCGGAGCGGTTCGGCACGGTCGGCGAGCTCCGCCGCGAGCTCGAGCACGGCGGCCCGCTCGAACACCACACCGGGCTCGACGAATGGCTCAGCCGCAGCTGACCTTGTAACACTCTGTTACTAGGCAAACCGGTTCGCGGCCCAAACCCCGACCTTGTAGCAGTCTGTTATTAGGTGGTCGCGGCGGGTTTGCGCCGCAAGTGGGTTCGCGTCTCCGTGCCTGCGCGAAGGCGCGCGAGGTTGCCGGCCGAGACGAAGACGAGCACGGGGCCTGACTATTTCAGCGGGATGCCGTATCCCGAGACCCAGTTGTTGACCGTCGCCCAGTCCAGGTTCTGGAAGAACGCGTCGATGTACGCCGCCCGGTCGGTCCGGTAGTCGAGGAAGTACGCGTGCTCGTACACGTCGAGCGCCACGAGCGGCGTCGCGTTCCAGATCGGATACGAGTTCTGAGCGTCGCCGATGTAGTTGAAGAGCCGGCCCTCGTCCCAGTCGTACGCCGTCCACGCCCAGCCGCGGCCGCCCATGCCGGTCGCCTTCAGGTCGGCGCGCCACTCGTCCACGCCGCCGAAGTCGCGCTCGATCAGGTCGCCGATCGAGCCAGACGGATCGCCTCCGTCGCCGCCCAGGTGCTCGAAGTAGATCTCATGGTTCTTGACGCCCCCGATCGCGAACGTGAGGTCGACCTTGAGCGCGCGCACGTCGGAATAGACCTGGTTGCCGGACTCGAGGTCGACGTCCGCGAGCCGGGCGAGGATCTCGTTCCGCTTCGCGATGTAGCCCTCATAGAGCTTGTAGTGGGCCTCGACGGCCTCGCGCGAGATCCCTTCGAGCTCGTAGAGAGCGGGCTTGAGCTCGCGGGGAGCGATTTCTTCGGCGTTGTAGGCAAGGGTGGCCAATGGAACTCCTCTCCGGGATGGGGCGACGGCGAGCATAATGGGAACGGCCATGCTGGCGGAGCCAGCACGGCCTCCTGGGTCGGCACCGCCGAGTCGGCGCCTTCGGAAAGCAGAAGAAAGGAGCGCAGATGGCATTTGAGGTTCCACCTCTTCCCTACGACTACGCCGCGCTCGAGCCGCACATCGACGAGGCGACGATGCACCTGCACCACGACAAGCACCACCAGGCGTACGTGGACAAGGCGAACGCGGCGCTCGAGGGCACGGACTGGGCGAACGAGCCCGTCGAGCAGGTGCTGACGCTTCTCGACACGCTGCCCGAGGACAAGCGGGGCGTCCTCCGCAACAACGCGGGCGGGCACGCGAACCACTCGCTGTTCTGGGAGATCATGAGCCCGGACGGCGGCGGCGAGCCGGAAGGCGAGCTCACGGATGCGATCAACAACACGTTCGGCTCCGTCGACGAGCTGAAGAAGGCCGTCAACGACGGCGGCGTGAACCGCTTCGGTTCGGGCTGGTCGTGGCTCGTGCACGACGGCACCGGGCTCGCGGTCTACTCAACGGCGAACCAGGACTCCCCGATCATGCAGTCGGACCAGCCGCTGCTCGGGATCGACGTCTGGGAGCACGCGTACTACCTCAAGTACCAGAACCGCCGCCCCGACTATCTCGAGGCGTGGTGGAACGTCGTGAACTGGTCGGCAGTCGCCGAGCGCTACGCGAAGACGATCGGCAAGGTCCGCGCGACGACCTGAATCAAGCCGAGACGCCGCGGGGACCCCACCCGCGGCGTCTCGACTGCCCGTCGCCTAACGGCGCCGGAAGCTGATGCTCGAGCTGGGCCCGTGGAAGTACCCGGACCCGGCCTGGTTGGTGCTGATGAACAAACGCACCTTGTTGAGGCCGTGCGGGAGATTGCGCAGCTTGAAGCGCGTCGCCGACTGGCCGTTGAGCGTGACCTTCTTCAGGCTGACCCACTCACCGAACGCGTTGACTCGCTGCACGTAGACCCAATGCCCCCTGTACTTGTTGGGCGTGACGTGAGCCACGAACCAGTTCCCGATCTTCTGCAGCCGAAGCTGCGGCTGAACGGCAACCGTGACGATTGCGCTCGTCTTCCCCTTCCAGGTCGCCTTATATGAGGTGAGCACCTGCGGCGGCGACACGATCAGGTCCCAGACGCCGTTCGTGGTCGTCTGGACGTCGTTGAGCTTGACAAAGGACGCCTGGCCGAAGGGCTGCGCGTAGACGGTCACCGTGTTGCCCACTGCAGCGGGCGAGATGGCCCCGCTGACGTGGATCGGGTTTCCGTACACGGCGATCGGCGTCGACGCCGCGATCGAGATGGACGGCGGCTCGCCGGTCACCTTGACGGTGCCCTTGAGCGTGGGATGGAGCGCGTCGTGGTACCCGTACGTGCCGGGCGTGTCGATCCGCTTCGCGTAGATGCGGTTCGGGCCGATCTGCCCCGACGCGAACGCGCCGCTGTTCGCGACGACCTGGTGGTTCACGGTGTCGACGTTCTTCCACGTCACCGTGTCTCCACCGGCGATCGTCACGGTCTTCGGAGCGAAGCCCGTGGACTTGATGCTCACGGTCTTGCTCGCGGCGAGACCCGCAAAGGCGAACCCGGCAGCCGACAGGGCACACGCCGCAGTGGCTAGAGCTAGAGCCTTTTTCATTTGGCGGTTCCCCCTAAGTCGTTGACGGCTATGTATGGAACGGCCTGAACGTTCAGAAGTTGCGTACCCCCTGTAAGGATTTTGGAAAAAGACGCCTCGCCGCGGCCGCAAGGCCGCTGTTGATGCGGGGTCAGGCCCGGTCGACGGCGCTGCGTGTGGCGGCGTAACACGGGCCGACCAGATCCTGTGCGAAGAGCAGGTGCAGACGGGTGCGGCGCGGAACCGACGCCCCGAACCTGGCCGAGCTGATCACAGTCGGTGCCACGCCCGGCTTCGCGTTGCTCAGCCTGACGCGCTTCACGGTCTTCCACATGCGCTTGCCGGCGCGGTAGCGCTGCAGGACGACGAACTTCCCGACGAACCCCTGTGCCGCCGCAACCGAGACGGCGAACCTGTGTGCACGCACGCGCCTGAACGAGAACTGCGGCTCGACCTTCTCCGTCAGCTGAACGCTCCTCGCGTTCCTCCACATTGCCTGGTAGACCATGTTCACGACCGGCTTGACGGGCGATCGCCATCGGCCCTCTGCCGTGCTGCTGACCGACGCGACCCGGGCGAACAGCGTCGAGCCGCACTGCATGCCGTTGAGAACGACGTTCTCACCGCTCGCACCGCTCGAGACCCTTTGCGGGCGCTTTTACCCAACCCCTATCCGGGGAAAGCGGGAGCGCTCGGCTTTGCGCCGCTACGCGCGGATCGTCGAGCTGAGCGTCGTTGCGTAGCAGGCGCCTGCCTGATCCACCGTGAGGAGCAGGCGGAGGCGCGTGCCTCGGGGCACCGCGAGCCGGACCTTGGTCGAGCTCGCAACCGTCGGCGTGATGCCGGCCTTGGCGGTTCGCAGCGTGACGCGCTTGACCGTCTTCCACGTCCGCTTCGCCTTTGCGTAGCGCTGGAGGACGACGTACTTGCCCGTGAACGCCTGGGCAGCGACGAGAGAAGCCGTGAACCTGTGCGCGCGCACACGCTTCAGCGAGAGACCCGGCTTGACCTTGGCCGTCAGCTGCGCGCTCTTCGTGTTCCGCCAGCTCGCCTGGTAGACGGTGTTGAGAGCCGGCTTGACGGGCGAGCTCCAGGCGCCGTTCGCCGCGCTCTTGACGGACGCCAGGCGCGTGAAGACCGTTTTGCCGCACTCCATCGCGTCGATGTTCACCGTGTCGCCGACCGCGCCGCTCGAGATCGAGCCGGACACCGTCGCGGACTTGCCGTACGCGAGGAGGGAAGGGGTTGCGGTGATCGAGACTCCTGCCCGGACGACGACCGTCCCTCGACGGTTCGTGTGCAGCGCGTCGCGGTAGCCAAAGCTTCCAGACTTCGTGAACGTGTACGAGTAGGTCTGGTTCTGGGCAAGAACGGGCGAGGTCGGGAACGCGAGCTGGTCGGCCAGCACCTGATGAGTGCCGGCGTCCTTGTTCGTCCACGTGACGGTGTCGCCGTAGTCGATCGTCGCCTTGCCCGGCGTGAAGCCGGCCTGGGTGATGTCGACGTTCTTGGTGGTCGCGCTCAGGGCCGACGGGATCGTCAGGAGCGCGAGGGCGACGAGTGCTGTTGAAAGTCGTTTCATGCGGACAGGCTTCGGTTCGTGGGGCGTGATTCTTATCCCCTGTCCGGAGGAGCGCGGCCGATCCTTACACTCCCCGAACAATGCGAGCGCTCGTCACAGGCGGCACCGGACGGGTCGGTTCCGCCATCTCCGGGCGCCTGCGATCGGAAGGCTGGTCGGTCGTCGCTGCGGGGCGCGCGGACGGCGACCTCGCAGACGCCGAAGCTGCGCACACGCTCGTGGAGCGGGCGGCCGACGAGCTCGGCGGGCTCGATCTGCTCGTCAACGCAGCCTGCG
>WNFW01002533.1_pt1 | contig 12510 bp, 8 predicted proteins | sample 5400131 | NCBI WGS metagenome assembly WNFW01 (sample SAMN13153362, study PRJNA577476) | soil metagenome | isolation source: 20 cm soil or saprolite under grassland replicate 1 | place: USA:California | collected 2016-06-15 | reverse complement strand
TCCAGCGGGCCGTACGACTATGATCTCGTCACCTACACCGTGACGCAACATCCGCAGTACCGCCGCGGCACGCGGTGGGTGGTCGGCGGGTGGGGAGGTTGGGGCTGGGGTCGTCGGCCGTGGGGCTGGGGTGGCTGGTACGATCCGTGGTTTGGCTGCGTACGCTGCGTACGTTGGTAGAAAAAAGTAGGGGCGCAGCATGCTGCGCCCCTACTCATATCCGATCCTAGAATCCTTCCGTCAAACTAAACCTGACCATCCAGTTCTTCTGCGGCCGGTCGAAGGGGTGCACCAGGTCCATCTGGCCGATCGCGAAGCCGAACAGATTCATCCGGAATGACACGCCCGTGCTGCTTACGATCTTGCGCGTGCCGCCGAAGATCTGCGGCTTTTCCCCGTTGTACCACGCCACCCCGGCGTCGTAGAAGATGCCCGCCTCGATCGGCAGGAAGCCGTAGTAGCCGCCGCCCGCGCCGAGCAGACCGAGCGGGGGGAAGCGCAGCTCGAGGTTGCCGACGATGATCTTGCTGCCGACGAGCTGATCGAACACGGGGCAGCTGCTGAGGCTGTTGCTGCCACACTCTTTCGCGCTGAAGCTGTAGAGGTCGTAGCCGCGCACGAGGCTCGGGTAGGCGAGCAGCAACGGATACATCCGGTTGTCTTCGGAGCTGCGCCCGTACCGGCCGACGTGCAGGAGCCGACCGGCCAGCGTGAACGGCCGGACCGGCATGATGTACCTTCGGTAGTCGCCGAGCAGGGTCACCATCTGCAGCGATCCCCACGTGGGGTCTGCCTCGAGCCGCCAGCGGTCACCGAGGAGGGGGCTCGTCGCGCCGAAGAAGGAGTTGTCGTGAACAACCGCTACGGTCGGGTTGATCACCGTTATGCCGTCCGGAACCGGGAGCTGGAATTTCTGCTCATTCAGAAACTGCCCGGTACCGCGGTCGTACCGACGCTCCGTGATCTCATCGTCCCAGGTGATGTTCTGCACGCCCGCCGACGCCTCGAGGCGGAGCGAACGATTGAACGGATAGGCCGCGAAGGTACTGATTTCCCGGTTCGTCTGCTTGAAGCGCTCGATCTGCTCGAGGATCTGGGTCGCGTCGTTTGGATCCGGGCCGAGACCGTACCCCTGCAGAATAAACGGGATCTGCTGTGCGGCGACGCCCCAGTTCAAGCGGGACTTGCGATTGCCGTACGCGGCGAGCGCCGCGAAGTCCTTGATCCGGCCGTTGAGCTGCGCCATCGTCACCAGGTTGTGGTCGCCCAGCATGTCGCTCCAGTACAGCGTGATCCCGCCGCCGACGTACGTGCCGAACCGATCGGCCGCGATCGCGAGACTCGGCTGCGCGATGAAGTCGAGCGACAGCTTGGGATGGTACGCCTTGGTGGCACTGGCGAGCTCGGTGCTGCCCTCGTCGGGAAGCCCCGGCTCCGGATCCTTGATCGCCGCCGCGATCCCCGCGCCGACGCCGGAGCGGTCGAGCGGCGGCAGCATCGCCGCCGACTTCGGCAGCCGCGTCACGGCCTGCCCGGGCATCGCCTGGATGTCGTCGAGCGACTGAATCGCGTACCCGCCACCGGTATAGACGCTGAACACGGCTCGGGATGATTTCAGCGCGACGCTGAGTGCCGGGCTGAGCGACGTGATGCCGCTGACGCCGCTGAAGACATTCGTCAGCTGGGTGATCGAGCCATCGGCCAGCGTCAGGCGGAACACGTTGGTAATGCCGCCGGGATCGCCCAGGAAGTACAGACTCTTGCCATCCGGGCTCCACTGCGGATTGATGTGCTTCGCATCGTCGAAATGGGCGAGCTCCGTGATCGGCGCGCCCGCGCGCGGCGCCATCACCGCGAGCTGGTAGTTTCCGTACGTCAGCTGATCGACCTTCGTCCCGAACCGGTCGGTGACGAACGCGATCTCCGAACCGTCCGGTGACCAGGCGGGCTCGAGATCGGCAAAGGCGTCATTCGTCAATCGCGTTAGGGCGCCGCTCGTCAGATCGTACACATAGAGATCGGTCAGTCCTCCCACCTGCGAACTGAATGCGATCTGATTGCCGTCGGGTGACCAGGTCGGATTGAAAATCTCACCCAGCGCGGGAAACTTGATTTCCTTGATGAGATCGCCGTTGTCGCCCTTGACGATGCGCAGTGCCGGGTGACCCGTGACGACCGCGCCGAAGACAAAGCGCTTCCCGTCGTTGTCCCAGGCGCCGGCGGAGTTGATGAACTGCATGCTCTCGAGGTGCGGGTCGCGCGTCGCCGAAATGAGCTTGCGGATCGTGTGCCCGTTCTCGGCGTTCGCGAGATACAAGTCGATGGAGAACAGACCAACATCGGAGAAATACACCAGCCGACTGCCGTCGGGACTCAACGACGGCGCGATGTTGTAGTGCGCCTCTTTGCCGGGGGTTACGAGCATCCGCGCGCCTTTGGTGGCCGCAGGGAGTTCTCGCTCGTGCTGCACCTGCGCCTTGTCGGTCGGCAGCGCGACGCCCGTGGCAACCGCCACCGGCTGCGCAGCCTCCGTCAACGCGCGATGCCAGTCGGCGACGAGGCTATCCACCGGGCGATGCGTCATCACTTCGAGCGAGGCCTGCACGTTGCCGGTCCGGCCAGCCGAGCGCAGCAGCGCCCCGACGATGTCGTCGCCGTAGGTCCCGCCCAGGTAGGCCCAGAACGACTGGCCCCAGCGATACGGGAAATACTTGTAACTCTCCAGATCGCGGAACTTCGGGAGCTCGCCGCGACGCACGGCGTCGCGCATCCACATCGTCGTGTTGGGATCGACCGGGCCGAGCGAGACGTACTCCGCCATGCCCTCGATGAACCACAGCGGGACGCGATTCAGTTGCGTCGACATGGAGCCGCGCCCGACACCGGTGATGTCGTATTGAAACGCGTGGGTGAGCTCGTGGCCGATGACGTGGTCCGTTTCGGCCAGCGACGCGCCGGTCGGCAGGATGATGCGGCGCTTCAAGCTCTCGGTGACACCGCCCGTGCCTTCACCCGGCGTCTCTCCCAGGACGTTCGTCTGCTCGAAATCGGGATGGTCCGAATAGAGGATCAACGGCTGCCGACCACTCAGCTGGTGCCGCAGGATCGCCGAGATCCGCGTGTACCACCGCTCGGCCATGCGTGCCGCTTCCGCCGCCGACGCCGCTTCCTTGTCATAGAAGTAGACGTCGAAATGCTGCGTTTTCAGGACTTTGAAGTGGAAGTTTTCGTACTGGACGGCGTTGCGGCCGAAGTACTGGGCTTGTGCTCGCGGTGCAAGCACGCTGAGCGCGCCGAGCACGAGCGTGACGCGAATGGTGGTCTTCATGTCCTAGGATTACCCCCGGTTACCGACAAGTTGCCGGACCTAACTCCGTCCCCTGAACGTACAAGTTCCCAGGACTGTTCAGACTACACAAACGCTCCCAAGGATACTCTAATGACCGCCTCCCTCATTCACCTGACCTGCGTGTTCGTCGTCACACTTCAGCAGCCGGCGGCCTCTACGCCGATAGACTGGAAACAGGTGGACCACGCGCTGGGAAGATCGGGCAATCTGCAAGGAGAAACCTACCGCGTCGGATTCCCGCGGAGTGATCTCCGGGTCATGGTCGGTCGCATCGCGGTTAAGCCCGCGCTCGCGTTGGGATCCTGGGTGGCGTTCAAGCAGACGTCGGACAGCATGGCAATGTTAATGGGCGACGTCGTCCTGCTCGAGACCGAGGTCGGCCCCGTCATCGACGCCCTCCAAAAGGGCGGCATCGAGCAGACGGCGCTGCACAATCATCTCGTGGGCGAGTCTCCGCACGTCGTCTACCTGCACATTGGCGGCCGTGGACGGCCCGGCGCGCTCGCGGGGGCAGTGCATGACGCGCTGGCACCCACGGCGACGCCGGCCGCCGCCGCACCTGCGGCCACCACGCCGCTGGATCTCGACACCGCGCAAATAGCAGGAATTCTGGGCGCGCACGGTCGCGTGAATGGCGGCGTGTATCAACTGAGTCTAGCGCGGGCCACGCCCGTCATGTTGGACAGCGTCGAAGTGCCGCCGGCGATGGGCGTGGCCACCGCGATCAACTTCGAGTCCACCGGAGCCAGCACGGCGGCGGTGACGGGTGACTTCGTATTGATCGCGACCGAAGTGAATCCGGTCCTGCGTGCGCTCCGTGCCCACGACATCCAGGTGACGGCACTCCACAGCCACATGCTCGGTGAGACGCCGCGACTGCTGTTCATGCATTTCTGGGGCGCGGGCGATGCCGGTCAATTGGCGCGCGGGCTGCGCGCGGCGCTGGATGAGGTGAACATCAAGCGACCGTAGGCACAACCTCTGACTTGCCGGCTGCGCGCGCAACGCTCATGTTCGCGCCATGAGCGCTCCGGCCACGACCGCGGCACCAATCACCGCCCAGCGTGTCGCGTCGATCGATCTGATTCGCGGCGCAGTCATGCTCCTGATGGCGATCGATCACGTCCGGGTCTACTCCGGACTCCCCGCCGGTGGTCCCACGGCGGGGATTTTCTTTACCTCTAGGCCGCCCGCTCACTGCCGGCACGGGGCGTTCGGGTCGGTCGGCTTCGGTACGTCGCGCTTGGGACGCTCCGGCGCGTTGGCGACGGCAAGCGCACCGTCGTGCACCATCTGCGCGACCCGCGCGAGATCGGGATAGCTGATGTACTGCGCTTCGTCGGTCACCTGGTGGTAGTCGAGGTGTTCGCCGCGCGAAAACGCGACTGACGGAATCCCGTAGCGCGCGTACATGTAGTGATCGGCGCGGCAGTAGTACTGCAGCGGATGCCCCGGGGCATCATAGGTGTAGTCGAACACGAACGGCACCGGCTGCCTGGCGTTGGCCGCTTCGAGCAGCTCGCCGAATTCCCGCGAAATCCGCTTCGCGCCGATGACCTCGAGGTACGTCGCGCTCCCCGCGCCGGTGCCGCCACGCGGAAAGTCGGACGCGGTCCCTCGACCGATCATATCCTCGTCGATCTCCCCCACGATCGAATCGATCGGCACCGTCGCGTGGTCGGAATACCAACGCGAGCCGAGCAGCCCGGCTTCCTCGCCGGTGTGACTGATGAACAGAATCGAGCGCCGCGGCTTGTCCGGCCCGCGCGCGAACGACTCGGCGATCTCGAGAATGGCCACCGTGCCGGAGCCGTCGTCGTCGGCGCCATTGCGGATCGAATCGGGACGCGGCGGCCGGATCTTCCGGAGGCTGTCGAGCATGCTGCGGACTCTGACGGTCTCATCCTCGGTCGCGGGGCGCATCGGCGAGTCGGCGCCCATCGGGCGGACGACGCGATTGAACGCGCGCAGCGAATCGTGATCGACGGGGCTGCGATCGAAGCCGACGTGATCGTGATGCGCCGAGAGCGACACGTATTCGTTGCGCAGCGCGGGGTCCGAGCCGCGTAGAATGCCGACGACGTTGCGCGCCTGAAACTGCACCGGCTTCCGCGGGAAGTCGTATTGGCCGCTCACCGTGCCGGCCGGCGCAAATCCCGGGCTGAGCGTGGTGGGATCGCCGCCGAGCAGGGTCCTGGCGCCGCGCCGGCTGAGCCACACGAGCGGGATCGCGGTGGGATTGCGCGTGGTGTCGGAGACGGGGCGGCCCTCGCGGAGCCGGGCAATCGACTCGCTGCCGAGTTGATCGAGCAGGACGATGCCAAAGGCCGCGGCGCCGCGATAGCGGCCGAGCCAGGGCCCGAGCGACCGCCGGTCGAATCCGGCGGGCACGTCGAGCACGGCGAACTTCCCCGTGACCGCGTCCGGCGTCACGAGATGCGCGGTGTCGGAGACTGATCCCACGAGGATCACTGCGGTTTTGTCGAACACCTTGGGGGGAACCGCGAGGTTGGCGGGCAAAAAGTCGGCGCCGGCTTTCAACTCGGCGCCGCTGCTCGTCGTCAGGCGTGACTGGGGGTCCACGGCGACGACCCAGAAGGGGACCGCCTGGAAGAACGTGCCGCTGTCGCCCGCGGGCTCGAGGCCGAGCCGCCGAAATTCGGAGGCGACGTACGCCGAGGCCTTGTAGGCGCCTTCGCTGCCGGTTTCACGCCCCATCAAGGAATCGTCAGCGATCAGATAGAGACGCTGGCGCAAATCGGCCGCGGTGATGGCGGGCTCCGAGACCCAGACCGGCACACGAAGCGACGAACCGATCGGTCGCGGGCCGGCCTGCCTCGGCGTACCCGATGCCTGACACCCGATGACGAAAGAGATGACGGCGCCCACGCACAACATCCACCGCTGCCTCATTGCTCACTCCTTGGACTAAAAGGCGCCTCCACCACCACCGCCTCCGCCGCCACCCGAACTGCCGCCGCCGCCGCCGCCGCCGAACCCCGACCCGCTCGAGCTCCGCGGCGACGACGACATCGTCGTGCTCGCGACACTGGACAGATGCGACATGTTGCTCGAGAAATGGCCGACGTTGAAATTCGTCACGCTCGGTCCCACGTACCAGCGCGGCGCCTCGGTATAGATGCCCTCGAACGCCCGCGCGAACTGCTTCTCGACGCCGAAGGCCATCGCAAACGGCAAATATTTGTCGAACAGCTCGGGATGGCCGATGATGATGCGTTTCAAGTTCTCGGATTCGACGCGCCGCAGGAATTCCTCGAACCCCAGCACCTGCTCGAGGGCGCGCTCGCCTGCGTCGGTGCGCGCGGGCATGATCTGCGCAAAGACCAGGAGAATGATCGCTGACAGGATGCCCGCAGCGATGAAAGGAATTGGTGTGAGACTGGTGAGCTTTGACAGGTAGGTGCCGCCGACACCCACGAGCAGGCCGATGCCGACCGCTGCTCCCATCCAGTTCTGCTTCACCTTGTCGGGCCGATTCTTGTAGAAGCCGTTAGCGGTGAGCGCGTCGTAGATCTCGTCTCGAATCGAGGACAGGTTCTTGTAGAACTCGTTCTTCAGCTGCGATAATGGGACGACCTCGTTGTGGCCGGCGAAGATTCCGTTGAACACCCGACGTTCGTGCGGCGCGATGCCCTCTTTGTATGAGTCCGTTACCGGCATCAGCCGGCGGAATGCATAGTCCGTCCCGCCCCCGAACAGGCCGAACACTTTCTCGTACTGCTGCTCGACGATTTGCAGCTTGCCACGTACCGCCAGGTCGACCATGGTCGCGGTGATGTCCCGCATGTCGGCCGAATTATCGAGCAGCGTGCCCGCCTCGGCGGGTGTCATCCCTTTCGGCGGCTCGTACTGGACCGCGATCGGCCGCTGCCGCGGATCCCGGCCGCGGCGCCACCAGCTCAAAAATGCCAGGCCGAATACGGGAATCGGGATCAGCAGCGGCCAGTTGCTCCGCAGGACCTCTCCGAGGCGCGCGATCGCCCCGGGTGCCGTAACGACGCCCTTGTCCCAGCCCACCACGACGGTGAGTCCTTCGTGATAGCCCAGCGGGTGCGGCATCTCGACGCGCACGACGTTGTCGTCGAGCGCCACGCTGGCGTCCCGCGCACTCGATCCGTACACACCGTTGAACGCGATCGCCCGCAGGCCCGGTGTGCCCGGCGGCAGCTCGATCTCTGCCGTCGCGGCCTGAATCGGTACCTGCCACTCATCGCCGGTGACGTTCCAGTACAGCTCGTCGTGCTCATCGAAGAAGCGGAGCCCGTTGGTCGCGTGGTAGCGCAGTACGATGGTACGATCGGCATCGGCCGCGCCCGGAATCCAGACCTTGTACTTGATGGAGTAACCTTCGCGGCTCGTTTCGGTGCGTAAGCGCTGGCCCGTCGCGGCGTTCTCGATGCCCTGAAGCGAGACGCCAAGCGTCCAGTTGAGTCCCTGCGCCGTCCGGTATTTGATGGGAATCGTGCGGTACAGGCCATTCCACGAGCCGACGAAGCGTGCGGTGATCGTTTCCGTGACGTCGATGCTCGCGTCTTTGTTCACGTGGATCTGCGCGTCGAAGCGCTGGATGGAATAGGATTTTTGCTGCGCGGCCAGTGGCGCAGCCACGAGCGCGACGCTCAGCAGCAGACCGATTCTAGAATGCACCGCCACCACCTCCACCTCCCCCGCCGCCCGAGAAGCCACCACCGCCGGACTTGCCGCCGCCGCCGAAGCCCGAGCCCCACGACACCTTGGGTGAGGACGAGCCCCCCCCGCCCCCGTCGCCCCAGCTCCCGCTGCTGCTCGACGAGTACCACGTCGTGCCGACACTGCGGGGTGTAGAGGTCATCGTCGTGCGCAGCAAGTTCTGGAGCGTCGAGACCCGCCGCGACAGCTGCGTGACGTTGAAGCTCGTCATGTTGGATCCCGCGTACCAACCCGGCGGCTGGGTGTAAATGCCGTCGAACGCACGGGCGAACCGGTCTTCGACACCGAAGGCGATGGCGTAGGGCAGGAACTTGTCGAACAGCTCGGGATGGCCCACCACGACCTGCTTGTAGTGATCCGCATCGACGCGCTGCAGAAACTCTACGAATCCCAGCACCTGCTCGAGCGCGCGCGCCCCGGGTTCGGTACGCGACGGCATGTATTGCGCAAACCACACGAAGATGATCGCCGAGAGGAGCCCGGCGATAATGAAGGGAACCGGCGTCAGCAGAAACAGCGGGGAGATCAACGATCCCCCGAGCGCGATGAGGAACGCCCACAAGAGTCCTGAGCCAACCGCGTTACTCCTCACCTTTTCCGGACGGTTCTTATAGAACCCGCCTTCGATCAGCTGATTCCAGATGTCATCGCGGATCGGACTGAGCTGTTGGTAGAAGCTCCCGTCCATATCGTCCAGCGACACGGCCTCCTGGTGAGTCATGTCGAAGACTCCGCCGTAGACATCTGCTTCGTGCGGCTTCAGCCCATCCCTCGATTTCAGTTGGTGCAGCCGATAGGATGTGCCGCCGCCGAACAAGCCGAAGGTCTTCGGATTCTCACGCTCCTCGATGCGGAGGTAGCCGCGCACCGCGAGGTCCATCAGCGTCGCCGTGATGTCGCGCATGTCCACGCTGTTATCCAACAACGTGCCGGCCTCGGCCGGCGTCAAGCCGGCGGGTGGCTCATACTGGGCCGCGACCGGCCGGCGGTCCGGGTCGCGCCCGTAGCGACGCCAGCGCATGAACGCGAACAGGAAGACCGGGATCGGAATCAAGAGCGGCCAATTGCTGGCCGCGATCGCCCCGGCGCGATCCATGAACGTCGGCGCGGTGACGACCCCCTTGTCCCAGCCCACGACCGCCGTGAGCCCTTCGTGAAACTCGAGCGCCTGTGGCATCGCCACGCGGACGCTGTTGCCGGTGATCGTGATCTTCGCGTCGCGCGCCGTTGATCCGTAGATGCCGTTGTAGGCGATCGCATGCACGCCCGGCGTCCCGACCGGCAGGTCGATCTCGGCCGTTGCCTTGCGGATCGGCACGGTCCACTCGTCGCCGGTGACGTTCCAGTACAGCTCGTCGTGCTCATCGAAAAACCGGAGGGCATTGGTCGCGTGATAGCGGAGCACAATGGTTCGCTCTGTATTCACCGCGCCCGGGATCCAGATCTTGTACTTCACCGAAGCGCCATCGCGGCTCGTCTCGGTCCGAAGCAAGCTGCCCTTGCCGTCTCGGACATCCTGAAGCGCGATGCGCAGTGTCCAGTTCAGGCCCTGTGGCGTGCGGTATTCGGTCGGAATCGTGCGATACAGGCCGTTCCAGGAGCCCACGAAGTGCGCGGTGATTGTTTCGGTGACGTCGATGCTCGCGTCCTTGTTCACGCTGATGCGCGCATCGAAGCTGCGGATGTAGTACGACTTGGCCTGTGCCGCGAGCGATGTCGTCGAGAGGGCGATGAGGAGGAGAACGATCGTCAGCGCGACGGTCGGCGCCGCGCCCTCCGACGGGTCGTCCAGGCCGAAGAACTCACGCGGCTTCAGCCGCATCATGCCCGCCACGATCGCGGCAGGGAACTGCGCGATGGCGGTATTGAAGTCGCGCACCACGGCGTTGTAGTAGCGCCGCGCGTTCTGCAGGTGGTCCTCGACCTCGGTCAACGTCGCCTGCAGCGACGCGAAGCTCGCGGCCGCCTCGAGCTCCGGATACGCCTCGGCGACGACCAGCACACGCTGAAGCGCGTTCGCGAGCGGCTCTTCTTCGCGCGCCCGCGTCGCCGGTCCTGATTGCGACACCTGGATCGCGCGCCCGCGCGCGGCGACGACCGCCTCGAGCGTGCCTTTCTCATAACCGGCATGGCCCTGCACGACGGCGACGACATTGGGGATGAGGTCGTGCCGGCGTTTGAGCTGGACGTCGATGTCGGACCAGGCATTGTCGCCCAGCTGCCGCAGCTGGATCAGGCGATTGAACGTGTAGATCACCCATCCGACGACCCCGAGCCCGACGACAAGGGCGATGCTCATGGCCGCTATGCTAGCTCGGCAAAGGAGTGAATGCGAGGATGCGCGGCCGCCACATCGGACGGCGGCACGCCGCGGATGCACAGCAGGGTGCGCATCCCGGCGGCTCGCGCCGCGTCGAGCTCAGCCGGCACGTCGGAGATGAACAACACGTCGCGTGGCTCCTCTCGCAGGGTCGCAGCGATCTGACGATAACTTTGGGCTTCGCGTTTCGGGCCGGTCGTCGTGTCGAAGTAGCCGGAGAGGTAGAGGGAGAGATCACCGTCAGTCGTGTTGGCGAAGAGATTGCGCTGCGCCTGCACGCTGCCCGAGGAGAAGATGGCGATGCGTTTGCCTGCCGCATGCCAGCGCGCGAGTGCCGGACGCACGTCGGGATACACTTCGGCTTTGCCTCGGAGCTCGCCGGCGCGGTAGCCCGCCTCCCAGATGCGGCCTTGCAGTGCCTTCAGCGCCGTCGACTTGCGGTCGCGATCCATCAGCCAGTACACGTACGCCTCGGCCGAGGCGCGCTCATCGGCGGGATGCCACGGCGGCACGTCGGAGGGGGGCTGTGCGGATTCGGCGCAGTACTCCTCGCGCAGCGCGGCGACGTCGCGCGGCTCGAGCGCGTCATGGGCGCGCGCGCGCGCGTAGGGAAACAGCACGTGATGGACGAACTCGATGGGCGTAGTCGTGCCCTCGATGTCCAACAGAACGGCGCGGATGTCGTTCAGCGCAGTGGGATGTAGCTCGGCCCCAGGCAGAGGGGCTGGAAGCCCTTGTCCGTCCCGCTGTTCGTGTAGTGCGGCGTCCAGCCGGACTTGTCCTGGAACAGCCGGATCGCGCGGATGTCACGGTCGCCGCACAGATCGAACCAGTGCCAGGTGCCGCGGGGCACACGAATCAGATCGCCGGCCTCGACTTCGATCGCGATGACCGGACCCTCGCGCGGATGGATATGGAAGAGCCCGCGCCCGCGGATGATGAAGCGCACTTCGTCCTCGTCGTGCCAATGCTCCGTGCTGAACTTGGCGAGCATGGTTTCCAGATTGGGCGTTGCCGCCGTGACGTCGATGACGTCCGCGGTCACGTAGCCGCCCCGCGCTTTCAGCTTCTCGATTTCCGGGGCGTACGCCGCCAGCACGCCATCCGGCGGCGCATTCGCCGCCGCGCGCTGCGCCAGTGGCCAACGCTCATAGTCGATGCCCAGCGTCGCGAGATACTCGGTGACCTCGCGCTGAACGGTGAGGGTGCGCTGTTCGTCGGGAATTCTCACGGTTGCCATGTCATGCCTCGCTTTCGTCCCAACACCTCGAACAGGAACTCGAGGATCTCAACCTGTCGTTTCGCCTCGGCGAGATCGCGGCCCCACGTGTAGAGGCCGTGCCGCCGGATCAGAAACCCGTGAATCTCGGGGTGCTCACGCAGCTGGGCCTCGATGCGTGGCGCGGCCACCGGCCAATCTTGCGTGTTCTCCACGATCGGCAGCCACTCCCGATGCTCGTGCGTGCGCACGCCATCCAGGCCCTTCAACATCTCGTACCCGTCGATGTCGATGCCGCCGGCGGCATCAGTCGCGGCATCGGAGAGAATCGTGCTCCAAATCGAGTGCGTATGCAACACCGCGCCGGCCACCGGCCCGAGCGCCCGAACGATTGCCAGGTGTAACGCCGTTTCGGCCGACGGGGTGCCCGCGCCATGCAGCACGCGACCGTGCTCATCGACCTCGACGACATGGCGCGGATCCAGCACACCCTTATCGACGCCGCTGGTGGTGATCGCAAGCGTAAGGGGATTCCTGCTGACGACGGCGCTGAAGTTACCACTGGTGCCGAGGACCCAACCGCGGGCGTAGAGCAGCCGCCCGACTTCCGCGAGCTGTTCGGCCAGCGGCTCACTCAAGCGCTGATCTCCAGCGCGGCTCGGCCGAGTTGTGCCGGCCACCGCGGGGTGATCGAGATCCCCTGCGCCGTCTCCTCGAAGCCGCGCTCACTGCGCGCCACCGTCGTGATGGTCGAGCGCCACACGTCCACATCGGGCTCGAGCCGCAGCTTCACGTCATGCGCCAGCGCCAGCTCGGGTGCGAACACCGCGTTGCCGTGCGACGCCGGATTCCACGCGTACGCGACGTCGAGGCAGCCGTTTGCGTCGAACGTGAGTGTCTTTTCGAGGTCGG
>WNFW01002532.1_pt1 | contig 12510 bp, 13 predicted proteins | sample 5400131 | NCBI WGS metagenome assembly WNFW01 (sample SAMN13153362, study PRJNA577476) | soil metagenome | isolation source: 20 cm soil or saprolite under grassland replicate 1 | place: USA:California | collected 2016-06-15 | reverse complement strand
GAAATCACCGGCAGAAAGAAACCACCACTCGGGTTGAACTCCCAACCAAATATCAGCCAATGAAACCAGTCCTCAACTCGCGGGATTTGCGCATGTTTTGACCTAACAGTCGAATGACTACTTTTCGCAAGGGTGTCTAAGCCCAGTTCTGAATGGAATAGTTCCAGATTAGAGAGTCTTACTGTGACATGGCCAACACATAATGGCGCAGTTGTCTATCTTGTCCGACCCGCCCTCACTCTCCGGGACTATATGATGCGCCTCCCAAGCACTCTCCCCCTCCCTACCACGGCTAAGCAGACGAAGCGCGACTCCGCAAGGAACAGCATGCTGATGATCAGCCAATCTGCACTCACAACTTGCCATCGACCTCACCCATGCCTCGCTCAAAACTTTCGGCGAGAAGGCCAATTATTGTCTCGAGTTCTCAGCAAAACTTTCGCATTTATGATTTCTGAATCAAGGAGTTGAAACCATGTCTGCTCTTCGAATGGAAAAACAACTGGGCAGAATCCTCGAGTTCTCTCACAAAGAGCACTCTCGCGTCGCAAGGAGCAACTGCTTTTCACATTTCTACAATGGTAACTGGTCTGGTAACCGTGAACGGTAACGGTCTGGATGCCCCGATGATGGAGGCTAGGTGTCTACGCAGCGTTAGGCACGAAGCGCCACAATCTTCTGTTTTCGCCTTCCCAGTTTCACACTCTCGTCTGCGCAAGTCTCGCATAACTTTCTCTTGAGGATCAACCATTTTCTTGTCCAGAACGTGCATGATCGACATACAGTCTTGTTGCAGCTCTCACAAACAAATCCGTGAGATTTTTTCCGATGAACGACAGCACCGCACACGTTGCACAAAAGAGTCACTTCGTGATTTGGGACGGCATCACCGCATTCTTTGCAGGTAAACATGTCCGTTGAAGTTACCTGGACATGGTCGCGATTCTCAAGTGCTTCGAGCTTGTAAGTGTGTTTGAGTGCGCGGATAGACAAGTGCCAATAGGGGTAGTAGACTTGTGTCACGCTCGCGAGGTACACGCTCTTTTCTGAGGGTTTGCAGACTTTCGAGTATCTGCGATTGTTCCGGCCCGAATACCTGATCCTATGTGTGTTGAGATTGATTATGTGTGTCTTCGCAGCCTCCTGCAGCGAGTGAAGGTCGAGCTTGAATTCTTGGCGAACTACCTTCACGTTGTCATAGCCAGGGTGAATGCCCTCGCTTCCCCACGAAGAGAAGATGAAAGCAGCTAGATCCGCATCAATCATCCGTCCATCGAGCCCGTTCACAAGGAGACGCTGCTTGTCGGCGTGGACGGAATGAATTCTACCGACGCTTGTGACGAAGTCCTGATGAATATTGTATGTGACGAGGTACGAAGACCTGAACTCAAGTACACCAGGCTCGGCAATGGTAATGCCGCGAACATCTCCGGGCGAGCTCATCAGAAGGGAAAGAACTTCCGCTGAAACCTTGTTCGATAATTCATTCGGCTTTGATACGTGAAGAGTCTCAATAGGATAGGACTGTCCCTTTGCCAACAGTCTGATCCCCGCCCTTCTCGCCATGTCACTGAGGATGGGCAGATCGACTAGCTCCATCTGGATTCCATTCGAGATTAGCTTCTTTGCGTATTCGACCGCCTCTGTCGAGAAGTGCCCGGTAGTTACGACTAAGGCTTGCCGGGCGTTCGAAGAAATAGTGGCTGAATGGAGTTTTTGAACGATAGGACGCCCGATTGAAGATCCCGGCCAGTGCTTACACTCAACAATCGCTCGACCGCCCCTGTAACCCTCTAGAATCAGGTCGCGCCCTTCGTCGCCTGTGTGGCCAACGTAAGTCACTTTCGCCAGGTTGAGCTTCTCGAAGATGCGCTTGCAGAGTTCCTCGAATTCGAAGCCGTCTAAGCCGTCGAGTCTTATTGACTCCACGATCTCAGGCGAAAAGGAGCGTTGTGGTGAGCCTGAGATCTCCGACAACTGGGACAAACCTAGTCCTCTTTGAGGTAGAGGGGAACGATCATGAGCAAGTAATGAGTCCTCCTGCTAATAAGGAAGGATAGCGATTCCCTGGAAGGCAGCCATAGCACCTGAGGTTAAGCGCCAGGTTGCGCGATTAACTTGCTAAGCTTAATTGCCTCAACGCAGCAATAACTCCTGAATTACAGTTGGAAGTACAGCTTCCAAGACATCACAGCCAAGTATTCAGCCAATCGTTGATAATAGGTGCTGCAGCGAAGGAAATTCTCAGAAGCTTGCTAGAGGCAAGCCAGTACAAGGTATATCCTTTCGGCTACGAAAGTTCACTCTCATCCCTCAAAATGCACATCTGGGACAGCCACATGCAAGACTCAAACGCCGTAGAACGAGTTCGCTCCATGCCCGATTATGTCGTCTCTTCGGAGAAGGGTCTGAAGCTTGTGGAAGTAAAATTCCGGAAAAGGTCAGATCGCGACGGGCATCCCGGAATATATTTGAAAAATAAAGACCTAAACCGATACCGACAATATTGGACAGAATCATTAATCGCAGTGATCAGCCCATTTGGAGATCGTTTCTTCTGTCAGGACGTGAACAACCTTATTCCAGGTTCACAAGATGCAAAGTGGTTTGCTTACGATGAATTTCAACCTCTTCCTGCAGTCTATCCCACAACCAAGGACAAGCTCAAGGCATTCGGAGTAGCTGTAGACAAATTAGGCAGCCTTTGGGACGAGCAGAAAGGCTAACTTTCTGAGTCTAGTTCTAATGGGGACCAAGGTGAAGTCCCTAGTGATGATGAATTTGGCTCTCGTGTCTGCGCGATCTTCTGCACCTTGTCTCTATTCCTTCTTCAATTGCCCCAAACGTATCTCATAGTACGCCGCCTTGGCTGCTCGATGAGCTACTCGATTCTGATTTCTTGGGATCTGCCTCACTTCAGGGAACGAAAATCCGTTCATTAGCGCCTTCGCTTTCTTGTACCATCGGAGGAGTTCAGGACCGACTTTCCATTCGTCTTTCAGTTGTTTGTACAGAATTAGGCTGTCTGTGTAGAAAACGATCTTGTCTTGGTCCCAACCGAGTTGCTTAATCTGTTTTAGGGCATTGATGAATGCCTCGTATTCTGCGACGTTGTTGGTTGCTTGGTGTGAGGATTCTGCAGCGGCAAGACCACCTTTAGTGTCTATTGGAGTATTGTCCCTGAGGAGGAGAAAGCCCCAGACGGGTATTCCGCCAGGATTCTTCGGCATACATGCCCCGTCTACATACGCTTGCACTAAGTGGCCGCTTTGAGCATCCATCGACAAGGTCTTCCAGTCCTAGTCAATCCACAACCCTCGGTCTACTGATAAGCAGTTTCGTTGACGTGTCTGAGCAATAGCTGATCGATAGCTCAACCCTACAGATGTCGGGTCAGCGGAGCGACTGGCGCGAACGACTACACGCCAACCCCTCACGAATGGAACAAGAACTAGGAATCAAATTGCAAGATAACCAAATACCATACCAAACACAAATCGAGATACCTGTGACTACTGCGGATTTCTATTTCCCGCTAGAATCTCGACCATTGATCGTGTTCGTCGACGGCCGAGTCCACCTTAAAACGAGCCAGGTGACAAAGGACGAGGAGTTACGAACACTCCTACGGAAGAGAGGGTACAGATTCTTAGTGTTAAGCTATGATAACTACACGGACCTGAAAAGGGACCAATTCTTCCAAGAAATCTTGGACAACCTTGTGGTTAGATAGTCTGACGGTTTCGTCGAATGAGAGGCGTTGAAAAAGTGCTCAATTAGAGCCGTTCACCCTGAGGATCACTCGATTGTGCTGAGCCGATTAACTATTCTCAATACACATTTCTCGGGTTGATCCCGAATGTCATGTTCCCAAAATCGCAGAACTTTCCAGCCAATTACCGAAAGCTCGTTTGTACTGCGTATGTCTCTTGCCACATTGGAACTTAGTTTTGCGTCCCAATACTTTCTGCGAGAACTAGGCCTGCGGTAACATTTGGGGCATCCATGCCAGAAACATCCGTCGAGGAAAACTGCGAGTCTCTTCTCCGGAAAAATTAGGTCCGGGCTGCCAGGCAAGTCGTTCAGGCCGGAATTCCAATGACCGACCCGTTTCGCCGCCAAAATTGCTCGAAACCTTCGCTCCGTCGACCTGTTATTGGTACTGTGAATCGCCCGCATCACTCGCGACCGGTCAGCTCGGCTAATAGTGTCTGTCAAGGGACTAAACACTTGACAGAATCTTGCCGAAATGTTCCGCTAGGGCTCGTGCCATCAATGGCGGAACTGCATTTCCCACCAATTTTTGTTGAGTTTGCAGATTTCCGCAGAACACAAAGTCATCGTTGAATGATTGAAACCGAGCCGCTTCTCGCACTGTTATTGATCTCAGATCTCGATAGTGAATGAACCTGCCTGAACCAGGATTTAGAAAGTGAGCAGTAATTGTCTGTGCTATACCTTCCCGATGTAAGCGCCCATAGGCTTGACTTAGATACTTTATTTCGCGCTTACGGTCAAACTTCTTACGACCGTCGAGTTCAAAATTACTCCCTCCCTCGTCAATTTTGGCAAGTTTGTCGAGAAATCTTGCGTCGTGCTTTCTGGCAACGTGGTTGCGAAGGAGTACACTGTCCTTTCTTCTTGCGGCCTGATAGTCACTGAATGGTCTCCTATCATAGTAATCGGCCTCTTCTCCCGCTCTGATAGAAGGAAGGTCGCCTATTGCGTCTCCGACCGAGATCCAAGGCTTCACTAACGGCAACAACTTATCATCATTGCCATTGGGCATCATTCGCTTTGCGGCGGCTTTCCGAGACTCTCGAACCATTGGGAATTCGAATTCATTTACTCCCAAGTCCTTTCGTAATCCAGCAATGAAGGTCCTCTTTCTCCACTGTGGAACTCCGTAGTCATACGCATTCAGTACTTCGGAACAGACCACGTATTTGTCATGCAGCGAGGCAAACACACTGTCCCAGATCGCGCCCTTTGCAACGGTCTGAAAATTGGGGACATTCTCCATAAGTACGAGTTTCGGTTCAAGATCAAGAACAAATTTCAGGAAAACGCGGACTAGTTCGTTCCGAGGATCATTGGGTGTCTTGTTGCGTCTCAATACTGAGAATCCTTGACAGGGGGGGCCGCCAATGAGAACATCAAGTCCTCCAAGAGGAATATCTGCTTCCTTCAACAACGTCCCTGGGGTGATCTCGGAGAGGTCTGCAACCAGATAGGGGATGCTATGACGGTTGTATCGGAAACTAGCCGCAGCCTGTGGGTCGTTATCCACGAGCAGCCTTGAAGTATAAATCTGCTTCCCACCTATTCGGGCGGACGAGAATCCCTCGGTGAACCCACCCACTCCAGCAAACAGATCTACGAGTGAAAACAACTAGGGAGATTCCGAGTGAGTCTTTTCCTCGATCACACTTTCTGGGCTCAATTCCTCTCTGAACAAGAAATTGTCGAGATCCACCGTGGCCGCTGAGTAGACTCGCTTTCCAACGTCATCGAGCAAGGCGTCGACTGTAGAGGCGGTTAACTCTGGTTCCTTCTTCGCCTTTTCGTATATTGTTTGCTTCGTGATTATATCGACATATCGCTGGAAGAGATATTCGCGCCATCTTGGAGAATCGGCCCCGTATTTTTCAACGATCCTTTCCGCAAACGGCGCACTGGTATTGATCCAGTAGATCCCTTCGCCAACATCGTCCGGTCGCTGGTATACAGGCGGATGTCTTGGATCGCAGTTTACTTTGTTTCCGGGGTTAAGAGGGTCGTCGTCTTTGTTGGACAGAAGGACCCTTGGGAACCTGGGAGCATGAGACTTCTTTTCTCCGTCTGAGCCTCCGCCTCCCTCGCCTCCTTCGCCTCCGCTTCCTCGTTTGCCATGACCCTCTCCTCCGGCGGGGGATCCCCCTCCTCCTGTCCCACCCAGTCCTGGGCCCGAACCGGGACCTGAAAAGATCTCTGCGTATAGCCTCGACATGAACTTATTTTTCCAGGCGTTCAAGAGATCATTGAATACAGACGATTGCTTCAGGTCCTGTTCTCTCTTTTCGTCGGCACTCCTGACGGCCATCTTCTCCGCCAGTTCATCCACTCTCGTTCGTATCCATTCTAACAGGGCTTTGGTTCGTTCGTTATCAACGAGCCTCTCTCGGTCGTTTGCAATAGAATCCTCCTCTGGATCTTCCAGGATGGGACACGAGCATTCACCGTAGATGAACTCGGTCTCCGGTTGATACCGAAAGAAGCCAAGTTCATTTATTTTGTACGATGCGACGCATCCAACACCGGCAAGAATATCGACACAATTCAATGCGGACTTCTCTCCATGTTGTGCAAAGGGTTCTTCGGACGTCTGAAGGGTTAGTTTTCCGGGAGGATATTTGTCGTTGGCCATTTCTATTTCAGAGGTGCCCAAAACTAACTTCGCAGGCATAGGGTATTCAAATGGACCTTCGAATCCAGGCCTTGGGTTGATCCTAGCTGGCTCTAGCTTTGTTCCGTCTCTTTGGTCGTCGATTAGTGTGTAGACCTCTTCATGTTCAATTATCTTCCTGGATTGGGGATGGACTTGAAGCCTCTGGCAAATGTTAGGTACTGTATTGCGTCCTCTCATCTTTCTTGGTCCTTCACCTATCACTACTGTGAATCGAGTTTCACTCGAATTGAATCTCTTTCTTACGATGTCTGGAAAATCGATCCCTGAGATTCCGGCTAGATCCAAGGCCCTTTTCGGACTCATCTTCTCATTGTCAAGGCCTTCCGCAAAACCGTACTTCTTCTTCTCGTTGAACCCAAAAACGTTGATTCTACCATTTCGATAGGTTACAAATCTTGCCGTGTTGAACATTTGACGCATGTAGAACTTTCCACCGTTCCCATGGCCGCCATACGTACGATATTTCCCGCCTCGATTTGCTGCGTCAGGGTCGCCCCACCGCTTGAACGCTTTTTCAATGTCGTCGTGCGTCATTCCTACGAAATCTACGCATTCGAACCGTACGGGCTTATCTTTCGTTTTTGAGCTAAATCTCAGATAGATGAATTGCTCATTGTCAGGCATGTTTTCTCTTATGTAAGCGTCGATGGAGTTCTTTAACCACTCAGCGAGCCCCTTTGCATGATCGAACCGGAAAGTTGTGCCTATGCGATCGAGCCATCGCTCATCGATTACGGTCTTCTGTGCCTTAATCCGAACGCTACTCATTTGATCGCACGCACTCTGTGGATGATTTCGCTGAATCTGTTCACAAGGAATTGATGTAGATCTAGGGCTGACTTCGCTCTATGGTCGTCGCTGATTGCCGCTGCGGAGGTGACAGCATCTTCGACTGTGCTTAGTCTCCCCAGAAACTCGTTTCTCTCGGTTCGGACGGTCACGCCAAGGTAGCTGTAGAAATCAGTGTCAAGGATTTTGTCTCCCTTTTTTGCTAGGAAAAGCTGCAAAGCTTCTGTTTGATATATTCTTTGAAGCTCCGCCTCCTTATCGCGGGATAAACGCTGCGGGGTTCCCTTCAACACGTTTTTTCCTTCGTTCGAAAGCATCTTGCCTCGCTCCACTCCTTTGGGAGTTAACCTGAATTGTTTGTTGCCAGCAAGGACATATCCGGCTCTCTTCAGTGGACCGTAAAGCGGCTTATGTATGTCGGAAGAATCAGGGAAATGTGAGTAGCCTCTGAGTCCGAAATCCTGAGGGTAAAGCTGAAACGCCTTGACAACAATGTCTTCGTATTTCAAAGGTTTTGATGTGCCGCTAGCTAGATCGTACATTGCAAGGATTATCTTATCAGGTCGCTGGAGCTGCATGATCCAAGAGGCTACCTCGATTTGGTCTGTATCGTTTTCTTGAAAAAACTTGCCCAGAAGTTCTCGTTAATTTGGAGGTAGTTCCAGACGGTATGAATCTTCCGCATCGTCGCTATTGACGGGGTCATTTCGATCCTACTAGAACTAGGACGCCAGCTGAGCTGGGACGCTTCCAATAGCTTTGGCCCTCGTTTGCGAGAACTGTGCCAACCTCTCTTCGAGGTATGAGTGAAGTTTCTTTGCCATGCGCAAAAGGTCCTCGTACTTGAGAACGTAGATCCGGTCCCCCTTTACACGATTAATCTTGTCCAACATTTCTCGCTTGTCATCAACGTCCCCGGCAACGAGATAGCCACTTGCTGAATTGTAACTCCTTCCAGGTGACGTACCAAGCTTTCCCCTAATGAAGCTGACATAATGTTCCAATTGGTCCAGATGTTTCCATCCTACTTTGACGCTAGGTCGTTTCAACTCGACCACATGAACTGTGTCGCCTGCTCCTAAGCAAACGAAATCTATTCTCTTGTCCTCGTCTTCAAGTTTGTCGTTTGGGAATTTCTCTCTTAGAAGGTCTGAGTAATGCGCTTCATCGTAGGCGACCGTCCAACTAGGGTCCAGGAGCCATGGATATTCTGCAAAGAATCTGTGTATTTCAGGAACTTCCCTAGCATTTGTTCTTATTAGTTTGTCAAACTTCTCGATTACCTCGATCCTTCCCTTGGCGACCCTCAGGATTTCACGAGCTTCAATGAGACCCCACTCCATGAATAGTTCAATGAGATGTGCGTCCTCTGGATCGTCTCCAATGTTTCCTGCTAGATCCTTGAATACCTGAATATCAAAGGACTCCTTCACAAAAGATGTTAGCTCGCGGCGCCTCTCTGGGCTGAGCTGTTCGTTTGAAGTGACGACGCTGATGATCTTATCCGCGACTTTTTTCTCAGGGCCAGATAGAGAGGACAGCCATGGTTTGAACTCTGAATCTTCTCTAATCACCTTCTCTCTCTTCTCGGCACGCCTAGTAGCCCAATCCTGCGATATACTCTTCAGCTTTGATTGAGCCCAATTCCTGAAAGCGATTCCGGCTTCTGATTCCCAAATAATCGAGCTTCTGTTTGTACCGACCAAGTCCTCGCCGTCGGTAGCATCGAAGAACTCAGCATTCAGTTCTCCCACCATGTAAGCCCAAGCGTATTGTTGCCCGCCGCTGACGTCAAAGAAGGATGGCTCTTGAATCAGTTTTCCCCTCGCGAGAATAGCTATTCCTCGTTGCGTTTCCTCCATTGGGGTCTCCGATGTCCCTATCCAACCTTTCACCCGCCACTCTGGGTGTCCCTCAATTAGTTCGTCGATCTCCCAAGTGTGTTCAAGAGATCCCTTGAGCTGTCTTTCTGCAGGAGTTACCTCGTTGCCGTTGACTCTCACAACAAAATTGCTGCCGATTATTGAGAACCTTCTCGCAAGCTTCAAGATGACATTATCGATGTCAATTGACCGTGTTCTTTTCAAGTCTCTTAACCGGACCACGGTGCCTTGAGTACGCCGGAGAGCCGATGGTTCGATTATCTGAGGCTCATAGTCACGACCAGGTCGTGTGGACCTTATTTTCTCAATGTCCATTCGAAAGGCCGTCGCGACTCCGTTCTTCGTTGTTTCCACCTCGACAACCTTCGCCACTCCAAAAACCGACAATTTTCCGATGCCTTTCCGTCCCATTACTTCCCTGTGAAAAGTCGGCGAGAGGTCTGTTCCATTATCCGTCCTTCTGTTTCTCCCTACAGTCAGAAAGGCTCTGTTTACTTCATCAAACGTCATGCCACACCCGTCGTCTTCGACTGAGAGAGTAGAACCGTCCGTGATACTTCCCTCCGGGACCGTGACATTTACGTTCCTGGCATCAGCGTCCCAGCAGTTCGCGACGAGCTCAGAAATGACAGGAGGCAAGCTCGTGTACATGCGTAGCCCTAGCTGTTCGATTACAGTCAGCTCTACTTTCATCCGAAGTTTGGGCAAACGTCGATATCGGAACATGCATTGGTCTCTAAACTTTTGGTTTGTCAATCCTCGACTGGACTGAGTTCAGAACACACAGAGATACCGCGGTCCAAACTGTGGGACGTAGTGGTAGGGGGCTCGCTCGTAGCTCCTACTAGAATGCTCTAACTGTCTCTGGTCAAGACCCCTTGGTTGCTCCGTTAAGGTCTCTGCATCGGAATGACCCGTTTCCTGGAAGAATGTTCGGATAACATCCATGTTGATAGAGTGCTGAGATCGACTCGAAGAAGGAGAGTGAGGTTAAACCTCACGATCTTGCAGCGCAGTTGGTCCCGCAAATTTCTACGAGCGTTAGGTTCGACGTATTGTTGGTGGCTTATGCACCAGTAGACATACTTGTATCGGACCATCGATAGGTGCTTACTCCTTTGTCTGGTCCCGAGTGGTTGAGAGACCTGGCGACCCTTTCGCTAGCTTGGACTTGGCGATGCTGGGTTCGGCCCATGTTGTGTCTGGGCTCAGCTGTTGAGGTCGTGTAATGTCTGAGGTTGTTGGTTCTGGTTGGACCCAAATTACATTCTTGCGAACTGTCGGGGTCGGTAGTCCGGGTCTTGCGTCGTTGACTCCTCTGTCGGGTGGTGGTAGTGGTCCTTCTCGGGTCTTGTTCTTTGTCATTCTCTCACCTCGTTCTTGTTTCTCCGGATGACGATCTTCCGGATAGGGGTCTCTTGCTTGGGTTGGGTGCCTTCTCGCCATTTCTGGAGCCAGTAACGAGCCTCCTCTTGACTAGGCAGCTGGACCCTACCAAAGCGGCCGGTTTTGATTGCGTGGAGGGCTGTCTCGGTGATCTTGATCTTTCGAGTCTCTTTCTGGACCCGAGGCTGAGGGAGGGTCTCCTGGGTCCGTTCGTTTGCGAGAATGATCTGTGCGGCGAGGATCTCGTAGGCTTCTCGGGGGTTGTATTTTTCGAGTAGTTTCTTGACCTTCTTTGGGTCTCCGAGGGGTTTCTGGGGGAGGCTGCTCATTGTGTGGCCGGGATCCTCCTCGTTTTGGATGCGTTGTCGTATCGTTCTTTCATTGCTTTCACACTCTCTAGGAGTTCAAGCCAGGCTTGGACGGCTATCTCTACCATGGCGGATCTGTTTAGGGGGCCTCTCGCATGGTCCAGCTGGTGGATGGTCATGGGGTCCATCGTAGCGGTGTAGCGGACCCGGATTCGCGTTCTCATTGTAGTTGGACTATCCTTGTGTGTGTGACACCGATTAGTCTACTCCCGAGAATCTGCGGGTTTTCGTGTTCAAGGATCCATGGGTCCGGGGCTTGCGTATGACACTCGGCCTTTTGGAAGATTTCTCGGCTACCTGATCCTGCTTCTGTTTTTGCTGGTTTTCTTCAGGACGTTCGCGTAGATCAAGCAGCCACATTGCTTCGAGGCTCGTCAAGGATATCGGCACGCTCTGCAATCGAGGGTCTGCATGAGCCAGGTAGAGGGTTGGGAAGTAGAAATCCGAGAGAGGACCCGGAATATTCCAGTGAAACTGAATTGGAAAGTGTTCGAGTAGTTTGCGGGAATTTTCGGAGTTGTTTTTCGTCTTGCTCTCCTGGACATATCGAACTAGCGGGTAAGAGTATGAAGGCAGCAATGGACGATGATGAGGTTGGTGAGGAGTCTGAGGTTAAGAATAGTATCAATGCTTGGCGGCAGTCTGAGCGGAAGGTCATGATCGAGACGGTTCAGGATCTGATCCAGACTTCTCACAAGTATGCAAAGTCGCAGTATACTCCTAACGCGCAGCGGGTCAGGTGGACTAAGCTGGCCGGTCAGTTGATCTGGTATAAGGATCAGATTTTGAAGAATTTTAGTCTTGAGGCTATGACGGTTCAGCTTGAGGCTCTGCAGAAGAGGATGGAAGAATCGGAAGAGGGGAGACAGCGTCAGAGCGTGTCCAGGAGTTATCCGACAATTGTCTTTCGCAAGGCAGAGGAGAGGAAGGCGGAGGATGCGGACAAGGCGCAGGACGGGGAGTCCGCTGAGGCTGACGACCCTGAGGGTGCCAAGGAAGTCGCCTAGAAAACGCCTGAGGGCCCAGATCGATGATAAAAATCGGCTTGACGCTAAATAGACGCGAACGGGGTCGTTGACGGGTCCCTGTTAAGATCCGGCTAGCAATAGAGCATCTAGAAAAACAAGGTATGATGACGAGTCTCGCAACGCAGAACTGCCTAATCTTGGTATTCCTGACCTGTGTCAGATATCTATCTGGTCGTTTTGCAGTTTGATACTAGTTCTTGTTCGTTTCAATGATGCATTCTACGTTGAACAAGTCTACCGCCTCACCGATCGACAGGCAAAGGCGCGCATTCGCCAATGCGGCCTCTTGACAACACCGACCGGCCGTTTTTCTTTCACATCATGGCTGCCATTCTATCTTGACCAGGGAAGGAATTATTCGCTGACCGGAGTTCTCTACGACCGACCCTATCGAAACAGACACCAGGTCACGCTTGACAGGGCGACTTACGTCGAACGACAAGCGATCCAGGCACAATCCAGCCAACCTAAAGGCGTGCGCCAACTACGTCCACGCCCTCCTCCTCAGTTCCAGCCCCGCTTGCTGGTCCCAGACAATCCGTTAGTGAAAACATCGGATCCCATGATCGCGTGATCCGATTGCTAGTTCGCGCTCCATTCGCGAGGAC
>WNFW01010097.1_pt1 | contig 12512 bp, 11 predicted proteins | sample 5400131 | NCBI WGS metagenome assembly WNFW01 (sample SAMN13153362, study PRJNA577476) | soil metagenome | isolation source: 20 cm soil or saprolite under grassland replicate 1 | place: USA:California | collected 2016-06-15 | reverse complement strand
ATTCTCGAACAATACAACAATGATTTAACGCTTACGACGGAAGAGGATGCGGAGTTCTCGAAACTCGCACGGGAGCGCACCTCGCGCCATCCCATGCGGACGTACCTCTGGTTGCCCGCTGCTCGCGCCGTCACCATCTGGTTCACGCCGCGCATTGAATTGCTGCCGGTTTCAGGACACGTTTTTCCTCTTGCGCAAATGCGCGAGGATGACCCCGTCGATCAGGAAGTCACCAGCCTGTTTTTTGTTGTGAATTTGTTTTATGTGGGTCTAGGCGTCTGGAGCGCTGCGCGGCTTTGGCGTTCGAATCCAGCGGCGCGGCCGGCGGTTGCCTTCCTGGCACTATTCATGGTGCTCCGCACCGCCTTCCTGACCACGCTGGAAACGCCCGAGCCACGCTATGTTCTAGTTTGTTTTCCCGCATTGATCGCGCTGGGCGCGCAGGTCTTCGTCCGCCGTTCCGAGGGGCAGTAGCACAGGCCGCAGTTTGTGCAGTTATTTCTCCCCGAATGGTTCGGGGTGAATTGTCACGCGATAGATCTGCGGAAACTTTTCCTTCACTCGGTGTTCCAATGCCGCGGTCACGTCGTGTATCTGTGTGATGGGCAGATCGCCTTTCATTGTGCCGTGGCAGGACACCAGGATGTGTTGTTCAACTTGCCGGGCTCGGACGTCATGGCAGTTCACCAGCTCGTCGAATTCCAAGGGCAACCGGTTGAGAAACTCCCCGATGGCCATGGAAAGCTGTTTCATCTCCCCAATACCCGCGTCGGGTGTTGCGATGTGCCTCCCCAGCGGTTCGATGTGAATGTTCACCTCAATCGGTCCGTCGCGCAATTCGCGAATTTTCTCCTCCAGTCCCGTGGCCTGACGGTGTGCTTCACGCAGGCTCAAATTCTCATCCACTTCCAGGTGCAGTTCGATAAACAGTTGCCCGGCTTGCTGCACGGCCGTCAGGTCGTGAACCGCGAGGCCCAAACTTTGTGCCACCGCGCGAATCGCTTCGAATAAGTGCTCGCCCTGAGGCGCGCGAGGTTCCGCGTGCACCATCACATCCGCGGGAACGATCTCGCCAATGCGTTTTTCGATCGCGTCGCTCAAGGCATGCACTTGCTCGAGGCTCGCCGTCCTCGCCACGCTCACCGTCGCGTCGACAAAGTGGCGATTCCCGGCGCGCCGCACCCGCACGCGATCGACATCCAGCACGCCATCCATGCGCGCCACGGTCTTGGCGATTTCCTGCTGCAAGCCTTCTGGCGCCGCGTCCAGCAAGGCATCCAGCGTGCGTCTGCCGAGCTGTGCGCCGACCCACAAAATGACGGCCGCAACCGTCAGCCCCGCCAGCGCATCGGCGTAATTCAGCCAGGGCAAGTTCCACGTTTCACCGGCCCACACCAGCCCGATGCCGGCGATAACTACGACAGTGCTCCACACATCCGTAGAAAAATGCAGCGCGTCGGCCTCCAGGGCGTCGCTGGAATATTTTCGCGCAACGCGTCCCAGGGCTCGCGCCCGCGTTACGTCGATCGACAAAGCAACCAGCAGCACCAGGATTGCCGTGAGGCTAGGCTGGATGTGCACGTTGCGGAAGAACAGCCGGTCAAACGCCTCATAGACGATGTAGAGAGCCGTCAGCGCCAGCAGCCCGGTCTCGACGAATGCGGAGAAGTTCTCAAACTTTCCATGCCCGTAGGGATGCTTCTCATCCGCAGGCTGGTCGGCCATGCGCACCGACAGAAACGTGATGATCGCGGCAAGCAAGTCGAGACTAGAGTGCAGCGCCTCCGAAAGCACGCCCAGGCTTCCCGTCCGGACGACCAAAAACGTCTTGAGGGAAACCAACAGCAGTGCCGAGCCAACACTCAAGAGCGCGGCCCGCTTCTTCTCCCGTCCTTCCTCGATTTGGTTGATCGCCGCCATCGCCCGCCTAGACTACCGCAGATTCAGGTTTGTTCGCTGGCACAGGAGAATGCGCACTTCAGACGCGCATGCATCCGTGAGCGGATCGGCATCCGTTCCTAAGGCATTTTGCGCAAGCTAGCTTTTTAGGGGGATAAAGAGCAGCGCCGCCGAGTTCATGCAGTAGCGCAAGCCGGTCGGCTCCGGTCCGTCTGGGAAGACATGCCCCAAATGCGCGTCGCACACCGTGCATTTGACTTCCGTTCGCAGCACGCCGGCGCTGAAATCTTTTTTCTCGCGCACATTTTCCGCGGCGATTGCTTCGCAAAAGCTCGGCCAGCCCGTGCCGGAGTCGAATTTCGCTCTTGAATCGAACAGTACGTTGTTGCAATCGACGCAACGATATAACCCCGGCGCATGTTGATTGCAGAGCGCACCGGAGAACGCGAATTCAGTCGCCGCGCGCCGCGTCACGTCGTATTCGAGCGGGGTGAGCTGCTTCTTCCATTCAGACTCGTTCTTCCGCACTCTTGCCAGCGTATAAAGCCCCAGCCTCGCGCCATCGTCTGCGAATTTCACGATCTTGACCGGGCCCGGATCGTCTTCCGGCTCGGCGTTCTCGGCGAAAGCCGCAAGGCAAATACGCTCCACGCCCACCAGCAAGCCGTACGCTGCCGCCGTGGCCGCGCCAAAGACAAGTCCGCGTCGCGTGATTTCATTCATAGCGGCGATTCGTGAAAAAAACTTATTTCGTTGCGCTCATCGGCGGCGGTGGCAAGAGCGGCAGCCGCTTGGCTTCTCCGCGCGCCCCGCGCACTTCCAATTCCTCGAACAGCAGCGAGGGCGCCACGACCGAGGCCGGTAAGCCACCAAGTTGTGCCGAGCCAAACGCCCCCAGCGCCGTGCCAGCGAATCCGTTCATCTGGCTCTGCATGTAGTTGTAAACGAAACTATCGTTGCCGATTCCGGCGAGGTTTCGCAACGCGCGCGAGTTCAATCCAATGATGCGCGATCCGCGGATCATCTCTTCCCGTCCGGTTTCCGGATAGATTCGGTAAACGACCAGCGGCAGGCGATCGCCTGTCCCCGCGCCGCCGCCGTAACTTGCCAGAAGTTCGGAGAAATCTTCCTGGTGCAGCAGGCTCAGCGCGGGATTGTCCATTTCGCGCACGACCAGACAATAGCCCAGCTTTTCCGCGCGGCACGTGTCCAGAAATTTCTTCTTCATCTCTTCCGCGGAAAGTGTTTCCGCCGAGGAAAAGAACAGATTGCTCATCGTCGGCTTGGCATCGTTTAAGAACGCGGCGCGGCCGTGTCCGTTGGACTCATTGGAGTCCGGCCCGGGCCTGCGGGACATCAGCTCGCTCTTCAGGTTGCCGTTCTCCACCAGAGTGACTTTCTGATGGCGCACACCCTCATTGTCCACGGTGTAGCCGCCGATCAGCGGCGTGCCGTTGAAATCCTTTGCGCCCGGATCATCCACCACCGACACCCCGGAGGGCAATACACGCGCGCCAAGCCGCGACACCCAGTCGCTCTTTCCCCCCAAACCACTGAGCATCTGTTCCATCACCGGGCTGAAGGAAATCGGAGGCCGCGCGCCGTTCAATGCAGGACCAAGCACTTGCGCCACCATCGGCGCCGCAGCGCGCGCCTCGAAAAGGACCGGACCGGTATAGTCCTGCGCCGGAGGCGCGGCTCGCAGAGCCATGAGTTCACTACCGGCAACGTTCAATCCCTGGCGCACCGTCTCTACGCTGGGCAGGTCGGCCGGCCGCGCCCGGTACGCCGCGTAAAAATGGTTCAGCGGCACGCCATCGTCGGCCAGGGCGCTCATTCCTGCTTCGATCGCTGCAAAATGACGATTCTGGCGGATTTCCGTTCCTTCGCTGGTCAGCAGATATTCCGTCGCGTAAACCAGGTAATAGGTCACCCGCGATTCGTGAATCTCAGAAAACGCCCGCAGCGCTGCCGACGTCTCGCGCGCTTCCTGGTCCCAGTTGCGGCTGGTCCAATCCGCCGTCTCCAGCGGTTCGATGAGTTGCACTGGCTCGGCCTTTGCGAAATCGTCGATGTCCGATTGCCTCGCCAGGCTGCTCAGATACGCCTGCTTCCGCGAATAAGTCTCCACCGCTTCTTTGAAGGCCTGATCGGTCGCGATCCACAAGTCCTGCCTCAGCGAATCGTAATCGCGATCGATTCCCACGGAGCCGGTCGGTCCGATGAAGCCGCGGAAGCCGTCGTCGCTTACAAAATTCGAGCTGTCCAGCTTGTAGCTCCCGACACGCGCTTCCACGTCCATGAAGCGGTTCCGCGTATGCGAGCTGGAGAACAATGTGCCGAATTCCGCGACGACTTCGCGCACCTCCAGATCGAGCAATCGATATTCGACGTAGTACGGCCGCACCGGCTGGTCGACGTTCGGAATTTTCAGTTCCAGGCGCGTCTTCGCGCGGGCCATCTCATCGCGCATGGCTTGCAGCGTGTGGTCGTTATCCTGCGGAGCCTGCGCCCCCGCGGCCCCTCCGGGCCGCATCGCCGCCAAGAGCAAAATCAGTCCTGCTATTCTTTCTGCTCGCCTCACTGCAGGCCTCCGGTCTTGATTACGTCGTGCGCGGGCGCCGGCAGAATGGGCGGCCGGTCCGTCGAACTCTCCTTTTTCTGTACTTCCAATTCCGAAGTCAAAATCGCGGGCGACGCGGCGGCAACGGGAACGGATCCCGATTCCGCGCCGCAATAGCCGTTAAAAACCTCCGGTGTGTCGCCCGTCGCGACGATCTTCGTCAGCGCGGCCAGCGGCGTGCCAACGATATCCACCCCGCGCACCAACTCGTCAGGCCGCCCGTCGGCATAAACCTTGTAGACCACCAGGGGCAATACCTGGAACGCCTGCGGCTGCCCGCGTCCGGTGAACGTAAATCCCCCGGCGATGTCGTCGATCAACAACCCAAACGGCTTGCCCTGTGCCTTGATCAATTCAATCAGCTTGGCGCGCAGCTGCGCGTTGGTTACCGTCTTGCTGCTTTGCACGATCAGGTTGCCCTGCCGCGAAACCGGCGTTGCGCCGAGTTGCCGCCTGCCATGCCCGTTCGAACGGGGAAACCCGACCAGCGGCGACCGCGACATCTCGAAATTCTTCAGCACACCGTGATCCACCAGCGCTACGCGCTGCGCCGGCACGCCTTCGTCATCGAACTGGTAGTAGCCCAGAAGATCCTGCTTTCCGAGCTTTTTCATGGTCGTGTCGTCGGTGATGCTCAGAAATTCCGGCAGGATCTGCTCGCCTACTTTTTTCGAAAACGTTTGTCCCTCGTTCACGTCTTTTTGGCGGTGGCCTTCGGCGCGATGGCCGAAGACTTCGTGGAAAAACACCGCCGCGGCGCGTCCCGTCAGCAAGGCCGGCCCGACGGTCGGATCGTTGATGGGCGCGGCGACCAGCCCTTCCAATTCCTTGCGCATGGTGGCTTCCGCTGCGTAGACCGCTTTGTCGTCCGGGGCGTCCTTGGGGTCGACCCAATCGAAATTGTAGTAGCGGTCGATGTCCATGCCGTCCGGCGCCTTGCCCTGTATGAACAGCTCCAGCCGGTAGCGAATCTGCCCGAATTGCAGTTGCGTCCCTTCGCTGGTCACTTGATAGGCGTTTTGCGCTTGCGCCGTGAACGTCACGATGGAATTGATGATCGCCGGCGACTCGCGAAACGCTTTTGTATAAGCGCGGACTCTTTCTTCCCACGGCTTGCGGTCCACGACCAGGGAAGCCTGCGGTCCAATGAAAGCATGGGCCTCTTCCCGCGAAAAGTCTGGTGCGCGCCCTTCTGCCGTTTCTACTTTTATTTCTTTGCCCGTCTTGATTTTGATCAGCGCCTCGGATGCGGCCCGGTATTGCTTGTCGGTCTCCAGCCAAATCGCCCGGCGCACCACTTCGGCGTCATCGTCGATGGGCACAGACGTGCCCGGCCCGCCGCTTGCCATCTGCCGTTCTCCGACCTTGTGCGAATTGTCCAGCTCGTACTTTCCCGTTCGAAGCGAAACCTCCAGCCAGCGGTTGCGCGCTTCGTTGCTGTTGAGCAATGCCCCGTTCGAACCGGACACATCCGCGCGCTGCGTCTCCGTGATCGTATAGCCCATGTAGTAGGCGGGAGGGTCCAGCGCGCTCAGCGTCTTCATCGAGCGTTCCAGCTCCGCTTGCAGTGCCGCGAGCAGCGGCGAGCGCTTCGCCTGCGCATCCGGCGGCGCCGCGTGCGCCGCTTGCTCCCTGGCCAGAGCCAGGGTGGCGAGCAAAACAAGCCCGCAGAAGATCGGAATTGCGCGACTACGATTCGAATTGGTCAAAGGAAGCCTCACTTACAATTTGACGGGACCGCTAAACATTCAGTCTACGCCACCGCACAGCAGCGCACAAAGCGCGGCACGTTGGGGAGTCGCGGTTCGAACAACACTGTCTTAGACGGTCTGACAGCACGGAGCGTTGCACCGGCGGAAAAACGGAAGTCCTCGGCGGTTCGAATTGCCAACACTTAAGACCAGCGCAATTTCGCTGAACTACGCGGCTATCAGCCGCAGTTCGCCGTGCAGCCCTTTGGCGGCAGTATCACAGGTGCGCCCCTGCCCCTGTCACTCCCGACAGGGCTCCTGGATCCGTATCCTTGCTGGAAGTCACCAGCAGATCCAGCGTCGCCTGCTGCGGCGGCAGCGGCCCGGAGTTGTCTCCGCTGCGCACGCTGGTCATCTGCCCGGCCTTGACGAGCACGCAAACTCCGGCTAGGTTGCAGACTTTCACCAGTCCTTCGAACGCGATCACATTCATCGTGCCGTTCGCATATTCCACAAAAAAATCGGTTCCCACCACGCCTGCCACCCCTGCCGGTGTACGCACCTCGAATTTCCCGTCCGGTTTGGCGATCTTTTGTGCCTGTGTCCGGAGCTTCCCGTAGGTCAGCTCCAGCTCGGTCTGCTGCGCTCCCGCGTCGTGCTTGACCACCTTCATGGACGATTCTGAACCCACATTCAGCACCGAACCGTCGTCCAGCGCGATGCGCGCGCGCGCATTCGCCTGGGTATTCACCAGGTCTTGCCAATCGACGGCGGTCTTCGCCGAAGCGGTGATGGTCTTCCCGCTGCGAGCTATGTTCACGGCCGGAATCACGCGGGAGACTTCACCGGCTCGCTGTCCCGCCGCCTGGGGCGCGGCCCAAACGTCTGCCGGGATCGCGATGAGGAACGACAGCAATAGGGCCAGCCCGAAGGCATACGGGGACTTCGTCTTCATCGAGGACTCTCCTGGTGTTACCCGTCCTAGCCGTAAAGCCCCGGCGTTCAGGCCGGGGATATAAGGCTACTTTGTTTTTTCTTCGGTTCGTTCTATCATCCGCGCGCCCAAAAGACCTATGGGCGGATAGCCCAAAAGTTAAGCCTCTTCGTTGTCCTCGCCTGAAGTAAGGGCGCTGTGGGAGGAACCCACCGAAGAGACCGGACCAACATCCGGCTCCGTAGGAATCCTCTCCCTTTACGGAGAGGAGGATGTCAAAGCCTGTATCTATTGTAGTTACTGGAGAGCCCCGGACCTGTCAACGCCAAATGGGGAGCGGTTTGCCCACTCTCTACATGGTCTTGTGAGCACACGCACGGGCATCGCTCAACTGCAAAGATGAAAGAGTGCCGCAGCCATATCGTCTTGCTGTTCCCGCGGGCGGGAAAAATTCTCGACCGCAGCGAAGACCCGTCCTAGCAACTGGGTGGGCGAGGCGAACTGCTGGGCGTCGCAAGTCTCTTGCAGCCGTTCGATTCCGAATTGTTCTTCCTTTCGGCTAAATGCATCCGGGATGCCATCCGTCGAGAAGAGCGCCGAATCACCTGCCAGCAATTGCAGGATCAGCGTCTGGTAGTTCGCCGCGGCGAATAAGCCGGGGGGATCCCGCAGAGCTTCAGGCTGCGGCAGCCGCTGGCGGAGAGATGAAAGGGCCCGGGCATGCCCACGCTGGCAATTTGCAGTTCGGGGCTGTGCGCGTTGAAAACCGCATCCTGGATGGCCGTGTACCGCCGGGGCATGCCGCGAATCATCAGCCGCCGGTTCAAAGTCGCAAGCACATCGTGCGGCGAGGTGCCCGTCTTGTGTACGCCGCGCCATGTTCCCACCGCCAGCGCCGCATACAGCGCCGCTGGTAGTCCTTATCCCTGAAACAGCGCCCCGGTGGAGCCCGACGCTCCCGTCGGTCAGCTCGAAATAATCCAGAAAATCGCCGTCCACCGCGGCCACCGGCTGAAATTCGTGCGAGATCATCACCGCGCCGGCGCGCAGCGATTTCGCTGGCGGCATCACACTCTGGATCGCGCGCGCTTCTTGGAGCTCCTCTTCCCTCAGTTTTTCGAGGGCATGCAGTTCGAACGGCGACGCAGTCGTGTTCATTCGTCTGTGCGAAGGGGGAGCGTTACACCGGAGAGGGAAATTCGGCGGTAGGCAGAAGTCTAGCAGAGCGGCTGCGATTCAGGACGAAAAATGGGTGACGTTGTTTCCTAACGCACCTCGTCGTGCGTTCCGCTTGCCGCGCACGGCGAGCAGGCCCACAATTCTTCCATGCGCTCTCTTGTCGGCGTCTTGGTAGGTGCCGCCCTTCTCTTTGTCGTATATCACTTCTATTTGAAGAGAATGCCGGTCACCGATGAGGGTACGGCTCCGACGCAGGCCATCAGCCTGACGGGCATTCGAGGCGACCTCCTGCAGATCGCCCAGGCGGAACGCGGCTACATCGCCACGAACGGCCATTGCGCTTCTCTCGACGAACTCATCTCCTCCAATTCTCTTTCCATTACCCGCGCCGAGCGCGACGGTTATTCCTACACGCTCGAGTGTTTGGGCGGTGAATTCACCGCCGCGGCACGGCATCTGCCAGCGCCGGCGGGCTCCCCCATTCGCTATCCCAATCTCGCCATCGACGCCACCATGAATGTCCACGAAATCGAGTGACACTTCGTCAGGGCACACGACCTCACGCTCCGGTGTCTAAAGTATCGTGGGTCGAATTCGCTCATTGCGACGGGCCCTCCTCGCCCTATTCCTGAGTCTTTGTGTGCTGCTCTGTCTAGCGTTGGTTGTTAGCCAAGTTGAACAACATCTCTTTCGCCGCCGTGCCGAACTCCTGTTAGCTGAAATTCAATCACTCGAATTGCGCAAGACGCCGTGGCATGAAGCGCAGACTCAATTCCAGCGGTGGGGCCCCGAGAGCAAATTGGACGATCAGTGCAATGAGCACAAGTGTTTTCTGGAAATCACCCTAGACGAACGCGTGCTTGGCTACCTCTCAAAGACCAACCTATTCGTGAAATTGGACGATTACTTCCGTTGGCGCCTGAAGCTGTCCTATGACGTCGGCCCATTTGTGCGTCTCGAGTTCGTCTTGCTCCGAGCCCATATGCGGATGGGTGGTCGCCCTTCAAGAGTGCTCGCGACAGTCGGGATGCGTGAGGGAAGTGTGTGCAGCAAGGGTTTTTCAGCATTCATCGAGACCTACGCGCACGAAATCCCCGGTTTTCTCGGAGCTTCGCCGGGCGGGTATACCCTGATTGCGGAGACGCACAGCGTTCCACGATTTGACTATCGTGGAGCTGATTGGATCAGCGCCCAGTTAAAGCTTCACCCTGACTACATGATCGGGCGCCCAGGCGGATGCGAAATATGCGTAGAAGGATGGGCAAGGTTCACGCCATACGCTGAGTCGGCGGATATCCAGCGCTTGATGCAACTCGACCTCTCCTGCCTTACTCGGTGGCATCCCTGTCTCACTCAAAGCGACGTCATGCCTGCCGCCTGGGCGCAGCACGAGGCAGAACAACCTCGCATCGATGAGCTCCGCGACCAGCTTGCGTGTTCGCCGTCAATCATCGAAATGCTTGGTCGTGACAGTGCTAACATGGCGACGGGCGAGATTCTCGGGTATCACCAAAGAGTGGATAACCAGGGTTACCACCACGTTGACGTCAGAATGCGCGTGCTGGAGCGGCTCAAAGGTGCTGCCGATTGGAAGGTTGGCGAGACTCATGAACTGTCCGACCTGCCCGGTATCGGCAGCGACAACACAAGGCTTCGAACAGGGACGCAATTAATCTTCTTTGGAGGTTGGGGTGGTTCGAAGGAGATGCGGATCGATCCGGGCTACGCCTGCCCAATTTTGTTACTGAACGAAACGAACCTGAGTCTAGTCCGCCGAGGAATCGTTCAGGATTACACCGCAAATGACAAAGCGGAGTAGATTCAGGGCGCTTCTCGAAAATTGGACGGCTGCCGTTACTTCCTAAATTCCGGGAACTTTTCCTGGCTCATCCGCGTACCTTTTATTGAAAGCGGTTCCCCCAATAAAATGCGCCTCACCGGCGCCTCAAAGAAAGAAGGAGCACACCATGGGCGGAGAATTGATTGGATTGGTGGCCGTGACGCTGGGGATGGGTGTCCCCCTCGGCGCGCTGTATACCTATTACCGGGTGCGCAAGCTGCGCAGCGAAGAGCGGCTCGCGGCGATTGCCCGCGGAGTCGACATTCCGATGGAGCCTGAATTGAACCAGGCGGCGCGTTCCCGCCGTGCGGGCATCCTGCTGGTCAGCGGCGCGCTCGGCTACATCGCTACTTTCGGATTGATTGCCCGCATACAGGCGGATCGTGACATTTGGACGGCTGCCGCACTCGGCATCATTCCTCTCACGATTGGTATCGGGTATTTTCTCGATTGGTCGTTCATCCGCCGCGACGCCCGCGCCTGAGAACGCAGAGATTCAGCCGGCGTTCAGAAGAAAAACGCGAATCGGTCCTTACGATTCCCGCGAAGGGCCAGTCCGCATTTCATTTGATTTCGAGCGGTGTAAACGTGTCTCCCTTCTTCACTGCCAGCCGGATCGGCCGCGGCGGGCCTTTTGCCGGAACCGTGACCTCGACCCACAGTTCTTCGCCCGGCTGACGCCGCGATGGATCGATAGCGTGTTCCGGCAAAAAGTACGACACCGGCTCGTTGAGGACTGCAGCCACATCTCCGGTGCGCGCCCTCCATCGCGTAACGCGCAGTCCTGTCGGCGTGGGAGCGGGACTTGCTACCAGGCGACCGTTCTCGGCGTGCAAATATATATCCCGCATCTCGCCCCAGAAATTGCCCAGGTTGCCTTTTGGCAGTTCCGAACCGCCGTAGACTCGATCCGCGTCGACGCGCAATCGCACGCTCAAATACCGGCCGCGAATCGGTAGATCGGGATCATAGGCCACCGTCTGCGCCCAAACGCGCGGAAACCGGGCGCGATCGATTGCATATTTCGCTGCCAGGCTTGCGACAATTGCCAACTGCAGCACCGCCAGGATGATCCCCTTCCGAGACGGACTCATTGCGTTCCTCCCGCGACTCGCGCGACCAGTTGCCGGCGCGTTCGCTCCAGTGCCCATCCACCGAACAAGAACAATACTCCCAGCCCGATCAGGCTCGCCGAGCGGCCCAGCTTATCCATGACGTCCGAGAAATAGAAAATGATCACCGTTAGCGCGAAGCCCGCGACTCCCAGATTGATGCGCTCGCGCCGTCGCTCCAGCAATCCCCAGCCCACCATTCCCAGCGCTCCAACCCCGGCCCAAAAATAGGGGCCGAGTGAATTCCAAGCAAAGACGGAGATGCCTCCGCCGGTGTTCCCATGCGCAGGGCGGAATGTTCCGATCACGAGGACCCACACGGTCACCACTGCGTTTGTCCACGCCGCACTCTTGCGCAGTACAAATCCCAGCGCCAACGGCGCACAGATCGCGATGGCCCAACCTGTGAGGTGCAGCAGAGGCGAAATACCCGCCCGATTCTGCCAGCCCCACCCCCAGGTTTCGCGCTCTTCGACGAACGCGACTACGCTGAGGGGCAACACGGCGAGTCCGCCAACCCAGGCCAACGCCCGCCGCGCCGGAGAATCTTCTCCGCTCGTTCTCGCGCTTAAATAGGTAATCGCGATTAGCAGCAGCCCTTCGGCGAGCAACCGGTTGCTGACGGCAAAACCCTGGGTACGTACTTCCCACTCTCCGGCAAGCCACGCGGGGACAAGCAGTGCCATCAGCGCTGCCTGCGTCCAATGCCGCAAGAGAAGCCAGCCAGCAAGCGCGCCGATGGCCCACATCAGAATCCCGCTCGGCCAGTGTTCCTGCAGATTGAAGATTTGTGCCGTGAGAAAAATTCCCGCGCCAACGCAAACCGTTCCGATGGCGTAGAACGTCGTCGACAGCGCAGGAAACCGTTCCTCTGTCAGAGCCCCGGCGATAGGAAAAATTGCCACGAGGAAAAGGACCAGCGTGAAACGCCAGGCAGGCGAGAGCTCGTCCCAATGCGCGGCGACAAACAGCAAGACGCCGGCGCAGAGCAGCACTCCGCCCAGAGCGACCGCCAGCAGGACTGGCCAGCGCAGGCGTTCGCTCGATCCTTGCGATTCTTCAAACCTTCGAATGCGCGCGGCCGTGCTTGCATCCACAACTCTGGCGGAAATCCAGCGCTCGAGCTGTTTGTCCAGGGGATTAGCCACGTGAAATCCTCCTCTTTGCGAATATTGCTTACGCGCGTACAGCGAGCCTGACATGTGCCTGATATTCTGCCAAGTAGCGCGAGCCT
>WNFW01002531.1_pt1 | contig 12512 bp, 13 predicted proteins | sample 5400131 | NCBI WGS metagenome assembly WNFW01 (sample SAMN13153362, study PRJNA577476) | soil metagenome | isolation source: 20 cm soil or saprolite under grassland replicate 1 | place: USA:California | collected 2016-06-15 | reverse complement strand
CGTCCGGCTGCGTGGTGCTGGAAGACTCGCCCACCGGCATCGCGGCCGCCCGCGCGGCGGGTTGCGCGGTCATCGCGGTGCCCAGCGTGCCGGTGCCCCCCGGGCCCGGGCTGATTACCGTGAAATCCCTGGACGACGTGGGATTTGACCTGCTGGAGCGGGTTGTAACAGGAAACTCTGAAGGTCGTGACCGCGCTGTGACGGAAGAATTGTAATTAGGTCACAATCGCAGAACGACCCCCGTTGCCCTCTGGCGCTGCGGGTGCCGACCGAGACATCCTCCGGTAAAGGCAAAGCAAGGGGTCCTGCCATGACATGGGCAGGCCCGCCGAGGATCAGCCGGGAGATACTGCCGAGCATGGCCGCACCACTGGAGATGACCCCGGAGCCCGCCGCACCCGAAGCAATCCTTGAGGGAGTCAGCGGGGAAGCGATCGAAGGCCGCTCTCTGGGCCGCATCGCGTGGATACGGCTGAAGCGCGACAAGGTCGCGATGGCAGGCGGCACGGTCGTGGTCCTGCTCGTCCTGATCGCGATCGTCGGCCCCTACTTCGTTCAGGACCCGAACGTCTACCACGCGAACCTGATCGATCCGACATTCAGCAGGCCGAACGGCCCGTTTGGCGGGGTCAGCTTTTCCCACCCTCTCGGTGTCGAGCCGCAAACAGGGCGTGACATGCTGGCGCGGATCGTGGTCGGCGCGCGCTACTCGCTGATTATCGGGTTCCTGGCCACCGCGCTAGCGGTGTTCATCGGCGTAGTGATGGGGGTTATCTCCGGCTACTTCGGCGGCTGGGTGGACTCGGTGATCGCGCGCACCATGGACATCTTTCTCGCGTTCCCGCTCCTGGTGTTCGCGATCGCGCTGGTCGGTGTCATCCCCAGCACCGCGTTCGGGCTCTCCGGCAACACGCTGCGGGTGGCCCTGCTTGTCTTCGTCATCGGCTTCTTCGCCTGGCCATACATGGGGCGCATTATCCGTGGCCAGACGCTGTCGCTGCGGGAGCGGGAGTTCGTGGACGCAGCGCGCAGCCTTGGTGCCCGCGGGCCCTACATTTTGTCCAAGGAACTGCTGCCCAACCTGGTCGGCCCGATCCTGGTCTACTCCACCCTGCTGATCCCGACCAACATCCTGTTCGAGGCCGCGCTGGATTTCCTCGGAGTCGGTCTGATCCCGCCCACGCCAAGCTGGGGGTACATGCTGTCCACTGCGGTGACGCAGGGCTTCTACGCGGTGGACCCCTGGTTCATGATCATCCCAGGCTTGGCCATCTTCATCACGATCATGTCCTTCAACCTCTTCGGCGACGGGCTGCGCGATGCGCTTGACCCGCGAAGCACATGAACAACAAGGAGGCGCTCACTCGATGAGTAGACGCAAAATTACGGTGCTTTCCGCTGTCGGCGCGGCGGCCGCGCTTGCCCTGGCCGCCTGCGGCGGCGGGAGCAGCACTACCACCGGCGGAGGCGGCTCGTCGGGCGCGTCCGGCTTCAACGCCGCGGTCAACGGCGTGGTCAACCCGTCCACTCACAAGGGCGGGACAGTCATCTTTGACAACAGCAGCGGCCCGGACTCCGCCGACGCGGGCAACACCTACTACGCGTTCAACCTGAACTTCAGCAGGCTGTACGCGACCCCGCTGACCACGTACAAGAGGTGCCCGGGCTACACCTGTGGCAACAATGTCGTCCCCGGGCTGGCCACCGCGCTCGGCACGCCGAGTGACGGGGGCAAGGTGTGGACCTACCACCTCAAGTCCGGCGTCAAGTACGAGGACGGGACACCGGTCACCTCGCAAGACATCAAGTATGCGGTCGAGCGCACCTTCGACCGCACCGTGCTGCCCAACGGGCCGAGCTACTTCGCCAACCTGCTGGGCGGGAACGCGGCCAAATACCCGGGCCCGTTCAAGGACCGGTCCAAGAACCTCATGGGCCTGACCGCGATCACCACGCCGGACCCGTCCACGGTCGTGTTCCAACTCAAGCAGCCGTTCGCGGACTTCAACTACGTGGTCGCGTTCCCGCAGACGGCCCCGGTGCCGCCGAGCAAGGACAAAGGGACGAACTACCAGCTGCACCCGATGTCGACCGGGCCGTACAAGTTCGCCAGCTACCAGCTGAACAAGCAGATGACGCTGGTGCCCAACCCGCAGTGGAACCCCTCGTGGAACCCGCAGGTCAAGCAGTTCGCCAGCAAGATCATCGTCAACCTTAACGTCAACGCCAACGACATCGACAACCGGCTGCTGGCCGGCGACATCCAGGTGGACCAGGCCGGCAGCGGTGTCCAGGCAGCGGCCCGGGCCAGGATCTTGTCGTCGAACACGCTCAAGGCGAACGCCGACAACCCGCTCGCCGGCTTCATGTGGTTCTACTACATCAACACCAAGGTGCCGCCGCTGAACAACATCCACTGCCGGATGGCGATCGAGTTCGCGGCGAACAAGACCAACCTGCAGACCGCCACCGGCGGCCCGGTCGGCGGTGCCATCGCCTCCACGGCCGTCCCGCCGACGGTCATCGGCTACACGAAGTTCGACCTCTACCATGCGTACACCAAGCCCGGCGGGGACATTGCCGCGGCCAAGCAGCAGCTGACGATGTGCGGCCACCCGAGCGGCTTCAACCTCAACGTCGCCTTCCGCAGCGACCGGCCGCGTGAGGTCGCCTCGTCCACCGCCTTGCAGGCATCGCTGGCGACGGTCGGGATCAAGGCCAACCTGAAGGGCTTCACGGCCGCGAACTACTACGGCAACTTTGCCGGCGTGCCCAACTACATGCACAGTCACGGCATCGGGATGGCGGCGGGCGGCTGGGCTCCCGACTGGCCGAACGCGTACGGCTGGGGCTGGGCCCTGTTCGACGGCGGGTCCATCGTGCCAGCGGGGAACACCAACATCGCCGAGCTGAACGACCCGAACGTCAACAACCTGTTTACCCAGTTGGAGGCGGCCACCAGCAAGTCGGCCAGCGTTAGCATCTCCAAGCAGATCGACCTGGCGGTGATGAAGGACGCGATCATGCTCCCGGAGGTCTACGTCAAGTCCCTGCTGTACCGCCCGCCGTCGCTGACCAACGTCTCGTTCAACTCGTACTACGGGATGTACGACTACGGCCAGTTGGGGATGAAATAGCGGGAACGGGTAGGGCAAGGAACGGACAGAGAAGGTAGGTGATGGCGCTGCTGCCCGGCCGGCCCGCGGGCCGGCCGGGCACCAGCGCCGCGCATAGTGATCGCGTTCATCATCCGGCGGCTGATCGCGGCCGTGTTCCTGCTGGTGATCGTCAGCATGGCCACCTGGGCGATCTTCTTCTTGCTGCCAAAGCTCGGCGGCCAGACCGATTACGGGCTGGCCACCCAGTACGTGGGGCGTAACCCCACGCGATCCGCCGTCCTGGCGATGGAGAAGCAGCTAGGCCTGGACAAGCCGGTTTACCTGCAGTACTGGACTTACCTGCGCACCCTCGTGGTCGGCGGGCATTACGGGACCGGCACGGGCAGCGCGTACTGCCCGCCGCCGTGCTTCGGCTACTCGTTCAAGAACCAGCAGCCGGTCTGGCCGATGATGGTCAGCGACATCCCGGTGACGGCGTCGCTGGCTTTCGGCGCGGCCATCCTCTGGCTGTTCTTCGGTATCACCATCGGGGTGATATCGGCGCTGAGGCGGGGCACGCTCTTCGACCGCTTTTCGATGGGCTTGGCGCTGGCCGGCGTCTCGCTGCCCATCTTCTTCACCGGGCTCATATCGCTGGAACTGTTCAGTTACAAGTGGCCGATCTTTCCGAACGTCACGTTCGTCCCCCTCACCCAGAATCCGCTGCTGTGGGCGCGGAACCTGGTGCTGCCCTGGGTCACGCTTGCCTTCCTTTACGCCGCGCTGTACGCGCGGCTGACCCGCGCGGGCATGCTGGAAACAATGAGTGAGGATTTCATCCGGACGGCTCGCGCGAAGGGACTGCCGGAGCGGACCGTGATCGTCAAGCACGGGCTCCGGGCCGCCCTGACCCCGATCATCACGATCTTCGGGATGGACCTCGGCGCACTGCTCGGCGGTGCCATCTTGACCGAGTACACGTTCTCCCTGCACGGCCTCGGCCTGTTCACGATCGAAGCGATCAATGACCAGGACTTCCCGGAGATCATGGGCGTGGTCCTGCTGGCGGCGTTCTTCATCGTCATCGCTAATCTGGTAGTCGACATCTTCTACGCCGTGGTTGACCCAAGAGTGAGGTACTGATGGCCGTCCGCAGGGGCTTGCGTCGGCCGCGCGCCAACGATGACGCCGGGAAGCGGGCAGCACCTGAGGTCAAGGAGACATCAGGGCCCAGGACCTCTGCCATGCTCGAGGTCGACGACCTGAGAATCCACTTCCCCACCGACGACGGCCTGGTCAAGGCGGTGGACGGCGTCTCGTACACCCTGGACCGGGGCAAGACGCTCGGCATCGTGGGCGAGTCAGGTTCGGGCAAGAGCGTCACCAGCCTCGGCATCATGGGGCTGCACAATCGCGCCAAGACGAACATCAGCGGCGCGATCTGGCTGGATGGGGAGGACCTCGTCGCCGCGTCAGCGGCGCGGGTGCGCGAGCTGCGGGGCGCCAAGATGGCGATGATCTTCCAGGATCCGCTGTCCTCCCTGCACCCGTACTACTCCGTGGGCGATCAGATCGCCGAGGCTTACCTGATTCACAACAAGGTGAGCAAGAAGGCGGCCAAAGAACACGCGGTCGAGTTGCTGAACCGGGTCGGCATCCCCAACCCGCAGACCCGCGTCGACGACTACCCGCACCAGTTCTCCGGCGGCATGCGGCAACGCGCGATGATCGCCATGGCGCTGAGCTGCGACCCGGAGTTGCTGATCGCCGACGAGCCGACCACCGCCCTGGACGTCACCGTGCAGGCGCAGATCCTCGACCTGATCTCCAGCCTGCAGCAGGAGTTCGGCTCCGCGGTCATCATCATCACCCACGACCTCGGCGTGGTGGCCGAGCTTGCCGACGACATCCTGGTCATGTACGCGGGCCGGATGGCCGAGTACGGGACAGGCGAGGACATCTTCGACCGGCCCGGCCACCCCTACGCATGGGGGCTGCTCGGCTCGATGCCGCGCATGGACAAGGCCCGCATCGAGCGGCTGATACCGATTCCCGGTACCCCGCCCAGCCTAATCAACGTACCCAGTGGCTGCCCGTTCCATCCACGCTGTGCCTACGCCGGCACCCTCAACGGGCGGTGCGAGAGCGAGGTGCCCCTGCTCCGCGCGGTAGGCCCCGGCCACGAGGCCGCCTGCCACCTGAGCACGGACGAGAAGCGCCGGATCTGGGCAGAGCAGGCGGCCAGGATGCACCTTTCGCCGGCCGCCAGCCACTTCGGAGAGGAGGACGCATGACCGCGCCGCTGAGCCCGCCCAGTGCGGCCCCCACTACCTCCGACGCCCTGATGACGGTGACCGGGCTGACCAAGCACTTCCCGGTCACCCGCGGGATCATCTTCAGGCGCCGGGTCGGCCTGGTCCGCAGCGTGGACGACGTCTCGTTCGCGGTGGCCCATGGCGAGACCCTGGGCGTCGTCGGCGAGTCGGGGTGCGGCAAGACCACGACCGCGCGCATGCTGGTGCGGCTCCTCGAGCCAACCGCCGGGCAGATCATCTTTGACGGCCGCGACATCACGCACCTGAGCGCCGGCGCCATGCGCCCGCTGCGCCGCGAGGTGCAGATGATCTTCCAGGATCCCTACTCGTCGCTGAATCCCCGGCACACGGTCGGCGCCATCGTCGGCGCACCGTGGCGGCTGCAGAAGGTCAAGACCGAGAAGGGCACCAAGCAGAGCGTGCAGGAACTGCTGGAACTCGTCGGCCTCAACCCCGAGCACTACAACCGCTACCCGCACGAGTTCTCCGGCGGCCAGCGGCAGCGGATCGGCATCGCCCGCACGCTCGCGCTGCGGCCCAAGCTCATCGTTGCCGACGAGCCGGTGTCCGCGCTGGACGTGTCCATCCAGGCCCAGGTGATCAACCTGCTGGCCGACCTGCAGGACGAGCTCGGGCTGACCTATGTGATCATCGCCCACGACCTCTCGGTGATCAGGCACGTGGCCGACCGGGTCGCGGTCATGTACCTGGGCAATCTGGTGGAGTTGGCCAGCCGCGACGACCTCTACGCGCGGCCACGGCACCCCTATACGGTCGCGCTGATGTCGGCGGTGCCAAATCCGGAGCCGGGGCGCCGCATGGCTGACGGGAGCCGGGAGCGCCGGGAGCGGGTCCGCCTGGTCGGGGACGTGCCGAGCCCGCTCAACCCGCCCCCTGCGTGCCGGTTCCACACCCGCTGCTGGAAGGCGCAGGAGGTGTGCCGCACGGTGCCGCCGCCGCTGGAGGAACTGTCCCCGGGCCACCAGGTCGCCTGCCACTTCCCGGAGAACACTTCCGTGGCCTGACGGCGGGCCGGGGCATCGGCCGTCGTATGCGACGATGGAGGAGATGGCTCCTCTGAGGGGAGAAGGCAATGTCCTTTAGCCAGATCCCGTGGTTCTTTCTCTGTGGCGGTCTGACCGCCCTCGGGCTGATCGGGAGCTGGTTCGCGCTGCGCAGCCGCGGTCCGCGTGCTGCGGCGCGCTGGCTCGCCTGGTCACTGCTGCCGATCGCCTTCTATCTGATCGGCATACTCCAGGTGCTGTGGCGGTTCGGCGTCGCGATCGGTGACTTCTTCGGGGGCTTGGCGTTCTCGCCCAAGGTGTGGTCGGGCGTGGTCCTCGTTGGCATATCGCTGGTGCTGTTCGTGGTCACCGGCGGGCTGCGCGGCCGGGCCAGGCGCAAGCAGGCCAAGGCCGAGCCGGACAGCCAGCCACCGGCCACCAGGGCGCTGGGCGCTGCGCCGCCCGCGGTCGCTTCGGCCGGGATGGCCAGCCGGCCCAAGGCGGCCCCGGTCCCGGCGAAGCGCAAAGGCGCGCCAGCGGACGACGAGGACTTCGGCGAGGTCGCCGCGATCCTCAAGCGTCACGGCATTAGCTGAGGCCGAAGACATAGGACCAGCATGCTCGCTGACCGGGCGGCTCAGGCTGCTCGCTGACCTTCGGTCAGCTTCGCCACGGGCCGCGGTGTTATCCCGGGGGGCCGAGTCCCCCGGACCCCCGCGATCGGTGGTTGCCGCGGTCGGGTAGGTGCCGCACCCGTACGGTTCAGCTTGCGGCGGCTGCTTTGGCGGCCGCCTTCATGTTCTGCTTGTAGGCACGGACCGCGGCCAGCGACTGGGCGTCGACGATGTCGGCCACCGAGCAGTGGCTGCCCCTCTCGCCGAAGTGACCGGCCGCCTCGCGCCAGCCCTTGGGCCGCACGCCGTATTGCTTGCCCAGCAGCGCCAGGAAGATCTGGGCCTTGTCCGCGCCGAACCCGGGCAGCGCACGCAGCCGTGCCAGCAGTTCGGCACCGGTCTTCGCCCCCGCCCAGACCGCGCCCGGGTCGCCGCCGTAGCGGTCCACGATGTGCTGGCACAACTGCTGTACCCGGCCCGCCATGGCCCGCGGGTAGCGGTGCAGGGCCGGGCGCACGCTGAAGATCGCCGCCAGCGCCTGGGGATCGAAGCCGGCTAGTTCCGCGGCCGTCGGCTCGTGCCCGAGCCGGTGCACCAGGTCGCGCGGGCTGGTGAACGCCTTCTCGATGGTCACCTGCTGGTCGAGCAGCATGCCGATGAGCAGTGCGAGCGGGCTGGCCGACAGCAGTTCGTTGGCGTCGGCGTCGATCGGCAGTGACAACGGCATAGGTGCCTCCCCAGGGTTCTGCAGACATCCTGGCCGGCCGCGGTCACCGGCGCGACCGCGGCCCCGGTGACCGGGGCCGGAACTACTCTGGGATCGCCCGGCGTTTCACCAGTAGAGGCCGGGATGTGGTGAACTTGGGCGAGGCGGCTAGCGACCGCGGCCTTGGCCGTGAGGAGGCAACGTGTCGGGTCGGACGAAGATAGCGATCGGTGGCATCATCATCGGTCTCATCCTGTTGTGGATCAATCCGTGGATCGGGCTGGTGGTCATTGCCGCCGCGATAGCGGTCCCGGTCGCCGGTTACCTCATGCTGGACCCCTCCCAGCGGCGGCGGCTGAAGAACATTCAGCAGCGCCGCAGGGAGATCCGCTGAGTCTCCAAGCCCGGAGGCGTCAGCTCAGCAGGCCCGGGTAGAGCAGCGCGAGCTGGTGCGGGCAACGCTGTGGCGATAAGCCGCTAGGTCAGCTCAGCAGGCCCGGGTAGAGCAGCGCGAGCTGGCGCGGGTAAGCGGCGATAAGCCGTAGCTCATCGTCGGTGAGCGGCTTGCCCGTGGCGGCCGCGCAGAGCTGGACCAGCTTGAACACCAGGTCCTCGTCCGCGCGCGCGATCTCGATCCCGAGCCCGTCCCGCACGTGACGGAATCCCGCCAGGCCACCGTACTCACCGGTCAGAACCACCCGGCCGGACCTGGCGTGCCAGTCGGCCGGGAACGGGCCGAGCGCGTCGTCGTCGTACAACTCGTAGTTGTGCCGGTCCTTCAGTGCGCCGTCGGCGTGGATCCCCGACTCGTGGGCGAACGCGTTGCGGCCGACACCGGGCTGGTTGGCGGGCAGTGGCTGGCCGAAGGCATAGCTGGCCCACAGCGCGAACCGGCGCGCCCAGGACTCGTCCACCGGGTCGCCGATCTCGGCGCGCCCGGCCAGCCCGAACCCATGCCGCAGCGCCAGCAGTGTGGCGAGCAGGTCCGCGTTGCCGGCCCGTTCGCCGATGCCGTTGATGCAGGTGTTGATCCACGCGTCCTGGCCCGCGTCGAGGTCGCCGAGCGCACCGGACACCGAGTTCGCCACGGCCATGCCCAGATCGTTGTGGCAGTGCGTCTCCACCGGCAGCCCGATCGCGCTGGCCAGCTTGGCGAGCCGCTCCCTGATCCGCTCGGGCGTGTCCCCGCCGATGGTGTCGCAGTAGCGCAGCCGGTCCGCGCCCGCCTGCTTGGCGGCCAGAGCGAACTCCAGCAGGAACCCGTCATCGGTGCGGGAACCATCCTCGGCGTTGACGCCGATGGTCTGTGCCCCGGTCGCCTTGGCCGCGGTGACGGCGGCCGTCATCTCCCTGATCACCGACTCCCGGTCCAGCTTGCCCCGGAACTTGTGCGCGATCATCTGGTCGGAGGTGGACAGGGACAGGTTGTAGTGACGCAGTCCAAGCGGTGCCGCACGTTCCACGTCGGCGGTCACGGCCCGGCACCAGCCGGACAGCCGCAACGGGCCGAACGCGCCCGCCTCCGCCAGGGCGAGGTTCGCCCGGATATAGGGCACCTCGTGGAACAGGAACGGGAATCCGATCTCTGACTGGGCCACGCCAAGCTTGCCCAGGTAGAAGTTCACCATGGTCTTGCCGAACTTCGACAGGCCGGTACGCGCGGTCTGCACGCCGTCCCGGTTGGTCACGTCGAGGAAATGAATGACGGGCACGCTGCGTCCTCTCCCGTGGTCGTGGATGGCTCAGGACCATGGTGGACTCGCATAGCCATATGAATCAATATTGATTAAAATCAAGCTTAACGCGGCCAGGGCTGGTGGGAGTCGGGTGGTGCTGGTGGCTGAGGTTGAGCGCGGCCGCGAGGGACGGGTTCGGGTGGACGGAACACGCAAGGGTGAAGGGAGGCTGGGTGACTGAGTGGGTCGGGGCTGCGGAGGCGGCGCGGCGGCTGGGGGTTAAGCCGGCCACGCTGTACTCGTATGTCAGCCGGGGAGTCTTGCGGCGGCGGACCGGGGAGGATGGGCGGTCCAGCCTGTTCGATGCCGGGGAGGTCGAGTCGCTGGCCCGGCGAGGGCGGCCCCGTCACCCTGGGGCGGGCGAGTTCGTCATCGAGTCGGCGCTGACCGAGATCACCAGCGACCGCACCTGTTACCGCGGCCTGGACATCACCGCCCTCGCGGCCCGGTACGAGCTCGAGGACACCGCCTGGCTGTTGTGGACCGGGGAACTCACCGGCCGTGATCGCGGCCCCTGGCGGGCCACCGAGGCCGCGCTGCGGGCAGGCAGGGCGGCCCAGGCGGCGCTGCCGTCCGGCACCCTGCCGCTGGAGCGTTTCGGCGTGATCGTCCCGGCCCTGGCCGCCGCGGACCCTTTGCGCCTGCAGCTTGACCCGCCCGCCGTGATCGCGGCTGGCCAGGCGATCATGGCGGGCCTGGTGGACTGCCTGCCCACGGCTAGCGGGCCCGAGGCGGCCGCGGCCGACAGCACCGGCGGTGGTGCTGTCAGCCCGGACGGCGCCGGCGGCCTGACCGAGCGGCTGTGGGGAAAGCTGTGCCCTGGGCCGCCGGACGACGGGCTCAAGGGCGCCCTGCGCGCCGCGCTTGTGTTGCTGGCCGACCATGAACTGGCCGCATCCACGTTCGCCGCCCGGGTGGCCGCGTCCGTGCGCGCCGACCCTTACGCGGTGGTGGCAACCGGCCTGGGCGCCGCGGGCGGGGCGCTGCACGGCGGGGCGTCCCTGGGCGTGGAGGCCATGCTGACCGCCGCCGCCGGGCCGCAGGACGTGGCCAGGGTGGTGGGGTCCCTGCTGCGCCGTGGGGAGCGCATTCCCGGATTCGGCCATTTCGTCTACCGGGCCGGCGACCCCCGGGCGGCGTTCCTGCTCGGCGAGATCCGGACCCGGGCGCCCGGGTCGCCCCGCCTGGCGGTGGCCGACGCCCTGGTGCATGAGGTGGTCGGCCGTGGCCTGCCCACGCCGAACATCGACTTCGCGCTGGCGGTCCTGGCCAGCGTGGCCGGCATGGTGCCGGGGGCGGCGGAGGCGGTGTTCGCGGTGGCCCGCACCGCGGGCTGGATCGGCCATGCTCTGGAGGAGTACGCGCGGCACACGCCGCTGCGGCCCCGCGCCCGCTACACCGGCCCGCACTACCGGATGCCCGGCGGGAATGAGCAGGGCGCGCCGCGCTTTGATGGAGGATAGAGAGCGGAACTTGCGAACAGGAGCCTGCCATGGCCGTGCGCCGTCTCAACCACGCCGTCCTCTACGTCCACGATCTCGCCAGCGCCGTCGATTTCTACACCGCGACGCTCGGCTTCGAAATCAGGACAGAGATGGCCGGCCGTGCCGCTTTCCTGCGCGCCCCTGGTTCCGCGAACGACCACGACCTGGGTCTGTTCGCGCTCGACGGGGCCAGCCCGATCCCCGGGGACGCCGCGCGGGTGGGTCTGTACCACCTGGCATGGGAGGTCGGCACGCTGGCCGAACTGGACGAGGTGCGGCGCCGCCTCGCCGAGCGCGGCGCCTTGGTCGGCGCCAGTGACCACCGGGTTTCCAAGTCGCTGTACGCCAAGGACCCCAGCGGCATCGAGTTCGAGGTCATGTGGCGGGTGCCGGCCGAGGACTGGGCGGCGGAACTGGCCAGCGGCCCGATGATCGCACCGCTGGACCTGGCGGAAGCGCAGGCCCGCTGGGGTGACCGGGCCACCGGCGCGGCGGCTGGCTCCGTCACCTGACGGCCCGGCTGACCGGCCCGCTCAGCGCTCTGCTGGCCGGCCGGCGACCGCCACGCTGCCCTTGTAGCTGTAGCCCCGCACGTGGACCACGGGAGCGTTCGGGGACAGCGGGCCCTCCGGTTCCGCGCTGCCCGTGGACACCCCGAGGCCGCCCGTCTCGACACGCACGCCCGGAGGCACGAGGATGTCGATCCGCGACTTGTATGCGACCGCCGAGATCGTCGTGACATGGGCGGTCAGTTCCGCCGCGCGCAGGTCGATCACCCCGTCGCCCTTGTAGACCACGGTCGTGAGGTGCTCTGGGACCCGCCACCGGCCGGCTCGGTGCAGACTGCTCTTGAACGTGACCGCGAACCGGCCGGGCTGGCTCCCGGCCGGTACCGGCAGCGCGGCCGGTGCGTCCGCGGGCAGGTCGGTCATCAACCGGGCCAGGTCCGCGCGCGTCCGGGCGGTGAGCGCCGTCCGCATCCGCTCGTCGAACTCCGCGTCGTTGAGGCGGCCCTCGGCGAACGCGGCCTGGAGCCGGCCGGCCGCGGCGTCGCGCTCGGAATCGGACGCGCGGACGGTGTCGAGTTCGGGCACGCTGCTCCCACCGGCTACCTCGGACATGCTGCTCCCTCCGGCCGCGAAATTCGCGATATATCTTAACCGGTAGGCAGGCGGAGGCGCCACCATGGCCCGGGAGGCCCGGTGGCTTGGCTGACCGCCGCTAACTTGGGGTCTTGCCGTTGCGGAGCTTGCGCGTGGCGGCGCGCTGGGCCACCACGCGGGCCGTCTCCATCGTCACGCCAAGGAGAATCGCCCAGCTCAGCGCCTCACCGAAGTGCACCTGAGGGTCGTGGGGGTCGCTGGGCGGTTCCTTCACGGTGACCTTTTTCCAGCCGACCGTGACGAGCTTGCGGGTGCCCATAGCCGCGGCAAGGGCGGCGAACGTGCCTACCGCTCTGCTCAAGCCATCCCCGCGCTTGTCTGCCATGCCCGTTCCTCTCTGCGCTCCCGGTTCCGGTGGCACTGGTGCGCGCTCGACGATCGATCATCCCATG
>WNFW01002529.1_pt1 | contig 12512 bp, 12 predicted proteins | sample 5400131 | NCBI WGS metagenome assembly WNFW01 (sample SAMN13153362, study PRJNA577476) | soil metagenome | isolation source: 20 cm soil or saprolite under grassland replicate 1 | place: USA:California | collected 2016-06-15 | reverse complement strand
GACCAAGTCCATCAGTGGCTGAGTCGCGAGTGACCATCCGGGAAACTTCCACCGAGCCGGGCATTGCAGAAGCGATAAAGGAGACGGAGTCGAAGATAACGGAAGTTGTAAAACAAACACCGGCGACAACATCCGCGCCGCGCCTCAGGGGCACATTTGAAACGGTCCGCCCAACCGGGCTTTTCAATGGGCCAAGTGAAGAGTCGGCACTAATCCGCACTCTTGCGGCTGGTACGAAAATCAATATTAGCAATTCCCGTGATGGTTGGTTGGAAGTTCGCTCTATGCACGGTACATCGGGATTCGTGCGGCAACAGGCGGCGGTAAGGATTAGCGAGAACCAGAGCTAACGCTTCATCTGGACACACCGACACGAAAGCCTGCCACCACATACACCTCACCGCGTTCTTACTCCGCTACTGCTCCCGGCCTCTTTTTCTCCTCCACAACGGATGAAATACAAAAGATTTATTCCACCGTTCGATAGAGGAGATAGCACGCGATGCAAAATATTGGGAAAGCGAACGCAGTGCGTTGATACCAAGATAGACATCCGACGTGATTCAATACTGCCCATGGCCAAGCATCTACAACGCTCCTGTCCCAAGTGTCACGCCTATTTGGGAATCGTGGTCCCCAAACGGAAGGCTTGAAATGTGGTTATCGGGGTATTGGTTCGAGGAAAAACGTCAGCGAACTAAGCGCAACACGCGTGGATTGGTACAAAAGAATTATCAGGGAGGTTTTAGAGAAGGATCGAATGCTCTTTCCTAATGATGAGGTGTTTCAGACTCGAGGAAACCTTAAAGGCAAACGAACAAAATGGTAGCCACAATTCCCATCTCTCGCATTCGGGTTAGGAATTTGACTGAGGGCACGCCGAGGGGCCGGACTCAACGCTCGGCCCCTCCTTTCGTGATGTCTCGCCCCGGTCTTCGTGCCTGTCCTTTTCTGCACCCATGCCCTAGTTGTCGGCGAGGAAGGGGCCAGCCGCCCAGTTGAACCGTGCTGGCGCAGTCCGGTTGAGCCCTCCGCTAACTGAGGACAGCACGCCGCTGGCCGTGTTGTTCTGCCCACCGCTGACTGAGGATAAGTCACCGCTGGCCGTGTTGTTGAAGCCGCCGGAGACCGAGGCGAACTGCCCGCTGGCTGTGTTCAAGCTTCCCCCACTGACCGAGGACTCGTTGCTGCTGGCCGTGTTTGCACCTCCCCCGCAGACCGAGGCGGTGTTCCCGCTGGCCGTGTTGCCGTTCCCCCCACTAACCGAGGACTCGTTGCCGCTGGCTGTATTCTGCAACCCTCCACTGACTGAGGCAAACATCCCGCTAATCTCGTTATGAGCGCCGACCACCAGTCCCCCGAAGCTAGAGAAATTGTGCTGCTTCCCCACCACTACGTCATGCGATCCCGTGCGCACGTCAGACTCAAACCGCGGGTCTCGCGGTTCATTGTACCCCACGATCAGATTGCCTAGCCCGTTGGTGGTCTCCGTGGCCCCCAGGCCATTCACGATGCGCAGGTTCGCCCCGGTAATGGTCACATCGTCGGGACTACTCGTGATATGTTGGAGTTTGAACTCCAGGGCTTCGATACGCTCGGGCAGGCCCCTATTTCCCTTCGCTGATAGCTCTACTTGCGCCTCGCCCGAGGGCAGCGCCGAGCTCAATAAGCCCAGCACTATTACGCTACAGGCAATGCCACGCCACCCATGCAGTCGCCGTTCAGCGGCATGCGTCTGGTGTGCAAGGGCCAGGGTTTGATTTTCTAATGCCTCTAATCGTTCACGCAAACTCTCTATGGTCTCCATACGCCATCCCTCCTGACGTGTTATGGTGGGGTGCGACCTCGTTACTCTGACCCGCTCGACGCGAAAGCAGCACCCCCACCGACTCCTTCTATAGACGCCGGAGAGAAGAATCCGTCTGAATTAAGGGAGGGGCTCTGGCGAACATAACTACCCCTCCTCGCCAGCGTTCTCTTTGTAGGGTCGTTTTTTTTTCGTGGCGAGAAAGTAACACTACCTGGGAGGCGAGCTCTCGACCAATAGGATGAATATGATTCGGCATCAGCCGCCCTCGCGATTCGTTCTTAGCTAAGATTGTCTACAATTAATCAACTAGCTCGCTTGATCCTTAAAGCAGCCGACGGATAAGATTGTCAAGAAGGCAAAGCCGGACCCGCCAATCACTTCTTAGTTGTTCGTCTTTAACGAGCGCACCGAAGGAGGCAGTTCATGAATCCACGAAACTTGCCGGTCCCTGCAGCGTGTTTCTCGGTGTTCATCCTTTTTACCGGTTGTGCCGGCCTCCAGGTTGGCGGGTACGTTCAACAAGGCCGCAACGCTCTCCGTGCCGGCAAGCCGGCGACCGCCGTGAGTTACTTGCGCAGCGCGGCTGATCTGGATCCCAATTACCATGCGCCCGACCCGTTCCATGGAAGCGTCTTGACCTATCTTGGGCGCGCCTATTACGAGACGGGGAATCTTGCCGAAGCCCGAACCGTTCTCGAGAAAGCGCTGGCGAACGACAAAGAGGACTACATGGCTGGTTTCTACCTCGGGTTGGTGCGGTTGCGCGGCGGCGATCAGGATTCCGGGCGCCGCGAGGTCGAGACTGGACTAAAAAGGATCTATGCCACACTGGAGAGCCTATCGACCAGCCCTTACCAGGGAATTTACTGGGATCCCGGAAGAAAAATTCGCTCGGAAATCCAAACTGTATTGAGTGGCAAAATAACGCCAACCGAGTTCCTCGCCGAAGCTGAATGGATCGGACGCCAGCTAGACGAGGAAATAGAAAAGGCTCAGCGTGATGAAGTAGAAGATAGGTACTTTAAAGGGGGTGATGGGATGTAGCCCACGGCGCGACCTAAGGATTCCAATAGCAGATACATTCTATATTCTGGCAACGGACTCGACCGACGACGATGCGGTCGGAGCTTTGAGCTGGGTTAGCCAAGATCAGCAATCCCGAACAGCAAGGTTTTATGGCTGCGTTGTTCTACAAGGACTTTGTCATCATCGCCACCGGCCGGTTCGACAAAGAAAGAGAACTGTGGATGTCGGTTGCTGATATAAGCTGGCACTCCGCCGCCACTGCCCGTGAGTCCCACATCATAAAAGGATTCACGAGGCTCGGCGCCCATGGAGCTGCGAGGATAACTAATCTGGCTTGATCCGATCTTGGCCGCTGAGTTTTGTCTGAAGAAGATCTTCAACTTCGCCAATATAGGCGGCCACCGTATTTCCGGACTGCTCGATAGTAACGCGCAAATCGCGATCGAGCTGTTCCAGTTTCGCTAGAATCTCAGCCTGCCGTTGCTGGCCCTGGTCCGAAAGCCGTTGTAATTCCGCCTCAAAAAATTGACGCAACTGGCTGTAACGCGAGGCTTCGGATTGCTCAGCAAGTTCACGTTGAGCCCCCAACTCACGCGCGTGACGTCGGCCCTCAATCAGGACTGATGCCTGTAGATAGGTTACAAAGACGAGGAATAAAAGAGTAAGCAAGACCGTAACCCCGAGCATAATCAGACCGAGTGGGGCCTCCATGGTTCCGAAACCCAGTCGTAGAGTCGTTGGCGCAGTAAATGCTTCCCAGTTGAGCGCCGCGAACAGCGCTATCACGCCCACAACGACCAGTAACAAGATGCTGCGCAAACGCATAACGTTCCTCCTCGTTTGACACTAGTCCCTTCAATTTTGCGAAACAACAACTCCTGGGGAACAGTGTGGCCTTGGCATATGGAGAGCCGATGAAACCCAAACTAATCCAATGCAAGAACTCCGTGAGAGGAGTCCTAAATCCATCACTAGACTTCTTAGTCCCAGGTCTGCAACGGAATGAAGATCCAGCTTCGGAGGTACAGACTAGCCTCGCCTTGAAGCGAGACCGTCAGCACTAAAGCCGGTCGAGAACTCCAACCTTCCTTGCAGGATTAAACTGAAAGTGCAGAGCCATTGAAAACGATAACGGCGAGTTACCGGAGCAATTCCAAAGTTTTCGAAGATCTTTCTAAAGTTTACAATCTCATCTATTGATCTTTCTCGCTAAGCACATCGAGGAGATTATCGCATTCTTCCAGGCTTTCGTAATTCTAAGAGGCGTAGAAAAAGTTCGCATCTTTTTCTCTTCTCTCGTGGTAAGTCGAACTGAATGAGATGTTGTAACGTAACTATGTAAGGCGATGGAAACAATCATCCCGACGATGAAAGAACAGAAACGAGTCCGGATTATCTGACGGGCATGCGCGAAGGGGCTAAAATTGACTCACGGGAGAGCAGCGAACTATTATCCACTGCGGTGGGCTCTTACCGAAGACCTTAACATAGGAATTTATTCACTATTCCCAGGGAGGTAAGCAGCAGGACAACCGTTAACAAGCCGGCTCCCAGGGGTGCAAGGATTAGCACCTCGAGCAACGCGCTGAAGAAACAGAGCAGAATGGCAACGCCGAAGTTAAGCAACAGCCTGGGGGTTGGCACCCTTCCTTTGGAGCGGCCAAAGAACAATTGGCGATCCTCGTATGTAAACGCCGGCCTGCCCCTAGCTCTGCGGCGCAGCGCTACCATCCCGATACCTCCAAAGATCACCATCAGGAGCGTGATTCCTTCCCACAAGACAAATCCGGTTTTTTCAAGCTCTATCACTCGATGTCCTCCGTGCCAGAAACTATCTTGAAATACTCCTAATTCTTTCATGCCACCTAGAAACCCCTTGCGCAATAGGGGTAAGCAAATTAAAAATGTCCTGCGGCTGCTATCACGTAGGGCGGTTTCAATTCAACATTGCCGTCTCACCCAGCGTTGTGCTAAAAGCCATCGTTAAGAGCGGAGGTGTCTATGGAATCCGGCAGAAAGAAGGAAGGCGCATTTATGACGTGGGGACGTTTGGGAATGGTAACGGTGATAACTCTCGCCTTGGAGACAGCCTCAGCCTTTACGGCGGAGCAGTCTCTCGATTATGACTTCTTCAAGAGCAGTGTCGAGCCCATATTCCTGAAAAAACGGGAGGGCCACGGTCGATGCTATGTTTGTCACGCGGAAAGCAATAATGCCTTCCGCCTGGAGAAGCTATCGCCCGGAAGCACCTCCTGGACCGAGGAGCAATCCCGCCGCAATTTTACCACGGTATCGAACCTGGTGATTCCCAATGATCCGCTCTCGAGCCCGCTTTTATTGCGCCCTCTCGCTCCCGAGGCCGGCGGAAACTCTTATCACTCGGGAGGACGGCAATTTTCATCCAAGAACGATCCCGACTGGAAAACCGTGGCCGAATGGGCAAGCGGCAAAAAGTAGATACTACCTGCGGTCGTCAGACGACAACCGTGGGCAGCGCGCGAGCAGTTTTGTTGCAGTGATTTCGCGGCATGCACTACGGCGATGGACCATCAACTCATCCGTCGCCGCGCGGCAAATTTGGATTCAAAAAATCTGGCGCACCTCAGCGCATCACCAGTGTGTTGATGCGTTTGGGCACTTCGCCAACCGGGATGTTCGCCACCACTTTCATCGCGCTGGTATCGATGGCGGACACTGATCTGATCCCGGAGTTCGAGACATAAATTAATTTGCTGTCCGGAGTAAAAGTGACCCAGTTAGGTAGCGCCCCTATGGGTTGCTTGAATCCGGGAAGCTTGAGCTCGGGCAGCGCGACATGCCCCACCGGTTTGAGCTCCGGGAGCGAGTAGACGAAAACCGCGTTGGCCGACAAACTGGTGACCCAAAGAGTTTTGCCGTCCGGTGCGACCCCTATGCCGTGCGAGGGCGAGCCCAGGCGTTGCTCCTGCGCCCCGTACCCGGTCGGTTCGTCAGGCAGCTTAATTCTCTCGACTTCCTTGCGCGTCGCAAAGTCCACCACCGCAAAGCCGTTAAAGTCTGACAGCTGAGCGAATATGCGGCGCGTCGAACCGTCGGGATTGGCCTCGAACGTCATCGGGCGTATCCCCGGACCGACCTTTAGCTCCCAGGCCGGCTGCTCGCTTTGCAGATCAACGACCGATATCACACCCGTTCTTGTGGAGCCAGAAACCGAATGCTTGCCGTCCGGCGTCACATAGACGTTGTGTTGGCGACCGTTCACCGGAATGGTCAAAGCCCTTGTCAGCGCACTCGTGTCGATGAAATCCAGCGAACCGGGCTCCCGAGCGATTGCGACGACAACCCGCTTGCCGTCCTTGGTCACCGCGATATTGTTCGGATGGCCGCTGAGGGGCACCTTCTTGATCATCTTGCCGCCCTTTCGCTCTACGACGTCAAGGGTGCTGTCGGCTTCATTGCTGATATAGACGCGCGCCCCGTCGGGGGAGAAGTTGATTCCATGGGCCGCTTCAATGCCCTTGATCTCTTGCACGACCTTGTTGGTCGCAGGGTCGATGACGTGAACGCTGTCTCCAGCGCTGTTCGTGACATAGACGCGGACCGAATCGGCCCAACCCGCCGACACCGGCAGCGCTGCCAGCGCTAGCACAAGCGAAAAATGTTTCAAATGGTCGCCATAGCCTTCTCTACGGATTAGCATAGTGGGCTCCTCCCGATACACGGCAAGATTGTTACGATAGCGCGCTCACTATAGGCGGAACTCAGTCCAAGCGTCAAGCGTTATCCTTGCCCCGGGCTTCTACGGTTCTTTTCCCCAAAGTCCCCGTTTGTTCTCTCTCGCTTCGCGCTCGAGCCGGCGGAACTCGCTTTGATACTTGTGGACAAATCCGGGAAAGGTAAAACCGTAGCCATGCTTGATGATCTCGGCATTGAGGAAAGTTCCATCTTCGAGAAAGACGTAGGCGAGCGTGCGTTTTCGATTGTCCTTGTGATTTGCGTTTGCCGGGTCGAACTCCAGCCTCACGCGTTTGCCTTCGACGAGTTTCCTTACAAACGCCGCCGATTCCTTGCCCATTTCCGCTCCGGCTTTTGTCGCATGCTTGATCTCCGGCGCGTCGACACCGATGAGACTCACAACCTCGCCGTTTTCGAGTAGAATCGTATCGCCGTCGGTCACTTGCTTGACGGTGCGTAATTCCGCAGCATGTGCGAGGACTTGCAACAGCACGGCGAAGAAAACCCAGCCACAAATACTCACAAACAAATGGCGGCGATGACTCACCCGAAGCTTTTGCCGTTCGACGGTCGTAGCGCTTCTTACCACGTTTTTTTTGGATGATTAGCCTTCCTGACAGCCGAAATAGATTTCCAAACCTAAGCCGCTAAGCTTAAAAGAATTTCCTTGACACACAAGCTCACTTTTGACTACAGTCCCGCCACCTAAGGGAAAAGCTTCTGGTAGCGCAGTGCCGCACTGCTCGAAGGCAGGCCGAGTTGTGGCTGTTCGAGGAATAGTTCGAACGCGTCTGCCCTCGAAAAGCTAACAGTCATTATACGGGTATCGTTAACGTGCATCTAACTCTCTGATTTCTTAAATATAAGGAGGAATCTACAATGGCGGAAGAGATAACAGGAAAACTGGCGGTTATTACGATAGACCTCGACTCTGGAAAAATTGTTAACATAGAAGGTAAGAACGGTGCGGAGGTTCGTGAAATGCAGGAAGGGGAACTGACATGTTGTCATGGTCAGAGTGGGGCGGGGTATGATACCGTTGCCTGGATCGTGCATAGTCACTCAAGTCCCGGATGCGTTCGTTTGATAGGTGGCAGCCTTGTGAAGGTCTGTTAAGCTTGGAAAAGCCTTAGTCTTCTCTTTATTCTGAAGCATTCCTTGTTCAGTGATTTGCCGTGGGATGTTGGTCCGCCGGTAGCGGCGTCACTTCTCTTGCGAGAAGAGAACGATGATTCTATGGCAACGCCACTGTAAATCTAAAAAATACCGTCCTCTTCGGTTGTAGGCTACCGGGGTTGTTAATATCTGTGTTAAAGTACTTGAACTCTTTGTCAAAAAGATTGGTAGCACCAACCGTGATGAGACCGTACCGCTTTGGCAGACGGTATCTGATTCCCGCATCGATTGTGAAAAAATCATCTCTACCGGGCCGAGTGGGAAACGGGGATCTTACTGATTCAAATTTGCCTGCTTGATTTACGTAGGTCCCCGTCAGGAAGGCGCTCAACCCGGAAGGATGGAAAAAACTGATCCCTAACGGAACGCGATTCGTATTCATCTCCCTTACTCCATTAGTCAATAGCGGGTCCCTTATGTCTCGCTCAAATTCATATTCCGCTCTGAGTGCCAGCCACGGATGAGGAGTCCAAAAAAGGTACGTACGGGCCAGGCGTTCTTTCCAGCCCACTCGTGTAAGTGCGCCAAATAGATCGAAAGCCGGAACATTGAGGTCCCTCTTGGAGACTTCCACGCCTCCAAATATGTGTGATGAGAATTTTTGATCTAAAGCGACCCCGTAACGCCACGCTTTTGTTCCATTAACATCATCAAAGAACTGGTTAAACCCGGCTACCTGGGTGGGTTCGAGAGTCTGGTTCGTAATCAGCGTTCTCTTGAAGACCCTGAACGCAGCAGCGCGTAGAGTGGTGGATGGAAAAGGGGACCAAGTCATCCCAACTTTCGGGTTGGCCTGGCTTATACCTCTCGTATCTACAGCGTCGCCATTCGTGAAATCCCCGCTCGCCCCAAGCGTAAACGTCACATTAGTTAGGGGTTTGATGTGCGAATACGCGTAAACATTGTTATGCCGGAGATTCAAGCTCTGACGGCTTAAGGGAAAAAATGGCAGTAGACTGGTATCAAGTCTTCCGTTTATGTCGACGTGGCCTAGACCGCTTGTTAGATTGAAGTACTGCGAACGGAACAGATGTTGAAACTCCTGCCCAAATGCTGTTTCAGGCCGTTTCAAAATTTCAGAAGCAAGACCAGGTATATCGACAGGCTGGTTATCCCTTAAACTAAGTTGAGCGTCCTGATAAATGATTGAGGCGAGAAGGATTGAATCGGGGGAAAACGCGTGCCGTGCACCGAGGCGAACCGTATTCCTCTCCTCTCGGTTTCTCGCGCCAGGGAAGAAGTTGTCTTGGAAGAATCTCTGGTCAAGATCACCTGTTTCCTTGTTTCTGTATCTATATTCAACTTGAAAACTTGTCCGGGGAGAAAGTTCCAATTGCAAAAACGCGTTGCCTATAGCATCCCTCTGGTCCGCGTTCGTTCGCCATCCGTCCGTCTGAAAGTGAAAGCCGCCGAGGCTGAACGCAAATTTTTTGTAAATTCCCGAGAGCACACCTTCTCCCGCGTAGGTGCTATTCTCGCCGGCGAGGCCACTGGTTTGGAACGTGATCCCGTTACGGTTGAAGATCGGATTGAACTCGTTGAACGAAACGCCCGCCGGTCCTCCGGCGCTGATAAGAAATAAATTGCTCTCAGCAAGGTGGGGCTGAATCGGCGTCATGTTCAAAGGTTGAAGCAATTGGGATTGGAGAAGTTCGCTGACTCTCGCGATCTCGTGGCGTGGTAGAACGGAATAGGAATCTGCCAGAAACCTGTGGGCAGAAAAGTTGCTCGGATCGGTGTTGACGGATTTCCATCCTTCTACCAACCCAAGCTGCTGAAATCCGAGATCGCTGTAGATGCGGCCGAGGCTTGCGCTGCGCGCAGCGAGGTCCGAATCGAGCTGCAAACTCGATCGGTAAACCGCCCGGTTGTCGTTTAGCTCGATGGCTCTTTGTATGTCCTGTAAAGCCTCAACCGGACGGTTGGTAGTCTGCTTCGCAATCGCATCGTAGAACCAAGGTGTGGGGTCCTTCGGGTCCAGTTCCTTGGCGATCGCATACTCGCGCTCATCCAAAGGGCCGCGTTTCTCCTCATAATAGGCTTTGCCCAAGTAGCTCCGGACGATGGAATTGTTGGGGTCGAGGCTTGCGGCGACCTCGATCTCTCTTCTGCCTTCTGGCAAATCGCCTTCTCGAATTTTCGCCAACCCGAGGCCCAGCCTCGGGAGATAATCCGCCTGATCAAACTCAATCGCTTTTTCGAACGAACCCTTCGCTTCCTTCGTGTCAACTTGAGTCAGATAGGCAAAACCCAGCACGGTCCGCGTCCTCGATAAATTTGGGTCCAAGTCTACCGCCTTCTTGGCGGCCGCCAGGGCTTCATCCAGTTGCGCGAATGACATATGAAGCTCGGCCAGTCTCGCCCAGGCAAGGGTATTTCGCGGGTCTGATTGCACCGCCTGTTGCAAGCTGGTTCGCGCGCCTTCGAGGTCGAAGTTCGCCTGCTGTGCGTAGGAAAGAGCAATCAGCGTCGTGGCGGATTTCGGGTCGGCCTCGACGGCCTTTCGCGCGAGCGCGAATGCTTTTTCCTTGTCGTTTTGTACCACGGCAATTATCGACTGGAGTGCGATTGCGTCACTGTATTTCGGATCTAAGCTCAGCGCCCTTTCTAGATCCGGACCTGCTTCATCGACCCGTCCCACAGCCAGCAGCAACGAGGCACGGTAGACAAAGAAACGGGGCTCGCGGAGATCGTTGGGAACCCCCCTGATGGCTTCGAAAGCGCTCTGGTAATCGCCTTTCATGTAAGCTTCTACCGAATTCCGAACCATGCCTTGCCAACCGGGTCCGGCAGGAAATTCGTCGGCGCGAAAATAGGTGACGGGTGGATAGTATAACGCCCATTGCACGGCATCCCGGGGACGCACAACGGTACGCAAGACCGGAGGCTGACCTTTTTCGGCCACAGCCGACTGCCCATCCGTGAGCGCAAGGCTTCCGGCCTGGTTTACAGCTAAAACCTTGCCTTCGAATATTGTTATCAAAGTCCTATCCGCCTCAACCTGGACCAGACCCTCCGTTCCCTCCACGCCCGCATTGACGAAAGCTGTAATTATTTCCAAATTCCGCGGCACACGGCTGAAAAAATGGAGAGCTCCTTTGACTAGCTCTATGAGAGACGCTCGTTGTTCTCTGACGCCTCCAAATGTGATCGTAGTGTTCTGATCAAGGCGGAGCACCGGTTGGTTGATTAGCGCTACGTCGGCACGGCTTCTCTCCCCAACCTGAATCCTGTCACCGGCGCAGTAAGTGTCGTTTAGACCGGCCGGCTGCCACTGCGTTTGCCCGGCCCTGCGTACCTCTACGCTCCCCTGCGCTGAAACCATTTTGGCAACGGACGGTTCACAGGTCGTCGCCGCCAGAGAAATATCGGAAGGGAGCAATATTATGGAAAGGATTGCGCAAAGAATCGCCAATAACGGATAGATCTTCTTCACGGCTCGCCTGCTTTCGTGGTCCCGCTTTATATCACATTGGGACCCGGGAGCGTCACTATTTTTCCTCCATTGGGATAACCCCGTCCCATGTCTCTTGCGGCGGTTTAGTTTCGTACTGTTCGCACAGCTTCAGATAAAAATTCGCCAGGCGATCGCTCCCCGACGTTTTACTGCATTGATGAAATTTTTCTTTCGCCTCAGCCCAAGACCGCCGTCTGAAAGCTCGAAGCGCCTCAGAGAAGATCGCGCAGGCCTTCCTCTGTTTTTCATCGGCTTCTTCCATGCGACACAACAATTCATGAACTACGACCGGCTGAGCCTTTCCTTTCAGCAGAAATTTTCCCGCCTCTCTGGTCAAGAAACCATCGAGCTCATGGATGACCTCTTCAGATGCCAAGATCTCAGTTCCCAGGTACTTGTTGAGACCGTCCATCCTTGATGCGGTATTGACGGTATCTCCCGTAACGCCGTAGGCATAATGATCCCCGGCGCCGATATTGCCAAGAAAAATCTGTCCGGCATGAACACCGACGCGGGTGAGGAGTTTTAGATTGTCAAAGGACTGATTGAATTGACTTACTGCCTTGGCGACGCCGAGGGCTGCCTGGCAGGCTTGTCTGCGCAATTCGGCCTCGGGTCGTGCGGCCTTCCATATCGCTAAGATCGAATCTCCTTTCACGTCGACGACGAGGCCACCGTTTTGCTTCACCGGCTCGAATGTAGCCTCAAAGTATTTGTGCATGAAATCGCTCAATTCTTTGGGGCCCATGGCTTCCGAAACGGCAGTGTACCCGGCGGCATCCGTGAACAGACAAGCGCCGTATACGGTTTGGCCGCTATTTTTGATATCGACGATGTTTTTCGCTAAATGATCGACCACCTCATCGGGCACATAGTAGGCGAGAGCTTTTCGAATGCGCTGACGCTCCCTATTGGTCTCGACATAATTCCACAAAACGGCGCCGAAGAATCCCAGAGGAGACTGCACGAACAGGGGGATGACAAGTCGATACCAGGTGCCGTCCGAATTAAATTGATATTGCGCGGCGGCGAGATACAGAATGCTAACCACTGTCACTCCCAAGGCGGCGACCAGGGTAGTCGTCACGCGGCAAATAATGCCGACGAGGATACCCCAGGCGAGAATGATGAGTATGTAATAGAGTGAGCTGATCGGTTTCACCGCCGCATCTTCAAGAAGGTTTGAGAATGCGGTTGCGGCGATTTCCACGCCGCTGATAAATACGCCATTGGCCTGTGAAAAGACCGTATGAAAGCTGTCTCCTTTTTCTGAAAGCAATATTTCCGAAAGTCCGACAAAGACGGCTTTACCGTTAACGTCCACTGTTT
>WNFW01002524.1_pt1 | contig 12524 bp, 12 predicted proteins | sample 5400131 | NCBI WGS metagenome assembly WNFW01 (sample SAMN13153362, study PRJNA577476) | soil metagenome | isolation source: 20 cm soil or saprolite under grassland replicate 1 | place: USA:California | collected 2016-06-15 | reverse complement strand
CGAGGTTCGGGTTGGGAACGTAGGCGCTGACCCAGTTGTCGTCGAGCGTCGCGAGGAATTTGCGGCAAAGCAGGGTCTTGCCGGTCCCCACTTCGCCGGTGAGCTTCAGGAAACCCTCGCCGTTCGCGACGGCGACGAGCAGCGTGTTCAGCGCTTCCTGGCTGCTCGCGCACTCGTAGAAAAAGCTCGTGTCGGGAGTGATCCCGAACGGCGGTTCGCGCAGGCCGAAATGCGAAAGGTAAATCACCTGGACCTGTCGGACGAGCCGGGTCCCATGTCGCCCCCGTACCTGCGAATGCGATCGCTCGACTCCTGGATGTCCCGCTCCGAGTTGTGGTCGCTGCTTATGACGGTCGGCTTGAGCAGGATCACCAGTTCCTTCTTCACCGTCGTGCGCGTCGTGCTGCGGAAGGCTGCGCCCAGGCCGGGGATGTCCTGAAGCCCCGGAATACCGGAGTTCTGGTTGGTGACTTGAATCTGCATCAGGCCGCCCAGAGCCACGATATTTCCGTCCTGTGCGCGCACCATGGTGTCGGTTTCGTTGATCGAGCTCTTGGCGAGCGGGATGTCCTGCGTCCCGGCGCCCACGCCGAAGTTGAATGCAACGGGGCTGTTCTGAACGTCGCTCACGAGGGGATGGATGTGCAGCAGAATATTGCCGTCCTCGTCTATCTGCGGCGTGATGTCGAGCGACACGCCCGAGAAGAAAGGGTTGAAAGTCGGCGTGATTTGAACCGCGTTGACCGCTCCTCCGGCTATGGAAGCGACCGGAGTGCCGGTAATGCTGGTCACGAAGAACTGGTCGGTTCCGACTTTGAGGACCGCTTTCTGGTTGTTGAGCGCAGCCACCCGCGGGCTGGAAAGAACCTGCACCGCGCCTTGCGTCTCGAGAAATGTAATCAGAGACGCGAAGTTCCGGGTCTGAAAGGCGAGCCCGAAGAGGGACGCCGCCGGGTTGGTGAAGTTGACCAGATCGTTCCCCGGGAATGACCCCACCGTGGGACCCGTTACGGTGTACGCGCCCGCGGTGCCCGTGATCGTGGTCGCGCCGGTTACGAGGCCGCTCGCTCCCCCGCCGGGAAGCGACTGCTGCAGCACCGTGCCCCGCGATGCCTGCCCGACCGAGAGTCCTCGCCCCGAAAATGCGGCCCAGTTGACGCCCGCCTGATAGTCCCGGTTCAGCGTGACTTCGATGACCTTCGCCTCGATCATGACTTGCCGCTCGACAGCGAGGCGCATCGCCTTGAGATACTTCTCGACATCGCGTATTTCCCCGGGCATCGCCTGAACGATGACGATCCCGGCCTGGGGATTGACGATGACCTTTCGTCCAGGTGCGGTTCCCACCAGCGCCTTGAGAGTCACCACCAGATCGTTCCAGAAATCGCTTTGCGAAATGGTCGAAACGCGGCTGGCGTCGTTGGTCGCCTGGTTCACGGCGGAAAGGCCGATGGGGTTGATCGTCTGTCCGGGCAATCCCGCTCCCGGCGCAGCCTGGCCTGCGCCGGCGCCAACCGTTCCCTGGGCGGCGGCGCTCTGCGACACCGCCCCCGAGCTGACGCGGACGTCGCTGCGCCCGGAGCGCAAGCCAACCAGGTAGTTCACCTGGAAAACCCGCATCCGCAGTCCCGCCGCCTCGACGTAAATGCGCGTGCCGTCGATCCTGAATTCGTATCCGTAGACCTCCCGGATCGCCTCGAGCGCCTCGCGCACGGTGACGTCCTTTAGATTCAGAGACAGCCTTCCTCCCACCCCCGGGTTCACGACCATGCTGTACCGAGTTCCGGAAACGATCGACATGAACACCTGCTGGGCCGGAGCTCCGTTCACCACGAGGTCGAAACGAGGCTCGGCCGGGGTGCCGGCGGCCTTCGGCATTTCCGCCCTGAGCGGCGGCAGCAACGCTTCGCGCACCGCAACCGACTGGTTCGCTGCGGCCTGCTTGGCCGCCTTGTCCATCTCCGCGACGATACTGTCGTCGACCTTGTATGGGCCCGCGCAGGAGACGAGCAAGGCAGTCGATGCGATGACGCTAATTCGCTTCATGGGTCCCCTCCTCACGACGCCCTGGCACCTTGGATTTCTCCTGGGCGGAGGTCCAGCGCTTCGTGCGCTGCACCGAAGAATAGAGCTTGATGATTTCGGTCGCTTCGCGTCGCTGCAGGACGATCTCCTCGTCGCTGATCCTCACCAGGGTGGCGTCGCCGTAGCGCCCGCCCAGACTGACCGTGCGGCCGTTGATCGTCGCCTGGCTGCGGTCTTTGGAGACGATCACCACCTGCGCGGGCGAAGAACTCAGCGCTGGATCGAATGCACCCGCGCCGGGAATACCCAGGGGCGGGCGGGTGGGATCGTTCAGTCCCTGGGCAAGGCTGCGCGGCGCGCCGAGCGCGACGACGAGCGCGAGACCCAGCGTCAGATAAGAAGCCATGTCTTTTCCGGGCTCAGCGTATAGAGCGTGATCTTCAGCGTTGCCACGGGGTAGGCAGCTGCCTGAAGCTCCATGTTGCCCCACATGATCTTCGCGGGAAGGCGCTCGAGCTGATTCACGTAGGTGAGCATTTTCAGATAGCTTCCGGACACCGTGATCTCGATTCCGTGCCGGTACAGAGCGAGGCCGCCCGAGCCCACTATCGCGGTGAGCGACTGTGTCAGTCCGGTCGCTGGCAGCGAGCGCAGGCTGACGAGCTCGATGTCGGGATTGCGCTTTACGATCTCGTAGAGCATTTTCGCCATGCGCTCGGGTGGAACCAGCTCGCTTCGTTTTGCGCCGAGTTCGCGATCGAGCGCGGCGAGCTCGACTTTGCGCTTTTCCAGCCGCTCCCGCTTCGTTCCCGCGTTGTCACCCGTTCGCCCCTGGGCATACGCCTGTACCTGCCCCTGCATGGTGCGAATTTCGTCCTCCTGCTGGTGAATTCTCTGCGAGTTGATCTTCTGTCTCCGCAGAATGGGATCGAAGAGCACGCTGTCGGCTATCGCGACGATCACGACGGCCACCGCGAGAAATATGAGCACGCGCTCGCGCAGGCTCATTGCGTCGAGGCGGTCGGCGTAGCGCTGCAACGGTGCCGGGAAGCGCATGGCTAGGGCTTCCCTTTCTGCGAGGAAGGGACATTCCCCGGCTCGGGAAATCCCTGCGAAGTCACGGTGAATTCCACGATCGCGCGAGGATTGTCCTTTCCCCAGGTGCTGCGGGTAATGGCCAGGCCCTCGAGCGGGCGACCCCGAAGCACGGATTCCTGCTTGAGTCGCCCGATGAGGACGGGAACGAGATCCGCCTGAAGCGCCCGGCCGCTCATGGTCAGCTGACCGCCGCCTTCTGCAATCTGTATGCTCGTCAGCCAAAGGCCTTGCACGGTCTGTCGCGCAAAGGCGCGGAGGTATTCCGAGTATCCGGCGGAGCCGGCCCGACCGCCCGTTCCGAGCTCCCCCATGAGCGACCGTCGCAGGGCGATCGCGGCTTCGATGCTCTTCAGGTCCTGATCGAGCTGCGCTTCGCGTTTTTCCGGGCTGAGCTCCGCGGTGATTTTCCCGAACTGCTGCTTCTGCTGCTCGTAGGCGCGCCCCGATTCTGCGATCTGGCGCGCGAGGTTCCTGTCCTGCCAGAAGGCGAAGGCATAGAAAAGCGCCAACCCCAGCACGATCAGCCCGAGCGCCTGAGTCATGGTCACCGCGGAAAAATACTTCTTCTTCTCGAGGAACAGCGGATTGAAAAGATTGATCTGCTGGCTCACAGCGCCTTCTCCTCGACCCGCAACGCCGCTCCGAACAGGTAGAAGTATTCCCACTGCTCCTCGAGAGTCGGGTCGCCGCCGTCGGCGAAATCCATGACTTGCGGCAACGCCCCAGGCACGACCGGCACGTAAAGCCTGCTGCGGAGAAACTGCTCGAGCTCGGGGTCCTGCGGCAGCGGGGCGAGCAGCAGCTCTCCCACCCCGACGCTCAGGCGCTGGCGATCAAAGATGTCGAGCGAGCGGGTGATCTCGGTCGCAACCCGCTCGCGATAGTGGTCTCCGTGCTCCCTTTGTCCGAGCTGCACCGACGTGACTTCGAGGCGCCGCGTGAGAAGCAGCTCGCCACGGAACGAGATCGTCAGCATTCCTCCCCAAGGGGAAAACGCGAGCATCGCGGTCGCCTTGTCCGGAGACTCGAACAAGGCCGCGACATTTCGCTGCGCCATCTCGGGGATGTCGATGACTTTGAGGGGAACGCGGGCGTCCTGGAACAGGGCGATGCGCTTCTGCACGACCTCGTTGGGCGTGGCGACGGCGTACATGGCCCTTGCCGATCCCTTCGTGTCTCCCTCGGCCCGCACTTCAAATACGTCGACCGTCGCGTCGTCGATGTGGTATTCGAGCAGATCCTTGATGCGCCAGCGGATCGCCGCCTTGAGCTCGTCTGCCGGGACTTTCGGGGGCTCCACCAGAAGTATCTGGTAGTCCGCGGGTTCGAGTAGCGTCGTGCACATGAAACGGGCGAGTCCCTGCTCCTTCGTCTCCTTCTGCAGCGAATCCGCCTGCTCCGACGGCGGGCACGGAATACTCCACCAGCGCGTCGCAAGGGGCCGCTCGCGGGTCGCGGTCCGCACATGGGCGAATTTGATCGCTTCCGGCTCGATTGCGACGGCCAGAAGTCCTGAACGCTGCGCCGACTTGTTGAACCAACCCAGCAATACCCTCTCCCTGAATCAAGCTTAACTTCAAGTTATACGAATAAGGTATTGTTGTCAATGACTTTTCTGAGAACGAGTCCTTTGAGGCTGGGTTCGCTAGGGTACTGGGCTTATGGCACGACTTCGTGAGTCTCCAGGATGGATACGACTTTGGTACCGCTCGCGCCGGTATTGATCCGGTTTCCTTCCCGCGTTACGACGACGACCCGCTCACCCTGCTGCACGGTCGTCGCTCCGGTCCACAGTGTCGTCGCCGCGTTCGGCCACGCCGTTCCGCCGCCGGTTGTCGTCAGCGATTCGGTATCGTCGTTTGCGGACGCGGTAGCCTGATAGGCGCCGGCCACAAATCTCCCGGATGGCGACAGCGCACCTGCTTGCATGAGAAGAGTCCTGTCGCGCACCGTGCTCGGCACGCCCCAGGTCGCCGTCGAGGTGAAATACTTTGTGCGAATTCCCGCCGATGTCCCGGATCCCCATAGCAACCACCCTTTTCCGGAAGACGACGGTAGCTTCTCCCAGGCAAAATCGAAGCTGCGCGACGCGGCGCTTTCCACCGTGTTGGTGCCGTCATGTTCCGTGACCGTGGCGCCGAATGCACCACCACTCCAAACGGTCGATACCAAACAGCGATTGGCAGTCTGCATCGTCGTAAGAATGTTGTTGTTGTTATCCGGATACAGCGTGACCCACTCGTAGACCGCGCTCGCGCAGATTCCCGGAAATGTCAGCGTCACTAGCGTGCTTGCGGAGCCGTTCCCGGTCGGAGTCAGGGTGGCAGTGCTGGCGTCCCAGGTTCGATACCCGATCCGTCGCGCAGTAGCGTCACCGTACGCGAAAACCGCGAGCGTGCCGTTTGACTGCCAAGCAACATCGATCGCCTCGCGAGCGTTTCCGTTGGTTACGCTGGTGTCCCAGCGGGCGTTGTCGCCCATGTTGTTCCAGGCGGCACCGGTCCAGCGCAGTCCATAGGTGTCCCTGTTATCGTCGAGCGACATCAGGAGAATGTCATTGCTGCCCGCTACATTGCGCGGCGCAAGCCGGAACCAGAGGTGCCTTGCCCCACCCCCGGCCGGGTAGGTATTGGCCGGGGGAAGTATCATGCCGTTGGCGGTCAGTGTAGTGCCGTTCCAGGTGGCATACTGGGGATCGCGGGTATTATTTTGGTAGACGATCCGGGCTATGTCCGAGTTGTATTCGTAGGCAATTTGAAACGTGCGAGCGGTGTTGGTTGATGCGGTGTCAAGCGGTCCGCCTCCGGCGGGAATCGTCCAGGTGCGGCCGTTCCAGACCTGGATGAAGAGCTGGCTGTTGCCGTCCAGCACGCCCATGATCGCCTCGTTCCGGGTGCGCGCGAATCGTACGACGATGAAGACCGGGCTAGAATTCGCGCTGACCTGTTGGGCGGTTTGCTCGGGGCCCCAATCGCCCAGACCGACGTTCCAGAGTCTGTAGTAGACGTTTCTGTCGATACCGGCGCCAGTAAGCGCGGTGCCTTTCGCGTAAACCACCATCGCATCTGCACCCATCGTACCCAAGGCGCCCGGGCTCGCCGTGGTTCCCGCGCCGAGCGCGCCCTCGACGACGCGCTTGGCGTTGCCGGCAGCGCCGGTCGAGCTGACGATGCACAGGTTCTGCGAAACGGTGCCTCCGGCGGCGTGAGCTGCGGCCGTGGTGCCGCCCACTCCTCGCGTGAGCCCGTTGAGATTCGTGCCTGTCCTGCTCGTGTAGTTGATCAGCTCGGAGTCGATGAGGACTCGCCCATAGGGTGCGTAGAGGGCCGCGCTGGTGACGGGAACGGTCGTGGACGCAGCCGTGAGAGCAGCGGTGGTTGCAGTTAGCGTGAGAGGAGCGTACAGGATCGGAGTCAAGGTGAAGGTCACCGCCGCGCCGCCCACCGCGACATTGGCGTTGTTCAGGGAGCTGCACGCGCTGCCGTTGAAGTACTGGCCGCTCGAATATTCGATTCCCGAGCGCGCCGCGAAGTACGCCCGCTCGGACTGGCCGTGCAGCGCACCCGTGCTCTCGCCCGAGACGTAAAGATAGCCGAGGGTCGCGATCATCAGCGCGATCACCACGATCAGCACGATGCCCGCCACGAGGAACTGACCGCGCTGGAGCCGGAATGCGCTCATCTCAGAAGCTCGCGGGCTTCACCGTTCCGCGGAACGTCATGCTCGCGTTTTGCGAGGCCACGGTCACCGCGGCGGCGATATACCAGACCGTCGCGGCGGATGCCGCCGTGGTCTGGCCGTCGTTCTGCAGGTAGGTGAACGCCAGGCTGCTGACGTTGGCGGCCAGGGGCTGAGCCGTGCCGCCGTTCTGGCTGCGGGTCACCGAGCCGGCCGAAAGGGCGTAGCTGACCGTGTTCCCGTCGACATCGACAAAAGTGATGGTCGATGCGCCTATCGTGGTGAGGTCCGCGGCGGACCGTACGGCGCGCAGATCGCGCGTCATTCGCTCCACCGCGAGCGTTCCCTGTGCCGCGTCCCGTGCCAATTCGCGGCCCAGGAAGTAGGTGCGAAAGCCCCCGCTCATCAGCGTCGCGCCGAGCATCGCCAGCACTCCGGCGATCACGATGGAAATGATCATTTCGATCAGCGTGAAGCCGCTGGCGCGCAAAGCGATGTGAGCGCGTTGCGCCATGTTCAAAAGTTCGCCACGACTGCGTCGCTTTGCGCGAGCTGCGTCCCGCTCAGGCTTACCGTAACCGTGATGAGCTTGAAGTCAACCACGGGATTCCCGTTCCAGGGCACGACCGCACTGATGCCGCTGACTGCGACCGTGTAGCCGAAAGTATTCGTGCAGATCGCAGGCGGCGTGCCCCCCACGCAGGGATCGTTCAGCGCGGCGTAGCTGACCACGCCGCGGCGCCCGAGGATCAGCTCCATGCGCTCCTGCGCGAGTTGAGTGGCCTGGACCAGTTGCGCAGGCGTCGGGCTGCGCGGGAGCGTCTGCCTGAACATCTGGAACAGCGCGACCGCCGCGATGCCGACGATCACGATGAAGGCGATCATCTCCACCAGCGTGAATCCCCGTCTGCGAGGCATCGCGCGCCAGGTCATCATGGCGGCGTCACTTTCCCGGTCTCGGGAGAAATGCTGATCTGCTGGCTGGCGGTGCTCCGGCTCAGGACGATCGTCGCCGTGGCCGCGAGCGCGGTGGTCGCCGGGGCGTCCGTGTACGGAACGCCGCGGCCGTCGAAGGCCACGAGATTGTTGGGAAGACCCGTCGGGGGCAGGCCGATTGTGGTGCCGGAGTTCAAGTTGATTGGCGCGGTCGATCCCGTGAGAGGGTGAATCACCGCAGTGCCGTCGGCCAGAGTGAACGTGTATCCGGTCGCAGTGAGATTGATGCGGTAGCGCTGCGCCTGCGTCATGGCAAGCGTTTGCACGTAGCGGATGTCGCCCGCCAACTGCTCGGCCTCGGTCGCAACCGACACCGGGTCGTTGCTCATCTTGGGCGCCGCGAGTACGGCGATCACGGCGATCACGAGCAGCAACACGATCAGCTCGACGAGCGTGAATCCGCCGTTGGAGATCAGCCGGTCAAAGCGACGCATCGACGTGGCCTCGTGAGTTCAGCGAGCTCCCAAACAAAAAAGGGCGGGAGCCTCGCGGCTGCCCGCCCTTCCACTCGATCGGGAATCGCTTAGTTGCGCCCGCCGATCAGCAGCCGGTGGTTGTGGAGGGCGCGATAGTCGGCGGGGCAGTCGCGGTCGCGTCGCTATACAGGAACGCACAGCTCGCCGGAGTGCCCGCCGTCTTGACCCGAAACGTCACGGTAGGGGCGGCGGTCTCGAAGGTCGAGTTATCGAAGTGCACCGCTGCGTCGATCCCGCCTGTGGCTTGGGACGGATAGCGGTTTTTCATCAGCACGGGTGCGTTCTCGATCGTGACGGACTGGTCGGGAGTGAGCCCCTGGGCGACCTGCAGCGCATTGGCGAGCGTCGAGGCGGAACTGACCGCAGCGCGCAAGCCGTTCAATGCGGCTATGCGGGCCTGTCCGGTCAGGTCGACAAACTTGGGCGCCGCGATGGCCGCCAGAATTCCCAGAATCAGGATCACCACGATCAGCTCGATCAGCGTGAAGCCACGGGTTCGTTTCGTCATTTTCATTTCCCTCAAAAATTTAAGAGCTTACAGGTCTCTTCTCACGCTTATTCTGATTATACACAAACTCTTTCCACCCGTTAAACTCTTCCCACGCGTTGCAAATAAGTGTTCTCGATCGGGAATCATCGGACGACCCGCCACCGATCAGCAGCCGGTGGTTGTGGAGGGCACGATGGTCGGTGGGGCAGTCGCGGTCGCGTCGGTATATTGGAACGCACAGCTCGCCGGAGTGCCCGCTGTCTTGACCCGAAACGTCACGGTAGGCGCGGCGGTCTCGAAGGTAGCGTCATCGAAGCGCACCGCTGCGTCGATCCCGCCTGTGGCTTGGGACGGGTAGCGGTTTTTCATCAGCACGGGTGTGTTCTCGATAGTGACGGACTGGTCGGGAGTGAGGCCCTGAGCGACCTGCAGCCCATTGGCGAGCGTCGAGGCGGAACTGACCGCAGCGCGCAAGCCGTTCAATGCGGCTACGCGGGCCTGTCCGGTCAGGTCGACAAACTTGGGCGCCGCGATCGCCGCCAGAATACCGAGGATCAGGATCACCACGATCAGCTCGATCAGCGTGAAACCACAAGTTCGTTTCGTCACTTTGTTTCCTCCAAGAATTTGAGATCTTAAGATTTCATCGTGCCTACGGCCTGTAGAACCAAGTATAAGGCGTCACGGGTTCGATCCGCATTCCGGCGAACCGCCTGCGCTCAGAATCCGGGTCTTTCGGCTCAAAATCAAGCCGCACCCGAAATCGAAGCCGCTTGCTCCCGTCCGTGAGGCGCTCGAGGTGAGCGTCCAGATTGGGAACGTACACGATCTCGTTCCGGGTCGCATCAAAATACCAGCTTCCTTGCGGCACCGCGGGTTGCGCCGCGCGGAATTCCCCGCGGTAGCCCACCGGCGGTTCCATCAACCAGTCCATGGGGTTTGAACGGGCGAGTATGCCGATATTTCCTTCCTCGCCGCGGACTAGCATGGCTGCGACGCGCAGCTGCAGCGCACTTTTCATCGTGGCAACCGTGTATTCCATGGCCGCTTTTTCCGCTGCTTCCTGGTAGAAACGCAGGCGATCGAGCAGCAGCGCGGCGCACAGCGCAACGATGCAGACGACGACGATCAGCTCGATCAGGCTAAAACCGGGGCCGGCACGCCGGCGCTCGCGCGGCCCGAAACCCGGCCTGAGGACGCTAACGGTTGCCGCCTGCAAGAGCAGCTTGCCCCAGATTCCACATGGGGAGGAATACCCCGAGCGCAAGTATCAGCACCAGCACGCCGAGCAGCACGATCAGGATGGGCTCGATCTGCGAGGACAGGGTCTTCAGCTCGTATTCGACCTCCCGCTGGTACATTTCGGCCACTTCGCGCAGAAGATCGTCGAGCTCGCCCGCTTCCTCGCCCACCGAGATCATCTGCAGCACCACGGGCGTGAACACTCCGGTGGTCACTGCGGTCCGCAGCAGGCTTTCGCCGCGTTCGACGCCGTCGCGGATCTGCCCGATTCGCTGCCCCACGTACGCGTTGTCCACGACCTGCTCCACCACCGACAGGGCCTGTACGATGGGCACCCCGCTCTTCAGGGCGATCGACAGCGAACGCGCGAACCGGGCGAGTGTCGCCTTGAGCACGATCTTGCCGGCGATCGGTATGCCAAGCTTCATCCGGTCCCAGCTGTAACGGCCCGCGGGGGTGCCGACCCAGACGCGGAACACTACATAGGCGCCGGCGACGACGCCCAGCAGCGCCGGCCAGTAATTCACCATGAACTCCGAAAAGCCGAGCAGCGCCCGCGTCATCAGCGGCAACTCGGCCTTGAAACTCGCAAAGATCCTTGCAAAAGCGGGAATGACGAAAATATTGACGATGACAAGGGCCGCGCCCATCACGGCGATGACGAAAATCGGATAGCGCAGTGCCTGGGAAACCTGGTTCTTGATCTCCCTTTCGAACTCGAGGTGGTTGAACAGCCTGAGAAAGACTTCCTCGAGAGCGCCGGTCAGCTCGCCCACGCGCACCATGCTGATGTAGAACGGCCCGAACACCTTGGGGTGCCTGCGCATCGCGGTCGAGAGGTCCCTGCCGCTGTCCAGGCTCGCGCGCACGTCCTGCAGCGTGTTCGCAAACGCGACCCGGGTCGCGGATTCCTGGAGCGCCGCCAGGGATTTGAGTATCGGGACCCCCGACTTGAGAAGCGTGTACATCTGGCGGCTGAAGAGCAGCATGTCCTCGAGCGTCACCCTCTCGCTGCCCAGCCGGCGCAGCCATCCGTCCCCCGAAATCGTCTTCGGACCGGAGGCGGGACTGATGTCTATCGGGGATACGCCGCTCGTGAGGAGCTGGTCGGCGACCGCGCCCGAATCCGAATTCTCGAGCACGCCGCGTACCAGTTCTCCCCTCGCGTTACGACCGGTGTAGGAGAAGAACGGCACGCGAGCGGCGCTAGTCTTCGAGCTGCGCCGTGACGCGCATGGCTTCGGCAACCGTGGTCTGTCCGGCGAGCGCAAGCTGAGCCGCGCTGTCCCTCAACAGGTGGCCCGCCATCCGCTGCTCGGCTGCCGCGATGAAACGGCCGGGGTCGTCCGAGTTGGCGAGGGCCGCGAGCTCGTTGTCCATTTCGAGCATTTCGTAGATCCCGATTCGCCCCGCATAGCCGCTGCCGTTGCAGTGCTGGCAGCCGCTTCCGGCCATGATCCGGCCGGATGCCGGGTCGCAGCCGACGGTGCGCAGCCACTGGACTTCCTGCGGGTCGGGCTGGTGCGGCTTTCGGCAGGATTCGCAGTTGACGCGCAGCAGCCGTTGCGCAACGACGGCCTGGAGCGAATAGGCGACCATGTAACGCGGCACGCCCATGTCGACCAGGCGCAACGGAGCGCTCGCCGCGTCGCGAGTATGCAGCGTCGACAACACCATGTGGCCCGTGATGGCGGCGCGCAGCCCGATCTGCGCCGTCTCGACATCGCGCATTTCCCCGATCAGGATCACGTCCGGATCCTGGCGCAGAGCCGAGCGCAGCACGCGGCTGAAGGTCAGCTCGATCTTCTCGTTGACCTGGACCTGGTTGACGCCGTCGAGACGGTATTCGACCGGATCCTCCACGGTGATGACCTTGCAGTCGGGCTTGTTCAGTTCGTTCAGCGCCGCGTACAAGGTGGTCGTCTTGCCGCTGCCGGTGGGCCCGGTGACGAGCACCATCCCGGTGTAACGATGGATCGCGCTGCTGAAGCGCTGGAGCAATTCCGGCGACATGCCGAGATCGGCGAGTTGATGCACGCCTCCTGCGCGGTGGAGCAGGCGCATGACGACCGTTTCGCCGTACTGCGTCGGCATGGAGGAAATGCGTACGTCTATCGGATGATCCCGGACCTTGACGTTGAAGCGGCCGTCCTGGGGCAAGCGCCGCTCGGAGATATCGAGCCCCGACATCAGCTTGAGGCGCTGGGCCACGGCCGAGGATATCTTGGCGTCGGTCTCGGTCTGCGGTTGCAAGAGGCCGTCGATCCGGAAGCGGATGTGCAGTGCCTTCTCGTGCGGTTCGATGTGAATATCGGATGCCCGTGCCTGAACCGCGTCCTCGAACATCGTCTGGAGCAGCTTGACGACCGGGGCATCCTCCGCTCCGAGGGTGAGGGTCCCGAAGTCCACGACGTCGCCCAGATCCTCGCCCAGCTCCCTGGCGAGCGAACTGATCTGGTCGGTGCGCCGGTAGATGCGATCGATGGTCTGCAGCAGGGTCGTTTCGGACACCACTGCGA
>WNFW01002523.1_pt1 | contig 12524 bp, 6 predicted proteins | sample 5400131 | NCBI WGS metagenome assembly WNFW01 (sample SAMN13153362, study PRJNA577476) | soil metagenome | isolation source: 20 cm soil or saprolite under grassland replicate 1 | place: USA:California | collected 2016-06-15 | reverse complement strand
TGGCAGGGTGCCGGCGACCGGCGCAAAGCCTTCGAAGGCGGGTCCGATGGAATTGGCGATGCGCGCGGCAACGTCGCTATCGACGGGCACGCCCGCCACATCGCTCATCGCCTTGATCTCTTTCGCTGTCGGTCGTGTCATGCCGCAGTTGCCTCCCCGGTTGGCGCGCGACTGTGTCCGGAGCCAGGAATGGCCATGTAACACGCCGCTTCGTGGCCCATTGTATCGACGGCGGTGAGTTTTGGCGTCGCTTTTGCGCAGAGCGGCTCCGCAAACGGACATCTTGTGTGGAAGCGGCAACCCGACGGCGGATCGATCGGATTCGGCGGATCGCCCGAGATCGGCGGCGTCTCGGTGCGGTTGTCCGGATCGGAGGACGGCATCGCCGCCAGCAGCGCGCGCGTATAGGGGTGCGCCGGCTCGTCCCACACCTTGTCGACCGGCCCGAGCTCGACGACTTCGCCGAGATACATCACCAGCACGCGATCGGAAATGTAGCGCACCACGTTGAGATCGTGGCTGATGAAGAGATACGTCAGCCCGAACTCGCGCTTGAGATCGACCAGGAGATTGAGCACCTGGGCCTCGACCGACTTGTCCAGCGCCGAGACCGCCTCATCGAGGATCACCAACCGCGGCGACAGCGCCAGCGCGCGGGCAATGTTGACGCGCTGGCGCTGGCCGCCGGAAATCTCGTGCGGATAGCGATTGGCAAAGGTTTCCGGCCGCAAGCCGACCTTGCCAAGCAGTTCGCGCGCCAGCGCACGCGCCGCAGCGTCGGCCATGCCGTGGACCTTCGGGCCGAACGCAATCGATTCCTCGATGGTGAGGCGGGGATTAAGCGAGGCGTAGCTGTCCTGGAACACCATCTGCATGGCGCGGCGAAGTTCGCGAAGCGACAACGCGCGGCCGACCGACATGCCGTCATAGATGATATCCCCGGCATCGCGCTTCATCAGATGCATCAACAGCCGCGCGGTGGTCGACTTGCCGCAGCCGGATTCGCCGACGATCCCGACCGTTTCGCCCTTGGCGATCGAGAACGACACGTCATCGACGGCGCGCACCGTCTTGCGTTTGCTGAACAGATCACCGCGCACCGGGAAATGTTTTGTCAGCCCATTGACCTGCAGCAGCGGCTGCGCCGCGCCGCCGCGATCCTCGATCGGTTCAAGCAGTTCGACGGTTGCACTGATCTCGTTCATGGCGTCAATTCCGGATATCCATGGCGCTGCGCATGCCGTCGCTGAGCAGGTTGAAGCAGATCGACACCGCGAAAATCATGGCGCCGGGCAAAGCCGCCACCCACGGATTGACGTAGATCGCGGTGCGCAGCGTGTTGAGCATCAAACCCCATTCCGGCTCCGGTGGCTTGGTGCCGAGGCCGAGGAACGACAGCCCCGCCGCCAGGATCATCGACACCGAAATGAGACCGGTGGCATAGACGAAGATCGGCCCCAGCACATTGCCGAGCATATGCACGCGCATGATGGTGAAAGGGCCGGCGCCGGAGGCGCGCGCGGCCTCGACGAAATCCATGTTGCGCACGCCGGTGGTGACGCTTTCGGCCACGCGGGTAATCTGCGGCACGAACACGACCGTCAGCGAAACGATGGAATTGACGATGCCCGCGCCCAGCGCGCCTGAAATCGCGATCGCCAGCAGTACCGAGGGAAATGCGTAGAACACGTCGACGGTGCGCATGATCGCGGTGTTGATCTTGCCGCCGACATAACCGGCGACGAGGCCCAGAGAAGTGCCGATGACGAAGGCAAGGATGACGGGGAGAATGCCGACGATCAGCGACAATCGACCGCCATAGACCAGGCGCGCCAGCATGTCACGGCCAAGCTCGTCGGTGCCGAGCGGATAATTCGGCGTCCCGATATGGCGGAGCCGGCGGATCATCGAGCCCTGATAGGGATCGGCAAGCCCGAGCCACGGCGCGCACAATGCCGAGAGGAAGATCAAGGCCAGAATGAGCGCGCAGACCATGCTGACCTTGTCGGCCGTGATGCGGCGTCCGACCGTCGCCCAGTAGCCGCGCGCCTTGGCGGCGGGCCCGGCCTGCAAGGCCGCATCCGAGATCGCACTGATGGGGCTGATACTCACTTAGGTCAGCTCCGCTTGATACGAGGATCGATCGCGGCCTGCGCGATATCGACCATGAGGTTGAGGAACACGAAGAACAGCGCCAGCACCAGGATGGTGCCCTGCAGCAGCGGCAGGTCGCGCTGGAAAATCGCGGAATTCAGCAATAGCCCCGAGCCCGGCCATGAGAACACGGTTTCGATCAGGATCGAACCGCCGAGCATGTAGCCCAATTGTAGTCCCATCACCGCCATCGCGGTCGGCGCCGCGTTCTTGATGACGTGACGGAACACATGGGTCTCGCGCAGGCCTTTGGCACGCAACGCTTCGACAAAATCCTGGCTCAGGATATCGCCGGTCAGCGCGCGCACGGTGCGGGTGACGATTCCCATCGGGATCACCGACGTGGTGATCGCGGGCAGGATCAGATAGCGGACGTGTTCCCAGTCCCATCCCCACGCGCCGGAGCCGCCGGGACCGGCGCCGACGGCGGGCAGCCAGTTAAGCTGCACCGAGAAGATGATCACCAGCACCATGCCGAGCCAGTAATGCGGCACCGAGACCCCCGCGATCGCGATCGAGGTCGCGACCTTGTCGATCCAGCTATCGCGGAAATAGCCGGCGATCAGGCCAAAGAATAATCCGAGCGTAAATCCGATCAGCGCCGCGGCGATCGCCAGGGTCACGGTGTTGCCGACCGCGCGCATCACTTCCGACAGCACCGGGCGCCCGGTGGCGATGGAATGGCCGAGATCGCCGTTGACCGCCTTCCATAGCCACAAGCCGAACTGCACCGGTAGCGGGCGATCGAAGCCATAGGCGATGCGCAGTTGCGACGCCAGCTCCTGCGAGGCGTCGGCCGGCAGGATCGCGACCAGGGGATCGCCGGGCGTGATGTGCACCAGGAGGAAGCACACCAGCGCCACGCTGATGACGATCGGGATCACATAGACGATACGTCGCGCTACATAGACAAACACAGATCACCTTGAATTATTGCGCTTGGCTGGCGCAAGACCTCCCCTCCCTTTCGGGGAGGGGGTAGCCGCGAGTCCGGTGCTTGTGGCTTACCCCCCTCCCCGACCCTCCCCCGCAAGGGGGGAGGGAAAGGGAGATCGCGCCAAGACGAATATCACGGTGTCATCGAAATCGGCGAGAAGTCCACGAACCAGCTCTTGGGCTGCACGAAGCCCTTGATCTTGGGGCTCATCGCCCGGGGCGCGACGTCGTGCGCGACGTAGAGAAATGCCGCGTCGTCGACGGAAGCGGCATGCAGCTCGGCCAGCGCCGCATCGCGCGCCGCGGGATCGAAGGTCTGGCGCGCCTTGGTGACCAGTTCGTCGAATTTGGGATTGTTGATGAAACCCCAATTATTCGACACCGGCGGCGCCATCGACGATTGCAGGAAGCGCACCAGGGCGAAGAACGGATCCATCGCCGCGTAAGTCACGTTGGTGGCGTTGGCGCCGTTGGCGGAAGCATCCTTGGCGCCGCGCCGCCAGTTGGTGAACAGCGTATTCCATTCGATGACGTCGAGCTGGACGTCGAAATAACATTCGGCCAGCGCCTGCTGCAGATATTCATTCATCGGCAATGGCAGCATCTGGCCGGAGCCCGACGCCGAGGTCTGGATCTTGACCGACAATTTCCTGGTTGGGCCAAATCCCGCCTCCTGCATCAGCTTCTGCGCCGCAGGCTTGTCATACTTGATCTCGAAGCTCGGCTTGCCCCGCCAGGGATGACCCGGCTCGAAGGTGCCGGAGGCCGGCACCATCAAGCCCGCGAGCAGCCCGTCCTTCAGGCCCTCGCGATCGACGCAGAGATTGGCCGCCTTGCGAACGCGAATGTCGTTCCAGGGCGAACCTTCGACACGCGAGAACTGCCATGGCCAGACATGCGGTTCTTCGTTGGTCCTGAGCTGAAAGCCGCGCTGCTTGATTTCTGCGACCGCATCCGGCGCGGGCGCTTCGATCCAATCCACCTGGCCGGACAGCAGCGCCGCGGTGCGGGCGTTGGCCTCGGGCATCGGCAGCAGCAGCATCTTGTCGACCTTGGGAACGCGCGCCCTGTTCCAGTAGTTCTCGTTCCTGGCAAGCTCCAGCCGCTCGCGCGGCGTGAAGCTCGACATTTTCCACGGTCCCGTGCCCGACGCGTCACGCGCGAACGCGGCCCAGGCGGCTTGCGATTTGGCCTTGGCGTCGGCGCCTTCGGCGGCGTCGAACAGTTTTTGCCATTTCGCGGGGCTCGCCATGAACAGATTGGTGAGGTTGATCGGCAGGAAGCTGTCCGGCTCCTTGGTGGTCAATTCCACTGTCATGTCGTCGATCTTGCGAGCCGAGGCCAACGTCGGCATCCGCGACGCGGTGACGCCGACCTGGCTCGGATCGAACTGCGGCGCATCCTGCTTGAGCACTTTTTCGACATTCCAGACCACGGCGTCGGCATTGAACGGCCAACCATCGTGGAAGGTGACGCCGGAGCGAAGCTTGAAGGTCCACTTCTTCTTGTCGGCATCACCGGCCGCCCATTCGGTCGCAAGCCCTGGAATCACGACGCTGGGCTTGTCGGCGGAAGAAAGGTCCCACATCGTCAAGGCGTCATACATCGTAAGGCCCGTGAAGCGGTTACCCTCAAAGCCCTGATCGGGCTGGCCCAGCGTGCGCGGAATGTCGGCCGCGGTCATGCCGATGCGCAACACGGTCTCGGCGCCGGCGACCTGCGGCAGCCCCACCGCGCAGGCAATCGCCACTGTCATCACCATCGCAATGGCGCGGCTTTTGCCGGATTTTTCGATACGCATCGCAGCAATCCTTTTTCGACTTTCGATGATTATTTCTTATGCAATCTTATGCAACGGCCGTGCCAATGACGATAAATGCTCGTCCAATTGTCCTTGGCCGCACAACTCCTTGTGAGTTGGTATCAAGCACCGACGCAACTGCCTAATCTGGCATCAACCTTGCACTGGCATCCATTATTCCGAGCGCTCGTTCAATGGAGCTTAGTTCATGCGCACCCGAAATTCGATCCTTCTTGCGGCCTTGGCGTTCGCCCTGGGCGCCGGCCTGTCCGCCTTTTCCGCACAAGCCGAAACCGTGGTGCGCTACGGCATTTCGATGGCCGATATTCCGCTGACAACCGGTCAGCCCGATCGTGGCGCAGGTGCCTATCAGTTCAGCGCCTATACGATCTACGATCCGCTGGTCGCCTGGGAGATGGATGTGTCGGACCGGCCCGGCAAGCTGGTGCCCGGGCTTGCCACCGAGTGGAAGGTCGATGACAACGACAAGACCAAATGGCGATTTACGCTGCGCCAGGGCGTGAAATTCCATGACGGCAGCGACTTCAATGCCGATGCGGTGATCTGGAATCTCGACAAGGTCTTGAACGACAAGGCGGCGCAATTCGACAAGCGCCAGAGCGCGCAGGTCAAGACCCGCCTGCCGTCGGTGGCGAGCTACGCCAAGATCGACAACTTGACCGTCGAAATCACCACCAAGACCATCGACTCGTTCTTCCCTTATCAGATGCTGTGGTTCCTGGTTTCGAGCCCGGCGCAATACGAAAAGCTCGGCAAGGACTGGGACAAGTTCGCGAGCCAGCCCTCGGGCACCGGACCGTTCAAACTGACAAAACTGGTGCCGCGCGAACTCGCCGAGCTTTCCAAGAACGGAGATTACTGGAACAAGAAGCGGATTCCGAAAGTCGACAAACTGATCCTGATTCCGATGCCGGAAGCGCTGACGCGGACCAACGCGCTGCTCGCCGGTCAGGTCGACCTGATCGAAACGCCGGCGCCTGATGCGGTGCCGCAGCTCAAATCCGCAGGCATGCGGATCGTCGACAACATCACGCCGCATGTGTGGAATTATCATCTCAGCGTGCTGCCGGGCTCGCCCTGGACCGATGTCAGGCTGCGCAAGGCGCTCAATCTCGCGATCGATCGCGACGCCGTGGTCGGCTTGATGAATGGTCTGGCCAAACCCGCCAAGGGTCAGGTCGACCCGTCGAGCCCCTGGTTCGGCAAGCCGGGCTTCGAGCTCAAATACGATCTCGCCGCGGCGAAGAAGCTGGTCGAGGAGGCCGGCTACTCCAAGGAGAAGCCGCTGAAGACGACCTTCATCATCGCGCAAGGCGGCACCGGACAGATGCTGTCGCTGCCGATGAACGAATTCCTGCAGCAGAGCTTCAAGGAAATCGGCATCGATATCGACTTCAAGGTGGTCGAACTGGAGACGCTGTACACGCACTGGCGCAAGGGCGCGGCCGACGAAATGAACGCCGGCATCACTTCCAACAATATCGCCTATGTCACCTCCGACCCGCTTTATGCCATCGTTCGCTTCTTCCATTCGGGCCAGATCGCGCCGGTCGGCGTCAACTGGGGCGGCTACAAGAATCCGAAAGTCGATGCCCTGATCGACCAGGCCAAGCAGACCTTCGATACTGCCAAGCAGGACGACTTGCTGGCGCAGGCGCACGCCCTGATCGTCGACGACGCGGTGCTGGTGTGGGTGGTGCACGACACCAATCCGCACGCGCTATCGCCCAAGATCAAGAAATTCGTGCAGGCACAGCACTGGTTCCAGGATCTGACGACGATCGGGCTGGAGTGAAACTCAATGTCGTCCCGGCCTTGATCCGGAACGACATACGCCGCGGCCGGTGGAAGTGGCACAACGGGAGACGACTTTCTCTCACAACTCACATGGGTGACTATGGGTCCCGGCTCAAGGCCGGGACGACAGTGGTTATTTCGTCAACAGCGCAAAAGCGCCGTTCCAGTCTTGCGGCGGCGGATCATCCTGATAGCCCCGGATTCGCGCCTCGTACAAATTGTAGAGCAATTCGAGGGAACGCGCCTCATCGGTCCTGCGGCCGCGTTCGATCGCCGCCAGCGCGCCGTCCCAGTCGCGGCTGCGATAACACGCCAGCATCTCGATGGTCAGGTTGCGCAATCTCTGAAAGCGGCCGGATAGCGCGGTGTCCTCGCGCCCGGCAATGGCATAGATGACTTCGGGCTCCTTCTTGCCCTTCACCATGATGAAGTCGAGTTCGAGAATCGCGAAGTTGTCCTTGACCGCGAGCGCGGTCCTGGAGCCGACAATGATCGGAAAGCCATACTCCTTGGATTGTCCTTCCAGCCGCGATGCAAGGTTGACGCTGTCGCCGAACACCGAATAGTTGAATTTCTTGTCGGAGCCCATATTGCCGACCACGCAAGCGCCGGTGTTGAGGCCAACGCCGACATTGAGCGGAATAAACGGGCGCCCCTCTTCCTTCGCCTCCTGCTCGCGCGCCTGGTTGAGGGCATCGACCTGTTCCAGCATATCAATCGCTGCCTCGCAGGAGTTGATCTGATGCTCCTTGTCGTCGAGCGGCGCATTCCAGAATGCCATGATGGCGTCGCCCATATACTTGTCGATGGTCCCCTTGCGGTCGAGGATCGCGTTGGTCAGCGGCGTCAGGAACCGGTTCATCAGCGCCGTCAGGCCCTGGGGATCACTCTTGTAGGTTTCCGAGATCGCGGTGAAGCCGCGCATATCGGCGAACATGATGGTCATCTCGCGCTCCTCGCCGCCGAGCACGAGCTTTTCCGGCGACTGCGCCAGCTGTTCCACAAAGGCGGGAGATAGATACTGACTGAAGGCCACGCGTATCTGCCGCCGCTGCGTCTGCTCCCGGACGAAGGCGGCGAAAATCAAAGTGAGATAAATCGATGTGGTCGACAGCAGCGGGTAGGTGAAATCGATCAGCAGCCGATGCTGGGTGTAAAAATACCAGGACGTTCCGATCAACAGCGTTGCGAACAGGGCGCCGACCGCAACCAGGGTGACCGGTCCGAACATCGGCGCGAACGCGATCACCAGCAGTCCGAGGACCAGTGCGGCGCCGAATTCGAGAACCGGGCCGTAGAGCGGTTGCGACAGCAGTTGCCTGGTCAGCGCGGCCTGAAGAACTTGTGCGTGGATTTCGGCGCCAGGCATCGCAGCGGAGACCGGCGTGGTCTTGATATCGTTGAGGCCGACGGCCGACGTTCCGATCAGCACCAGTCGGCCTGCAATCCTTTCCAGCGCGACGTTGCCTTGAAGCACGTCGACCGCCGAGACATAGAGCGAAGGGTCCTGGCGCGCGAAATGCACCCAAAGCTGCCCGTTGCGGTCGGTCGGCACATCGAGGCCCTTGACCCCGATGCTCTTAACGCCGGCCTGGTCGGTCTTGACAAGGATGGTGTCGGTGCCGGTCACTACCCGCAGCATCTCGAAGCTCAATGACGGCATGGTTTTGCCCTGGGCCAGCGTGATCATCGGCACACGACGAATGATACCGTCCCGCTCGGGGCGGATCGTGAGCAGGCCCCACCCGGCAGCGGCGGATTCCAGCACCGGCGTATTGCGCAGCAGGCCTTCGAATTCGAAGATGTGTCCCTGAAGGTCGTCGCCCAACACAGCGAATCCCGTCACCGGAAGCGTCTTGTCGAGGTCGGCGACGACATTGGGGAGTCCGGATTCGCCCATCACCACGCGCGTGCGCCGCATCGCATCCGCGAGGACCCGATCGTTGCTCGGCAACGCGCGCAGCTTGTTTCTTATTTCCTCGTCGAGATTGGGGAACGTGTCGGCGGCGACATCGGGGTTGAGCCGGTCGGGCTCCGAGAAGATGATGTCGAAGCCGATCGCCACGGCGCCGAGCCGGGTGAGATTGGCGACCAGGTCCGCAATCCGCGTCCGTGGCCAGGGCCACTGACCGAATTTATCCAGGCTCTTTTCGTCGATATCGATAATGACGACCGGCGACTTTGCCATCTTTGCGCGGGGATCGATCCGCTGGAAAGTATCGAAGGTTCTGACGCGAAGTTCCTCGATCGGGGCAGGATCGGCGATGCGCAGCGCCGCAAGTCCGATCAGCAACGCCAGGCACACCAGCCTCGCATACCCGAACCTGCGCTTGAACCAACGCCATAATATCTTCAGCCGTTTCATGTGGTTCCGGATGTCTCGCTCGATCAAATTCGCGACGCCGGCTCTCCAGATGACGAAACGATTGGCGGCCGGCGATCATGCGGCCAATCTCTTGTCCTGGTGGAAATTCCCGCATCCCTCAGAAGCACGATCAGTCCTCGCCATCAACACCTATCATGATTGGTCTTGCCAATGAAACTCAAAGCAGATCAAGCGGAAAGACCCGGCGGAAAGACCTGGACAAATCAATGCTGGCGGAGAGGCGGGTGCTGGAGCATGATGACTTTTGTTCGAATCATCATCCCGCTCCATCTTTTGTTTGAGCATGATCTCCGCGCAACGCTTCGCGTTTGTCGCGAGGGAAAAGCGGTATCCACTTTCCCGGATCATGCTCTACGGCGCAGGAAAACGCCGATCCGACGATGCCACCGGCATCAAACGGTATGGAAATCGGTGAAGCTCAATTGTGCCTTAAGGACTCCTGACAGCGCGATCGCATCATACACATCGGCGCCGATCGTATGAGCCTGCAAGGCATCTTGGGTAACCTCAGCAATGGCCGGCGGTTTTGCGAGCGCCCCGCTGCCGGCAAAGTGGAGGGCATCGACGCTCGGATCGAAATGCGGCGCCAGATCAGGTCCGGTGGTCGCGAAGCTGAACACAAAGGCATCGCCGCGGCCGGCCGCGCCGGTGGGCAGATCGTCACTCGCCGCTACGTTGGAATTCTCGGGCGGATCGTGAATCAGAATCCCGCCATGGCCGTCGCTGACCGGCGGGGTCCAGTTGGTTGAATTTACGCCCACCTGCAGGACGACGTCGGTGTGGTGGTCTTCGTGGATGGTCACCTTGCCGCCCGCCGTAGTCCCGGAGTAGCTGACCGTGGCGGTGGCGTCGAAGCCGGCAATATCAATTACATCGCCGCTGTCCAGGCTTACACCGCCGCTATGGGAGATGGTGCCGGTAAAATGCGTGGGATCCTTGAGGATCAACTCGCCGGCCGCGGCGAACACCACGTTGTGATCATCCGCATGATCAAGCTGCAGCGTTGCTCCGGCATCGATCTTGAACGTCCCTTTGCCGGTGACGTTGCCTGCAATTTCCAGCGTGCCGCCGCCGGCTTCGATGGTTCCGTCATCCGCGAGGGTTCCGGTCATCGTTGCGTTGGCCGCGATGTCCTTGAGCGTCGCACCGGAATCGATCCTGAAGGCGCCTGCGCCGACGGCCAGGTCCCCCCCGAGGGTCAGGGTATGACCGCCAGTGATTTCGACCGTAGCCCCGGTGCTGTTCTCGATCAGCGAGTGTGCAGCGGCATCCTGGCTGACCTTGATCGTACCGCTCGCGGCGACGACGGCATCGTCACTGGAAGTTGGAACGCCGGAAGGGGTCGACTGCTCCGCGGTCTGCCAATCATGGTTGCCGCCATTCCAGACCTTGGCGGGCATCACAATGCCGACGGACTCGGTTGTGCTTTCGTGCTCTCCCTCATCCACGTACGTGACGACCACCTGCAACATCTTGCCATCGTCGGCTAGCGCCGGCGTATAGCTGCTGTCATGGCCGACGGTGGCCCAGTGCTGGCCGTTGTCGCTGGAAGTCTGCCAGGCGTAACTGACGCCCCTGGATACGGTATCGCCGCCGTCTTTCACTCCGGTGACATGGATCGCCACACCCTGCTCCGCCGTCGTGCGGTCGAGCTTCGCAGTGAGATCGTTCGGCATGCCGAGATCGTAGGTGCTGCTCTCGGTGCCTGTCGCGTCCGCGTAGGTCACGACCAGCTGCAACACCTTGCCTTCGTCGGCCTCACGCGGCGTATAGGAGTTGCCATGACCGACAGCTGCCCAATTATGGCCGTCACTGGAAGTCTGCCAAGCGTAGCTGAGCCCGCTCGATACGGGAATGCCGCCGTCCGTCACCCCGGTGACGTGGATCGCCACCCCCTGCTTCGCGATCAAGCTGTCGAGCGTAGCGACCAGATCGCCCCCCACACTCTCCTGAACCGTGCCGGCCGACGTCGTGCCAACCTCGTGATTGCCGTGAGTGTCGGTAAACGACACCGCTACTTTGATCGCGTTGCCCTCGTCCGCCTCGGTCGGCGTATAGGTTGCACCATTGGCGTCAGTGCCGCTATGCACCGTGTGGCCATCGACCGTCCAGGTGTAGACGATACCGCTGTTCGGCGCGTCGGATTCGGTCACCGTCGCGGTGATCAGCTGGCCCTGGACCGCGTTGTGGCTGTCATTCAGGCCTGTCAGTGAAATCGTCGCGTTCTCGGTAGGGCTCTCTGCTACCGTGCCGGCCGATGCTACGCTCGACTCGATATGATCGAGCGCATCGACAAAGGAAACCTTCACCGCAAGGGCGTGGCCCTCGTCACTCTCGGTCGGGACGTAGATTGCATTGGTGGCGTTGGGAATGGGTTGCCCATCCAACAGCCACTGGTAGGTGGCTTTCGTCACGGAGTCACCGCCATCCGTGATCAAGGCCGTCACTGCGGCGCCTTCGACCGCGTTGCCGTTGGCGTCGAGCCCGGCAATCGCTCCCGGGACTTCGGTCAGGTCTGTCCCTTGATGGCCGTCGTCGCTGAGGGCCCAATGGACGCCGGTATAGTCGCCGGTCAGGTGGATGTGGGCGACATATCCACCATTTGCGATGGTGAGGATCCCGCCGCTGGAATCGCCCGCATAGCTTACCGTCGCGCCGGCATAGCTGATGTCCGCCAGATCGAGCGTATTGTCGTCGAGGCCGGAAACCTTTCCGTCAAATGCCATCGAATGATCAAGCTTGAGGATCCCGCTCGACTCGGACGCAAAAACGATATTGGCGGACGAATATGAGCATTTGGCGCCGAGCTCAAGCAACGAAGCGCCAACGATTCTGGCCGCGCCTGAAAACTCCGTGTCGACGATGAGGTTTGCACAATTCACCTCGAGCGTACCGCTGTTGTTTATGATGCTGGCCGCGTCGATGGTCAGCGTGCCGCCGGTGACTTCAAATGTCCCGGCATTGTTGATGATCGCACCGTGGATGGCATTGATGCCGCCCGTCGTATTGATGATGCCGTCGGAGATCGTTGCGACTGTGCCGCCGGTGATCGTCACGTCGTACAAACTGACGGTCGAGCTCGCCAACGGACCGGGATCGACGGCCTCGATCGTGCCGCCGGTATTGTTGACAATCGTGTTGTTCAGCGCCAGCAGGCTGCCATGCACGGCTTCCAGCGTTCCAGAGTTGGTCACCGTTTCGTTGGTTATATCCAGCGCGCCGCCATTGGCCTCCATCAGGCCCGCATTGCTGACAGTGCCGTTGGCATCGATGGTCAGAACGCCGTCGGTCGCTTCGATGATCCCGTGAGCATGATTGGTGATCTCGACGCCGTGCAGCGCGATGGTGCCGCCGGCATCCACGAAGCCGTCATTGCCGAGCGCCCCGGCGCTGATGCTGTCGCTGCCGTCCAGATCCAGCGTCGATCCC
>WNFW01006049.1_pt1 | contig 12526 bp, 9 predicted proteins | sample 5400131 | NCBI WGS metagenome assembly WNFW01 (sample SAMN13153362, study PRJNA577476) | soil metagenome | isolation source: 20 cm soil or saprolite under grassland replicate 1 | place: USA:California | collected 2016-06-15 | reverse complement strand
CACATCGAGCCGTGCCCGAACGTCACCGCTTCGCTTGGTGTCGTGGGTGGAGAGGGTCAGCATCGTGGCCGGCCAAGCACGCGCCGTCCGGTCGCACCACTCGTGAAACTTCTCGGTCGACCAGCCGAATGTCCCTGGATCGCCGCCGACCTCGTTGAGCGAGATGAGGCGGTGATACCGATAGAACGCTGTGTCCTCGACGCCCTTGGCCATCACGGACGGCGTGAACTGCTGAAATCGTGCGGTGAACTCGGCATGTCGCTCGCTCGCGGGCCGTGTGAGCAGCAGGTCTCGGATCAAGTTGAGCAGATCGGGATCGATGTCCGGCCGCCGTCGAGCCGCCTCGTCGACAGCGATCCCCACCTCGCGGACGTCGGCCTCGCCGGCGGGCGATTCAGGACCTGAGTAGGTCCGGTAAACGCGAAATGCCGTTGCTACTTCACGAATCGCGTCGGAGAGCTCGCGACGGGTCCGGTCGCGGTGTTTCCAGTCGGCGTCGCAGATCTCGACGAGCAATGTGGCGAGTCGCTCCAGCTCGGGGGCGAGCTCGGTCTCGGTGATCTCGAGCTTGCAGGCACGCACGACGTCCGGGTAGGGCTGGGTCTCCCCGCTGAAGGCGTGGTACAGGGCGGTCATCGCAGGCTCGTGGTCGGGGTCGACGAACAATCCATCGACTGCGGCGATGAACTCATATCCGGTCGTGCCCTGGACCTCGAACGACGCCGACAGCTGCTCGTCGGGAGCGAGGATCTTCTCGACCACGATGTACGCGTCCGGCGCCGCGCGGCGAAGTCGCCTTAGGTAACCCACCGGGTCGCGCAGACCGTCGATGTGGTCGACGCGCAACCCGTCCACGAGCCCTCTCGCGACCAGGTCGAGGATCAACCGGTGGCTGTCATCGAACACGTGCTGCCGCTCCATGCGCAGGCCGATGAGGCTGTCGACAGTGAAGAATCGCCTGTAGTTGAGCTCTTCCTGCGCGCTGCGCCAGTATTCGAGCCGGTAGTGCTGGCGTTCCAGCAGTAGGTCGAACGCCCCAGGGTCCTTCTGGATCCCGTCGAGGTCGAGGTTCTCGAATGAGTCGGGTGAGATGGGGAAGAGCACGTCCTGGTAGCGGACGACAAGGCCCCCGTCGCGGCGCTCGAGGCTCAACGCGCGCTCGGCCAGCTCGCGGCCGTAGCGATCGTTGAGCACGCCCAGCACGACCTTGTCCCTGATGGTGGAGGAGGACGGCTTCCAGTCGACGTCGAAGTAGCCGGCGTAGGCGCTCGACCGGCCGCGGAGCAAGAGGTCCCACCACCACGGGTTGCCCGGCGTCGCGGTTGCCATGTGGTTGGGCACGATGTCGACCACGATCCCCATCGAGCGTGGCTGCAGCGCTTTGCCGAGGCGATCGAGTCCTTCCAACCCTCCGAGCTCCGCGCTGATCCGAGTCGGATCCACGACGTCGTAGCCGTGCTGGCTGCCGGGTGCCGCCTGCAACAGCGGCGAGGCGTAGATGTGGGAGACGCCCAGCGAGGCCAGGTAGCCGGCGAGGCCGGCGGCGCCGGCGAGATCGAGGCCGTCCGAGAGCTGGACCCGGTAGGTTGCGCGAGGCGTCACGGGCTCACCGTTCCCGCATTGTTGCAGCCCCTTCCATGGCGAGGGCGATAGCGTGAGCTACGCGTCGACGTTGGGAAAGAACGATGTGTGATCGCCTGATCGGGCGCTAACGCCCGCCGGCCCGGGGACTTTCGGTGGGGTCGCGGCCGGCGACCAGGAACACGATGAGCAAGAGCACGGCGACCGCGGGAGGGCCGTATTCCGCCATCGGCCCGTTGGGAAACAGCAGACCGACCGCTGCCGAAAAGGCCACGTAGACACCGCCGAGGACGAGCACGATGCGAACCCTTCGCGCCGCGAATCGAAGCTGCCTGCGGAGTCCTCCGGGCCGCAGCGACAGCACGGAGGCGCTCAGCGCAACGAGCAGCAAGAGGCCGAGGACGAAAGCTCGCACAGCGCGAGGTTAGCGCTCGGCGCCCACGCCGGCCGACACAGGCGATTCCCAGTGTGGATCGCGATACTCAGGCCGAGCATGAGCATGCTGGACCCGATGCTGGCGGCAACCATCTCGCGGCGGCGCATGATCGTCGCCGGATTCGCCGTGGCGTGGGCTTCCTTTGCCGCGGCGTGCTCCGGCGTCGGGCGATCCACCTCCAGCCCGTCCAGCTCACCGACGGCCGCAAGTCCCTCGGGTGTCGCGGTTGCCACCCCGGCGTGCATAGTCACCCCGGCGGAGACCGAGGGCCCGTACTTCGTCGACGAGCGCCTCCACCGCTCTGACCTCACGGTCGACCCGAGCGATGGGTCCGTGCGCCCCGGTACGCCTCTGGCTCTGACGCTGACTGTCGCGAAGGCGGGGTCGCCGTGCATGGCGCTCGCCGGGGCGCAGGTCGACGTATGGCACTGCGACGCGGTCGGGCTTTACTCGGACGTTCCAGCGGAAAACTCGAGTGGCCGGCGGTTCCTGCGCGGCTACCAGGTGACCGATTCCGCCGGAACCGCGACCTTCTCGACGATCTACCCAGGCTGGTATCGCGGACGCGCGGTCCATATCCACTTCAAGATCCGGACTTTCTCCGGATCCACGAAGACGTTTGAGTTCACGTCGCAGGTCTTCTTCGACGACGCGATCTCAGATGAGGTCTACGCGCAGTCCCCCTACAACACGCGAGGCAGCCGCGACACCCGCAACGCGAACGATATGGTGTACACCACCGGCGGAAACAGCGGCTCGAAGCTGCTCGCGAACGTCAGCCGAACCGCCACTGGCTACCGAGCTGGCTTCGCCGTCGGCCTGAGCCTCGCTTAGCTTGCCGCCATGGCCGGCTCTCTTTTCGCGCTCTCCTCCGGCTCGGACAGGCGATAGCCCTCGGCCGGAATGACCTTGCGCACCATGTCCAGTGCTTTGGCCGCCGCATCGCTCTTCGAGGCCGCAGGCAGGCGCGGGATCTCGATGCGCATCTTGCGAGTTCCCGGCACGGGTTCCACGGATAGGCCGCTGAGCCGCAAGGCCTCGAGCACCTCCGGGTCGCCGGCATGGCCCTCCGCTGGTTCGATTGTGAGCGTTATGGCGAACTCTCGGATAGCGGCCGGCGGCGCTGCCGCGAGCTCGCCCGACCCGCGCAGCCCGAGGGGTTTGAATCGCCGGTCTTCCGCTGCATCGAGCACAGCGTCCAGGTCACGGGTCGTTCGCCGGCCTGTGAACCGGGCAGTCAGCGAATAGAGGACCGGTACCAGGATCAGGGTCAAGAGGGTGCTGGTGAACAGTCCACCGATCACGACGATCGCAAGCGGTCCGCTGATGAACGCCCCACCGACTCCACCGCCACCGCCGGTCACTGCCAACGGAGCTAGCGCGAGCATGGTCGCGAAGGCGGTCATCAGGATCGGGCGCAGCCGGTGCCTCCCGCCTTCGATCAACGCGTCATGCAGACCAAGCCCGCGGTCCCTGTACTGCTCAACGAGGTCGAGCAAGACAATGGCGTTCGTGACTACGATCCCGGTCAGCATGAGGATGCCGATCAACCCAGGCAGCGAGAGTGACGTGTTGGTGACGACGAGGGCGATGATGGCGCCCGTAGCCGCGAACGGAATCGAGACCAGCAAGACGAGTGGCTTGAGCAGCGAACGAAAGGTTGCGACCATGATCAGGTAGACCAGCGCGATCGCTGCGAGAAGGGCAAGAGCGAACTGCGTCAGAACCGTCGAGAGCTGCGCAAACACCCCGCCCGTCGAGACCACTGCCCCGGCGGGCAACGCAACATTGTTGAGGGCCTTCGTCACGTCCGCCTGCACCGCGCTGGTGTTGTTGCCGGTGATGGTCCCCGTGATCGTGGCGTCGCGATCGCCGTTGACGCGGTTGACCGATTGAGGCCCGGTCACCTGCTGGATGGTTGCCAGTGTCGACAGCGGAACGATGCCCCCGAAGGTGGGAATCGGGATCCGCGCCAGGGCAGCCGCGGTGTCGGCGGTACCCGGCGGCAGCTGAACGCGGACGACCACGGGCCCCTGGGGTAGCACGGCCTGCGTCGCCACAACCCCGTTGATGTCCTGCGCGAGCACCAGCGCGAGCTGCTGGATGGAGAGACCCGAGGTCGCCAGCTTGTCCGTGGGAACGAGCTGGTACTGCGGCTTCGACGCAACGAGATTCGACTTCACATTCGCCAGGCCGTGGACCTTGGACAGGGCCGCCAGAACCGCATCGTTGGCGTTCCCGAGGGTTGCCGGATCGCTGGCCGTGATGTCAACCTGCATCTGGCTGCTGCTCGCGTTCGAGCTGTTCTGCGCCTGCCCGACCTCGACCTTGGCCGGCCCGCTGTAGCCGCGCATCGCGCTTTTCACGCCGCTGAGTGCGGTGTCGTACTGCCCGTTGCCGACGAGCACGAGGACCTGGGCCTGCGTGGGGTCGGCCGGCACAGTGCCCGGAGGCGCGAACGGATCCTTCAATCCCCCGACTGTCGCCTGGTAAGCGGTCACGCCAGGGACGCCTCGCACCAGGTTTTCGACCTTCTCCGTCTCGGCGTCCGTGTCCGCGAGCGTCGAGTTCTCCGGCATTGTGATCGCGATCGGAAAGTTGGGACTCGAGGACTGGTCGAGGAGGTTCACGCGTAGGAGCGGGATCAGGGCCATCGATCCGACGAACATCGCGCCCGCGATTCCGAGCGAGATCCAGCGGTGACCGGTTGCCCAACGGATCGTCGGCACGTAGACGCGCTGCATCCAGTTGTACTGCAGGCGTCGCTCCGCGCCGTGCGCGTGGAGCGGAGGCAGGAGGTGCGACGCCAGGAGAGGCACCACGGTTACCGCGACGACAAGAGACGCGAGCAGGGCGACCACGACCGTCAGAGCGAACGGCCGGAAGAAGCTGCCGGCGATTCCCGTCAGAAAAGCGATCGGCAGGAAGACGGCCACTGTCGTCAGCGTGGAGGCGGCCACCGCGGTCGTGATCTCGCGCGCTCCGGTGTAGGCGGCGACGATCGGTTTCTCGCCTTCGCTCACGTGCCGGCTGATGTTTTCGAGGACGACGATCGAATCGTCGACCACGCGCCCGATCGCGACCATCATCCCGCCCAGGGTCAGGATGTTCAGGGTGATGCCCTGCCACCACAGCACGATCAGCGCGACCATCAGAGACAGGGGTATGGACACTGCAGCGACGACAGTCGCGCGGCCGCTGCGCAGGAAGGCGAAGATGACAAGAACCGCGAAGACCGCGCCCAGCAAGCCTTCGCGAAGGATGTCGCCGATGGCCTGCGTGATCGGCGTCGCCTGGTCGGAGAGCGACTCGACCTGGATCCCGTGTCCGATCGACGCCTTGACGGCGGGCAGCGCGTCTTTGACCTCGTTGGCGACCGTGACGGTGTTGGCGTTCGGACCCTTGGTGATCTGAAGGCCGATCGTCAGCTTTCCGTCGGTGCGGGTGATCGTGTCGGCGGGCACCGACACCAGCCGCACAGTGCCGAGCTGGCCGATCGTGATCGGCGCGGGCCGCCCGCCGCTCGCATTGGGAATGCCGGAGACAGGGACGATCGCGATGTTGGAGATCTGGTCCAGGCTCGTCAGAAAACCGGAGATCTGAAGGGGAATCGTGCCGGTGCCCTGCCTCAGCGACCCGACAGACTGGACGACCGTCGCCTGCTGAAGTGCTGACGCGACCTGGGCCGTGGTCACGCCGTGCGAGGCCAGCTTCGCAGGGTCAAGCGTCACGTCGACCTCGTCGGTCGGGGCCCCGGTGATCACCACGGTGGAGACCCCGGGCAGGCCTTTCAGCTTCGGCAGGGCCTGCGCCCGGAGCTGTCCGGCGAGGTCGCCCAATGGTTCGTCGGCGGAGACGGCGTAACCGAGGATCGGGATGCTGTTCGTGGAAAAGGTCTGCACGGTTGAAGCCGGGACTTGAGGAGGCAGAAACGGCCGAGCCCTCGCGATGGCCGTGTTGACATCCTGGAGCGCAGCCTTGAGGTCTGTGCCGTCCTTGAAGAGCACGACGGCAAGGGATGCGCCCTGGCTCGAGGTCGACTGCACGGTGTTGACGCCGTTCACGCCGGTGAGGGCGTTGACCACGGGGATCGTGACCTGGCTGTCCACGATCTCGGGCGAGGCGCCCGGATCGGGAGTGATCACGATCACTGCGGGGATCGAGATGTCGGGGAGGAGGTCTTGCTGGAGCTGGCTCGCGGCGAAGACGCCCCCTCCGAACAGGAGCACGACGCCCAGCATCACCACGACGCCCAGGTGAAGTGAAAGTCGAGTTACGAACGACACGGGGCCCGAAACCTCCCGAACACGCGGCGGTAGCTGACGTCGATGCGGCGGCTCACTATAGGGCGCCGATCGCGAAGTTCAGCCAACGCTAGGCCCGGAGCTTGCGGTCCAGACCCCTAGTCTTTGGCCTCCACGATCTCTCCCTCGATGTTGATCTGGATGTTGTCGCTCACGACAAACTTCCCGTCCAGCATCGCGTCGAACCGCATCCCGAAATCCTTCCGGTTGATCTGGGTCTCGGCCGCATAGCCGATTCGGTGTCCCATCATGGGGTCGTTGAACTCGCCGTACTTGACCACGTTCAGCGTCACCCGCTTGGTGGTGCCCTTGATGGTCAGGTCGCCCGTGACCTCGTAACGATCGCCGTCGATGTGCTCGACCCGCGTGCTCTTGAAGGTCATGGTCGGGAATTTGTCGATCTCGAGGAAGTTCGAGGACCGGAGGTCCTTGTCCCGCTGATCGTTGTGCGTGCGGATGCTGGCCGTGTTGATCGTGGCCTCGATGGACGTGTTTTCGGGGTTGTCGGGATCGATCGTGCCCCCCGCGGTGACCTCATTGAAGTGGCCGCGAACGGTCATCATCCCGAGATGCTTGGCGGAAAATTCGACCTGCGTATGCATCGGATCGAACTTCCAGACAGCTGCTGACACGGCTTGTTTGGCCGATTGTGGGTTGCTCATGGCCCTATCAACCGATTGGAGGCTCCACTTATTTCAATCCTCATCGAGCTGGCGTCCACATGGGTACACTCGGCGCCGTGAGCGATCCGCTGGTCCCTGGTCACCGTTACAGGTCGGGCGCAGAGGAGCTGTGGGCGCTGGTTGTCGCTTCGTTTACCGGCTGGGAGGAGCGGGTCAACGAAGCCGCGGCAGCCGCCGAGCTCTCGCCGGTTTCCGCATGGGCCCTGGTCCAGCTGGATCCGAAGGCCCCGGTCTCGCAGAAAGACCTCGCCGCACGTCTCAAGTGCAACCCATCGACTGTCGTCGACCCCACCGACCGCCTCGAGCAGGCGGGCCTGGTGATCCGGCGGCCCAATCCGCGTGACCGGAGGGTAAACGTGCTCGTGGTCACGGCCAGGGGCGCGACCGTCAGGAAGCAGCTCATCGCTCGCCTGCTCGATCCGCCGGACGCTTTCCGCCGCATGCCCGTAGGCGAGCAGGCGCGTTTCCGCGAAGTGATGCGGGAGACCTTGAGCGGGAGGGGGCCTGATGCAGCCCGGCGCGGAGGTGGTGGCCGCCGGACCTAGAGGCTCGAAGCGTGGAACGTGTCGCAGCTGACCATCGAGCCTGATTGGTAGCCGGTCGTGAACCATTTCTGGCGCTGAGCGGACGAGCCGTGGGTCCACGTTTCGGGATTGACCCGCCCCTGGAACTCCTTTTGGATCCGGTCGTCGCCGACCGCCGCGGCGGCGTCGAGCGCTTCGCTGATGTCACTTTGCCCCAGCGGTTCGAGGAACCCTGTGGACGCGGCGTGGTTGGCCCAGACTCCCGCGAAGCAGTCGGCCTGCAGCTCTGTGCGGACCGACTGGCCGCTCGCGCCTTGCTGTCCGGATGCGTTGGAGAGGTTCCCTGTGAGGTCCTGGATGTGGTGGCCGTATTCGTGAGCCACGACATAGCCCTCAGCCAGCGATCCTCCCTTGGCTCCGAACCGGGTATGGAGCTCGTCGAAGAAGCCGAGGTCCAGATAGACGTGCCCGTCCTCCGGGCAGTAGAAAGGCCCGACTTCGGTCGACGCAGTCCCACATCCCGTGGCGATTTGCCCCGAGAACAGGACTGTCTGAGCCGGCTGGTATTTGCGTCCGGATCTGGCGAACTCGTCCGACCAGTACTTCTGGACGCTGTTCACGTAGCCGACGATCCGGCAGTCCTCCTTCTGGTTCGCGTCCGAGCCTGTGCTGCACTCCTGCTGGAGAGTCGTATTGCCAGGCTGGCTGTCCACGCCGGGCGCGACCGAGCTGCCTACGTCCTTGACCTGACCTGGGTCGAGCCGCGCGTTGGGGTCGAATGCCATGGGTGCCTAACTGGGCAACGCCCGCGCCATGGCTTGTCCCTTGCTCGCCGACGCCGCTTGCGTGACCCGCAGCGGAATGGCAATCTCCTTCTGACAGTGGACGCCATCGACCAGGTAGTCCTGAATTCGCGGCTCCATTACCTCGGCATGGACGCCCGGGTCATCGAGCCGCGGATGAAGCTCGCCGTGCTGACTTGCATGGATGCCCGGGTGGACGCGGCGTCGCTGCTCGGACTACGGCCGGGGGACGCACATGTCATCCGCAACGCCGGCGGCCGCGCAACGCACGACGCGATGAACGCCATGGCGCTCTCGCAGGGCATCCTGGGCACCCGGGAGATCATGGTCATGCACCACACGGAGTGCGCTCTCCAACGATTCACGGAGACGCAGCTGGCGGAGCGCATCAGCACCGCCACCCACCAGCCGTTCACGGAGCTGTTGGGGTGCTTCACGGATCCTATCGAGGCGATTCGCGATGACGTCCGGCGTTTGATCGAATACAAGAGCCTTGTCCATCGGGACAAGATCCGCGGCTTCCTCTACGACCTTGCGACGAACACCATTGCCGAGGTCAAGATGCCGCTGGGAGTTCCGCGGAACCCGCAGGCTGGGCTCGGGTGACCGCCCTGAGCTCGCGAAGGCCTGGGTCTCATCGGCAACGTGAAATAGAAGCTGGATCCGCGCGCGGTCGGTGAAGCAATGACCTGGCCGCCCTGCTACGGGGGCCTAAGCTGGAGTCATGAGCAGGGGCTTTCGGGATTCAGACGAGACCCAGGCGCTGACCGACCAGGCGGTCGCGGACGCCATCGACAAGATCGTCCATCGAGATGATTCAGCCGGCCCGACGGCTGGGGATGGGCTGTGCGCCGACTGTGGACGCGAGATCGGGTCAGAGCGGCTGGCGGCCGTGCCGACCACGGTTCGCTGCATCCGGTGTCAGGCGGCCTGGGAGCAGGCGAACGGCTACTGAAGGCCAAGCCGGCGTGCGCTGATCAGGTCGGCGTCGTACCAGGCCTGATGTAAACCGATGTGAGGGGATCTATCTTTTTGACTGTCAATACTCAGGCTGTGAAGGGCGTTTTTCGATTTATGGGCGAAGTGACGAACCAACCCACCAGCACAGGTCGGCCCGGGACGGACGTTGGGGATAGAGCGGGCTCCTAACCCGGTTCCCGATCCCGAGCACGCCGCAGGGACGGCGGGCACTGCAAGCAAGAGGCGACGAAGGAGGCGACGTCGAAGGCTCGACTTTCGAATCGCCATCCTGCTTGTCCTCGCTGTGCCCGCTCTCCTGATGGGGCCGTGGTACGTCGCGTACGCGTCGTCACTGCCGGATGTGTCACAGCTCTCGACTGACGTGCCGGGCGACAGCATTGTTTACGCGGCGGATAAGACCACTGTGCTCGCCGACCTGCACCCCGCGGGATACCAGCACTACTACGAACCCCTCAACGCGATGGGCACAGCTCTGCCAGACGCGATCGTCGCGATCGAAGATCGCAACTTTTACTCCGAGCCGGGCATCGATCCGGCGGGGATCGCGCGTGCCGCAGTCGTCGACATCAAAGCTCACGACACTGTGCAGGGCGCGTCGACGATCACACAGCAGCTGGTCAAGGTGCGGCTCCTCGGGAGTGAGCCGACCATCCAGCGAAAGATGAGCGAGGCGTTGCTGGCGTTCTCAGTTGAGCGGCGTTACTCGAAATCGGAAATCCTGGAGATGTATCTCAACAGCGTGTCGTTCGGCAACAGCGCCGTCGGCACCGCCGCAGCGTCGCAAATCTACTTCCACAAGAAGACAAGCGACCTGGACCTCGCGCAGGCCTCGATGCTGGCGGGCCTTGTTCGCGGGCCTACCCTCTACAGCCCGTTTGCCGACTGGAAGGCCGCGAGGGCGCGACAGCACGAGGTGCTGGCGGCGATGGTCGACGTGGGCAAGATCACGCAGGCCAAGGCCGACAAGGCATTCGCGGAGGACATAAGCCCTCCGTCGCACATGTTCAAACCCGCCAACAACGTGCTCGCGCCAGGATTCGTGAGCTATGTGACCCAGCAGCTGGTGCAGAAGTACGGCAACGGGGCAACGTACGGCGGCGCCCTGCGCGTCTACACGACGCTGAACATGAAGATGCAGCAGGTCGGTCAGGCCGCGATCTCGGGCACGCAGGCCAACCTTGCCTGGCGCAACGTGCAGCAGGGAGCGCTGGTTGCGCTCGACCCGACCTCCGGAGCGATCATCGCGATGGTTTCCTCGGCCAACCCGCAGGCCAATGGCGGCCAGTACAACCTGGCGGTTTGGCCTCCGCGCAACCCGGGCTCGTCGATGAAGATCTTCACCTATACCGCCGCGATCGAGAGCGGGCGCTTCACGATGACGACCCCCATCACCGACTCGCCGCTGCGGATCACCGACCCCGGCTCGCAGACCGCGTATTCGCCGCAGAACTACGACGGCCGGTACCACGGGACATGCCAGCTCCAGGTGTGCATGGGCAACTCGCTGAACATCCCGGCGGTGAAGGTCGAGCTGGGCGTCGGAGTGCCTGAGGTCGTCCAGATGGCCCGGACGATGGGCGCCCCTCCCTGGCAGCAGCAGCCGAATGGCTCCTTCACCAACAACAACGACCTGAACAGCTTCGGCCCGTCCTTGACCCTCGGCGGCTATGGCGAGACGCCGCTCCAGATGGCGACCGGCGCGTCGGTGCTTGCCGCGCAGGGCGTGCTCCACCAGCCGTTTGCGGTTACGCGGATCGACCAGGGGCAGAAAACGATCTACGAGCACGCCGACAGCGCGAAGAAGGTGCTCGACCCTAAGGTCGCCTACATCATGAGCACGATGATGTCGAAGGACTCGAACCGCCACATCATCTTCGGCGCGAACTCGCTCCTCACGATCCCCGGTTACCAGGTCGCGGTCAAGACCGGCACCTCGGACAGCTTCGCCGACGCGTGGACGGTCGGGTTCACGCCGCAGATCGCGGTCGCGGTCTGGATGGGCAACCCCGACTGGCGCGTCAAGATGTCGAACGGCTCGGACAGCTATTACGTCGCGGTGCCCGCATGGCGCTCGTTCCTGTCCCAGGCTCTTCCTCTGCTGGGTCAGGAAACCTGGTACTCGCCTCCCGCGGGCCTGGTTTCGGCGTGGGGCAACTACTACCTGCCGGGTACCGCGCCGTCCACGCCGCCGGTGGTGGAGGGGTCTGGTCCAGCCTCGAGCAGCGGCGGCGGACACCACAGGAAGAAGAAGCACTGACCTAGCGGACCGAGCGGATCCTCGACACGAAGATGGTTCCCAGCAGAAAGAAGAGGATCACGCTCCCAAAGGCCACCCGATAGCCCGAGTTCACGGCCACGTGTTTGTTGAAGTGGTCGATCAAACCGCCTTCTAGCGCCGGGATGATGCTGTTGGGCAGAGTCTGCGCGACGTGGAACAGGCCCATGTCCTTGGCGGCCTTGGCGCGGTCGGGGATGGTGTCGCAGGCAAGCGCCCAGTCGACCGCAAGGTAGAGGCCATAGCCGATCCCGTACAGGGCGCCCAACCCCAGCACGATCCCCTGCTGCGTGGGATAGAAGGCGATGAAGTACAGGGCGACGGTGATCTGCATGACGCCCGCCGCGTAGACGAAGCGCTTGCGCCCGTAGCGGTCTGACGCCGAGCCTCCCCAGATCCCGGGCACGATCATCGCGGCGAACGAGACAGCGAGCCAGATCGACGTGAACTGGTCGGTGTTGGCAACGTGGACGACGTCCTTGAAGAACGACGACAGGAAGAAGACGACCGCCGCGACTCCGGCTGTGACCATCATCCGGGTGAAGATCACCCACCCGAAATCGCCGGTCCAGAGCGGACGCACGAACTCGATCGCAGACGCGAGCACCGGTGCGCGCGGTCGCCGCTCGATCGGCCGGCTGCCCTCGCCACGCGACGCCCACAGCACCGGGACCAGCGACAGGAGCAGCACCGCCGCCATGACGAGCAGGCTGAGCCGCACCTGGTGGATGGTTGAGAACAAGAAGGTGAGAACGAACCCGAGCAATGCGCCGCCCTGCTGCATACCGGCGAGAAAGCCGCTCGCCTTACCAAACTCGGCGTCCGGGACGATGTCGGGGATGATCGCGTAGTAGGCTGCTGCGGCTCCGTTGAGGAACAGCTGCGCGATGACGTGGCCGATCACGAACTGCGTGTAGCTGTGAGCGGTCATCATCACCA
>WNFW01002520.1_pt1 | contig 12526 bp, 8 predicted proteins | sample 5400131 | NCBI WGS metagenome assembly WNFW01 (sample SAMN13153362, study PRJNA577476) | soil metagenome | isolation source: 20 cm soil or saprolite under grassland replicate 1 | place: USA:California | collected 2016-06-15 | reverse complement strand
CAAGGTTCTCCAGACGTTTCCCATCGGTGATGGAGTAGACACGAACATTTATGAGCCTGAAACAGGTTTGCTTTTCACCGCCACGCGCGAAGGCACGTTGCACATCTTCCATGAAGACACTCCTGACAAATTCAGCGTAGCTGAGACCGTCAAGACTGAATTTGGGGCCCGCAACATGGCGCTCGATCATAAGACGCACAGACTTTTTATTGACACCGGGGATTTTGCCCCCGCTGCTGCACCGACTGCGGAGCAACCCAAACCGCAACCAACCCCTGTTTCGGGGACGTTTCGATTGTTAGTCTACGGTCGCTGAGCCGGTGCCGGCTCGGCCTGGCTGGATCAAGAATGTGACATCGCAAAATAGACGCATACGAAGCCTGGTTGTATTCGCCGCTCTCGGTATTTCTGCGCTGCATGCCGGCGCCAAGGATCCGGCCGCATTGTATTCGCTCGCACATCCAGGGCCCGCTCAAGAGTCGCCGTCGAATTCAGAACATTCGACGGCAGGCGCGCAAACGCAATCTCCTCTCAACTTCGAGGAGTACCGCACTCGCGTCGAGCCGGTTTTTCTCAGGAAGCGTGAAAGCGGAGTGCGCTGCTACGACTGTCATTCCACGCTCACCACTCACCTTCGACTGCAACCCTTCCTGCCGGGCGATTCTTCTTGGACGGAAGAACAGTCGCGGCAAAATTTCGCATTCGTTTCCCAATTGGTTGCTCCGGGAGATCCTCTAAAAAGCCTCCTTCTCCTCCACCCTCTGTCTCAAGAAGCGGGCGGCGACCCGGCTCACGCAGGCGGCAAATTTTGGAAGTCGCAGGCCGACCCGGAATGGCAAATGCTCGCAGCCTGGGTCCGCCACTCTTCTTCTGGCACGCCGGCAGCGCAACCGGCTTCTCCGGCGACGACGAATGCTTTCCAAACATTCAGATCGAGTATCGAGCCGATCTTCCTCAAGGAAAGGCCAGGACACGCCCGCTGCTACGGTTGTCATTCCGAATACAACAGAAGCTTTCATCTCGAGAAATTGCCGCTGGGAGCCGCGAATTGGACAGAGGACCAATCTCAGCGCAATTTTCAAAACATTCTCCAGCACGTTGCTCCCGGAGATCCCGGTTCAAGCAGGTTGTTAATCCATCCGCTTGCGCCCGAAGCGGGTGGTGATCCGTTCCATTCCGGCGGCCACCAGTTTCAGTCCCAGAATGACCCGGACTGGCTAGCGATGGCTGACTGGGTACGGAGCCTGCAGCCGGGAGTCGGTTCCGAGTCTTCGGCGAAGCCTCTTGCATTTATCTACGTTACTAACAGCGCGGGAAACACAGTCGATGTCGTCGATCCCACGGCCAACACAGTCGTGCAGGTGATCCATGGCATTGAGCTGCCGCATGGAATCACCTTCTCTCCCGATGGCTCGCGAATTTATGTCAGCAACGAATCAGAAAGCGTGCTCGATGTCGTGGATCGGAAGACCGGCGAGATTCTCCGGAAAGTGTCTCTGAGCGGTCGGCCGAACAATATTGCCATCACCAAAGATGGCCGCCGCATTCTCGTGGGGATCCGCGCGCCGCAGGGCGAGCTCGATGTGATCGATACAGTCTCACTGAACCGCGTCAAAAGCATTCAGGTCGATAGCGTCCATAATGTCTATGTCACGCCTGACGGCAGCTATGCGGTCAGCGGTTCCCTGGAAGGTAAGTCGGCCACAGTGATTGATCTTCGGACCGATCAAATCGCGTGGAAACTGAATTTCGATCACCCAGTGCGCCCCATGGCTTTCGAGGCCAACCCTGACGGGTCCACGCGCCGTATTTTCGTCGAGCTTTCCAACTTCAACGGATTCGCGGTCGTGGATTTTGCGAAGCGCAGCGAGGTAGCCAGGATCACGCTGCCGGACGCGCCCGGCGGATTCGGGATTGCCGAGGGACGCGTGAACACTCCTGCCCATGGCATCGGGGTCGCGCCGGATGGCAGGTCATTGTGGGTGAACAGCACTCTTGCGAACGCCGTTTTCGAATACTCACTGCCGGATCTGCGGTTGGTTGGCCACACCGAACTGCCACTCGTTCATCCGCTGGGACGCGCACCCACTAGTTCCGTTCCCGAGTGGATCACCTTCACGCCAGACAGTAAGCATGTCTACGTCTCGAACTCCGGCGATCGCTCCGTGTCTGCCATCGACACCAAGTCTCGCAAGCTCGCGGCCGTGATCCCTGTAGGCGAGGTACCCAAGCGGATCAACACGTTGGTATTACACTGAACGCGCGAACCCAACAATCTTTCCCTGCTCCGCTCGCGTTCACCAGACTACCTCCAGTGCAAACTGAATCTGCCTTGACGGCGTTTGCGCGGAGGTAATCATGCCCGCATCTGCGAGCGGCGCTCTCCCCGCATCGAAAGTGTTCTTGTGGTCAAGCGGCGGCGCAAAATGCGCGCAGTTAAGCACATTGAAGACTCCGTCCGGAATTGCACCTTGAGGACGTCCGAGACCCTCTTGATGTAATTATTTGGACCTGCCAGCTGCGCGCCGCGGCCCAGCTTCTTCCTAACCTGTACTTGCAGCGCGCCGCAAGGCGAGCGGCCGCCCCAAAATCCGGCCGTAATCTCGCCGGCGCTCGGATTCAGTCGCGTCTCGCCCCCTACTAGCGGAGCCACAAATATCCTTGTGGATTCAGGGTTGGAAGTGCTAGGTTGGCGTTTTCCGTGTGGAAAGCTGAAGACTTCTTAAGGAACCACCTCGTAAACCAGTATCTTGGCCTCTTCGATGGTCGCTTCCTTCGACTGGGGAATGGGAGGAACCAGGATGACCAGCTTGGGAATGGCAGCGTAAAACCGCTTGAGCTCCGGCACCAGCAGCGTGGTTTTCGCAATCGGCCCGGTCGCCACTCTTCCCAGACGCTCGTAATGGTCCGCGTCAACCTGTTTGAACACCTCCACGAAGCCGGTTGTCCCCGTGTAGTAGATGCGTTTGTTCGGCGCGTCAAACACGACTTCATCCACACCGCCCTCGGTGTCGATCGCGTCGATCACTTTTCCACTGTCCGAATCCATCACCACAAGCTTCCCTGGTTTATAAATGTGTGAGCGTTTCACCCGACTGCCGATAAACAGGCGATGATGGGCGGCATCCAGCGCCACGGCATGGGGCTCCGGCCCTCCGGTGATAGGCCACGTGGCGATCACCGTGCGCTTTTCGCGGTCAATGACCACCACGTTGCTCGTGTCCCCCATAACTACAAACATTCTTGGCGACGCCGGATCGAGCGCGAGGCCTGCGGGATTCAGGCCGTCGACCTCGATGCTTCCCGCGAGTTTGCCGTTCTTTATGTCGACGATTTCGATCGAGCCTCTGGCACCTTCTTTTTTGAGCCCATCGGCTCTGTCACCCAGATAAAATAGATGCGTGGCCGGATCATAAACCCCGTTATCTGGCACCCTCCTCGAGTCTTTGTCCAGCTCATGGCCGGTCAACGGGACGTTCTTGACGAGCTCATAGGTATCCCCGCTGAATGCTTTGCACGTTGCATCTCCGTCGTCCACCCAGATTTCGTTGGTCTCGGGGAGATAGATCGTTTTGCGAGGATCTCCTCCAAACCCTGTGATCGTGTGGATCACTTTGCCCGCGCGCAGGTCGATAACTTCAATCGTCCTCTGGTGCTCTCCTGGAACGAACAGGCGCTGCCCTTTGATGTCTACCGCCATGTGGTCGAAATAGCCCTCAACATTCGGCAATGGGATGCTCTGGATCTGTTTCAGCGGCGCACTGGTCTGACACTGCGCTCTCGGAATCAAAACCATGCACAAAGTCCAGACTAATGCCACGTACGTTTTCATTCTCTCGCTCCTCATTTGGCATTTCCCAATCTTCACTTTCGCTCCTTGAGCGGCCTCTGACGTGCCTTCAGGGAATGTTTCGCCCCATCAGCTTCGTTGCAGCGCCGGCCGAAGCTCGCGGATATCTTTCACGCTCTCCAGAGCTAGCATTTTCTCGATCAGGATCGAGCAGTTTGCAGCGCCGAGCACCGGTGTCATAAGGTCACGGGCTTTCGCGACGACCTCATCCCGGGGCATGGGATTATCCGCCGTCCCGCGCACATCTCGCACCCATTCGCTCATCTGCGTGCCGTCGGCGAGCGTCACCTCGACAATGGCCTCGCGCCTCGGACGGCGGGAGTCAATCCGCGGGTCGGCGACGACCTCTACCTTGGCGCGCTGCCGCATCACGGCAGGGTCTTTCATCCGCGCCTTGTCATGAGCCGATCGGAACGTGGCCGTCTTGTCCAGCAGCATCACCGCAACCATGTGCTCCAGGCAGATGTCCGGCATCTCGCGATTGCTCACCGTGTTGGCCTCGTCGCTGGCGATCCGCACGACCACCTTTCCTACATCGTCGGCGGTAAACGAGCGCTGTTTGAAGAAACCCGCGAGTGCGTCGAGCGGAGCCTGGATGGGCGAGCCCACTGTCCATTTCTTGATGTTCGTCCGCGTTATCTCGTAGCGCTCGCCAAGCTTGTCGGCCAGCTGCGCCGGATCGGCTTTGATCACTCCGTTTTCCCTAGGGGCATAGGCCTCAAAAAAATTGTCGGGGCCGGTGAAAACGTCGTCCACGCCCGTCCAGCCCGCACGGATCAGCATCGCGGCAGTGACTCCGCCGGCCGCGGGCTTCCCCCCAAAGAGGAAAGCCTTCTCCATGTGCTCGGCATCCCGGCTCCAGGCTCCAATTCCCGATGTTTGTTGGGCGCTATAATCCAGCAACAAACGCATCTGTTGCGCCCGAAGACCCGCGGCACAGCCGGCGGCCGCGCCAGCCCCGAACGTCGCAACGGTGCCGTGCGTGCTCCTGTGCGTCGCAGCCTGGTAGCCCGGCCCACCCATGCACATCATCACCCGCGTTCCGACATCATAGCCGAGCGTCGCGGCGCGCAAGAAGTGCTTCCCGCTGATTCCAAACTGCTCGCCGACAGCCAACGCCGCCGGAACTACCGAGACCCCGGGATGCGAACGGGACGGGCCGTGCGAATCGTCAGTCTCGTCAGCGTGGGCAAGCACTCCATTCGCCAGCGCCGCTTCGATGGGACCGCACACGATGTTTGAAGCGACTACCGTCGCAACTTCCTTACCACCATACGCACGGACAAACTCAATCGCTGCGCGTCCCGGGCGTATCTCGGAGCCGGAAATCATCGCAGCCAGCGTATCCAAGATGTGATGTTTCGCCTTCTCAACAACTTCGTCCGGCAGCTCTCGTTCACCCGCTTCGCTCATGTACTTGCTGAGCTTGTCCATAATTGGACTCACGCCTTGCGCCGCCTCATCTGGGCTGGCCGCTGCCTTAGCTGACATCATCCCGGGCGGAATCGCCGTGGTTGCAAACGCCAGGCCGGCGAGTTCAAGTAGGTTGCGCCGGGTCAGAATTGCTCCGCTCCTCCCGGCCAGCTTATCTTTGTCTCCGCCATGTACCATGTGCGTTCCTCTCCTCCGAGTCCCTCGCGCTAGACTGAATTTGCTCAAGGTTGTCCGGACAGAGTGGACCCGACCGCGCAAACAAAGGTATGTCATTAATCGAATCAAATTCCTGAAAACAGCATTAATTCTTTGTTAGCTCGACGGGACACGTTCTGTTCGATTCGAATGGAGATCACCTAGTTATCCGCCAGTGCCTTCATAACGCGAAACATTTCGCTCTTCGCTTCGAACCCCACGCCGGGAATCTCCGGCAGCTTGACGTAGCTGTCTTCGACCGCTATCCCGTCGGCAAATCCACCGAACGGCTGAAAAATTCCAGGATAGGATTCGTTGCCCCCCAGCCCCAAGCCGGCCGCGATGTTCAACGACATCTGATGGCCTCCGTGCGGAATACAGCGAACTGGCGACCATCCATATTCCTTCAACATGCCCAGGATTCGAAGGTATTCGACTAGTCCGTAGCTCAACGCGCAATCGAACTGCAAGATGTCGCGATCTGATCGCATCTGCGCGTAGCGAATGAGATTTCGTGCGTCCTGCAAGGAGAACAGGTTTTCTCCCGTCGCCATTGGTCCCGGATAATGATTCGCGAGCTTGGCTTGCAGCTGATAGTCCAGCGGATCACCTGCTTCCTCATACCAACGCAGCCCGTACGGCGCGAGTGCCTGCGCATACGCGACGGCATTCTCCAAATCAAAGCGGCCATTTGCATCCACGGCCAATTGGTCCGAAGTCTTCAGGATCTGGAGTACGGCTTCTATGCGTCGCAGGTCCTCTGAAAGCGGCGCTCCGCCGATTTTCATCTTTACCACGGAATACCCAAGATCGAGATAGCCTTGCATCTCATCCTGCAGTGCCGACAAGTCTTGGTCCGGATAGTAGTAGCCACCCGCCGCATATACGAACACTTTGTCGTCGAAGTGTCCTCCACGAAAACGGTCGGCGAGTAGACGGTAAAGCGGCAGCCCGGCGATCTTCGCCACAACATCCCATACCGCCATATCCAGCACTCCTACCGCCACCGATCTTTCGCCGTGTCCTCCCGGTTTCTCATTCCGCATGACGACATCCCAGACTCGAACCGGATCTAGGTTTTCGCCGCTTTCGTCGACCAGTGTTCCAGGCTCCCCGGCTCTAAGCCGGGGAATAAAACGATCGCGCAGGAGTCCGCTAGGCGCGTATCGGCCATTCGAATTGAAACCGAAGCCGACCACAGGCTTGCCCTGACGCTTCACATCCGTGACCAGCGCCAGGACACTCACGGTCATTTGGCTGAAATCAATGTAGGCGTTGCGCATTTTCGATTTGATAGGCACTACCGTCTCGCGGATATCTACAATCCTCACCACTCTGTTCCCCCCGGGAAACCTACCTCGCTCAGGCCCGCTGCAGTAGCGGCCGCAGTTCTCGGATATCCTTCACTCTATCCAGGTTTAGCACTCTCTCAATGAGGTTCGCGCATTGTGCCTTGCCGAGGATCGGCGCTATCAAATCACGGGCTTTGCCAACAATTTCGTCGCGGGTCATGGGATTCTTGGGCGTGCCCCGAACATTGTCAATTCGCTGTGTGAGATGCGTTCCATCCGTCAGTTGCATCTCCACAATCGCCACGCGCAAAGGCATGAGGTGCTCTAACTGCTCATCCGGAATCAATTTTACCTTTTCGCGTTCTCGGAGCGTCGCCGGATCTTTCATGCGCGCTTTGTCATGTGCCGAACTGAAGGTAACCGTCTTGTCCATCAGCATCACCGCGACCATGTGCTGCAAGCAGATGTCCGGGATCTCGCGGTTGTTTACGATTGCTGCCTCATCCGTCGCCAGCTGCACAGAGACCTGCTGCACTTCATTCGAATGGAAGAGACGCTGCTTCCTCAGGATCTCGAGGGCATCGAGTGCCGCCTGGATCGGCGAACCTACAGGCCATTTCTTGATATTCGTTCGCGAAATCTCATAACGCTCGCCAAGCTTTTCGGCCAGTCCGGCAGGATCGGCATGAGGGTTGTACGCCTGAAAGAAATTATCTTTCCCCGAGAAGATGTCTTCGACACCGGTCCATCCGGCCTGAACCATCAAGGCAGAAGTGACACCGCTGCGCGCCGTCATGCCGCCAAAGTGGAATGCTTTCTGGATGTGCTCGGTGTCGCGGTTCCATGCACCAAGTCCGGAGGATTGATGGGCCGTATAGCCCAAGAGAAATCGCATCTGCGCAACGGTAAGGCTCGCCGCGCAGCCGGCGGCCGCAGCCGCGCCGAACAGAGGAGAGATGCTGTGCGTGCTCCAGTGACTCTCCGCTTCGAATTGCTGTCCACCCAGCGTCATTGTGACGCGAGGTCCAATGTCGTAGCCGAGCGTCACGGCGCGCAGGAAGTGTGTCCCGCTGATGCCGAACCGCTCACCAGCCGCAAGGGCGGCGGGCACCACCGCGCACCCTGGATGCGACTGCGACGCGGCGTGCGAATCGTCCGTTTCGTCGGCATGAGCCAACACCCCATTCGTCAGTGCCGCTTCGATCGGGCCGCATACAATTTTCGAGGCCACGACCGTGGCGAGTTCTCTGCCACCATAGACGCCAGCAAATTGCAGCGCCACGTGCCCGGGTGTTAACTCCGAACCCGAAATCATCGCCGCCACCGTGTCCAAGATATGCTGTTTCGTTTTCTCCGTCACCTCGTCGGGCAGCTCGCGACCGCTGGCTTCGCTCATATATGTGCTGAGCTTGTCCATGACCGGGCTCACCCCTTGCCCGGTCGTGTCCCGACTGCGGGATGGTTTGGTCATCAGCATCCCGGGCGGAAGCACTGCAGTTGCAACAGCCAGACCCGCGAGTTCGAGCAGGCTGCGCCGGGAAAAAATTGCATGGTCGCTCTCCGCCGGCCCGCATTCGTTTCGATCATCGCTCATGCATTCCCTTCCTACGGAATTTTGCTAAGGCCTGATCTTGCTCAATGGGGTCGGGCACAACAGATTCATCCGCACCATGACATTATGCCACTCTCAAACTCAGGTACCTGAAAACAGAATTAATTCCTATTTAGCGCGATTGCGCATGGATGGTTCAGGTCGCGGGTCCGCCAGCATCCGCTTGCGGGTTCCGTACGAAACTCCTGCCGTGCGCTTCTGAACCGAGCCAGAGCAGCGTTGCCAGCGTTAGAATCGTCACGATTTCGAACCCGGCGATCGCCCACTGATAACCGAAGCGGACGTGAAGCGCGTATTGGATCGAGTTTGTGGGCGCTGCGAGCAGTATTCCCAGCTGATACGCCAGGCCCGGCATCAACCCACGGGCCGCGTCGGCGGAAAGCTCGTTTAAGTGCACTGGGATCACGCCCCAGGCACCTTGCACTCCCGCCTGCATCAAGAACGAAGCGGCGATGATTGCCAAAAGGCCGCCGCCAAACGCCCACAGCGGAATCAGCAGAAGCGACAACCCCAGGGCCGCGATCATGCCTTTGCGGCGCCCGGCTACCTGCGAGAGGTGTCCAAAAACAATCGCGCCGACGACAGCCCCAACGTTATAAATCATCGCAATATTGGCTACCATCGCGGCGGAAATCTTGTGCACCTCTTTTAGGAAATCCGGATAAAGATCCTGGGTTCCGTGCGAGAGGAACATCATGAACGTCATGAGCACGACAAGATACGCAAAGCGCTTCCACTCTCCTGCAACGATGCGCAGAACCTGTCCGGTGCTCGCAGCGCGATGCTGCTTCCACGCCTCCGACTCCGGCACTTTCGTACGGATATACAGCGCGAGCAGCGCGGGCAGTGCACCAATCCAAAACATCGGGCGCCATCCCCACAGGGGCAGGAGAAACCTTGCGGCCACCGCCGCCAGCAGATATCCGATCGAATAGCCACTCTGCAAAATCCCGCTGAGGATGCCCCGCCAGCGCACCGGCGCTGCCTCCATTGCGAGCGACGCACCGACACCCCATTCCCCGCCCATGCCGATGCCGAACAAGGCTCGCAAAATGATAAACACGGTGTAGTTTGGCGAAAAGCCGCACATCAATTCGATCCATGAAAAATAGATCACGTTGGCCATCAGCGGGATGCGGCGTCCGTAGCGGTCCGCAAGCAGCCCGAATAGCAGCGCGCCGATGGGCCGCATGGCGAGCGTCGCGGTGGTGGTGAAAACGATTTCTTTCTTGCTGACCCCAAACTGGTGCGCCAGCGTATCGAAGAGAAAAACGACGATGAAGAAATCGAACGCGTCGAGCGTCCAGCCAAGAAACCCTGCGAGCACGGCGTGATGCGCACCTGATCGAGCCGGCTGCCCCGAGTCCGCCATCTCAGTTTGCTTGCCACTCCGCAGGCTTGGGCATGAGCCGGGAGATGGCTACCCCGCAAGCAATCGCTGCAATTGCGAGAACAAACCCCACCTGATACCGTCCGAAGCACAACTCACCAATACAGAAGAGCGAAGAATAGATGAGCACGCACCCCAGGAGCCAGCACAGAAGATTCTTCCCCAGGTCGCGCGTGACGGGCTCATCTCCTGCGAGCTTCGCTACGGCATGCCATCCGGTGATTTGCGGGCGCACTTTCCGGTAGAACTTCACGAGCGTGTCTCCCGGTTCTGCGGGCGTAAGCAGTGTGACCGCCACCCACACAAGCGTGGTGACGCCGGTGGTGCACAACGTCGTCTTCGCGAAAATGACCGGGTCCGAACCGCTGAAGGGTTGCGGCCGGCCTGCAATCGCCATCCAGAGCGCGGTCGAATGCAGCGCCAGCGTCGTCACCAGCGCCGCCATCATCGCGGAGATTTCGCTCCACGCATTCACGCGCCACCAATACCAGCGGAGCAAATATACGCCGCCGGTTCCCGCCCCCAATTCGAGCACGATCTTCCATCCGGCGCTAACCGAGCCAAGCTGTAACGCCACAAGCGCCGCCGCGATTACCAGGAAGACCGTGGCGAGACGCGAAGCATTCACGTAATGCGCCTCGCTTCCATTTTTCTTCAGGAAGCGCCGGTAAAAGTCTTCGACAAGGTAGGAACTACCCCAATTCAATTGCGTTGCGACGGTGGACATGAACGCTGCCATGAATCCCGCGAGCAAGATTCCCAGGAGCGCATGCGGTGTCTGCCGCGTCGCCACCAACATGTATCCGCGCTCGGGCTGCGCCAACCCCGGATAAAGAACAACCGCCACGAGCGCCGTCAAAATCCAGGGCCAGGGGCGCAGCGCGTAGTGCGCCAGGTTGAACCACAGCACTGACAACAATCCGTTTCTTTCGTCCTTTGCGCTGAAAATCCGTTGCGCGATGTATCCACCGCCGCCAGGTTCCGCTCCCGGATACCAGAATGCCCACCACTGCACCGTCAAATGCACCACAAAAGTAATCACTGGCAACGTCCACAATGCTTCGCTGGCGAACCCTCGGGAAAAATCGGGTAAGAGAGCGGTGATGTCGCTAGCTCCCGGCCCGGCAGCGGCACGCCGCGCCGCAAGCGCCGCGAGAAGTTGCGGCATCCCGCCAACCGCGTGAATTCCGTACCAGGCCACCGAAATCACAATCGCCATTTTCAGAACGAACTGGAACAAGTCCGTCCAAAGCACGCCCCACAAACCGCCAAGCGAAACATAAATTCCCGTGAAGGGCATCAGGAAGAACACGCAGATGGCCAGCGCTTTCGCGTCGCTCACATCCATCGCCGTGCTGATGATATTGACCATCGCCTTCGTCACCCACCCAAGGATCAGGCAGTTCATCAGCAGGCCAAGATAAACAGCACGAAATCCACGCAGGAACGCCGCGGGTTTCCCGCTGTAGCGCATTTCAGCAAACTGTACGTCGGTGATCAATCCGGAGCGCCGCCACAATCTCGCGAACAAGAACACCGTCATCATTCCCGACGGCAAAAAACTCCACCACAGCCAATTCCCCGCGACTCCGTTGATATAGACCAGTCCCGTCACGGCCAGCGGCGTATCGGCCGCAAACGTGGTCGCCACCATCGACGTTCCCGCCAGCCACCACGACACGTTTCTGCCGGAAACGAAGTAGTCCTCCGTGCTCTGTCCCGACCGCCGCCGGAAATACAACCCCAGGACGAGAGTGATCAGCAGATAACCAACGATCGCGGCCCAATCGGCAAGTGTTAAGTGCAAGGTGCCTTCCCCCTGTGCAGGAAATCTTTACGGCAACTTCTCGTTCATTGCAAAATGGGCGCACGAGCCGCCCGGCCCGGAAAAACGCCATCAACGAGTTGCCCGTCTTTGACGACGGGAACCCCGTTGACAAGCACAAACTGAATCCCTACCGAGTATTCTAACGGCTGTTCGTAGGTTGCATTATCAATGACGCGCTTCGGGTCGAACACCGTAATGTCCGCATCTGCCCCCACGCGAATCCGCCCTTTGTCCTTGAACATCGGCGCGCGCTTTTCCAGTCGCTGGGCCGGCATCAGGGTCATCTTTCGCAGAGCCGTCATCAAATCCAAGGCCTTCTCTTCTCGCACGTAATGCCCTAGCACGCGCGAGAACGTCCCCTGCCCCCGTGGGTGGACCTTGGCTCCCGTAATGGGCATGCCGTCGCTGGCGATCATCACGATCGGATCTGCGACCGCCGTGCGTGCAGCCCCTTCGGGAATCGAAAAAATGACGACCGTACCTCCATCCTTGCGATATTTTTCAAAGGTCTCCGCGGTCAGCCGCTCGCCCGTCTTCACCCACTGGACATCTTTGTAAGTGATTCCCTGCCGGTCTTGCCATCCGGGATCAAAAATCGCTGACTCCAGCAAGGTGCTGCCGGCCGTATAGGGATAGCATTCGGTCGTCACGTCAAGACCGCGCTCCTGCGCTCCTCTCACCATGGCGATGAGCCGCGGCGTATCCTGCAGTCCCATGCTCGTGATGTGCACCACGTGCAGTGGAGCTCCCGTCGCTGCCGCTGCCGCAATGACCTCTTCGATCCCCACGAGTCCCGTTGTTGGCTCTTTCAGTCCCGCGTGCCGCAGGTGCACGTGTACCGGCGCGTTGCCCTTCGCCGCCAGCCGGAACACATCGACGATCTCGCCATGAGTGGCGGCAGCCGTGTAATTGATTCCCATCCCGA
>WNFW01018108.1_pt1 | contig 12533 bp, 10 predicted proteins | sample 5400131 | NCBI WGS metagenome assembly WNFW01 (sample SAMN13153362, study PRJNA577476) | soil metagenome | isolation source: 20 cm soil or saprolite under grassland replicate 1 | place: USA:California | collected 2016-06-15 | reverse complement strand
ATCCTCGACCGGCAGCGGTTTCGCGGCATGGTGCGCCGCGAGCTCGACGATTCGAAGGCCATGACCCGCGAGGCGCGGGAAGCCTGCTTCGATGCCCTGCTGCGCTGCGCCAAAATCGGTGTCGGGGCAGCCAGCACCCGCGAGATCGACCGCATCAACATCCTGCGCGCAAGCCTCCTCGCGATGCGCCGCGCCGTCGCCGCACTGGGGCTCGTGCCCGATATCGCGCTGGTCGACGGCAATGTCCCGCCGCCGCTGTCCTGCGCAGTCAAGACGGTCGTCAAGGGCGATGCCTTAAGCTTCTCGATCGCCGCCGCCTCGGTCATCGCCAAGGTGACGCGCGACAAGGCGATGCGCGCCCTGGCCGGCCGCTATCCGGGTTATGGCTGGCACACCAATGTCGGCTATTCGACCGCCGAGCATTTCGACGGCATCGGCCGGCTCGGCGTGACGCCGCATCACCGCCGCTCCTTTGAGCCGGTGCGTCTCGCGCTCGCTGGGACAGCCGATTTGCTGACCCTGCTCGAAGCCGTGCCCCTCGCCGCCGCCGACGACTGAGCCAAAACCACCGAATAGACGGCCGGAATTGACGGATTCCGCGGCCGCGCTCAGATTGCACGCCATGGTTGAAGCCGCGCGGTTGCCGCTTGACGACATCATCACCGGCGATTGCCTCGCGGCGATGGCGCAGCTGCCGGCCGCCTCGATCGACCTCGTCTTCGCCGACCCGCCTTATAACCTGCAGCTCAGCGGCGATCTGCACCGGCCAAATAACAGCCGGGTCGACGGTGTCGAGGCGGATTGGGACAAATTCGCCGATTTCGCCGCTTACGACGATTTCACGCGTTCCTGGCTCGGCGAATGCCGTCGCCTCCTTAAGCCCAACGGGGCGGTTTGGGTCATCGGCACCTATCACAACATCTTCCGCATCGGCGCGGTCTTGCAGGATCTCGGCTTCTGGATTCTCAACGACGTCGTCTGGCGCAAGACCAACCCAATGCCGAATTTCCGCGGCCGCCGCTTTACCAACGCGCACGAAACATTGCTGTGGTGCGCGACATCGCGCGAGGCGCGCTACACCTTCAATTACGAGGCGATGAAGGCGCTCAACGCGGATGAGCAGGCGCTACAGATGCGCAGCGACTGGCTCATCCCGCTATGCGGCGGGCCGGAACGCCTGCGCGACGGCGATGGAAAAAAGGCGCATCCGACGCAGAAGCCCGAGGCGCTGTTGCACCGCGTGCTGCTCGCCTCGACCCGGCCCGGCGATATCGTGCTCGACCCGTTTTTCGGCACCGGCACCACGGGTGCGGTCGCCAAGCGGCTCGGCCGGCGGTTTATCGGGATCGAGCGCGACCCGGCCTACGCCGTCATCGCGCGCCGGCGCATCGCGGAAGTCAGCCCGGCGGCAAGCGAGGCGCTGGCGCTCGAATCGCGGCGCGAGGCCCCGCGCATCCCGTTCGGCAATCTCATCGAGCGGGGGCTGATCCGTCCGGGCGAGGTATTGTTCGACCAGACGCGCCGACATCAAGCGCGGGTGCGGGCGGATGGCAGCCTCATCTCGGCCGAGCACCGCGGCTCGATCCACTCCGTGGGAGCCCTGGTTCAGGGAGCGGCGGCCTGTAACGGCTGGGCCTTCTGGTACATCCAGCGCAACGGGCAGCCTCTGCCAATCGACAGCCTGCGTCAGCTTGTGCGGGCCGAGTTGAGCCCCCAGTAGGCGGGCCGGGCGGGGCCTTAACCACGCCTTAACCACGTTCCCTGGCGAATCGCCGTCGAATTGACTTACCGCAAGGCATACCGCGCCGGGACTTAACTACGAATAAACCTTAGGGCGGGTAGAATTCTTTGACGGGACACGTCATCATTTCTACTTAAATACACCTGAAAGTTGCCCGACCGAGTCCGATTGGGGATGTCGCGTCGTCTGGTTACGAACGTTCAGATGGAGCAAGGACGTTGAACATCAAAAATCTCGCACTTTGCCTCCCATTGTTGCTTCTCGTGGGATGCACCAACGCGGATCCGGTGCCGATAGCTCAGCAACCGCGCATCCCTGCCCGCTCGCAAGGCGTAGATCTGGCGACCGATGCCGGACGCGTCGCGCAATATATCAAGAGCAACGGGCTCGACTTTGTCGCCCGCTATTACCGCACGCCGGGCTCGCGCTGGCCGGCGCTGAGCGCGAATGAGGCGAAAGCGTTATCAGCGCTCGGATTGAATGTCGTTGCAGTCTTTGAGTCGCACTCGCATCACCGCGATTATTTCAGCTATGCGCGCGGCTATTGGGACGCCATGCAGGCCGCGCAGCAGGCGAAGGCGGTCGGTCAGCCGGGCGGCAGCGCGATCTATTTCGCGGTCGATTTCGACGCGCGCGGCGCCGACATCGTCCCGATCGACCAGTATTTCCGCGGCATCACGAACGGGCTCGCGGCGGCGGGCGCCGGCCGGCCGGAGTACAAGGTCGGCGTCTATGGTTCGGGCGCGGTTTGCGAATCGCTGAAGGGACGCGGCCTCGCGCAATATGCCTGGCTGACGAACTCGACCGCCTGGGCCGGCACGATGAATTATGCCGACTGGAACATCCGGCAGGGCAGGCCCTACGCCACGCTCGGCTTTATCAATCACGACTCCAACGAAGCGCGCGACGATTACGGCGGGTTCCGCCTCGCCGGCATGTGAGCTTCCTCTCCGCGCTGTGTTATTGCTCCCGCGAGGGATCGCAATAACACAGCGCCGAGGGTGCCTTGTCCTACGACCCGAATAACGTTTTCGCCCGCATCCTTCGCGGCGAATTGCCCTGCCGCAAGGCCTATGAGGACGAGCACGTCCTCGCCTTTCACGACATCAATCCGCAGGCGCCGACCCATATCGTCGTGATCCCGAAAGGCCAATACATTTCGGTCGACGATTTCTCGCAGAAAGCGTCGGACACCGAGCTCGCTGCCTTCATCCGGGCGATCGGTCATATCGCGCGGCAGGAAGGGGTCAGCGAGGGCGGCTACCGCATGCTCGCGAACCACGGCGCGGCTGCGCACCAGGAGGTGCCGCATTTCCACCTGCACCTCTTTGGCGGGCGCGATCTCGGCCCGATGCTGCGCCGCCCGCAATCGGCCTGAGGGCAAACGGGTCTTGAAACGCAACGGGCCGGGGTTAGACCCCGGCCCGCTGTTGCTTGAGGAACCAGCCGGTCAGGGTTGGTCGGGAACAAGGGGCGGTGCGCCGCCGACCTCGTCCCAGATCTTCACGTGGTGGGTTGGCTCGCGCCGGAAACTGAGGCTGACCACGACACCGATCGCCGCGATCGCCATCGGATAAGCCAGCCCGCTCAGCGCGATTCCGGTCAAGGCCGCGATCGAGGCGCCGGCCGCGGGTACGAGCCCGCCGAAGACGCCGTTCCCGACGTGATACGGCAGCGACATCGAGGTGTAGCGGATGCGGGCCGGGAACAGCTCGACCAGGAAGGCGGCGATCGGCCCGTACACCATCGTCACCAGGATCACGAGATAGAACACCAGCACCGTCAGTACGACCGGGTTGTCCTTGAACGTGTCGAATAAGGTGAATACCGGCCAAAACGTGACGACGGCGAGCGCAAACCCCGCGGTCATGATGTTGCGCCGACCGACCCGGTCGGAGAGCGCGCCGAAGACGATGAAAAACGGCGCGGCTGCGGTCATCGCGATCATCATGACGATGTAGACCGTGACGTAGCTGATCTTGAGCACGGTCGTCATATAGAACAGCGCGTAGAACTGGCCGGTGTACCAGACGACGCCCTCGGGGGCGGTGGCGCCGAACAGCGCGAACAGGATCAGCCCCCAGTTCTTGCCGCTGCTGAAGCTTTCCAGGGCCGGGTTGTGCGAGGCTTTGCCCTGTTCCTTGAGGCGGGCATAGAGCGGCGATTCCTCGAGCTTCAGGCGGATGTAGATGGACAGGCCGACCAGGATCGCGGAGATCAGGAACGGTACCCGCCAGCCCCAATCGCCAAACGTCTGGTCGCCAAAGCCGAGGCGGCAGATCAGGATCACCAGCAAAGCGAGCACGATGCCCATCGTCGCGGTCGTCTGAATCCATGACGTGTAGAAGCCGCGCCGACCGTCCGGCGAATGCTCGGCGATATAGGTCGCCGCGCCACCGTACTCGCCGCCGAGGGCCAGGCCCTGCAGCACGCGCATCGCGACGAGCAGGATTGGCGCCAGGATGCCGATCGTCTCATAGCCCGGCAGCAAGCCGACCACGAAGGTCGCCGCGCCCATCAGCAGCAGGGTCAGCATAAAGGTGAATTTGCGGCCGATCAGGTCGCCGAGATGGCCGAACACGATCGCGCCGAACGGCCGCACCAGAAAGCCGGTCCAGAACACGAACAGGCTCAGGATGAACGCCAGGTTCGGATCGACCGAGGGCGCGAAGAAATGCTTGCTGAAGAACAGCGCCAGCACGCCGTAGAGGTAGAAATCGTACCACTCAATCAGCGTCCCCACCGACGAGGCGCCGATGATAAACGGCAAATTGATACGCGGCTCAGCGCTGGCGTACCGCACTGTGGTCGTGGTCATCCAGTCGTTTCCCCCGTGCGCGCGCCGTCGGGCGGCCCGCAATTAGGCTGTAACGTTATCGTAACCACGCACAAAAAGGAACGCCCCGCCAGCCGCTCCAAAGATCAGGGTGCGCGCTCGGCCGCAAATGAAAACGGCCCGGGAATGCCGGGCCGTTGCTGGGTAAGCCGAGAACTCAGGGCTTTAGGAGCGCGGTCAGCCGCTCGGGGACCGGCTCGTCCAGCACATGATCGTAAATCGAGTGCAACAGCTCCTCGCCCTCGCCTTCACCGGCCAAAAAGGCACGGATCTGACTATCGACCGAGCGCACGGGCGCAAAGGATTCGGCAAAGCTGCATTTGATGGCGGCGAGGTTCATGACGCGCGGGCTCTCCTGAAGCTTAGGTTTATTCCTTGTCACAATTGACGCCGGTCTGTCCGAATGGGCGTTGGCCGCGACCGTTACAATGTAACAGACCGGCCGTGCCTTTAATCCGCCCTTATCACGCCGCGTCGAGCAACTGGCGGATCCGGCCGGCAAGGGCGGCGCTCGTAAATGGCTTGACGATCAGCTCGACCCCCGGATCGAGCCGCCCCTGATGGACGATGGCATTGCGGGCATATCCCGTCGTGTAAAGCACTTTCAGACCGGGATGGCGTTGCACCGCTTGATCGGCGAGCTGGCGGCCGGTCATCCCACCGGGCAGGGCGACATCGGTAAACAGCAGCCGCACCTCGGGATGCGCTTCGAGCAGCGAGAGCCCCTCCATTCCGGTCGCGGCCGCGAGCACGTCGTAGCCAAGCTCGCGCAGGAGATCGGTCGCGAAGATGCGGACATCAGCATCGTCTTCCACGAAGAGGATCATCTCGCCGCGGCCGCTCCCCGCCCGCGGCGATTCGGGCAGCCCGACTGTCTGCACATCCCCGAGATGGCGCGGCAGGTAGAGCCGCACCGTCGTGCCCTGACCGGGCTCGCTATAGATCGCGCAATGCCCGCCCGATTGCTTGATAAAGCCATAGACCTGCGACAGCCCGAGTCCTGTGCCTTGCCCGGTCTCCTTGGTCGTGAAAAAGGGCTCGAACGCCTTCTCCCGCACCTCGGCGCTCATGCCGCTGCCAGTGTCGCTGACCGAGATCATCACATATTGCCCCGGCGCCAGCTCCTCATGTCGGGCGGCGTAGGACTCGTCGAGCAGGGTGTTTGCGGTCTCGATTGTCAGCTTCCCCCCGCTGGCCATCGCGTCCCGCGCGTTGATCGCCAAATTGAGGAGCGAATGCTCGAGCTGGTTGGCGTCGACCAGCACCGGCCACAGACCGCCGGCCAGCACGGTCTCGGGCTCGATCTCCTCGCCCAAAGTGCGGCGCAGGAGATCCGACATCCCGGCGATCAGCCGGTTGACCTCGAGCGGTTTCGGGTCGAGCGGTTGGCGGCGCGAGAAGGCCAGGAGCCGCTGGGTCAGCGTCGCGGCCCGATCGACCCCGCGCATCGCCGCGCCGGCGAGCCGCAGCAATTCGGGATCGCGGTCGCGCACGCGGCGCTGCAACAACTCCACATTTCCCAAGATGGCGGTCAGCAGATTGTTGAAGTCGTGCGCGATGCCGGAGGTCAGCTGACCGAGCGCCTCCATCTTCTGGGCCTGGCGCAGCTGCGCTTCGGCGGCCTCGCGCTGCGCCATTGCTTCCCTCGCCTGCGCGATGGCTTCGCCCTCGCGCCGGGTGTGGCGCAACGCGACCAGGCACAGCAGGACGAGGCCGACTGTCGCGGGCACCCCGAAATAAAGGTGCGAAAGAATAACGCCGGCCCATTCGCCCAGGATCGAGGCGCGGGTCCGGCCGATCGTCACGTAGATCGGATAGCGGTCGAGCCGCTTATAGGCGATCATCTTGACGATGCCGTCGAAGGCCGACGGCTCCATCCTCACGCCGCTCTGCGGCTGTTGCGCCGCCGCCCTTATCAGGACCCCGGGCGGCGCCGGCCCCGAGCCGCGCCAGACAATCTCCGGATAGCGCGCCAGCGTCGCGCCATCGGCGCGAAAGATGCCGGCGGCGTAGTCGACATTGTCGGGAAGCAGCTTTGCATAAAAGCTGCGGAAGAAATCCGGCGAGACCGCGACGACAACGACACCCTCGAACTCGCCGGTGGATCCGACCCGGCGTCGCGCCACGGCAAAAAACGGCTTGTTGTCGAAGCGCGATTGCAGGCCGCTGATGTAAATCTCCGGGCCGGGCTCGCGCAGCGCGCGGAAATAGTCGCGGTCCGACAGGTCGAGGCTGCCGCTCGGGAAGTTGCGGGCGCCGACCAGGAGGTGCCCCGTCCGGTCGACCGCCCAGGCCGTCTCGACCTGCGGCAAATCGGCGATCTGGAGGCGAAGGCTGTCGTGCAGCTCTTTTTCGCGTGCGCGGATCGCCTCATCGCTCAGTCCGCCGAGGAGATCGCTGACCCGGGCGGCGACCAGGGCATGCGTGTCGAGCACCTTGACGATGTTTTCTTCGGCGATCGCGACCGTCTCGATGAGATCGGTCCGGGCGTGATCGACAGTCGTCTTGTAGGCGACATAGCTGCCGCCGAGCAGCACGAGAAGCGGTGCCAGGATCGAGCCGAGCAACAGCAACCGCAGCGTGCGGATCGCCTCGCCGGCGGGCGCGCGCACCGAGAACCAGCGGCGCCGCCGAGGCTCCGGCGCGCTGGCGATTGCCGCGTCAGGACCGGAACCGTGGAGCGGGACCGCCGGGTCCGACGCCATGACAATTCCTTTCGATACCTAGCCATTATAACCGAGGCGCGACGGGCGGATAGGCGAAGAGCTACGGGTTTGACGCAACTCGGTGCGTCATTTTTCGAGCGCTTGCGTTATGATCCCGGGAATGGTCCTGGGCGCAGCACGGCTGCGAGCCAGGTGGAGGCGGCATGAGTGAGACGGTCGGCACCGCAGGGTTTCTCGACACGTTCCGGGCGCGCGGGGCGGCGATTGCCGATGCCTGCACACGTTGCGGCGATTGCTTCCGCGCCTGCCCGATGGTCGAGCCGGCCGGTCTCGCTGCCGCGGATCCCGAAGAAGTGACCGGCGCCATTGTCGACCTGATCACCGGCGGCACCGGCAATGCCGACGCGATCCGCTGGGCCGATGTGTGCAGCGGCAGCGGCAATTGCATCCCGGCCTGCCAGCACGGCATCAACCCGCGCTTTATGGTGCAATTGGCGCGCGGCTTTGCGCGGCGCAATGCGGGCTCGGCGCCGCTGCCAACGCGCTGGCGCGAGCCGTTCCAGAATATGAGCCGCGGCGTGCGCGTCCTGTCGCGCCTGCAATTGCCGCCCGAGACATTGGCGCGGTTCGCGCCGTCGCACGAGCCCCGTACCACCCCGCCTGATGTCGTCTTCTATACCGGCTGCAACGTCTTGAAGACGCCGCACATCGCGCTCCTCTGCCTCGATATCTTCGACCTGCTCATGGCCTACGCGACGATCGACGGGCTCGCCTCTGCCGGCGCGTCGACCGTGTTGTCGTGGTGCCCAAGCTGCCAGATCTCGATCGGCGAGGTGTCCTTGCCGAATTACGAGATGCAATTCGGCGCGAAGCCGTTCGACCTCAACCCGTTCCTGATCTTTCTCGCCGACCGTGCCGACCAGCTCGCGGCACTGATGAAGCACCGGGTCGAGAGGCGCATTGCCTTGCATGAGCGGCCGGTGTTTCCGGGCGTTGTCGCGGCGGTCAAGAAACTGCTGTCGATCATCCCCGGCGCCGAGCTCGTCGACATCGATGTGCCGCGTGTCGGGACGCAGGCCAACAGCCTGGCGCAACTGCCGAAGTTCAAGCGCGAGCTCGTCCAGCGCGAGTTGCAGGCGGTCAGCGATGCCGGCGTGACGACCTTGGCGACGATCTATCATGCCTGCCACCGCGAGATCTGCGATGTCGGCGAGGGGCGCAGCTTCGAGGTTGTCAATTTTATGGAATTGCTCGGCGAGGGGCTCGGCCTCGACAGCGCGGATCTTTACAAGCGCCTTAAGCTCATTCGCGACATCGACGAGATCATCGTCGAGACGGCGCCCTTTATCGAAGCGAACCGGCTCGACCTCGACACGGTGCGCAACGCCCTCGCCTTCGAATTCGGCGCAAAAGGCGTGTAGGAAGGCCGCCGCCGTCATGCTGTTCGAAGGCGGGTGCCAGTGCGGGCGGACCCGTTATCGCGCTCGCGGTCCGCGGGACCGGGCCAGTATCTGTTACTGCCGGATGTGCCAGAAAGCCTCCGGCGGGCCCTTTATGGCCTTCGTCCGCTTCCCGGCGGACCAAGTGGAGTGGCTGACAGCGCCAAGCGTGTTCGCGAGTTCGAACCGCGCCGAGCGCGGCTTCTGCGCCGTTTGCGGAACCCCACTCACCTACCGCCACATCGGCGCGCCGTATATCAGCGTCACCTTGCACAGCCTCGACGATCCGACGACGGTACGGCCGGATACGGTCTTCTCGCCCGGCGCCGCTCCGGATTGGTGCTTCGCACTGGCCGACCTTCCGAAGCAGCAGATGGACTTTGCTGCTGACCCGGATTTTAGAAATTATCAGCGGCCAGCAACCCGCGAGCGTTGACGGCGACAAGCGGTCACCTTAGGTTGCCGGCCATGATCGGAATGGCCCTTCCCCTGGAGCGACGCCGACGCCGTATTCGCGGCGGGGCTCGGGCCTATTGCACGAGGACTGCCGGTCGGAGGGGCTTAATCGAGCCGCGCTGACCTGCAATCCAACAGGCAAAAGACCGAAACCCCGCCGAACGACTGGCGGGGTTTTTGTTTATGGAGAGGAGCGATAGATGCCGACCAACAAGCCCAGCGTCTTTATCGACGGCGAAGCCGGCACCACCGGGCTCGGCATCCGCGCCCGCCTCGAGGCGCTCGATTCGGTCGCGCTGAAAAGCCTGCCTGCGGCATATCGCAAGGACGCGAAGGCGCGCCGCGACATGATGGCCGAGGTTGACCTCGTGATCCTGTGCCTCCCCGACGACGCCGCGCGCGAGGCGGCCGCGATGGCCGACGAACTCGGCGACGCCATGCCCAAGCTGCTCGACGGCAGCACGGCGCACCGCGTCGATCCCGATTGGACCTATGGCTTCCCCGAGATGGCGGAGGGCCAGGCCGAGCGCATCGCTGCCGCGCGCAAGGTCGCCAACCCCGGCTGCTACCCGACCGGGGCAATTGCGCTGATTCGGCCGCTCGTCGACGCCGGCATCCTGCCGCGCGATTACCCTGTCACGATGAACGCGGTCAGCGGCTATTCCGGCGGCGGCCGGCAGATGATCGAGGCGCATGACCGCGACGGCGGCCCCGCCTTCGAGCTTTACGCGCTTGGCCTCGAACACAAGCATGTGCCGGAGACGCAGCTTTATGGCGGGCTGACGCGGCGGCCGATCTTTGTGCCCTCGGTCGGGCATTTCCGGCAAGGGATGCTCGTGTCGGTGCCACTGCATCTCGATACGCTGCCCGGGAAGCCGAGCGGCACCGATCTCAATGCGACGCTCGCGAACGCCTATCGCGATTGCAATTATGTGCGGGTCGTCGAGCCGGCATCGGGCGCAAAGCTCGAGCCGCAAGCGCTCAATGACACGAACACGCTCGAACTCTCGGTTTACGCCAACGAGGCGCGGCATCAGGCTGTGCTCGTGGCACGCCTCGACAATCTCGGCAAGGGCGCGGCGGGCGCGGCGGTGCAGAATATAGAGCTGATGCTCGGCCTCAACGGCTCGGGTTGATCAAAAAGATGCAAACCTGATGCGGACGCCCCCTCACCCGTCCTCGGCTGCGCCTCGGACTCCCTCTCCCCGCCTGCGGGGAGAGGTTGGGGTGAGGGGCAATCTGCATCGTGAAGTCGTAGGACGATGATCGGACGTCGCGAGATGTTGCTCGGCGCCGCGGGTGCCGCGACCTTGTTGTGCCCAACTGAAGAGAAGAGTGCGATGGCGACTGCGGAAATGATCACCCGTCCGATCCCGTCCTCCGGTGAGGCGATGCCGGTCATCGGGCTCGGCACCTGGCAAGCCTTCGATGTCGGCAACAACGCAGCCGCGCACATGCCGCTGAAAGAGGTGCTGACGCGGTTCACAGGCGCCGGCGCGCGTCTGATCGACACCTCGCCGATGTACGGCAGCGCCGAAACAGTGGTCGGCGACCTCGTCGCCGAGATGGGATTGCGGCCGCGCGTCTTTCTCGCGACAAAGGTGTGGACGAGCGGCAAGGAGGCCGGGATCGCGCAGATGCGCCGGTCCGCGGAGCGCCTCAAGAGCCCCGTTCTCGACCTCATCCAGATCCATAACCTACTCGATTGGCGGACGCATCTCGCAACCTTGCGCGACATGAAAGCCAAGGGGCAGGTGCGCAACATCGGCATCACGCATTACACGACGGGCTCGTTGCCGGAACTGGCGCGCATCCTCGAAAGCGAGCCGGGCATCGACTTTGTGCAGTTCGGCTATTCGCTCGCGACGCGCGACGCCGAGACAAAATTGTTGCCGGTCGCCGCGGCGCGCCGCGTCGCGACGATCGTCAATCAGCCTTTCGAGACCGGCGACATGTTCCGCCGCGTGCGCGGCAAGGCGGTGCCGGAATGGGCCGTGGAGTTCGACTGCACGAGCTGGGCGCAGCTGTTCCTGAAATACATTCTCGCGGAGCCGGCGGTGACGGCGGTCATTCCGGCGACCGCGGACCCGGCGCATATGGCGGACGATCTCAAAGCCGGTTTCGGCCGCCTGCCCGATGCGCAGCAGCGGCAAAAGATCCGCCAGCTCTGGGACAGCCTTTAGGAACAGTTGAACACGGGATTTGCGGCCGCTACGCTGGTTCCCCAATAAACGTTACTAAAAAACAAAGTGGGGGACGGAAATGGTCGACGCGCGCCTCGTCTCCGATAGATCGCCGCGAATGCCCGAGCACCGCGGCCCTTTGTCCCTGTTGGGCCGAGTCTGGGAGCTTTTCAAAGACTTTTGGTCGGTCTTGCGGCCGATGCGGTTCTGCGTCCTGGTCTGGATCGCGATCAGCTCGCTGATCATCATCGTGCCGCAAAGCCAGGACGCGCTGCTCGCGCTGCTTGAAGATACGGTGGCGGCGACCCGGGCCGGCCTTGCCGATGCAGCTGTCTTTGCTGCGCTCGTCTTCTTGTGGGCGTTTCAGACCTTCTATTGGGCACGCTTCGTGTCGCGGCTGCCGCCACGCCCGCACCCGCCCTATCGGTATCCGCCGCCGCTCCTGTCGGAAGCGCGCTTCGAGTGGTGGAACCGGTATCTGCCTTATGTGCTCGGCGGCCTGGTGCTGCTGTCGGTGTGGATCGCGTTGTTACGCTCGAATTGGGGCGTGCCGCTCGGTTCCGCCGCACCGCTGCCCTGGTGGGTGCAGGAGCTCGGGATCACCGCCGTCATCGCGATCTTGTTCGCGGCTTATTGGCTGCTCGCGCGGTACCGCCGCAATCTGGCCAATGCCGTCCACCGCCGCACCGGAATTGCAGCCTTTGCCGTCGCAGAACACTTCGAGCGGGACATCCCGAGCATCGCGCTCGATCCGACGCTGAAGCGCTCCGCGTTTGCGCTCGCGGTCGTAACGCTCGCACTGTTCATCGTCAGCGGCTTTATCGAACTCGACTACGAACGCGCGCTTGCATTCGTTATAGCGGCGGTCTGGATCGCGTTCGGGCATTGGGCGGCTTCGCGCATCGCCGGCCTGCCGCGCAGCACGATCGTCATGCTGCGCCTCAACATGATCGTGTTCGGCCTGTTGTTTGTGGTCAGCATCGCGCCCAGTACGCCGCTGACTGGCTGGCTCGGTTTTCTGTCGAGCCCGCCGATCATCATGTCCGTGGCGGCTGCCTGGGTATTTCTCGGCACGTTTCTGCTGGCGGTGCCGGGCGAGTTGCTGCGCTTGCCGATCACGACGATCGTCATCGTTCTGGCCGTCTTCTTCAGCGTCATCGGCTGGCGCGACAATCACCTGCTGCGCCGTATCGATGCCGCGCCCGCATGGCA
>WNFW01008185.1_pt1 | contig 12533 bp, 11 predicted proteins | sample 5400131 | NCBI WGS metagenome assembly WNFW01 (sample SAMN13153362, study PRJNA577476) | soil metagenome | isolation source: 20 cm soil or saprolite under grassland replicate 1 | place: USA:California | collected 2016-06-15 | reverse complement strand
ATGCACCAATGACCGCGCGCGATGTTGTTGGCAAGGGCTTCCCACTCGTGTCCTCGCGCGCAGCGCCAGCGGAGCTTCACCGCGCTACTGACGTACTGCGTCGATAAACATGCACCACCATGTCCGGCAGCTATCTGTTTCAATCGTTCGAACTGTAGAATCCGATATTTGTCGCTGTATTTCACCGCGTGGATTTAGATCGATTCAAAGAACTATCACCGGTCTCGGCGGCGTCGGCCCAGCTCCATGTGTCGGTGAACGCGTGGAATTGCGCCTGGCTCATTTGCCCGCTCGGTTCGCGAAACAAGACATTGTAATCGGCGTTCGAGTTAAACGGCGGATCGAAATACAAGATCGACACTCGCATTGGGAAATTCCTTCCGATCGGAAAGCGAGCGAAGATTGTCACCGAAATAAACGCGATTCATTTCAGACGGACGGCGAGAGATTTCTCCACTTCGGTCGAAATGACAAGGCTTCACCGCAATTACAAGCGGATGCAACAGCTTGCCGTGAGGGTAAGTGGAATGAGTCAGCTTACTCAGCCGGATAGAGACGACTGTTACAATCTTATGAAGGTGCGATCCGCTTCACGATTGCCTGAAAGCGTGGGTGATCGCGGAGACTTGCGAAGTCCGGGTCGTGCCTGATCCAGTCTCCAACGGCAACACCAGCGTCAAGCGCTCGTTCTAATCCATCGAGAGCGTGGTCACTTTCACCGAGCAGTGCCCAATTGCACGCAGCATTGTAAAGGATCAACGGATCGTTTGGCGCCAGCGTCATTGCCTGCTGAGTCCATTGTTTCGAATCTTTGGTTTTGCCAAGCCTGATTAGCACGCTGGCGCCCAAACTGTACGCGCGCGCTTCGTCTGGGTTAAGCTCAAGATGTTTTTCGATCCATGCGACCGCGAGTTCGTTCGCGCGGCGAGCTTCAGCTTGACGGCCCAGTTCGGTTAGTGCCTGAGCCCTCAAAGGGCCCGATTCGTACTCGTCGGGTCGCACCGCGTGTGCTTTTTCGAACAGCTTCGCAGCCTTTTCGATCTCGCCGCATTCAAACATTGCTCGCCCGTAAAGATAATACGCTTCGTAAAGAGTCGGGTCCTCTTTGATCGCGCGATCAAACGCAGATGCCGCTTCCAAAAACCGTCGTCGAATCTCGAGCGCCTGGCCGGCGGAGACATGCGCTTCCGCTGAGTTTGGATTCAGCTCCAGCGCTCGCTCGCTCGCTCGTTGCGCCTGTTCCAAGTCGCCCGGCTTTCGTCCCCATCGGAAGAGATCCACATAAACGTTGGCTAAACCGGCCCACGCCGCAGCGAAATTGGGATCGATGTTGACCGCTCGCTCGAACATCTGCCGCGCGAACTCCACGTTTTGCCGAGTCCATTTGTGATAAAGTTTACGTCCCCGAAGATAAAATTCGTATGCTTCGATGTCCGCCGTGGAGGGCTTAAGGAAGCGGAATTCTTCTCTTTCGCTGAGCGCGAGACCTAACGACTCGAGAACGCTTCGCGCGATCTCGTCCTGGATCGCGAAGATGTCTTCAATCTCGCGGTCGAAACGCTCCGACCAGAGCTGGTAGCCGTTACTCGCGTCAACCAGTTGCACGCTGATCCGGACACGCTTTCCGGATTTTCGGATGCTGCCATCCAGGAGCGTCTCGACCCCGAGACGCTTGCCAATCTCGCGCGCGTCCAGGCTCGTTCCGCGAAAGGCAAAACAGGATGTCCTCGCCGGAACGTGAAGACCGCCAATTTTACTGAGTGCGTTGAGGATTTCTTCTGCCACACCATCGCTGAAGTGTTCCTGGTCGCGTTCCGCGCTGAGATCCGCAAACGGCAAAACAGCAATCGAGCGGATCTTCTGTTTCCTTTGCTGGCTGTGCTGACTTCTCGCTTCAGTAGTCGAGCCCGACGCAGCGGGGGGATTTTCCGCCAGAGTGACCAGGTAAAGATCAATTAAACCCACACCTTTAAGATCCCGGTTACCCAAACGTTCGAAACGGAACCCTTGGCGCCCACGGATTTGACGCCAGACGTCGTCGCTGACGACCACCTGGCCGGGATCAACCGCTGCCTGTATTCGCGCCGCCGCGTTGACGCCGTCGCCATAAAGATCCCCGTCTGTGTCCACTGCAACGTCGCCAAGATGAACACCGATGCGAAGATAGTGGCCGCGACCAGTCTTGATTGATTGTTCAGCGTACACTTTGCTCAGCACCGCTGCGGCGCGCACAGCCATCTCTGTACTTGGAAATTCGGCGAGAACCGCATCACCGAAAAATTTCACTACCCGACCTTCGTAACGTTGGACGGTAATGCGTGAGAGGGTTTGCAATAGTTCGACCAGCTCCAGCGCGCCACGTTCATCCTCCAGGCCACGCTTGCTATAACCGGCAATATCAGCAAACCAGAGTGCAGCGAGATGATGGGGAAGAGATTTTTTTTGCATCAACATTGGGCGCAAATGAAGTATGCATCGGGGTCATAGCGGAGCAACAGGGATGGTTTGCGTGGATCGTGTTTACTGAAGCATCACGCGCGCCCACGTTGCGTCGGCTGTGCGACTCCTATCCCTGCGCACGCAACCTTGCGACGGGTGGCCGTCGATCTATATTAGAAGGACGCGCCCGGCGCCAGAAAGTTAGGAGGTCATCATGCCAACGACAATTGCTGCTCCAAAAAAGAAAAGTTCCCCGGTCATGCAGGAAGATTTTTTGCCGCTAGAAGGGACAGATCACATCGAGTTTTACGTAGGTAACGCCAAGCAAGCGGCGCATTTTTATCAAGGCGCGCTCGGTTTTCAGCCGGTGGCATACAGCGGACCCGAAACCGGGGTCCGCGAACGCGCCAGCTACGTGGTCCGGCAGAACAAGATCACGTTCGTTCTGACCACACCGATTCGCGCGAAACACACAATTGCCGACCACGTTCTTAAGCATGGCGACGGCGTGAAGGCGATCGCGTTGAAAGTGAAGGATGCGACCTCTGCCTGGAAGGAGACCACGAAGCGCGGCGGCAAAAATTACATGGAACCGAAAACGCTAACAGACGAGCATGGCAAAATCGTTCTGAGCGGAATCCATACTTACGGCGAAGTCGTCCATGTGTTTGTCGAGCGCGATGATTACACAGGTCCGTTTATGCCAGGTTTTCGGAGATGGGAGCCGGTGTTCCGGGCTCCGGAGACTGGATTGCAGCATGTGGATCACTGTGTCGGCAACGTGGGATGGAACCAGATGAACCCATGGGTGAAATTTTATGAGGAAGTGATGGGCTTCCGCAACATTCTTACCTTCGACGACAAAGACATTTCCACCGAATACTCCGCATTGATGAGCAAGGTGATGAGTAACGGAAATGGGTTCGTGAAATTTCCAATCAACGAACCCGCGGAAGGCAAAAAGAAATCGCAGGTGGAAGAATACCTCGATTTTTACGACGGCGAAGGCGTGCAGCACATCGCGATGGCGACGAACAACATCATCGAAACCGTGACCAATCTACAGGATCGTGGGCTCGAGTTCCTGAAAGTGCCTTCGACTTACTACGACACGTTGCTGGATCGCGTAGGACACATCGACGAAGAACTGAACGCGCTGAAGCAGCTCGGGATTCTTGTCGATCGCGATAATGAAGGTTATCTGCTCCAGATTTTCTCGAAGCCGATACAAGATCGCCCGACGCTCTTCTTTGAAATTATTCAACGCAAAGGCGCAAAGAGTTTTGGCAAAGGCAATTTCAAAGCGCTGTTCGAAGCCATCGAACGCGAGCAGGCCGCACGAGGCAATTTATAGTGATGAATGAGCACCCCTCACCTCAATCCTCTCCCCTCGAGGGGAGAGGCGGCGGAATAGATCCAATCAATTGCCCGCTGCGACCAAGCGTGAGCGGGTCGCCTCGCCTCTTAAACAAGAGGAGAGGGGAGGGTGAGGAGTCAGTCTGAATTCAAAGGAGGTAAATAGATCATGCCGTATTACCTAAAAATTGGCGAGATACCGCGAAAGCATCATATCTGGTTCCACCGCAATGGCGAGGGACCGGGTTACAAGAACGAAGGCATCTACTACGAGCACGTAGTTACGACCGAAGGTTTCAACGAGGCGTTCTCAATCATGTATCACCTGCGGCCGCCGACACGTGTTCGCAACGTGAAGCTTCTGAAATGCGAGGAACTTAAGAAAGCTACGGACAGCCCCTTGCGTCATCATCACCTGAAAACGGCGAATATTCCGCGCAACGGAGATTTCTACACCGGACGGATTCCGATTTTGTTTAACCAGGACGTGGTGGCGTATCGCTCGCGCCCTGAAAAGGCTTACGACAAATTTCAGTATTATCGCAACGGCGGCGCGGACGAGATCATCTTCGTCTTCAAAGGTGGCGGCACACTCGAATCCGTTTTCGGAAAACAGCTATATCGCGCTGAAGATTACATCGTGATTCCGCGCGGCATCACATACCGGCTCGTTCCAGACAATGTGGAAGAAGAAGATTACCTGATTCTCGAATCCGTGGGGCCGGTCCGAATTCCGCACCGTTATATGAACAAAGAGGGCCAGATAAAGATGGGCTCGCCATACTCCGAGCGCGACCTCCACGGCCCAACCGAACCGCTGACGATCGACAAGGATGAAGATACTGAGATTTTAGTGAAGGACGGCCCGCGTTGGACTCAGGTGACGATGGCGCATCATCCCTTTGATGTCGTCGGCTGGGACGGATACGTTTATCCGTTCACATTTAATGCCCAGGACTTCGAGCCAATTACCGGCACGGTCCACCAACCGCCGCCAATCCATCAAACATTCGAGATTCGCGGTTATGTCGTCTGCACATTTGCTCCACGCATGCTCGATACGCATCCAGAGGCGGTCAGGATCCCGTGGGTGCACGATAACGTCGAGGCCGACGAAGTTTTGTTTTACGTGCGCGGCAATTTCGGGTCGCGTCGGGGAATTGAACCGGCTTCGATCACGCTGCATCCGCGCGGTATTCCGCACGGGCCGCATCCTGGTACGATCATGGCAAGCAAGAACGCTACGCGAACCGAAGAGTTGGCGGTGATGTTCGACACGCAACATACACTCGAGCTCACTGAGCAAGCTGTTGCGCTCGACGACCAAAAATATCCGCAGAGCTGGCTAGAATAATTCGTAGTCGCACGGGCTTCCAGGTCTGTTGGGCGGCCAGGCATCTTGCCTGCCATTCAACGGCTCCGGCACGGGACGCCCGCCGGCCCCACAGCTAAGCGCTTAGAACACCGCTCCTTGAGGCGGCGTGTACTCAGGCTAAAGTATCCCCATGCGGGACGGAAATTCCGAAACTGAAACTGAGTTGCAAGCAGCTGAACGCCGGATCAGCAAAATTCAACCCTGCGGTGCCGCTCGGGTCGCGAACATGGAGCAATCGTTTCTCGGTCTGCTCGAAGCCATTGGCGAGGATCCGCAGCGCGAAGGGTTGGTTAGAACACCGGGCCGCGCTGCGCGTGCATTCGAATTTTTGACCGCCGGTTACAGGCAGAGCTTGGATGGAATAATTAACAATGCGCTCTTCGAGTCCGAAGCCAGTGAAATCATTCTCGTCAAAGACATCGAACTCTATTCGCTATGTGAGCACCACTTGATTCCATTCATCGGCAAAGCGCACGTTGCTTACATCCCCGACGGAAAGGTCGTTGGCCTGTCGAAGACCGCGCGCATTGTGGACATGTTCGCGCGGCGACTTCAGATCCAGGAGAACCTGACGATGCAAATTGCGGACGCGTTAATGAAGGCACTGCATCCTCGCGGCGTAGGGGTTGTCATTGAGGCCAAACATCTCTGCATGATGATGCGCGGCGTTGAGAAGCAAAACTCTGTGATGAAAACATCGTGCCTGCTCGGCGTTTTCAAAGAGGATGCGCGAACGCGTTCCGAGTTTCTCTCGTTGCTGAACGATTAGCCACGGGGGCGTCTGTGTCAGACGCGGTCATTAGACGTCGCCTCGCTGAGACGGCTTGCCAGCTCTTCCAGTCCGCCGAGCAGTTTTAGGTCTGAGCGTACTGCTGGCTCAAGCGAGCCAGCGCAAGAGCGGCAAGGAACAGGCCGAAATCGCGCAGCGCGATGTCGAAGTATCCGGGGATCAGTAACAGATTTATTATGATCACCACAAGCCAGACAGCGACGATATAAGCGAAAATCTTCGGCTTAAACCAAACTCCAATTCCAGCTACAACTTCGATTACGCCGACAATAAGCATCAGCGTGTGCGCGGGTACGGGTGAAGCGTTCGCTACTAGTCCGGGAAGGTACTGGTCCCAATTGACCAGCAGGTGAAAGAACTTGTCCAAACCGGCGAGAATGGGAGCAACTGTGAATCCGACATGAAGGATCCAATATGCCTGATACGCCGGCGAACTCGTGCTGGCAGCGTATGATTGGTCAGTGGTTGTATTCATAAGAAGAAGTTTATTTATTTCATCCTAGTAAGTCAATATATTATTTGACTATTTACTTCAAAAACCATTCCTTGGTACGGATACGAAGCTGGTGGTCACTGGACGTCTGTGCCCCCTCGTGACTAATTGAAATTTGCCACGCCGTGGCTATTTCACTTCAAAGCAGCACGAAGGAGTTGGTCCGCGGACGCAGTGCTCTTTCACAGGTGAGCCAATTATCTCTGTGAGCAACGATTCCGCAAGCAGACATGCTTCGGGATGATTCGCAGTAGCCGCAGCAATCGGACAGCCGTTGCCGTAGATGAAGTGTTTTCCGTCTTCTTCCTTAAAGCGGGCCGAGCCGCCCAGTTCCTTGAGAACGCCGAGTGCAGCATCAATTCTTTGCTGTCGCGTTTTGCCACGCAACTCGTGGAGATGTCGGCCCGCGACCTTTCGGCCAGCGGCGCGCATGCCGGCGCGCAAATTTCTCGGCTCAATCTGACGCGAGAATATCGACATCAAAAGCGAGACCAGTCGCCCGTAGGCTTTCGGAAAAAGTTGTTCGGCTTCCGGGCCGAGAGCATATGTGGTGTGGGGTTTTCGAAAGCCCGGCTTCATGCCCGAATGGATTACGAGCCTGTCGCGCTCCAGGCTGGCAAGATGCGCGCGCACGGCGTTATCAGTCAGGCGCAAAGCCTCAGCCAGATCGTTCACCGTGCATTCTCGTGTCCGCAGAAGCTCAAGGATTTTCCCTCGCTTCGGTCTGCATCCCGCCAGACGGGTTGACCTCATGCTCCTGACCGTCAGCAAACGCCTGGAATTTTCCGCATCGCGGCGCTTAAAGATCGCCGGTTGGACTGACAAAGAGAACGCGACAGCGTTCGGACCGGAAACAAATGCACGCTATGGCAGCGGCCGCAATTATATTGCCTACTTCGTCTTCACCGGACCGGTCGATCCAGCAACCGGGATGCTGATCAACATCAGCCAAATTAAGGAGCGCGCCGGAAAAGTCCTTCGCGAAGGTTTCGATCACAAATTCTTAAACCAGGACAATCCGTCGTTTGGCGAGATTCCACCGACTGCAGAGAACGTTGCCCGTCAGCTTTATTGCGATGTCTCGCCGCTGTTTTCCGACGGGGGAGCAAAACTGTCTGTTTGTCACTTGTGCGAGTCACCCGAGCGGAGCGCGACGTACTATTTCACCGGCGCCTGCGAAGCGAATTATTGGTTCGAATTCTCGGCGGCGCGCAAAACGATGTCGCCGCATTTGAGCCAGGAAGAAAACGCACGGTTGTTTGGGCCGGCTACTGCACCGCACGGACATAATTATGGCTGCGGGCTCACATTTCGAGCGGAACAACTCGATCCCAAACAGCCTTTGGTCGGCTACGAAGAAATCGACACCTGCATCCGCGCGTTGCGCGCAGAACTCGATCACCAGTATCTGAACGAAGTAATCGCACTAAAAGAACGTCCGATAACCACTGAGGGCCTGGCCGAATACGTCTATGAACGCGTCAATTCGATGATGCCACTGCAGCGGGTTCGTTTGCACGAACGCGCCGATTTCTTTGCCGAAGCATGGGAAGACAACACGATTTTTTTAGGGTTGCAGGTACCGTTTTATGCTGCGCACCGATTGCATACGGCGACGCTTTCCGATGCCGAGAACACGAGGCTTTATGGTAAGTGCAACAATCCGACCGGCCACGGCCATCGCTACCTGACAGAAGCAACGATCGGCGGCGAATACGATGAGCGCAGCGGAACGCTTTACGATTTCGTTGCGTTGAACGACGCGATTGGTGAATCACTGAAAGCCTGGCAGGATCGCCATCTGGATCTGGAAACGGAGGATTTTCGCGGTGCGTCTTCGACAGGCGAAAACATCGTGCGCGCGCTTTGGCCAAAGATTGATAATCGTGTAAATCACCAACTCGTGCGATTGCGCCTGTGGGAAACGACGAACAACAGGTTTACGTTGCGGCGAACGTAGCGCGATGGTAGGGATCCCGCGGTCGCGGGAAGCCGTCCTACGTCATTTCCGCGGCGCACCCGGCGGTCGCGCCCTACCGTTTGGTTTCGGCATTGGACGGTAAGCTTTGGGCGTTCGACGTTCTCGCAAGAGCGTGAAACGATATCTCATCACGGGCGCCAGCCGCGGGATCGGCCGCGCAATTTCAGAAAAGCTTGCAGGCAAAGATGTGGAACTGCTTTTACACGGACGCGACACGGTGGCGCTCGCAGAAACGCGCAAAGTTGTTGAGCCTCAATGCGCGAAGGTGACGCCACTGATTCACGATCTCGCGACGGCACGCGGCGTTTCCGATCTCATTGCTGACGTCGGCCGGCCCTCAATCGACTTGCTCGTGAACAACGCAGGCATTGCGATAGTGAAACCGTTTACCGAGATCACGTCGATCGAATGGGAGCAAACTGTCGGTGTGAATGTTACTGCGCCGTTCCTGTTAACGCAGCGCTTTGCGCCCCGGATGCCGCCGGGTTCAAGCATCGTCAACATTCTTTCTGTCGCCGCCAAAACCGCTTTCCCAAACTGGAGCGCGTACTGCATGAGCAAGTTTGCGCTCGAAGGTTTCACGCGCTGCGTTCGCGAAGAGTTGCGCGACCGCAAAGTGCGCGTGATCAACCTTTATCCGGCCGCAACTGATACCAACATCTGGAGCCAGGTTGAGGGCAAATGGCCACGCGACCGCATGATGAGCGCGACACAAATAGCTGACGCGGTCGCATTCGCTTTAGCGCGCCCGATGCACACGCTGGTCGAAAACATCACACTCTCCAGTCTGGTTGGAAATCTGTGATAATTGCGCAACTTGGAATCAGCATAGTTTGTAGCCACGGCTCTGTGAGCCGTTTCCGAAACAGTGCCCTGCCGTCTCCTGATGATCGGCGACGGCCTATGGTACAGCGGTAAAAAGATGTTCGTAATATGATCAATGCCTTGCAGAGCGAGCTTACGATCAACGTCGTCGCGTCGATCATTGCATCGTTGCTCTTTCTGGCCCTCGGTTTTCTGTGGGGCAAATACAAGGAACGACGACGCAAGTTTGGCAAAAACCTCGACGAGTACGATTTCTACCCATTCACCGTCACGCGCGAAAACTTCGGCGAGTTCAGCTTGAAAGATTTCCGGCTGGGGATGCACTACTTCCTCAAAAACGAGGATCATACCGCGGCGCGACAGCTCATTTTCATCGGTGAGCAAAACAATGTGCGGAGTCAGCTTGAGCCGGCCGAACAGAAGGTTTACGCGCAGTTATTCGAGAAATACGACGGCAAAAAGATCACCGACGATACGAATGAATTTTTGGAAAATTACGTGCGCATCGTGCGGCTGATCGGTAAGTCGTTTCCGAACACGGGAATTGAGATTCTGCTCCACAATCTCGCTGATCCGGCGCATTCACTGGTCGTTCTGGAAAACAATGTGACCGGTCGGCATCTGCGCGACGGCACCACGAATCTACTCATTGATCTTAAGCGCCGGCAGCTCTTGAACGAAGAGAAGCTGAACTACGAGCTAAACATTGGCACGCGAAAATTTAAATGCACCACGATCCCGATTAAACGAAAAGAATTCGGAATCGTCGGCGCGATTTGCATAAACATCGATGCCAATTACATCAGCGAGGAAGTGCTGAAGGATCGACAAAGGATCGAAACTTGGTTTCAAAACTTTCTGCGTACCGACATGCAGCTCGATGAAAATATTTTGAGCAAGGACGAATACGCAAAGGCACTAAAGGGCCAAAGGCACTTTAAAGACGAAGGTTTTTGATCACAGAATCGTCAGCTCACACAGTCGAGAATCGAACGGCTGCGAAACGGCGACATAGACCGGAGGTTGAGCGAAGGGGAAGTGAGCGAATCAGATCTCTGGATTCTTCGGACGCACGAGCAAACAATTAGAATTCCTCGACTTCGCTCGGGATGACACACGACCGTAGCTGTGGCCATCGCGCTGTGCGCGGCGCGTGCTGAACACTCGACGAGCTCCTGCTGCGCTGTTGCAGAGCGAAGCGGCTACAGTCAATTGGGTGAATCGTGGAGCACCGCTTGGTATTCCGGCCTCTTATGATACTCCACTAAGCGGAATCCCCAGCTGATCAGGGTCGAGAGGTCTTTCGTCTTCCCTTTCTTCTCGTTCAGGAACTTTTCGATTTTGGTTTTCAGTTCTCGCTGTTGATCGGTTTGATCGAGGATTTCGAAAATTTCCATCGACAATAACCAGTCTTCGGGATGCTCGGCCTGTTGGGTTTCCCAAATTTCGCCCAGCCGTTCGTAGCCGGCTTTGCTCTCGCGGATTTTTCGCACCTGCGCGTAGAGATTTTCAAGGCGCTTTCGTTTTGCGTAGGATGGGACTTTGATTGTTCGCTCCTTGGGAATGAGGGCCACTTGATTGTAAGCGTCCTTATCTGCGGCTCCGTTAAACACAGAACTGATACGCTTGCCAACGGCCATGTCGTACATGCCCCAATCGGGATTGAACAAAACGCGATCGTCGTATTTGGCTGTGCAGCTTGAGAACGAGATCAGCAGTAATTTCCCGTCGCGACGCAAAATGTTTTCGACTTTTCCTGACACCATGACCCCGCTAACAAATTCAACTTTCGCCTTGCGGGCTTCGACAATTCCGAGCGCATGCAACTGGTCGTTGGTGAGCAACTCTGGCGAGGCTGACGTCTGCTTCCATTTCCCCACGGGCGAACCGAATCCATCGTTGTGGTAATCAACGCCGTGGCCTTCCAGTTCCCTATCACCGAACGCCAGCGCCGTTTTGCCGGTCGTGCGAAGGTAAATCGGCGAATTGTTTTCGTCGGTGATGACCTCGGTGAAAATCCCGCTCACTTGAAGTCCGGACGAATATTCACAGGTGGCGACGTTCTGGCATTCGATAGCTTTGTTGATGCCTTCGAGTCCGCCAACTTTGAACGCCATCGTGCTTGCAAATTCTTCGAGCACACGTCTCAAGTGCTGAAAATCAGTGCAGACAAAAAGCTGTGGCTGTTTCGTAGTGATATCGAACGCGTAAGTCTGCGCGTCGATGGAGTAGGGGATCTTTTTTACTGCTGGCTCGAGGCACGAGACTGATTCGCCAATCGATGAAAGCAAACCGGCGCCGTAAATCTTCGGGTTTTCGAGCGTGCCGATGAGGCCGTACTCCACGGTCCACCAATGCAGACGCGACAGCAGCGCCATTTCCGAAGGTTCGCCCAAGCTTTTCTGCCGATGTTCAACCAGTTTGGTTGCCTCATCGACTTCTTTCGGATCGGCGTCCGGTCGTTCCTTCAAAATCGATAAGTGCCGGATCGCTTGATACAGCTCGAAATCTTTTTTCGATGACATCGCTTTCGCGCCAACTTCGCCAAAGCGCTGCAAATATTCCGAGTATTCGCGATCGACAATGATCGGCGCGTGCCCGGCGGCCTCGTGCACAATGTCCGGCGCCGGCGTGTATTCGATGTGATGGATTTGGCGCATGTCGCACGCGATAACCAGCACCTTGTAAGCCTGAAATTCCATGAACGCCGCCGGCGGAATAAACCCGTCCACCGCCACCGCGCCCCAGCCAATCTTCGCGAGGATATCGTTCATCTCCTGAATGCGCGGGATGCGCTCAAATGAGATGCCGGTATTCAGGAGCCCCTGGAAATAAACTTTGTGCGCGTACTCCTTCAGGAAAAAAATATTCTGGCGCATGATGAATCGCCAGACTGCGTGATCGACCGAAGTGTAATCGTCGTAGCGCTGATCGACTGCGAATTGGAGTAAATGTTTGGGGCAACTTGCGACGGCCGCGTTGTCATAGCTGATACCGCTTTCAGATTTCATTCGGGGGCCTCCTCGTTGGTCGAATACAACTTATGATTCGTTTGTGGCGCGGGCAAGGACGTTTGCACCTCTGAGGAGCGCACGCGCCTCGCGTGCTTACGATGGCGCCCTCGCCATCGCGAACTTTCAATAAAAATGAATCTATCTCGCTGATCACGCAGAATGCGTTTCGGCGAGGGCGCCGAAACGTGCACGCGAGGCGCGTGCGCTCCCCAGAATATCAGCGCCGCGCGCGGCGAATTCGTTTCGCGATCCAGACGATC
>WNFW01006010.1_pt1 | contig 12535 bp, 8 predicted proteins | sample 5400131 | NCBI WGS metagenome assembly WNFW01 (sample SAMN13153362, study PRJNA577476) | soil metagenome | isolation source: 20 cm soil or saprolite under grassland replicate 1 | place: USA:California | collected 2016-06-15 | reverse complement strand
GGCGGATCTCGGCGAGCGGCTCCGCCAAGTTCTTCTGGACGTCGTTGGAGAGCGCCTTGAGCGGCGAGACGTACACCACCTGCGTCCCGTCGGCGAGCGTGCCGTCGAGACCTTGACGCAAGAGCGAGTCGATGGCGGCCAAGAAGGCCGCGAACGTCTTACCCGAGCCCGTAGGGGCGGCGATCAGAGCGTTCCGGCCGGCCTGGACGACCGGCCACGCGCGCTGTTGCGGCTCGGTCGGCTCGCGGAAGCGGGACTCGAACCAGCGCTCAATGGCGGGATGAAAACCGGCCGGGTCGATGCAGCTGGCATCTTCGATGTGGTAGGTCGGCGCCTTGTCGTGGCAGATGGCGGCGAGGTGCGTCGTGTTGCTCGAGTTGTACCCCCCGATCACCACCATGAGGTCGAGCGGGTCGGCGATGAGCTTCAGGACCGCATCCTGACGGTCCTGGGTGGCGGAGCAGATCGTGTCGAAAGTCCGGAAGTGCTCGGGTAGCGCCGTTTCACCGTACCGCTTCGCCATGCTGCGCCGGATCTCGGCCGCGATGGCGAGCGACTCCCCGGAGAGCATAGTGGTCTGGTTGGCCACGCCGATGCGGACCAGGTCGCGGTCCGGATCGAACCCGGGCGACAACTTGTCCGCGAAGAGACCAAGGAACCGCTCCCTGCTCCCTGCTCCCTCCACGTACCCGCAGACTTCGCGCGCTTCAGCCATATCGCGCACGACCAGGTATTGGCCGCCTGCGTATTTGGTGACCTGGCTGGAGGTGGCCTTGGTCTCCTCGTGGTAGTACTTGCCGTGGATCACGGCGGTGAAGCCGTCCTTCGCGTAGGAGTCCACGCGCTTCCACACGTTGAGCACCGATCCGCACGTCGTGTCCACCAGGACGCACCCCGCCGCGCGCAGCCGCTCGAAATCCTTCACGGTGACCCCGAACGCCGGGAGAATGACGACGTCCGCCGGGGTGATCCCGCGGAAGGCGAACTCACCGTCGTCGGGCCGCTGCAGGAACTCGACGCCCATGGCCTGCAGCTTCTGGTTGACGTGGGGATTGTGGATGATTTCGCCGACCAGGAACACACGGCGCTCGGGAAACTTGGTGCGGGTCTCGTAGGCGTACTCGACGGCGCGGTCCACGCCGTAGCAGAACCCGAACTCGCGCGCGAGCTTGAAGGTCAGGTCGCCGACGGCGAGGACGTAGCCCTGGGCGCGGATGCGATCCACCACGCGGCTGTGATAGTCCGCCGCGAGCGCCCCTTCGATGTCGCCCTTGAGACCGAAGCCGCGTCGGAAATAGGTCTGTTCCACGCAGGTCAATCTAACCGCGCGCCCCGCCCGTCGCGCACGGCGTCCATGACACGCTGCACGGCGAGGCCGTCGTAGAACGTGGCAGGCTCTCCCGCGGCGGGCCGGCCGTCGAGCACGGCGACCACGTCCCGCATCAACCGCACGAACGAGCGGGCCCACATGTTGTTGGGAGCCGTCTGCTCCCACAGATCGTCGGGGACGCTGGTATCTTCGAGCGACCCTCCGGGACGGCCGACTTCGAGCGTCGTCTCGCCCGTCAACACGAGGGTGCCGTCGCGTCCCGTGATCTGGGCGAAATGCCCGGGGCCATGCGCCGCCACCGTGGTGAGCGTGATCGTGGCTACTGCGCCGCTCGCGAGCCGCATCACGAAGCTCGCGTATTCGTCCGCGGTGACGGCGCGCGGCACCCGCTCCGCGTCGTAGCGTGTGGGAACGAACGTGGCGGCTCGGCCGCTGACTTCGACGACCTCACTGCCGGTCCAGAAGCGGCACAGGTCGATGAGGTGCGACCCGACCGCCCCCAAGATGCCGCCGCCTCTCGCGGCATCGTACCACCAGCTCCAGGGAGCATCGAACGCCTGCGGTCTGCCGTCGCCGCGCACGTACGGCCTGAGCAGGAGCTCGAGATGGAGCACCGGGCCGATGGTACCGAGCTGGATCAGCTGCCGCACCTTGCGCCGATTCGGCTCGTAGCGCAGCTCGTGGTCGATGCGGGCCAGCCCACGGCTTCGCTCCGCGACCTCGAGCATCTGCTCCGCCTCCCGGACCGTGAGGGCCATCGGCTTCTCACACAACACGTGCTTCCCCGCCTCCAGCGCCGCGATCGTGTGACGCGCGTGGGCGTCAGGCGTCGAGGATACGATGACGAGGTCGACCTCGGGAGCGCGGGCGAGCGCCTCACCGCTGCCGAAGGCGCTGGGAATGCCGAATTCTCGGGCGACCGCCCGAGCGCGCTCCAAGCTGCCGCTCGCGATGGCGGTCACCGCGACGCCGGGCACCAGGCGCAGCGCCGGGACTTGCACCCGGCGCGCGAACCCCGTGCCGATCAGCCCGACCCGGAGCGTCATAGTCTCGGCTGGCAGGAAGCGGTGTCCGGCTCGAGCGCCACCGCGTCGAGCGACGCCGCGACCGAGGCGCGAGCGGTCTCCCTCACGTCGACCGTGCCGCTGTCGAGCGAAAGGCCGTGCGCCACCTCGTGAAACATGTACCGCACGCCGACCGTCGCGCCGCGCGGCGACACGGTATCGCCCCGCTGCAGAAGCGGCCACGTTCCCCCGGCGAGCGAGTCCGCCCCGCCCCCGGTCGCGCGCAACCACACGACCACGCCGTTCCCGTTGCTCGACCCCTGCAGCAGCAGCCCCCCCCTCCCGGTACCGCCGCCGCACCGCGTCGCATGCGCCGGAGCTTCGAATCGGATGGTGTCGTTGGGCGGGCGCGCCACGAGGGCGCGAATACGGCCCGCCTGCTCGGGCGCGCTACCGCACGCCGCGCCCAGCAACGCGAGCGGGAGGGCGACGATCCGACGCGGTCTCAGGGGAACGCTCGCGCGCCCGGCGGGGTCGTGATAGCGAGGATCGCGCGCGCAGCGGCGGTCGTCAGGGTGTGCGGAGCGAGCGCCTCGACCAGCCCCGGGGGCAGAGGGCGCGGCTTCAGCGCCTTACGGTCGACCGAGACCAGCACCATCCACCCCGCGGCACCGAGCCTGGGCGGGTCATCCCGCAACACGTCGAAGTTGAGTGTCATGGACTTGGTGCCGACGCGGCCCACGTACGTCGCCACCCGCAGCCGGTCATCCAGTCGCGCAGGAAAGTAGAACTCGCTATGAACGGCCTTGCGCGGCAGAAAGATGTCGTAGCGGTCGAACACCCGGGCATAGGCGAGGCCGCAGGCACGGAACAGCTCCGTTTCGGCGATCTCGAAGAAGCGGACGTAGGACCCGTAGAAAATGATGCCGGCGAAGTCCACGTCGGACCACCGGACATACTCTTGGATGATGTACGGCGTGGCGGGCATTGCTTCCCGAACGGTGGAGCCCGAGCGGGAAGCTAGGGGGCGTGAAACACCGACGCCAGGACGGCGGAGCGGCGCTACACGCGCGCGGCGGGCCCGGAGCCTCCGTGCCCGTTGGGCCGGAGCCCGTAGGCGCGCAACCGGCGCCACAGCGTCGTACGGCTGATGCCGAGCCGTCGCGCGGTCTCGGCCAGTTTGCCGTGCGTCACAGCAAGGGTGTCGAGAATGGCCTGGCGCTCGCGCTCGGCCAGCGTCGGGCTGTCTGCGGCCCGCCGAAAGCGACCAGCCGCTCGCGCACGTTCTCGCCCCGGTGGGCCGCGCCGTCGCCCAGGGCGTCGATCGTGCGCCGCGCCCGCTGGTTCGCATACAGCATCCGGCCGTAGGAATCGAAGACGACCACTCCCTCACTGAATGTTTCCATCACGGCCTGCCCGAGGGGGGCGAAGCTCAGCGGGGGTGGGAGACTCGGGTTCTTCTCTCTCGCAGCCATACATCCTTGGATAGCGTAGTTTGCGGTTAAAGTTCCAGACAGCACCGTCTTAAGCAAGACCCGCGGAGCGTCCGGAGGTCACAGCCCGCGGGCGCCGATTCTAGCGGCGCCGGCCTCCCCCTCCCCTTCCCCCGCGTCCGCCCCCGCCCCCGCCCCCGCCCCCGCGGCCCCGCCTGCCACCTCGCGCCAGGCGCTGTCGTTCCCCCCTGGTCAGACCGCTCAACTGGCGGCGCAGATCCTCCAGCGACTCCGACCGCACCGCGTCCCGCTTGCCCCGGAGGACCGTGAAACGCACCGGACGGTCGAATGGGGGTAGATCCCGTGGTTGCAGACGGCGTGCCTGGCCCTCCTTGAGGCGCAGGCGCACCACGCCAATTCCCTGCTCCACCTCGTAATCCACTGGCACGCGGTCGCCGTAGAGGTGGGCGGATGCCGGGAGCGCTTCCAGGGCGCGGCGCTCGGCCTCGGGGACCATTTCGTCTACGTCGAGCACCAGCCGTGTGTTGATGAACTCATCCCACGAGCCGACCCCTGAAAGCTGGGCTCCGAGCCGGGCGCTCACGTGCTCCGTGGCCGCGTGCGTCAGCCGCCCGCCGGAGCGCCGCCAGTAGAATCCGAGCCGCTCGAGCGCACGCCGCACGCGTGCCTGATCGGGGTGCGGGGTATGGCCGGCGAGCAGGGCCTCGACCAGCGCCGCCCGCGCGGCGTCGACGAGCTCCAGGGGAAACGGACTCGGGAGTGGCTCGACATCGCGCTCGAGCAAGAACCCGAAATAGCTGAGGGTCCGGACCCGCATCAGCCCCTCGTGTCGGCGCTGCCGCTCGAACACGACGGTGGGCGCGCCGCGCCGCGCGTGGCGGCGGATCGCGCGCTCGGGCAGCTGCGTGCCCTCGATGCTGGCGCGCGGCACCCCGAAACGGTCCGCGAAATAGCGCAGCGTGCCGGCGACGGCGCCCCAGCTCGAGCACACCGAGCCGCGGCTCACGCGGGCCTCACGGCCGTCCGCCGTTTCCTCGTCGATCACCAAGTCGAAGGGTTGGATCTTGGCCACGAGGTCCGCGAACGCCGCGAGGGCTTTCTCGTCCGCGTGGGGCAGCCGCTCGGGCAGGGGCAGCTCGAGCTGGCGATACACCGACGCCAGCCCGAGCGCCACATCCTCGATCGCCTTCAGGAGCACGCCGCGGCCTTCGGCCCAGTCATCGACGCTGTCCCGGAACAGGTGGCGCGGCAGACCGTACACCTCTCCCAGGTAGCCGTGCTTGTTTACCGCCTCGGCGTAGACGTTGTACGCCGTGAGGTGATCGCTTCCGGACACAATCAGGCCTCGCAGGTCCCGCTCCTCGCGCGTCATGCGGTGCAGCGACTCGCCGCTCGCCGCGACGGCCACCATCGAAACGAGATCGGGATCGGCGTGATAGAGCAGCTCGCCCCACGGTCGCTCGACCGGCATGGCCTCCACCTCCCGGCCGTAACGGGTCAGCCGCCCGCGCTCGATCAAGCCGCGCTCGGTGAGCAGGTCGACGGCGTTGCGGTACGCCGTCCGGTCGAGCGGCACGGGCAGATCGAGCTCGCGCGCGTCCACGCCGAGCGCCGCGCACGTGATCGCCACGCGCTCCGCGTCTCCCGCGAGCTGGAACTCCGGCGGCGTCGGCTGGAGCTGGTCGAACACGAGCTCCCGGTCGCTCAAGATGTAGACCTCGCCGCCTTCCACGCGCCCGTGCACGCGGCCCGCCATCTGGAGGATTTCGTTCGCGCCGAGGTAGAGCCGGGTCAGGACGTTCCGACCGCGCTCGACGACATTGGCGTAGCGCGCGTCGTAGATCACCACGGTGTCGAGCCCGCGGATGTTGAGGGCCGACTGGCCCGCCGCTGTCATCGCCAGCAGGAACGGTCGCCGCACCTCACCGTCGAGGAACGGCCGGATGACGCGGATCGGCTCGCCCCCGTGGTAGAACGCGGTCGGCAGCCCCTGCCAGCGGTCGCCCAGCTCCTGCGCGATCTGCTCGACCTCGGCCCGGGTGGGCACGAATACCGCCACGCCGCGCCGCTCCCGCAGGACGCGCTTCATGAAGCGATCGTTCAGGAACTCGAGCGGCTGCTGGGGCAGGACGCGCACCTCGGCCGCCCGCGCGGGATCGAACGCCCGGGTCTCGAGGACCTCCACCGACCCCAGGTAACGGGCGTAGAAGGCCGGATCCACGGTGGCGGAGAGCCAGATGAAACGGCAGCCCGCTCGCTTGCCGAGCGCGAGGCACAGCTCGAGCTCCGCAGAGGTCTGGTGGATCTCGTCCACCACCAGCGTATCCTGAGCGGTGATGAGGCCGTCCTCGAACCAGCGGCGCGCGATCCCGGTGGTCACGATCACGACGTTCCACGTCGGTGTCTCGGGCGTGGCTTCGCGCTCGCGGTTCACGACGCCGACCTTGAGCGGTGCCTGCAGAATGGTCGTCGCGATCGACCGGATCGCGAGCGTCTTGCCCGTGCCCGTCCCCGCAACGATGCCGAAACCCGGCCCCGACGCCGCCAGGCGGCGGATGTCCTCGCCATGCTCGCGGGCCAGCAGCGTGTCGATATCGAGACTCATCGCCAGCTCGATGGTTTCGCAGGCCGCGCGCGTCGGGGCGATCACCACGACTCGCCCGGTGGAGGGCTCCGCGGCGCGGAAGGCGTTGGGATCGAGGGGGAGGAAGTGATCGCGGGAAATTCGCACGGTCGCAATATAGATTGGCGGAGGAGGGAGAGATGCGTTATCGACCCCTGAGGTACCTGCTGGTCGTGCCGTTGCTCACCGCCGCGCCGCTCGTCGGACTCGCGCAGCGGCTCGAACGGACTCCCGGGAAACCCACTCGGGAGCAGCTCGAGGCGCAGCTCCGCTATCAGCGCGGCCGCGTCACTCTGCGCCGCGGTCTCGCGACCCTCGACCTGCCCGCCGACTTTCGGTATCTCGACCCCCAGGAGACCGACGTTGTGTTGCGCGCGTGGGGCAACCCGCCCGGCCAAGAGACGCTGGGGATGCTCGTGCCGGCAGGTGTCCGCGTGCTCGCGCCCGAGGGCTGGGGCGTCATCATCAGCTTCAGCGAGGACGGCTATGTCAAGGACGATGACGCAGCCAAGATCGACTACCGCGAGCTCCTCACGAGCATGCAGCAAGCAACGCGCGAGGCGAATCCCAAGCGGGCGAAGGCCGGGTACGCGACCGTGGAGCTCGTCGGGTGGGCCGAGGCCCCGCATTACGACAGCGTGGCCCACAAGCTCTACTGGGCCAAGGACCTCAAGTTCACGGACGACTCGGCGCACACGCTCAACTACAGCATCCGCGTACTAGGGAGGCACGGGGTCCTGGTACTCAACGCCGTCGCATCGATGGACCAGCTCGAGCCCGTCAGGCAGGACATGGCGAAGGTAATCGGCTTCGTCGAGTTCAGCGGGGGGCATCGCTACGCCGACTTCATCCCCGGCACTGACAAGGTGGCCGAGTACGGCATCGCGGCGCTGATCGCGGGTGGTCTCGCCGCGAAGGCCGGGCTGTTCAAGGTGCTGCTCGGGGCGCTCATCGCCCTGAAGAAGCTCATCGCGCTGGGACTCGTCGCGGCGGCGGCGTTCCTGCGCAAGCTGTTCCGCCGCAAGCCGGCCGACGCAGCGGCGAAGCTCTGACCGGCTCGCGACCGTTACCTCAGTCTTTGTCGCAGTCGTAATCGTAGTGGTAGCGGTGATGGTGACGACGATACCGAGCCAAGTAGGCGCGCCGCGCCACGAACAGCGGGGGCCGGTAGGAGTATGCACGCCGGGGTGGGTAATAGACATGCGGCCGTCCCACGATCACGACGCCGGTCACGTACGACCGCGGTACGCCGAAACCGACGGCGACGGTGACGCGCGTTTGCGCCGCGATCGGCAGAACACCGAGCGCGAGCGCCAGTCCAGTTGCCAAGAGCACACGTTTCATGGGTCACCTCCGGCCGGTCCTTTGTGGAAGGGTCGTGCCAGACGCGACTGCGCCGTCGCAACGGCAACTGCCGAGGTGACTTAGGGCGCTTGGTGGAGCGCTGGAGAGAGCAGGAGAGTGTCACCTACCCGGGTCACGACTGTCCCCGGTTTCTGCAACCTTCAACGCGACGGTGGTGGGGCCACCTGGCCCATCAGCCGGAGCACTTCTCCCGCCTCGGCGTGGCGCCCTTGCGCCTTCTTGGAGAAAACGCGACGCCCGTCAACCTCAACTTCGAACACCCCGCCGGAAGACTGGATCAGCTTCACGTCGGCCTGGGGGTAGGTCTTGCGGATTTCGGCCGCCAGACCGGCGGCCCGCGGCTCGTAGTTTCAGATGACGCAGTATTCGATCGTAACGCGCATGCGTAAACGATAGTCGCGCTTGACAGGTCACGCCAAGGGGCTGACTTTGCTCCAAGCTTGCCCATGAGTGCCCTCTCCCGCCTCAAAGTGTCGTCGGGCCTGCTGGTACGGGCGCTCGTCGCGCTCGGTGCCGTGGCGGCGCTCGCCGCAGGGCTGGCGGCGTTCGCGTCCCGACGCGCGCCGCTCGGCCCGGACGTCGCGCAAGAAATCGTGGTGCTCGTCGTGGTCGGCGCGCTGACCCGCCGCTACGGCATCGCCCTCCCGGGCAATGGGTTCTCCTCGTTCATTCTCGGTGTCGCGGCGTACGCCATGCTCGATCGTGGCTGGACCTTCGGCGTCCTGGTCGCGCCGCTGGCGATGGTCGCGGGCGACCTCGCGCTGCGCCGTCTCCCCGTGGCGGCGGCGCTCGACAACGCCGCACACCTCACGACCGGCGCGGCCCTCGCCGGCCTCGCGTATGCGCGGCTCGGCGGGGCAACGGGTGCCCAGGCGCTCGCCGCGGGCAACCTCGTGCCTCTCGTCGTGTTCCTCGTCCTGCTACCCTGCATCGTGAACGGCACGTTTTACATGGAGCACGCGCTCGGGCGAACCCTCGCCTGGGTCGACGCTGCGCTCACGGCGCGGTGGGAGGCCGTCGTGTACGCCTGCTCGGTGGGCCTGGCCCTGGCGTCTCTCCAGCTCGCGCACGCGGGCCTCGACATGGTCGGGTTCGTGGTAATCGGCGTCGTCATCGTGAGCGCCGCGGTCGCCAGCGTATCGGTCGTTCGGCGGGGTGTTCACGCCGACGAGCTCTCGCTCATTCAGAGCTTGTCGCAGGCGATCGCGCGGGACATCAGCCTGGCGAAGAGCTTCCCCCGGATTCAGGAGCTGGCCCGACGGTTGGTCCCCTGGGAGCAGATGGGCTTCGCGCGGTACCACGCCGGAACGAACGAAATGGAGCTCGTCGCGGACACGGCGACGGGTGAACGCGGGGGCGGCCAGTTCCGCTTCGACGCCAACGCCGGGTTGAGCGGCGAGGCCGTGCGGCTGCGGCGACCGGTCGTGGCCCGCGCGCTCGCCCCCGAGCAGGTGGTCGTCCCGGGACGGGAAACGCCCGGCGCGGAGGTGCTGGTCCCGCTGTTTCACGCGGGGCAGCTGGTGGGCCTATGGAGCGTGCGGCATTCGGATCCCACCATGTACCGCGACGCCGACGGCGACATGCTGGCGCTGTTGGCGCCACAGCTCGCGCTGATGCTCGCGATCGAGGGCTCGGTCCAGCCGGTCGTCGGTGCGTCGGATCGCACGAGCGCCTACATCCAGACATTGACCGCCACGACCGAGCAGATCCACGCTTCCAGCCAGGAGGTGGCGGCCACGGCGCGTCGCGCCAGCCAGGGAGCCGCCCAAGCCGCGAGCCTCGTAAGCGCGCTGGCCCGCGACTCGGAGCAACTGACGCAGCACGCCGGCGAGGTGGCGGCCGCGGGGGCCGAGACCCGCGACTCCGGTGCGCAGATGGAGCAGACCACCGCGAAGATCCGCCTCGCGACCCAGACCGCCGTGCGTCGCCTCACCGATCTGGGTGTGACCACCGAAGAGAGCGCCCGCGAGGTGCGGCGGCTGCGCGACGTAGCGGAGCAGGTGGAGAAGTTCTCGGAAACGATCGGCTTCATCGCCAACCAGACGAACCTGCTCGCGCTCAACGCCACGATCGAAGCGGCGCGCGCCGGCGTTCACGGCCGGGGCTTCGCGGTGGTCGCCGACGAGGTCCACAAACTCGCCGAGGCGAGCGGTCGAGAGGCGCGCAACGTCGGCAAGTCCGCTCAGGAGACACGCCGGGCGCTCGACCGGGCCGCGCAGCTGCTCGAGCGCGTCCGCGGAGATCTCGGAGACGTCGTGCACAGCTCGACCGACTGGGTGCAGGACCTGACCCGAATCGCCGAGGCGGCGGGCGGCACGGCGCGCGCCGGGAAACAGGTCGCCGCGCTGGCGCAGGGCATCAGCGAGCGGGTGGCCAGAATCAGCCAATCGCTCGAGCAGGCCAAGGCTGGCGCCCACTCCTCGATGCAGGACGCCGAAGCCGTCGCCGCCGCGGCCGCAGTGCAGCTGCAGGCCATCGAGGGTCTGGCCCAAGGCGCTACCGACCTGACGGCGCTCGCCGACACCCTCGCCAGAGCCGTCCGGTTCGTGCGGAGCGAGAACGGGCGCCGGTAGCCCTAGTGACCCACATCACCACGCCCGGCCTCCGGGGTTTCTAACCTGAGACCGAATTATTACCGTAGGGCCAGCCCTATCCTGAGGAGAAGCCGGTCCGTGCGAACACTCGCGGTTCTGGGAACAGCGCTCACGTGCGGGGTCACGAGCCTCGGCGCACAACGGGCCCACCAGTTCGAATTCGGTGCGTTCGGATCGTTCACGCACTACGACCAGGTTTTCAACCTGGACGACCAGATCGGCGGCGGCGGCCGGCTAGGCTACTTCTTCACCAACGTCGTCAGCGCGGAGCTCGACGCGGGCTACCAGAGCCCCAACCCGAAGACAGGCACCGGCTCGCCCACACTGGCCCACGGAAGCGCTAGCCTGGTCCTCAATTTCGGAACGGCCCGCAACCTCTTCTATATCCTCGGCGGCTACTCCCGGCTCGACTTCGAGAAGGCGGGACCCTACCGCTTCACCGACGACGCCGTCCACGGCGCGATCGGCGACCGGATCTTTCTCGGCGACCACGCCGCCCTCCGCCTCGAGGTGCGTGGCTTCTACACGCCCAACACGGGATTCGCGGGCGGAGACTGGGCGGGTCACATCGTCGGCTCCCTCGGCTTGTCCGTCTTCACCCGCAGCGGCCCGGCGGCGGACGCGGACCACGACGGAGTCCCCGACCGGCGGGATGCGTGTCCCGACACGCCCGTCGGTGCCGCGACGGACGCGCGTGGTTGCCCCTCTGACTCCGACCGCGACGGGGTGTACGATGGGCTCGACCAGTGCCCCGGCACGCCTGCGCGGGCGCACGTCAACTCCAAGGGCTGCCCCGCCGACGCCGACGGTGACGGCGTGCTCGACGGCCTCGACCAGTGCCCGAGCACACCGGCGGGCGCGAGCGTGGACGCGAAGGGCTGCCCCGCGGACGCGGACGGTGACGGCGTCCTCGACGGCCTCGACCAATGCCCGAGCACGCCCGCGGGAGCGGTCGTCGACCCGGCCGGGTGCCCGCTCGACGCGGACAAGGACGGGGTCCCGGACGGACTGGACAAGTGTCCCAACACGCCGCCCGGAGCGGAGGTCGACGATGTCGGCTGCCAGCGGTTCAGGGATTCGGACGGGGACGGCGTGGATGATGCGAAGGACCGCTGCCCGAGCACCACGCCCGGCACGCGCGTGGACGCCGCCGGCTGCCCGATTCTGTTCACCCCGGAGCGGACGCCGGTCATCCTGCGCGGCGTGATCTTCGAGACCGGGAAGTCGGCCCTCAAGCCAGAGTCCTTCACCGTCCTGGACATCGTCGCCCAGTCGCTGAACGCCAACCCGGACATCCGGATCGAGATCGCCGGCTATACGGACAACACCGGCTCGTCCGCCACCAACCTGCGGCTCTCACAGGCGCGGGCGGACGCGGTGCGAGCGTACCTCGGAAGCAAGGATGTCGCACCGAACCGCATGGTGACGAAGGGGTACGGCGTCGAAGTCGGCGCGTTCGGCTCCTACACGCGCTACGATGCCACGTTCGGGCTCGCCCACAAGATCGGGGGCGGAGTCCGGCTGGGATACCTGTTCGGCAACATCGTCGGCGTGGAGGGAGACATCCTCTTCCAGCCCGCGTACACCGTCTCGCCAAGCGGCACGCCCACCACGCTCGAGCCGTTGATTGGCAGCGCGTCTCTTGTGGTCAACGCGCTGCACGCCAAGCGACTGATGGTCTACGTACTGGGTGGCTACTCACTGCTCGACTTCGGCACCCGCGCGCCCTATCGCTTCACCGATAACGGCGCCCACGGCGGCGCCGGTGTTCGCCTGTTCCTGACGGAGCGTGTCGCCCTGCGGGTGGAGGGCCGGGCGATTTACAGCCCCAGCACCCAGTCGACGTTCGGCCCCAAGACGGCGACCCACTTCGTGGGTACCGCCGGGCTCTCCGTCTTCCACCTGGGTACGCCGGTCAAGGACTCCGACCACGACGGCGTCACCGACGAGAAGGACGCCTGCCCGGACACCCCCGCTGGAGCGGCCGTGGACTCAAAGGGCTGCCCCATCGATTCCGACCGTGACGGCGTGTACGATGGGATCGACAAGTGCCCCGGCACGCCGGCGGGCGCGCATGTCGATGCGACCGGTTGCACCGGCGACGCCGACGCCGATGGCGTCCCCGACGGGATCGATCAATGCCCGGCCACCCCGGCGGGCGTGCA
>WNFW01003390.1_pt1 | contig 12542 bp, 11 predicted proteins | sample 5400131 | NCBI WGS metagenome assembly WNFW01 (sample SAMN13153362, study PRJNA577476) | soil metagenome | isolation source: 20 cm soil or saprolite under grassland replicate 1 | place: USA:California | collected 2016-06-15 | reverse complement strand
GGCGTCAATGAGCTGGGCGGTCACGCGCACCCGGTTCCCTGCTCTTTGCACGCTCCCTTCAAGCACGTGAGCAACGCCGAGTTGCTGGGCGATTTCGCGAAGGTTGTGTGTCGCCGCATTCTTGTACTGCATCACACTTGTGCGGCTAATTACTTTCAGGTCGGCCACCTTGGCGAGATACGTAAGAATTTCGTCCTGAACCCCCTCCGCAAAATAAGCGTTTTCTTTCTCGTCACTGAAATTTTCGAATGGAAGCACGGCTACGCTTTTTTCTGGAATCGATGCCGGAGCAGCGGTCTTGACTGGCTCGCCAGTATTTTGTGATTTCGGATGAAGAGACATCCAAACGCTGGTTGCCAAAGCGACGACCGACGCTATTAACGCAGTTGCGAGCACAAACTTGGGCCATCGCAGTGGGGTCAGCGGTCGAACCGACGAAGATTCCTGCTTCCACCTTCGGCGCTTGAGTTTCTCGGGAAGCTGTGCGTTACCCAAGCCATCCTTATAAAGGTTAAACAGGTGCAGGCGCAGACCGTGCTTCACTTCGCATTCGCCGAGATCGTGCAGATACGGTTGCCAGTGTCGGTACTCCGCTAAATCCTCCGCCACATGTGAAGACAAAAGGATGTGCCCGGCATCGCCGCAGTCGAGCACACGCTGCGCAACATTGATGCCTGACCCTGCTATGTTGGTTTTGTCGTTAACATCGGTGATTCGATTGACCGGTCCGCTGTGAACACCCATCCGCAACCGGATGTGCGGCTGAGCCGCCAACGCCTTGCTGATGTCCAATGCGCATCGCACAGGCTCTTCTGGACTCTGAAAAAAGAGCAACGCCATTCCATCACCGGTCGGCACTCGAATGAGTCTGTCCCTTGCCTCCGCCGCGCGAAAAGAGTCCGTTCCCCGCACGATTTGTTTCAACTGCTGAAGCATATCGACCTGCTCGTTGACCAACAATTTCGAGTAGCCAACGATGTCGATTAGCAGGAGATGCGCGATCTCCAGCGAGAGATCGGGGTTAGCCTGCGGGGACGTGGTTTGGGTGTTCACCCTCTTTGGGAGCTAATGATACCGTTGCGCTCTTTGGGAGCAAACATTGTCAAAAGCGAAAAGGCTACCGTATCATGCGCGCGATAGGTGCCGGGTTCGCAGGTGGCGGCGGGATCATATCTCCATTCAGAGGCAACCATAGTCCACCGCGCTGCTGCTCAGCGCAAGCTCGTTTCGTTGGAAACTGTCCTCTACTTCGCGGCTAGCGAGGCGACAATTTCGTCAAAGCGCGGATCGTTTCGAAGCGGGTCCCACACCGGGCGTAGTTTCAGTTGGCCAAAACTCAGATCACCGGGCGTCTTGACCGTGATGGCAAGTTGCTTTAATGCGCGGTCCGTCTCTCCCACCCACGCGTAAATGATTGCGAGATATTCGGACAAAAGCGCACCGTTGATTGCATCCTTTTCCAAAGGAAGCAACGCCATGGCGCGTTCTCCTTCGCGTATGGCATCTTCCTTTCGGTCCAGTCCAGCGTCGATCAATCCGAGAAGGCCGAGCGCCTGGGCATAATCAGGTTGCTCGCGGACAATTTTCTCAATTTCAGCGCGCGCCGCAGTGAAGGCTTGCTTTGCGCCAGCCGAATCGCCTTCGGCGCGCCGGACGAGTCCTTCAAACCAACCTTTGGGAAAAACGAAACCCTCCACACTGCCACCCTCCGCCGGCAACGATGCAAGCGCCCTTTCCGCTTTTGCGAAATCGCGTTCACAAAGCGCGAGATCGATGCGGTCGTCCGCTAACGAAGCTTCCATGGTCGGATCTTCAGCAATGATCGCTTCGAGAGCTTCATGCAACGGCTTGGTCTCGGCGCGCCAGTCGAGAAGAACGCCAGCTCGCTTCACGCGCACTCCGGCATCACTCGGCACGATTCGCAGTGCGCGATCGAGCGTAGCGGCCAGGCGAGGAAAATCGCGGATCTTGGCGTAGGTTTGCGCTAACTGCTGCAGGTAATCAAAATTAAGCGGGTCCAACTCCACGGCGTGCTCGAGATCTCGCATGGACTGTTCCCAACGTCCTTGTCGTCGATGAATGTAACCGGCCAGTTCGTACACCGAGGACTCATTCGGCAGCGAACGTCGCGCGATATCGAGTTCCTTTCGCGCGCGATCGTAATCGAGATGGCCGCCATAAACATACGTGGCCAGAGCAAGATGATAGTGGCCGGAATCCGGCCGCAGACGCCGCGCGTTTTCGAGCGCCTGTTCGGCGCGGACGAGACGCGGCGGTGTGTGGTCGAGGCCAACCAGGTACATCTCACTGTGCACGCGCGCCAGCAGACAATGAGCAAGGAGAAAAGATGGATCGAGTTGAATTGCTCGGGTTAAAAATTCAATTGCGTCAAGCCGACTCTGCCTCCCCCGCGTGTAGGTGCTGCTGGCGAGCACGGTGCGAGCGCGAACGTAAAGTTCGTACGCACCGACGCTGGCGCTGGGACTCTTTTCAATCGCAGCCTTTTCTTCCGGCGCGAGCTTTACCTTTAATTCGCCAACGATTGTTTGCGCAAGATCGCTTTCTAGTGCAAACACGTCCGCGATATCCCGATCATAACGCTCCGCCCAAAGATGATGATCGGTTCGAGCGTCAATCAGCTGCGCGGTGACGCGAACTCGTTTTCCTTCGCGCTGCACCGTTCCTTCGAGTACATGCGTCACGCCAAGCTGCTGCCCGATGTCACGCACATTTCGGCGCGTGCCGCGATACAGTAACACTGATGTGCGACTAATGACCTTGAGGTCGGCAACGTTCGCCAAATCCGTCAGAATCGCGTCTTGCACACCATCGCTAAAGTGTGCGTACTGCGTCTCGTCACTTAAATTCTCGAACGGCAATACAGCAATGCTCGTTGCCGGAACACCTGCATTCACAGTCGTGCCAGAATTTCCCGGCAGCTGCACATGCGCGCTACGACGCAGAAAGATCGACAAGCTGAAAGCGAGCGAACCCGCCGCTAACAAAATGATAACGATGAACGGTATTTTCGGCCAGGGCAGCGCAATCACCGGACGAATAGCGGCGCGCGCAGCGGGATTCCATCTTTTGCTTCGGCTGAATTTTGCTGGCGGCACCGAATTTCCAAGGCCATCCTTGCACAGATTGAAAACCTTCAGCCGAAGTCCGTGTTTCACCTCACATTCGCCCAAGTCGTGCAAATACGGCCGCCAATGTCCGTAGCTTGCCAGGTCGTTAGCGACGTGGTCGGACAAAAGAATGTGATCGGCGTCACCGCAATCCATTACGCGTTGGGCGACGTTAATTCCCGCACCTGCGACATTGATACTCTCGTTCACGTCGGCGACCCGGTTGATCGGGCCGCTATGGATTCCCATTCGGACACGGATCTGCGGACGGACTTTTAGCGCGTTTGCGATTTCGAGCGCGCATCGAACCGGTTCCTCGGGACTCCGAAAGAACAACAACGCCATTCCATCTCCGGTTGGCACTCGAATGAGTCTGCCTTCTTTTTCCGCGACCGAAAACGATTCCGTGCTGCGCACAATGCGATTGAGTTGCTGAATAGACTCAATCTGCTCATCGGCCAGCAGCTTCGAATAACCAACGATGTCGATCAAAAGGAGGTGCGCGATCTCAAGCGCGAGTTCGGGCTCTGCCTCGGCGGACATGTTATTTCGGGGGCAACGCCTCCTCCTTTGGCCGCGCCTAATATTGCAGGATCGCGCTTACCGGCCGAGCGCGAAGCCGTCGTGTGAACGATTCGAAGGTGGCAAAGGCCGCAAGATTCAGCACTATCATGATGAACGCGAACAGAAACATTCCCATTGTTAGGCCAATCATCAAATGCATCGTGCAGATACTGACGAGCCAAAACGTCCTTGTCGGGCGAAGCCAGATGAAGATCGGGTAAAAAAGTTCCAGCGCGCAAATGGCCAGTCCGGCCGCTGGTAAAAACATTTTCCAGCGTACGACCAGCTCGGGATTCACGAAGTGAAACGGAGGCACCGTCAGCGCGCGCCAAAGGCTGGCGCCATTCCACCAACCGATCCCTGCCAGTTTCGAGATACCGCTAAAGAAATAAATGAGGCACAAATGGATCTGCAAAATGCGTCGAAAAAACGGGAGCAGATCGCGATTGGACGAGCGGTGCCAAAGGATTGAATCCAGCGACATCCGATCGCCCAGAGGAGCGATCATTAGATAAAAGAGGCCGATGATCGTGAGATTATCGACGCCATACGAAAAATAACCGACGCTCCTGACCACGCAGAGATAGAGGAACCACGCAAGGATCGCCGCGATTCGCGAAAATAATCCGACCAGCAGAAGACAACCAGCCAGGATAAGAAAAAGCCACGTAAGCCAGAGCGTAATGGATTCCGGTACGCCGAAATGGTTTCCGACCTCTATTAGCCAGCCGAGTCGCGGAATGAAGAGGCTCTCCGCATTTAACGCCGCCTCCGTTAGATCGCGGCTGATCAATGCCCGGCCACCGCTCGATAGCAGATAGGTCCAATCTCTTCGCAAAGCCAGGGAGAGAAAGATTACCTGCAATCCAAGACCGATCCGCAGCACCGATACCCAACGATCTGATTCCTGATAAAAAAGGAATTGCTCGATCCGCTGGAATGTCGATCTAACCGTCACGGCCTGGCCGTCGCTGGAACGGACGGACGAAGATCAAAATCGTAAGCATAGACCGGCTCAAACGTCTCTTTTTCGCCGCGTTGAAATTGCTCCGGCGAAGGCCAGACCACATATCCCAACACGGCGCGAACAGAAATAGCGTCGGGATGGCGTTGCCACACCGGATAGGTCAACATTTGAAACATTGTCTGTCGCATCGGCTCATAACTAACTTCCGCAATCCGATCGAGGAGACTCTCCAATCGGAAAGCCGTGGCGGCATCCGCGACGTGGGGAAGTTCGTATTCCGTACGACTGTCCGGATAATGAAGCTCGAAGACGAGCTTGTAATTGCTCGGCACGTTCGGCGAAAAAAAACCATAACCCGCTTCAATCCCGGCAGCGTTTAGATAAGAAGTAACGAGGTTCCGCGCCGGATTCCCTAATTGCAAGTCTTCACCCAGAACAAATGACGCGGCCGCAGCGGCATCATTCCAAAAAGGTTTCGACGCAATTGGAAAAATTGTCGGGGCCAGGGCAAAGGTCGTAAACGTGTCTCTGAGACAGACCGTAAGAATCAAAAGCAAATGAGCCAACGCAAACCCGATCAGGTATCGGTACCGCTTCAGACGCCGGGCTTGCGACAATGAAAATTTTATTGCGCTTGGTACTTCTGCAAGATCGGCTTGACCGCATCGACTAAACGCTGCGAGCTCTTTGTCACCCTTGTTTGGCGAGAGAACGCGCGAGTGATTTTCCCGAGGCAACGACTCTGACCGTCTACCCCGAGAACGCGAGTCCAGCGGCTGAACTTGAATACACGCGAAACTCCGGGCGTAAATCCTTCAAAATCTCCTTTTTCGGCTCGGCATTTGAAATCCGTTGGCAAGGGCAATTTACCGAACGGCTGCTGCGGATCACCATTTTCGTAGGGTTGAATCGTATAAAAATATTGATTCGCCGGCTCCTCCAATATCCTCCGCAGTTGCGCCGCGTCCTCTGGCGTGATTTCTGTTTCGGGCAAGATGATCATGTCCGCCCTTTCGTAGTTCGGAACAAACAACACATTATGCTTTCGATCACACTCGCCTGCGGTTAAACCAAAGGCCGCGATTACCAACAATCCACACTTCGTTAGTCCGGGGAGCGTTCTCATTCCGCCGATTTCAGACTAATTAAGTCGCAACAACAAGGAAAAAGTTAAGCCCCGAAGCCGGGAATGAATTAGCCGACCCGAAAACGAACATCGCGAATCGTTTTGCCGCCGAAGCGTTGCTTCAATTTTCGCAGGATTTCGGCCTTGGATATTTGTTCGAGCTCGTAGTGCAAAGCTGGTTGCAGCACGCGGACGAAAAGGACCCCTTCACGCAACGCCACCGGCGCTGAGTGTGCAGCGATAAATTCGCCGACGATTTTTGACCAGGCGTCGATTACTTCAGTTTCGTGCAAGCGCTCGCGAAGTCCCAAGCGCTGCATCAGTTTCGGGACCAGCTCGGCCGGCGATTTCCAGCGGTCGGTTTGCGTTTTTCTGTCAGGCAAACCGCGCCATTCGGCGATCACTGCTGCGCGAAGAGACGAATTCATCAATAATTATCTAGCCACGGACGGACACAGATGGAACACAGATTTTGATAAATGTTGTAGAGGCGCTTGTGCCAAGCGCCTATTTTCTTCGTTCGGGGGTTGACACAATCGCCGCCACAACTCTTCCGCTGTCGACTAATACTTCCGCCGCATGTAGCTCGGGAGAATGTTTAACTCGTCGCGGTACTTGGCCACGGTGCGCCGGGCGATGGGAATGCCGCGTTCGCCGAGAATCTCGACGATTTCATGATCGCTCAACGGCGCGCTGCCACTCTCGTGCTTCACCAGATCGAGAATGGCTCCTTTCACACTGATGTTGCTCAGTAAATCACCAGTCGCGGTTTGATAGCCAGACGTGAAAAAATATTTCATCTCGAAAACGCCCTGGGGCGTGGCTACGTATTTGCCGGACACAGCGCGGCTCACGGTGGTCTCGTGCAGGCCGACGGCATCGGCGACCTCTCCCATGGTCATCGGCTTGAGATGCGACGGGCCATGGTCGAGGAAATCGCGCTGACGCGAAACGATCTGCTGCGCGATGTTTAAAATTGTTTGTTGGCGTTGATGGATCGAGCGGATGAGGAATTTTCCGCTCCGGATTTTGTCGCGTACATAATTTTTGACGTCACTGCCCTGGGCAGTGCCGGACGCGATGATGTCCTTGTAAAGATTGCTGATCCGCAGATGCGGAATCTGCTCGTTATTCAACGCGATCTGATATTCGCCATCGATCTTTTCCACTATCACGTCGGGCAGCACATAATTCTGCGGCGCAGCAGCGAAAACCTGACCCGGGCGAGGATTCAACCGCGCAATGTTGTCACCGGCCTTTTGCACCTCCTCCACACTAATTCCCATCCGACGTGCGATCTCCGGAAAACGTCGCCTGCCCAAATCTTCCATGTACTCGGACACGATTTTGTACTCGAGCGTATTCTCCTTTCCCTGACGCTGCAGTTGAAGCAGCAAACACTCGCGCAAATCACGCGCGCCGACGCCCGGCGGGTAAAAACTTTGGATCAGCGCAAGCATTTTTTCGAAATCTTCCTTCGGAATTCCCGAGTTCAGCGCCATTTCCTCCGGCGTGCTTTGGAGAAATCCGTTGTCATCGATATTGCCAACGATTAGTTCCGCAGCATTGCGATCGCTGGCACTGAGCACGCTCTGATTAAGTTGCCCGACCAAATTTTGCTGAAGTGTTTCCTGTACTGGAATGGAATCGAAAAGGAACTGGCGTTTATCCTGCGCTTCCTTTGAACCGCGAGAGCCATCGGCGCTGTAGCTGGCCGATTGCGCCATGTAATCGCGCCATTCCTCATCCAGACTCGCCAGTTTTTGGAATTCATTATCGAAATTATCTTCTGCGGAAGATTCTGCTTCACTGCGTTCATCGGCGCCGGGCTGGTCCGGCAATTCCTCGAGCACCGGATTCGTCTCCATTTCCTGCTGCACGAGGTTGCGTAGTTCAAGCAGCGGCGTCTGGAGAATGAGCAGGCTTTGTTGCAGCTGCGGCGAGAGAACTTGATGCAGGCCAAGATTCTGTGTCTGCTGCATTCCCGGTCCGGCCATGTGCCGAATTTACTGGCGCGGCAGGCAACCGGCAAGCAAGGAGCGAGGGAGTTGGCAGCGCGGGAGACTCGGATGTCAGACTGCTAGCCTGACTTGGCGGATGGCCTCCGGTCCGCTGCGCGTCAACTCGCCAGGCTGGCAGCCTAGTCAGCCAAATTGGCCGACATCCTTTCCGTTCACCATTACCCAGTTGATGGAGCCGTCGAATTCCACGATTTGCTCGTAGGGACGGTCGCGTTCACCACATGGAACCGCTATGAGATCGGCGCAAAACCCTGGCCGAATCCGCCCGAGCATATTTTCCCGATGCAACGCGGTCGCAGGATTGACCGTGACCATTTTTAGAATTTCTTCCGGCGAAACGCCCGGAAATTCTTTTTGAAACGCACGCATCTCAGCGAACAAGCTCAGGTTCTCGTTACTCGCGAGGCTATCGGTGCCCAGGCAAATGTTGAATGCCAGAGCGCGAAGCCGTTCCAAAGGGAATTGGCAATGCTTGAAATAATCGTGACTGCGCGGGGAATGCACGACGTGGAATCGTGTCTTTAATCTTTCCAGCAACTCGAAGTCGCTGTCCGTCAATTCGTTGAGGTGAGCAACGATCCATTGTGGTAGGGCGCGATCTCCGATCGCGTCGAGGAATAATCCCAGTGGCGTCTTCCTGCCACAGTCGCTCACGTCACGACCGATGCTCTTCAAAAATTCGTAGAGCCGTCCCGATGCGTCGTGGAACATCTCCATCTCCTCGCGCGACTCGGCCAAATGCGTCGTCAACAGGATATTCTTCTGTTGCGCCACTTTCTCGCATCGACGGTATAAATCCGCCGACGCCGTGAACAAGGCGTGCGGCGCCAAGCCCCAGTTCAGCGTGGGCTGCAGCGATTCAAGTGCATGATCGACAATTTCGCTCGCGCGCTCAGGCGCGCGCACATCGATTAGCTCCGCAAACCACCAGGCGTGAATCGGTGCGTCGATCTGCGGAACCAATTCTGGAAACGCAGTGAGGTTTGCGACGCCAGTTGTGCCGAATCGTTTGGCCTCCGCGAAACCTTCCCCGATCGAGGAGACATAATCTTCTGCCGAGAGCTTTGCCTTCTCCGCGTTGATCGCGCGAATCCAATCGGCAAAAGATTTTTGCGGCGGGATCTGGCCACGCAAGCAGGTGTAATCGAGGTGACAATGAGCGTTGATCAGTCCAGGCAAGAGCGCCTGCTCGCCAAGATCGACAATTTCACCGGCGTTGTGCGTTTTGATCTCATCGAATTTCCCAACATCGAGAATTTGATGTCCGCGAACGACGACCGCGCCATTGTCGATGGGCGGTCCATCCATCGTCACGACAGTCCGTGCACGAACGATCATTCGGCTTTCACGATTTTCCGGCATTCGGCAACCAACAGATTGCACGCTTCCTGACAAAGCAACGGAACTGTAGCCGGGGGCGCTGACGCCGGCAGATTTGAAGCCGCCGCCTGGTCACACGCGGAATCAAATTTCTCTTTCGATAACTTTGTCGATGCAATGGCTCCCTCTCGATCGCGTTTCCATAAGATGGTTCGCAGACATCCGCCATCGGATCGGCAGAAGTCCGCGACAAGATCATTGATCCGCGAATCAGAAATTTTCGCGGCAACACGGTACATTCCTGACTGTCGATCCAACGTCTGGCGCAAAGACGTGGTTTCCAGTTTGTTGCTTTTCCAAGCAGCGAACACCGCGAGTCTGCCGGGATAAAAATAATCCAGCGCGCGTCTCAGTTCTTCGACTGAGTCAAGCTCCAGCCGCCAGCCGTGACGCAAGTCGGGGGAGGTCTTGAGGGGACGATAATTTCCCGCATCGTCGTACTTGGCTATATCGATCGCGTCTTCTGCACTCCGGAACGATTTTAGCGTATCCAGCGTCTCGTCATCACGATGCGACAGGACAAAGCGACCGATCGGTATTTTTCGAACCAGAATTTGACCCAAACAAAACGGAGCAGTCAGGTCCCCCTCGAGGGATAGCGCGCTAGAATTTGCCATCGCAAGTGAGTCCGGCGGCTGCCGGGTCGAGCGCGGCGCGCTAATGCAGACAATGCGCGATCAGACCGCCAGCGCGTTCCAAAAATCCGCAATCTTCATCGCTGAAGGCATTCAATTTATCGCTCTCCACATCCAGCATACCGAGAATGGGATGGTGGTTGTTGCGCATTGGCACAACGATCTCAGAACGGGTGGTGTGAAACGTCGGCAGATAGCGTGGATCTTTATGCACATCGCCTACGATGATCGGTTTACCCGAGTCCAACGCTGCGCCGCACAATCCCTGGCCAGTCGGGAAACGTGGATACGTCGCCGGTTCGCTGCCGGTTTCTGCCAGAATCACGAATTCGTTCTTAATAATTTTGTAAACGCCGACCCATCGATAATCTCGCGCGGCGCGGATCATCTCCACCAGTTGGCTCATTCGCTTTCGCGTGCACCCCCCGGCCAGCGCAAACGCCCCGATCTCCTGTAGCTGTTTGCAGGTCGCTTGCTTCATTCGCGGGAACGCAATGTCGCGCAAAAAAAACCTAGCGCGAGCACGATTTCAACTTTTTGCAGATAAGGCTTGGTCGATGATGATCTCGGCAAAACCGGGATCGGTGCCGATGGATGGAGCGTAAAATAATTCCCGACCGTCGATGGCGTACGGATTCTGGCGAAAGATTTCGCCACGCCCATGGTGGACGCGTCGCCCCGTCGCGCCTTCTTGAGAGAGACGCGGCGAGGGCGCCGCGTCTACGATTCCAAGCAAAACCGGAATGTCCTCGTAACTGTGTAAGCCGTCGGAAATAAAAAAGGGAACCACGACGACGTTCGGAGTCCGCGTTAATTTCCGCCAATCGCTCACCAGCGGCGGCTCTTCCATGTAAACGTTCAGCACGGCAGCGTACTTTCCGAGTGCGCGGATCTTTTCCGCCTCGCGTTTTGCCGCGACGGCGCTGTTTTCATTCAAATCCGTTCCGTGAGCGACAATCAATCGCTTCGTGGTCCGGCCATTGAGCTCGAGCTCACGCGGAACCACTGTCTGCGTGAAATAACCTTCGCTGATAAAATTGGGCACGACACAAACTTCACGAACTGACTCTGGATCGAATTGGAACAATGCGTCGCGCAAACTCGGTTCCTCCTTCCAGAATGCGCACTCCACATTTGCAAAGATTTTCCGTCGTCGAATCTCTGCCGCATGCGCGAGGGTGGGTGCGCTAGAATCCGGGTTCACCGTCGAGCCGTGAGCGACGATCAAGAGAGCGCTGTTATCATTCGAACTCATCGAACTTCAGAAACGTCCAACGCCCAACCCTCCTTCGCAAGACCACGGCGCGGCAAGCGCTCAACGTCCAATGCCGAATGGGTCAGACGTCGTACCGACAATTCAGTGCCAGACTCGATGGTTACGAAATCCAGGGAGAAAACAGACCGCTTCCATAGCGTTGAAAACTGACCGCACGCGGTGGAAGGTTAGTTTTCGATGGACCCGATCAGGAACATTAAATTGCGCTGGCTGCATGGCGCGCTGCGCGATATCACCAACGAACTATCGCATTCGCAATTTTCCAGATTTGCGCATGCATGGGAGCCGGCCATCAACGCGTACCGCTGCGAGAAATGCATTCGCATCTGCGTCGATCTGGCCGGAGTTGATCGCTCCGTCATCGACCTCACCGTCGAACCGCGCCGCGTGGTGATTCGCGGCACGCGCGAGCTGCCCGAGCCAACACATGCGGAGGGACATACCGTGCAATTGCTGGCAATGGAAATTGATTATGGCCCGTTCATACGGGAAGTGCCATTGCCTGCCGAAGTGGAAATCGAGAAGGCGCACGCAGAGCAACGGAATGGTCTGCTCTGGATTTCGTTGCCGTTGACAGAGTTATGAGCACAAAAGAAATCAGCGCGTTGCAGCCAGGCGCCGAGCTCAAACCGGCACCGCCCAGCACGATCGCGGCGCTCACGGACCAGAGCCAACTGCCGCCTATCCCGGAGGAATTATCGATTTTGCCGATACGCGGCTTCGTCGTTTTTCCGGGCACAGTTCTCCCGCTCAACGTTCAGCGTGCGGCGTCGCTTAAACTACTCGATGACACGTTACCGCGAACGAAGGTAATTGGATTACTGACGCAGCGCGACGAGGCGAAGGAAGACCCGACCCCGCAAGACCTTTACTCCGTCGGCACAGCCGCGTTGGTCCTCAAGCTTGTGCGCCAGTCGGAGGATCACGTACTGGTCATCGTGCAAGGATTGCGCCGTTTTTCTCTCCGCAAAATTGTCGCGACCTCTCCGTTTCTTCGCGCGGAAGCCGATCTGCCGAACTCGATCGCTCCCCCGGAAAGCAAGGAATGGGAAGCCACCTTTCGCAACTTGCGGGACTCGGCTGCAAGACTTTTTGAACTGACCCCCGATGCGCCGGAGCAGGTGCGTTTGATGATTCTAAACATCGATAATGCCGAGCAGCTCGCTGATTTTCTGGCGCCGAACCTGAACATCGACGTGGCAGAAAAACAGGCGATTCTCGATGAGCTCGATGTCGAAAAACGTGTTCGTGCGGTGCAAACGCATATCACTGCGCAACTCGAGATCGCGGAGATTCAGCAGAGACTGCAAAAAGATGTGGCCTCGCAATTTTCCGATGCGCAGCGGCGCGCCTATCTGCGTTCGCAGCTGAAGGCCATCCAGCGCGAACTAGGCGAGGCTGAGGCCGGCGGCGAAGAACAGGCGCAGCAATTGCGCAAAAGGCTG
>WNFW01002508.1_pt1 | contig 12550 bp, 13 predicted proteins | sample 5400131 | NCBI WGS metagenome assembly WNFW01 (sample SAMN13153362, study PRJNA577476) | soil metagenome | isolation source: 20 cm soil or saprolite under grassland replicate 1 | place: USA:California | collected 2016-06-15 | reverse complement strand
GGAGCCCACCTCGCATACGGGATCGCGAAAGAGATGGCACTCACCCTGAGCGATCTGTTGATACGCCGGACGCACCTGGCGTTCGAAACGCGCGATCACGGAAAGAGCGCCGCTCCGACTGCGGCGGACATCGTTGCGCCCCTTCTTGGCTGGAGCGCCCAAATGAAGAGCGACCGTCTCCGCGAGTTCGAGACGGATATTGGGCGCATGTTCGCGATCGGCGAAGACTAGGATCAGTTCCGGGCGGCTTCGATCGTAAGCGGTGGTGGCGGCTTCAGGAGTAACTCCTTCTCAAGCTCCACTTCAGTCTCGAGGTTCTGTCGATCCCGATTGATCGTGGCCATCGCCCTCCGTCTCCCCTTCGACATGTAAGAGACCGCGCAGTCCATCTTCATCACGTCGCCGTCGATTCTGACTTCGTCCCATCGATCGATGTGGCCGGTGTACTGGATCGAGACGTCGCCGTAATGATTGCTCCAGAAGAACGGGATGTCGTCAAATCGATCGCGGGTCCCCAACATGTTCCGCGCCGCCACTTGTCCCTGGCGCTCGGCGACCACCCAATGTTCGACGCGAATTCGAACGTCTGAGTAGGCATCCGGCCACCGCGCTACGTCACCGGCGGCGAAGATCCCGCTGGCACTCGTCTCCAGGAACTCGTTGACCGCCACGCCATTATCGAGAATCAACCCCGCGGACTCGGCGAGCTGCACATTGGGCGTCACTCCTATTCCCGCAACGACCAGGTCCGCTTCGAGTCGGGTTCCATCGCCGAGGGTGACGGCGGTTTCGTCGACAGCTTTGACGCCGCGCTCGAGATAGAAGTGGACGCCTCGATCCTCGTGGATCTTCTTGATCAGTGCTCCCAACTCGACACCAAGCACGCGCTCGAGCGGAAATTTTTCGAGCGCGACAACGCTCACATCGAGCCCTCGCGCGATCAGCGAAGCCGCCACTTCCAGTCCAATAAAGCTTGCACCGATTACGACTGCTTTCTTGGCCGCGGCGACCTTGTCGATGATAGCGCGGCAGTCGCCGAGGCTGCGCAGGTACTGAATGCGCTCCGCGCCCGGCACGTCGAGCCGCAGCGGACGGGCGCCGGTCGCGATCAGCAGGCAGCCGTAATTGCGGCTCGTGCCGTCGCTCAGATGCAAAGTCCTTGACGCGGTATCGATCCGCGTGACTGCGACCCCGAACACAAGGTCAATGTGCTGCGATTCGTAAAACTCTTTGGGATGGAGCGGTAGCCAATCCGAGGGAGCGTTTCCGGCAAGGTAATCCTTCGAAAGATTAGGCCTGTCGTACGGGGCATCGGGATCGGGATCGATCACAGTTATCGGGCCACGGTATGCTTCCCGCCGGAGCATCTCCGCGCATGCATTGCCGGCGGCGCCGGCACCAATGATTACGACCGAGCGCGGGCCGGTAATCGGGTTCTCCTCGAACAGTACGCGCTCGGGCGCGCGTGAGCCGCGAGGCCGGTGTCCTTCCGCTTTTATCCGGCCGTGGTCCCTTTTGCGCGTGACGCGGACCATGTCATTCTCGACGACCAGATCGTACGTCGGCTGATCGTTGAGCGCGGGCGCGCAAGAAGCGGCGCCGTTGCGGAGCTCGAAGCACGCGTGGTGCCATGGGCAGCGGATTGTCTCGCCGACGAGTATGCCCTGATCGAGTGGCGCTGAGTAATGTGTGCACTTCCCGCCAATGGCGAACCAGTTCGGCTCGACATGAACGAGGAGAACGGGTTCGCCGAAGGCGTGGCCGGCGATGAGCTGACCTGGGCGGATGCTGCTGATCTGGACGCCTTGCGTCAGATCCGGTCCGGTCAACTCGTCGGAATGTTCGGTCACTTCTCTTCGTTAAGCAGACTTTGCGCCCAATCGCGATCCGCCAGCAAGGTACGATCGGACACGCGGCCACTCAACCCAGGTTTGACCCGCCCGTTTACTGGACCGTGATGGTTCCTGACATTGCTGTCCCGTGTTGGGAGCAGTGGTAGTTGTAAGTCCCGGCGACGGCGAATGTCCGTCTGAAGGTTCCCTGATCCTGGGTCGGCGACGCGGTACCGTCGTCGAAGGTCACGCTGTGGGAAACGCAGACCTGGCCATAATAGGGATCTCCGCTGCAGCTGTTCCACGCCCAACTCACGGTGCTGCCGACTGCGACGGTTTTCGCGGCGGGAGAGAACGAGTTATTGACCACCGAGATTCCACCCGTTGGGGGTGTGGTATTGCCGGTAGGTTGGTTTGCGGGACCTGTCGAGCCGGAGCCGCCGGCCCCGCCGCACGCACAGAGCGAAGCAGCTGCTAACGCGATGAGAACACCCTTCATGCTGAACGCCTCCTGGCGCATCTGGTTCCTGGAGGAGGCTACGGCCGCGCTCGCGCAGCAACAAGCATTTTGCCTTGTGTGCCCGGCGGACGACTCTAAATCGTCGGCGAGCGGTTGCGCATGCGGCGTCGCGTAATCTCACAGCGAGCACGAGCGTCGCAAGGAATCCCCTGGCGGGGTCGTGCCTCCACAACGCATCATCCAGCCATGAGAATTCTTCCCGCTGTTAGCGTCGTAGCTGTGGCCTTCTCGACAACTCTGCCAGCGCAGCAGACAACTCCTACTCCGGCCTACAGTTTCAAGGAAGTGATGATTCCGGCGCGCGACGGAGTGCATCTGCAGACCGTCATCCTGACGCCGACGAATCAGACGGGCTCACTGCCGATTCTCTTTCGACGCACTCCGTACGGAGTGCCGATCGCGCAGCTGGCACAGGTGCCAACGAGCTGGAAGGAGCTGGCGCAGGACGGCTACATCTTCGTCATCCAGAATCTGCGCGGACGATTCAAGTCCGAGGGCGTGTTCGGCCTGACGTCACAAGTGAATCTGGCTGATACAAAGTCGACCAGCGAGACCACCGACGCTTACGACAGCATCGACTGGTTGGTGAAGAACGTCCCCAACAACAACGGCAAGGTCGGGATGTACGGCGTGTCGTACGACGGGATGACCACCGGCATGACGCTGCTCCAGCCCCACCCCGCGCTCAAGGCCATCAGCGAGCAGGCGTCACCGGTCGACCAGTGGATGAACGACGACATGCATCGATACGGTGCGCTGCGCGAGAGCTACGCCGTGGAGTACGCCGTACTCGAGCAAGCGGACAAGAACAAGAACACCAACTTCGATTTCGACGTCTACGACACCTACTCGTGGTATCTGAGGCTCGGTCCGCTTTCCAACGTCAACGCGAACTTCCTCCACGGAACGATCCCATACTGGAACGATGTGATGGCGCATCCGGATTACGATGCGTTCTGGAAGAAAGAAGCCTGGGTAAGTCAGCTGCATGCGTCGACGGTGCCGAACCTCAACGTCGCCGGCTTCTACGATCAGGAAGATCCGTGGGGACCGTGGCAGATCTTCCGTCACGCGGCAGAACATGATCCCGAGAATACGAATTTCATGGTCGTGGGCCCGTGGTATCACGGCGAGTGGCAGAGTCCCAAGGGCGATAGCATTGGCCTCGTCGCGCTCGGCGGCCACGAGACGGCGCGCGAGTTCCGCGAGAACATCGAGGCGCCGTTCTTCCGCTACTACCTGCACGGCCGCGGCGAGAAGCCGGCGTGGCGGGTGACGACTTTCCAGTCGGGATCGAATCGCTGGCGGAATTACTCCGAATGGCCACCGCGGAGCGCCAGGCAGACGAGCGTGTACCTGGCGTGCGATGGAACCCTGTCGTTCCAGGCGCCGCCCCGCGGTGACCGCGCCGGCTACAGGGAATACATTTCCGATCCGGCCAATCCGGTCCCGTATCGGCAGCGTCCGGTGTCGCCAACCTACCCCAACGGCGACTGGCGCACGTGGGAGACGGCCGATCAACGGTTCGTCGAGAATCGTCCCGACGTCCTGACCTACGTCAGCGCACCGCTCGATCGCGATCTGACCGTCACCGGCCAGGTCTCGGCGGATTTGTTCGCATCGACTTCGGGGAGCGACGCCGACTTCGTGGTGAAGGTGATCGACGTCTATCCGGAGAAAGTGGAGAAGACGCCGTGGAATCCGGACAACGGCCCGCCGCCCTTAGCTTTCGCGCGGACGATGAACGGGTACGAGCTACCGGTAGCGATGGAAGTAAAGCGCGGCCGGTATCTAAAGAGTTACGAGCATCCGACAGCGCTTACGCCGAACATCCCCGTCAACTGGGAGATTCCGCTGCGCGACCGCGACCACGTTTTTCTCAAAGGGCACCGGCTGATGGTGCAGGTGCAATCGACGTGGTTCCCGCTGATCGATCGCAATCCGCAGAAATTCGTGCCGAGCATTTATCAGGCGAAGCCGGGCGACTTCGTCAAGGCGACGCAGAGGGTCTATTGCTCCGGCGGGTCACATCTCACTCTGCCGATCGTCCCGTAACCAGATTTCACGCGGCGTCGTGGATGGTCTTTAGCTCGATGATCTTGAGACGGCGTGTCATCGCCGGAAGCTTGAGCACCACCGTCTCCCCAACGCTTCTTCCCACCAGAGTTTTCCCGATGGGTGACGACATGCTCACGTGGCCTTCCTCGAAGTCGACGGAATCACCGAAGACCATGTTGTAGCTCTCGCGCTCGCCGGTTTTCTCATCCTGCACGACGACGACTGAGCCGAGGCCAACTTTGTCGGCAGGAATCTGCGAGACATCGATCTGGGATAGCTTGCTCAAACGCTGCCGCAGTTGTCCTAGGCGCGCCTGGACGAACTGCTGGCGCTCCAGCGCAGCCTTGTACTCGCTGTTCTCTCGAAGATCGCCGAGCTCGACGGCTTTGCGAATCTCTTGCGGCAACACGACGTTGAGCTCGTGAGAGAGCCGCTCGGCCTCTTCGCCCAGTTTTTTCTTCAGCTTGTCGATCATGCGGCGAGCCTGCGATGGTTGGCTTAGCGAAAAGCGAGCGCCCGACCGCGATGAAAGGCCGGGCGCCCGCTACTGCAAACTAGGGAATTGCCTGTTTAGAGGCAATCTCCCGTTTGTTTTCCCGGATCTAGGGGGGCGACTGCCAAAAAAGGGCGCGAGTTGCCGGGTAATAGGCATGAGGAAGCGGGTAACGATCCAACTCCCTTACCGATGCTGGGGTAGTTTCGAATCGGTGTGATCGATTTCGGCGGGCTCAGCCGCGGACCTTTCGTATTCGTGTCGCAGTCTCGACATCATCGCTTCGCGCCGATCGAACAACCTCTTCAGCGGACGCTGCTCGTGGCGCGCGAACGCGTAGGATGTCAGCAGCGGCAACGCGACGGTCGAGTCGAGGTAGCACACGACTGCGTCGGGCAATCGGTCGGGATCGATCTTGCCCCAGCTCACCGCTTCCGCTGGGGTCGCGCCAGACAGACCGCCCGTATCTGGCCTCGCGTCGGTGATCTGGAGAAAGTAGTCGTGCCCCTTCTCGTCGATGCCCAGCACCTCCTGAATCTGGGGCTCGGTCTGCAGCATGAAATTCTTGGGACTACCGCCACCAAGGATCATGACGCCACTCTTTCCGCCGCCGCGCTTGGCGTCGAGGACAATCGAAGCGGTCTCGTTCACGTCCTGGTTTGGGTCGAGCACGAGTTTGTTTCCATCCAAAGCGAGCGCCGCAATGTTCATCCCGATCGAGCTGTCTCCCGGCGACGAAGTATAGATCGGAACGGCCGCTGAATACGCGGCCGAGAGCAGGGACTTCTGCCCGATGCCAAGCGCTTTTTCCCGCTCGCGCACGTATTTGCCGGCCAGGTTGTGAAACTCGGCGCTCGACATCGCACGCTGGAATTCTTTGCCGGTGATGATCTTCCGGAAAAACGCGTCAGTTGAGAGCAGTACATCGTAGTCGAAGAAGATGTCATAGATGCGGACGACTCCTTCCTCGCGCAGGACGACATCGGACTCCTGAGCGTTGCCGCGGTGCATCGCGAGGCCGAGCCCGAAGTGCGTGTCGTGATAGAGATTCGCACCGGTCGAAATTATCCAGTCGACGAACCCGCTCTCGATGAGTGGGATGAGCGCGGACATCCCGAGCCCGGCCGGCGTTAGCGCGCCGGTGATGGAGAGACCAACCGTCACGTCGGAGCTCAGCATTTTCTCCGTAAAAAGCTGACACGCTTCGCGCAGGCGCGCGGCATTGTAGGCGAGGTAAGTCCCGTCGATCAAATCCGCTACGGTTTCTCTCCCATCGATGCGCCGCGGATCGATTTTCTGTCCCTTGAGAAATCGGCTCGCCTCGTGCGCGGTGTGCTGTACGCCGCGCTTCTCGCGCTCCTCGGCAGCGAGCTTCTGCTGCGCCTTTGGTCCGGCGGCCGATGCTTTCCCATGACGCGACGACTTGAAGCCGCCACGGCCCCGGCTCTGCCCGTCGTTCTTGCTACCTTTTGCCATCGCGCGCTCGTTCCGCAATGTCGTCGAACTGGTCGCCTGCAGTTTTTCCAATCGACTTGTACGCGGTAATGATCGCGTTGGCGGCTTCCGCCGGATCGTCAGTCACCAGCATCAGATCGAGATCCCCTTCGGATATTTTGCCTTCGCTCAGCACCCGTGCCTGCAGCCAGCGCAGGAGACCTGCCCAGTAATAGCGGCCGAACAGAATCACCGGGAAGCGGTAGATCTTGCCGGTTTGAATGAGAGTCAGTGCCTCGAAAAGCTCGTCCAGCGTTCCGAACCCGCCCGGAAAAATGACGAATGCCACCGAGTACTTGATGAACATCGTCTTGCGAACGAAGAAGTACTTGAAGTGAATGAGCGTATCGACGTACGGGTTGGCGCCCTGCTCGAATGGCAGCTCGATGTTGCACCCTATCGATCTCCCGCCGCCGAGTCGGGCGCCCTTGTTGCCGGCTTCCATGATGCCCGGGCCCGCGCCGGTGATGATGTCGAACCCGGCCTGAGCGAGCAGGCGCGCCGTCTCGACCGCAGCGTCGTAGTGCGGGTCGTCGGGTCCAATCCGCGCGGATCCGAATATCGTCACCGCTTTCTCGACCGATGCCAGCGTGTCGAACCCATCGATGAACTCGCCCATGATGCGCAGTACTCGCCATGGATCGGTTCTCGTGAAGTCGAGGCGCGGTCCCGATTGCTGCAGCAGCTTCTCGTCTTCGGTGGCGGGCGCCGCATCGCGAATTGCATCGTCGACGAGTCGCGTCGCCCCCGACACTCTCGCCGCTCCCTCCTGCGAGGGCGGGGTTCGTCCCGCCTTGAGGTGCCCCTCCTCGGTACGCTGCTTCAGTCCCGCCAGCGCTTTTTGTTCGGCGGACGCGAGGACATCGGCGTCGAGCTTCTTTCCACCGGCAGTGCGCGCGCGGCTCGAACTTCGGCGACTCGAAGTCGTTGATCCTGCGCCAGCTTTGGCTTCTCTATTATCGCGGCCCGGACTTGCTTGTCCGGCGCCAGCTTTATCTTTTCTATTCTTCATTGATGGCCGCTGTCGCGGGCGTCGGCGAACGATGTTCGGACCGACAGAGAACGACGCTGCCGGGCTCTCTTAACTGGGAAACTAAAGTTGCGTGCGTCTGCACAAAGCCCGCCAGGTGATGCTGCGCAGGTCATCGTGATAATCGCCGATGGGGTGAGACCCGATGTGCTCTCTCGCTCCATCGATCGGGGAGAGCTGCCCGCGCTCGCGCGCATTCGAAGTGAGGGCGCTCTCACAACCGTCACCTCTGCCTTTCCATCGGTAACGGGTCCGGCGTACGCTCCGTTCCTGATGGGGAGATATCCGGGCAGCGTTGGGTTGCCGGGATTACGCTGGTACGATCGCTCCCGACGTGTCGCGAGATTTCCGGGACACTCGCGAAGCTACGTCGGCGCCGAGATGCGCTTCGTCGATCGCGACATCGACAGCGCATGCCCCACCATCTTCGAGCTCGCAAAACCCAGCCTGGGCGCTTTGAGCGTTATCGCTCGGGGACTCCGGCGCCGACAGCGCATCGGACGTAGCCCCGCGTTCGTGGCGCGCGCGGCCGCGACTCATTTCCGCGGCAACGTCCGCGGCTGGCTCGAGATCGATCGCCGCGTCGGCGAGGAAGCAGCACGTCGTCTGCGCACGCAGCGGATCAAATTCGCGTTCGTTGCGCTTACCGGAATAGACAAGACGTCTCACGCGGCGGGACAGGATGCGCCGATAGTTGCCGACGCGATGCGAATCGTGGACGACACCGTCGCCCAGATCCGCTCCGACGCCGAGCGCGACGGGCGATGGAGGAAGATGCACCTCTGGGTCGGGAGCGATCACGGACACTCTACTGTGCGCGAGCACGAAGACCTCGTCGCGCTCCTCACCGAATGGGGGCACAGCACGCTGGCCCACCCGTGGGCCTTCAGCAGCTCCGCCGATATCGCCGTGATGGTAAGCGGGAACGCGATGACTCACCTTTACCTCGATCTCGAGCAGAAGACACGGCCATGGTGGCCCGCGCTTGGCAACAAATGGAGCGAGCTCGCTAGAGGATTGCTCGAGCGCGAATCGGTCGACCTTCTGATTCTCCCGACCGGTCCATCTTCATGCGAGATACACGCTCGGGGACGCGGCACGGCGACCCTGAAATGGAGCGAATCGAGATACTCCTATGAAACAGTGAATGGCGATCCGCTCGGCATCGGCAGACATCAATCACTCGACGACAGCGAAGCGTACGATGCCACAATTCAGAGCGATTATCCCGATGCGGTCGTGCAGATCGCGCATCTCGTGAGGTCTCCGCGAAGTGGCGACATTATTTTGTCGGCCGCGCGAGACTGGGATTATCGTGCTCGATACGAGCCGATTCCGCACGTTTCGTCTCACGGAGCGCTGCACCGGGAGCACATGCTCGTGCCGTTACTGCTTAACCACGCTCCTCTGACCACGCCGCGTCGGACTGTCGACGTGATGCCGAGCGCGCTGGCTGCGCTCGGCATCGCTGTGCCGAAAACACTGGACGGGAACTCCTTCTTCGGATCGCTGATTACTGGACGTTGACGGTGCCGTGCATTCCCGTGCCGTGGATCGTGCAGTGGAATGGATGACTGCTCCCGCTGACGGCAAACTTCCGCTGGTTGGATCCAGTCGCGGGCTGCGGAATGTTGCCATCGGCGCCGGCGCCGACGGCGAGTGCCGTGCTCGGGTCGTCGAAGGTCACGTCATGAGCAATTCCGGAATCGTTGGTCCAAGTGACCGCCGTGTTCGCCGCAACGGTCAAGATCGTTCCTCCGGCAGCTGTTACGAAGCTGGCCGATCCCATACAGAAAGTGCCCGCTGGGCAGTTGCCGCCACCCCCACCCCCACCGCCACCGCCTCCACCGCCGTTTCCAGGGCCAGCCGCATCGCCTCCGCAAGAAACCACGCCGATAGCAAGGATCAGACAGCCAAACAAACCAGAAACCTTCCGCATCCTACCTCCTCGTCGATCTGAATCCAGGTCGGAACCAGCAAGCCGTATTATGGCACCGGTCGAGCCGGGAGACGTAATAAGCACGCTGGACACGACCCGCGCAAAGCTGGACCGGCAACCGTATGTCGAGAGCCTGCGAGAGACAGCCTATCTCGGGTGAATGTCGCTCCGATTCTGCTAATCTTTCATCGCGCACGTATACAGCCGCCAGTCGGAATCGGGAGCGGCGACCGCAGCTATGTATTTTGGGCGCGGGGTGAAAAGCTTGTGCGTGAGATTGGCGCCGGAATCGTCGTTTGGGGGTCCGGACCAGACGCCCTTTCCTTCCGCCTTGAGCTTAGCCTCGCGCACCACCCACGACCTAAGGAACGCGGCGTTTCGCGCCTCGGGCGCGGTCTCAGCGAGCGTGCGCAGCTCGTCCTCGGACATGAAGCGCTGGGCGACGTCGAGCAGGCGTCGGACAGGTCGCTCATTCTCCACGTCCACGCCGACGGGACGATCCGGCGAAAAGGCAAAAAGGCCGAGCTCAGAGGAGTGCGAGATGTTGAATTGAATGTCGTCCCGACCGACGAGGCTTGGTTTTCCCGAAAGGCCATAGCTGAAGCGGAGCTTCTCCGCCGGTATTCCGGTGAAGCCGGCAAGCAACGTCCGCAGAATTCCACGGGCGACAACATATCGACGCGCAGCGACAGGGGTCAGCGAGGTGGCGTGATTCTTCTCCTCGCCTGGCAACGCACGAGAGAGAGCGGCGTACCGCTCTTCTGTAACGTCGAGCGAAGCCACCCATACCTGGACTTCTTCGGTCATCAGCTCAAGCGAGGTCAATGATCTTCGCCTCCGCTTTTCCTTTCGCGATCGTCAATCTCGCCACGCTTGGGGAAAGATTGAAGCGCCGCGGCCCCGCTGCTCCCGGATTTACGAAGAGCCTTCCGTCGAGCTCTGTTACAAGCTGCCGATGCGTATGGCCATATACGATTACGTCCTCGTCGTAGCGGGCCGCCAGCTTCACGGGCGTAGGACTTCCGACTTCGTGCCCATGGCTGACGTGAACGCGCAGTCCGGCGACATCGACGACGATCTGTTCCGCGAGCGCGGGGTCGCCGGGCGCATCGGTATTGCCGAAGACGGCTCTTACCGGCGCGATCAACCGCAGCTCGTCGAGAATCTCAGGTCCACCCACATCACCGGCGTGCAGGATAAGCTCTACCCCCTTTAACGCGTCGTGAACGCCTTGCCGAACCAACCCATGAGTATCGGAAATAAGTCCCAGCACGTGCGCGTCGGAGTGTGGCATTACCACTTCTATATATTAGGACTGTTATGCCGTGGCTACGACTGGCGCTCCGACTGGCGTTGCGGGCACTGCGCCGTCCGCGACTCGCCCTCGATCTGATACGGGTGACTTGGCGGTTCAGGTCGAACGACTGGTACAAACAGTTTCCGTTCGTGCCGCTACCCGACCCTACTTATCTTCGCTGGCGCATGTACACCGCTTATGGGGACTACAATGCCGTGCCCTCGGTCACGGACGTCGAGCGTTATGCGCGCTGGGCCTCCGGTGGAGAATGAATACCGCGATCGCTGAGGGTCCCTCGGTTGAGAACCTGATCAAAGCACAGGCTTACGGCGTGGGCTTCGACCTCGCAGGCATAACGTCGCTGGGCCCGATGAAGACCGCGGCGGAGTTCGACGCGTGGGTCGAGCACGGATACGCGGGTGAGATGGAGTATCTCCACCGCGGAGCAGAAAAGCGGCGCGACTCGAGGCTAGCGTTCGAGGCGGCGAAGAGTGCTATCGTCGTCGCGCTGAGTTATGGCGGTCGTGAGCCAAGCGGACCTGTCGCGCGCTACGCCCGCGGAGACGACTATCATGAGATCATGGTTGCGAAGCTCGAGCAGCTGCATCACTGGCTCGACTCGGAGCTCGGATATTCCATTGCCGGTAAGGCATACGTCGACACCGGCCCGATTCTCGAGCGGGATCTTGCTCGCCGCGCCGGACTCGGCTGGTTCGGGAAGAACACCAACCTGGTTAACCCGCGCCTCGGCTCGTTTTTCTTCATTGGAGCGCTGCTGGTCGACCTGGAGCTCGTGCCCGATGTCCCCTTCGAGGCTGACCGATGCGGCACCTGCACGCGCTGTCTCGATGCATGTCCAACAGATGCGTTTGTCGCGCCGCACGTCCTCGATGCGACGCGCTGCATCTCGTATCTAACGATCGAGCAAAAGGGATCGATCCCCGAAAACCTGCGCGAGCAGGTCGGCGACCTGGTCTATGGCTGCGACGTGTGCCAGGACGTGTGTCCCTGGAATGTCAGCTTTTCCCGCGAGATCAGCGAAGAGGCATTACGCCCGCGCGAAATCTTCGTCCGCTCCGAGCCACGCGAGCTGGCGCGAGAAATCCTCGCGATGGACGAAGCGTCTTATCGCCAGGATTTCAGAGGGTCAGCAATGAAGCGCGCGAAGCGGCGCGGTCTGGCGCGCAATGCGGCAGTGGTGCTGGGAAATATTGGAGACGAGCGCGATCTACCGGCTCTTCTGGCAGCTCGGGACGATTCCGACCCGTTAGTGCGCGAGCACGTCGAGTGGGCGCTGGCAAGGATTGCCGCGTCTCACTCATCGTGAGCGGCGCTTTGATGCGGATTTGGGTTCGGGAGGCTCCTCGGGAGACTTGTCGAGCTTGCGGACGGGACCGTCCTCAGCCCGAAGGTTCTTGCGCGCGAGGTTCCGATGGCCACCGATTGGCCCTTCCTCGTCTTCCGCAATTTCGTGCGGGGTTCGATGACTGCTCGCCGGATGCGGCTCGTTCGTAGTAGTGTCTCTTGGATCGCTCATTCCACGGCTCCTGATTGGCGCTAGCAATACTCCTAGAAGTGAAAAACCGCGCATAAGGTGTGCCCGCCACCGACTGATCCGAGCTTGCAACAAATCGGCATCGGAATACGTTCAATCAGGAAACTCATGACAAGACCTTTGAGGCCGCTGGCGCTCGTTGGCGTGCTGGTCGTCGCTGTGAGCGACCCCGCAGCGGCTCAAAACACGCCGCGGTTTACCCCCGCCGACGTCCGCTTCATGCAAGGCATGATCGGACATCACGCGCAGGCTCTCGCAATGACTGCTCTGATCCCGGATCGAACGGACCGTCGCGACATCCGGCTGCTCGGTGAACGAATCGAGGTTTCCCA
>WNFW01003080.1_pt1 | contig 12559 bp, 9 predicted proteins | sample 5400131 | NCBI WGS metagenome assembly WNFW01 (sample SAMN13153362, study PRJNA577476) | soil metagenome | isolation source: 20 cm soil or saprolite under grassland replicate 1 | place: USA:California | collected 2016-06-15 | reverse complement strand
GACTGCGGCCATCGCCCGAGCAGGCTTGCGACCACGATGAACACCAGGAGCTCACCCCAGTAGAGAAAGGCCGGCCCCACCCCGGCGCCGAACGCCACCAACGGCCAGCGATCGGCGGGCAGGGCGATGTTCGTGGTGACATTGCCGGATGGCGCGCGAAGATCCACCGCATCCGGGCTCGATGCCGGCGACTCGCCCTGCTGCGAGCGCCAGCCGATGCTGACCGTGTGCTGGCCCGGCAGGATCGACAGGGGGAGCTCGCCGCCGTCAGGTCGGATCTGCGTCGGCGAGCCGTCGACTGCCACGTGCGTAACGCTGCCATCCTTCGGCAGCCGGATCGTGTGGCGGCCGCCCTGAGTGCTGCGGTAACGAATCTCGAGCTCGTGCTCCGAGGTGCGGCGACCGATCGTGACGCCCTGTCGCACCGCATCGATGGCGAGCGTGCGACCGGGCACCGCCGGAGGCCGCGACACGCTGAGATCGAGTCGCTCCCCGACCCGTGGACGATATTCGAAGACCCAGGAGACGGAGCCCAGACCCTCGGGTAACACGGCCGGCAGCCCGCTGAACGCGACCCGCCACTGCGGGTTGACCGTGAAGCGCCAGATCTCGGCGCGGGCCGGCGCCGCGTCGAATCGCAGCGAGAGCGTGTCCCGGTGCGCCAGGCTCGAAGTCCACTCGCGCTGCCGCTGACCGGCCGTGAGCCCGACGAGTGCGACGCCCTCAGCACGCACCTCCAGGCCCTCGGAAAGCACCGACTCACCGGGCATCAGTGGCACGGCTACCGTGAATGCGGCGGACTGCGGCGCCACGCGCTCGACGGTCGTGGTTACCGACCAGTCGAGATCGAAGCGAATGTCGCGGATGACCCGCACGAAGGCCGGGAAGTCCGCGCTCCCCGCCCAGGACGGGCTCGCGGCCGCCGAACCGGCGTGTGGCTGGCGCGACAGATTGAGCGCACCCGAGACCAGTCGTCCGGCGGTGACGCCCGAGGTATCCCAGCCCGCGGGGACCCACAGCGCATCATCGGGCTCACGCGCAACCGCGAGCGCCGAGGCGCCGTCCACCGCCAGCGTCTCGATCCGCCAGTGATCTGCGGCGGAGGGCACCGGCAGCGCGAGCGGCGCCAGCGCACTCGCCTCGAGCTCGATGCGGATCGCGTCACCCGCGAGGTGAACCTGCGCCCGCATGATCTCCGCGCATGTCGGAGCACACGGCGGCGCCTCGGTGAGGCGCTCGCGCAGCTCGTTGAGCAGCGCCGCATCGGGGGTCGACTGCGCGTGCGCCGCGCCCGGCGCGGCGGCGAGAACGCACGAGAGCAGCAGAGCGGCCGCAGCGCTCCCCCGCGCCAGGAACTGCCCGAGGGCAGGCCGTGGGCCGAAGCTCGCGCGCGCCAGTGCGATGAAGAGCAGCGCCAACAGGGCCACGCCCGCGATGCGCCATACCGCCACCGCCACGGGGCCGAGCACGACGAAGCGCACGGTCTGGTCCGACTCGACGGGACCCGACCACCCGAAAGGATGCGCTCCATAGTTCCAGGCCGGAATTCCCGGCCCCGCCTGGATGAGCGTGCCGGGCGCGTAGCGCGCGACCACCTCCGTCGGAGCCACCGCCCGCCTTGCGGTCACCCCTGCGAATGACTCGCTGCCGAGCATGGCTTTCGCCTCAGGCGCTGCCGGCGCGGCTTCGGGTGCGGGTGCGGCCGCGTGTGCGACTACGACCTCCTGCTGGGTGCTTGTCATGAACCGCGGCTGCTGCGGAGGCGCCGGCATGTCGAGACGCGCGGCGCGGCTCCTCACTGGCTGCACCTCGTAGCCGCCGACCTCCAGCTGCGGATAGATCGCGTGCCGCACCTCGGTCCACATGAACGGGACCAGGGCGAGGCCGAGCAGCGCGAAACTCACCGTCCGGTAGAGGCTCGCCGCCCGCGCGAGACGCCCAGGCGGCGCGGCGCGCGCGAGCGCGACGGCCGCGAGCAGGTTGCCCCAGGCCCAGATGAAACCGGGGGCGGCCTGGTGCATCAGGAGGAGACCCGTGGCCGCGACCGCCGCTGTGACCGGCCCGGCCACCCAGTACGAGAACACGACCACCACCAGCACCCCGAACAGACTCCACAAACCCCACCCATCGAGCCAGGCGGTCGGAGACTGATCGGCGCCGACGACCGCGAGCAGCCGATGCCCCGGCGGCAGAAACAGCTCGCCCGACACTCCCTCGAAGCTGCTCGTCCAGCCGGTTGCCGGCAGGCGGCTGAACGGATGCGCGCTGCGCGCGAGCGTCACGAGCTGCACGGCAGGAGTGCGCACCTCGACGCCGGTCTCGCCGCCCGGGGCAGAGCTCGTGACCAGCAGCGATTCGGAGCCGCTGCGCGCGCTGGCGAGCTCGTACGGCGCGCGCATCGCGAGACGCCAGTCGCGTCGCAGCGTCCCGCTGAGGTCGTCGACTGCGGTGAACCCCTCGTGATCGAAGTCGAGCCACAGGCGGCGCGACAAGCGCAGACGGTTCTGGTCCATGTTGGCGAGCCCACGGCTGCGCTCGATGATCCGCAGCTGCGACCCCGGCTGCATCCGGAATGCCGGATAGCCGCGCCACTCCCCGGGCACGTTGGCCTGCAACGGATCGATGCCGGCCACGCCTTCCACCGCGGCGACGCGCAGGCGATCATTGGCTGCGAAGCTCCACACCTCGTCCGGAGCCGGCCCCGATCGAGGCGGTGAGGAGAGCGCCGCGGCGGGCTGCGCCTGGCGAGCGTCGAGCACCAGCTCGAAACGGCCGGCCCGCACCTGAACTCGCAGACGCCCGTCCGGCTCGAGCCGGGCCGGCAACTCGCCCTCGAGCGAAACCGGGATGAAGCCCTCCGGCAGCGCCTGCTCGAGCAGCTCCTCGCGCGCGTCTCCGGCCACTCGCAAGCGCAGGCGCGTGAAGAGGCGCAGCGGAATATCGTCCCGGATCAGCCGGTAGATCTGTAGCTCGAGCTGGCGCGGCTCGGCGGCGGAGCTTTGGCGCCCGAGAGCCAGCGACGCGCCGTCGCGCTGAGGTCGCGCCACCTGCCGCCCGTCGACGACGAGATCGAGGAGCGCGGTCTGCAACGGGATCGTGAGGGACTCGGGCCGGGCCTGCCACGCGAAGGCGCCGCTCAGCTGGTGCGCACCGGCGGTGAGCCGCACCTGCGGCACGCCCTCGCGCCCGACCAGCGCTGCGCTGTGTCCGTCGACCAGCACCCCTTCGGGCCAGCGCACGAGATCCCCCGGCAGCGCAACCCAGCTCTCGGTGTAGACCTGCCAGCGCTGACTGAAACGTCCGCCGTGCGCGTCCACGTTGAGCAGCAGCCGCTCGGGCCAGGCGCAGCGATACGACTCGGCGACGGCAGGATTCGAGCCTGCCAGGAACGGACAACGGTGGAACTCCCTTCCCTTCAGCACCCAGGCTTGCCAGTCCTCGAGCGCCCGGGGCACGGGCGTCTGCGCTTGCGCAGCGCGCGGGAGCGCGTTCGCTGCGAGCACAACCAGGGTCACAACCGCCAGTCGCCTCATGAAACCCCCGTTGTTGTTCCTTCAGGCCGTGCCACCCAGCAGGGGCACGAAGGCCACGGGCCCGAGCGACTCGCGCTCGACCCGCGGCTCGCCCCGCGTGAAGCGAACCAGCTCCTGCTCGCCCTCGGGGCCGATCGGCACGATGAGCCGCCCCCCGACCCTCAGCTGCCCGATGAGAGCCTCCGGCACCGTAAGCGGCGCGGCCGCCACCAGGATGCCGTCGTAGGGCGCGTGCGCACTCCAGCCGAGCGTGCCGTCGCCGTGCCGGAAGCGAACGTTGCGGATGCCGAGCTCCTTCAGCCGCTCGCGCGCGCGAGCGAGCAGCGGCTCGATTCGCTCGATGGTGTAGAGCCGTCCGACCAGTGGCGCGAGCACCGCGGTCTGGTAGCCGCACCCGGTGCCCACCTCGAGGACGTTCTCCGCCGCACCGCCCTGGAGCAGCGCCTCCGTCATGCGCGCCACGATGTAGGGCTGCGAGATCGTCTGACCGTAACCGATCGGCAGCGCCGTGTCCTCGTAGGCGCGGCTGCCGAGCGCCTCGTCGACGAAGATATGGCGCGGCACGTGGCGAATGCGCTCGAGCACGGAGAGATTCGCGATGCCCTGCTCACGCAGGCGCTGCACCAGCCGATCGCGGGTGCGCGCGGACGTCATCCCGATCCCCGAGAAGCGCAGATCGCTCACCGCCGCTCCCCGGCATCAGCCATCGATGCCCCCCAGCCAGCTGCCGAGCGTCTGCAGCGCCGCGTGGCGTGTCAGGTCGACCTGCAGCGGAGTCACCGAGACATAACCCCGGGCCACGGTATCGAAATCAGTTCCGGGCCCTGCGTCCTGCTCCGGCCCGGCGGGCCCCACCCAGTACACGGAACGCCCGCGCGGGTCCTTGGCCCGCATGACGGGCGCGGAGCGGTGGCGGAAGCCGAGTCGGCTGGCGCGAAAGCCGCGCAGCTGCGCGAACGGCACGTCGGGCACGTTGACATTGAGAATGAGCGTGGGTTCGAGCGGGCTCTCCAGGAGCTGCGCCACGAGGAGTCGCGCCACTTCGGCGCCGGTGTCGAAGTGTCCGCCGCCTTCGGTGCCGGCGCAGAGCGACACCGCGATCGTGGGCAGGCCGAGGAAGCGACCCTCGACGGCGGCCGCGACGGTGCCCGAATACAGCACGTCGTCGCCGAGGTTCGCGCCGTCGTTCACGCCCGAGACCACCATGTCGTGCTCGAAGTCGAACAGCCCCGAGATCGCCAGGTGCACGCAGTCCGTGGGCGTGCCCGGGACGAAATAGACTCCCGGCTCGGACTCGAACACCCGCAGCGGCACGTCGAGGGTCAGCGAATTGCTCGCCCCGCTCTTGTTGCGGTCGGGGGCGACCACCGTCACGTCGGCGAGAGTGGCGAGGGCCTCGCGCAGGCGGCGGATGCCTTCGGCGCGAAAGCCGTCATCGTTGCTCACGAGGATCTTCACGCGTGCGCGGGGAATCGGCCCGGACGAAGTGGGCGTGACTATATACTGTAAGCGGGAGGTGCGGCGGAGGTAGCGTGAGCTGGCCGGGAGATGACGATCCGGACGACGCGGCGGACGAGGCACGGCTGTTCCGGGAAGCGGTGCGCGGTGTACGGCCGCTCAGGTCCGGCGCCCCGCCTCAGCGCCCGCCGCGGATCTCGCCGCGCGCGCGCTTCACGCGCGCCGATCGCGCCGCGGTGCTGCGCGAGAGCCTCGACGGGACGAGCGTCGACCCCGCCCTGGCCGGCGGCGACGAGCTGGTCTTTCGCCGCCCGCAGGTGCAGCCGACGGTGCTGCGGCGCCTGCGCGGCGGCGAGTATCGGGTGGAGCGCGAGATCGATCTGCACGGCCTCACGGCGGCCGAGGCGAAGCACGCTCTGCGCGAGTTTCTCATCGAGGCCCTCGAGCGGCGCGTCCGCTGCGTGCGCATCGTGCACGGCAAGGGCCTGCGCTCCGGTCACCGTGGGCCGGTGCTCAAGTCCACCGTGAGCGGCGTCCTGCGACGCACCGGCGCGGTGCTCGCATACGTCTCGGCCCGCCCGGTGGATGGCGGCACCGGTGCGGTGTACGTGCTGCTGTCCCCGGGGTGATCTTTAGGCCACGTCTGAATCCGCAGCCGCCTCGATCAGCTCCCGCAACACCGCGGTCGCAAAGCCGCCGCGCGCGAGGTGAAAGCCGACGAGCACGGCGTCGGCCTCGGGCTCGAAGGCGAGCTCGCGCACCGCGAGGCGCAGGCTCCGCCGCTCCTGGGACATCCCCGCGGCCACGCACAGCCCGGTCAGCTGCGGATACTCCGCGGCGAGGCGCGACTCGAGCTCGAGCACCCGAGCGCCGGTTGCGGGCGTCCCCTTTCCCCACATGGGGCCGGTGGGGTGGACCTCCAGCCTCCGGCAGCGGTCACTCAGGGTCTCGTCCGCGGCGCGATCCACGGGGAAGAAGCTGCCGCGGCCGTCGAGGATGGCGAGGTCGCCCGGCTCGAGATGCTCCCAGCTGCCCTCGCCTACCCGGGCCGCGAGGACTGCGTTGAAGAGCGCGCTGCGGGCCGCCGAGAGCACGAAGCCGCGCTCGCGCGGCCCGAGGCGCCGCAGCCCTTCGCTGGCGCGCGTGAGATTCGCGCCATCGAGACCGAAGCGCTGCGGGCCGAAGTAGTTGGGCACGCCTCGGCGGGCAACGTCGGCGAGCCGTGCTTCGAGATCGGCGGCAAGCCGCGCGCCTTCACCGCGCCGCGTGCCGAGGCGCACCGTGAAGCGATTGCCGGCGAGCGCGCCGCGCGGGAGCTTGCGGGTGTGCGGATGAGCCTCCAGCACCTCGAAGTCCGCCTCGCGCACCGCGGACCAGGCGACCGGCGCGCGCGGCTGCGGCACCGAGAACCACTGCACGGCGATCGCGCGGCGATCCTTGAGTCCGGCGTAACCCACTTCCCTTGGGCGGCAGCCGGCGATCCTGGCGAGCTGGCCCGCGACCCACTGGGTGTTGGCGTTGCGCTTGCGCACGCGCAGCAGCCAGTGGGGACCCGACCCTGCCGGCGCGAAACCGAGATCCTCCTCGACGACGAAGTCCTCGGGCGCGCCGCGCAGCAGCGCCCTCGCCGGCGGCGCGCCGAGCGCGCGCGGCGGGGAGAGCGCGGCCCCGCGTGTGCTCGGTTCGCGCGTCTGCTTGGCCTCAGGGCTCGGTCAACAGCACCACCGCCTGCGCGGCGATGCCTTCGGCGCGGCCGAGAAAGCCGAGCCCTTCGGTGGTGGTCGCCTTGATGTTGACGCGCTCTGCGGCGACCTCGAGCAGCTGCGCAATCCGCCGCCGCATGGCGTCGCGGTGTGTCGCGATCTTCGGCGCCTGCGCCAGCACCGTGACATCGACGTTCGCCACGGCGAGACGCCTGTCCCGCAGCAGCGCCAGCACCTGCGTGACGAAGACGCTGCTGTCCGCGCCTCGCCACCTGGGGTCGGTGTCCCTGAAGTGCTGACCGATGTCGCCCAGGCCGGCTGCGCCCAGCAGCGCATCGCACAGCGCATGCAGCACCACGTCGCCGTCCGAATGCGCCAAGACTCCGCGCGAGTGGGCAACGCGGATGCCTCCCAGCATGACGAAGTCGCCGGGACCAAACGCGTGCACGTCGAATCCTGACCCGATCCTCATGAGAATCCGGAAGGCCCGTTCAGGCGCGCCGCGCCCGCAACACCGCGGCGGCGAGCGCCAGATCCGCAGCCAGGGTGATCTTGAGATTCATCGAGTCTCCCTCGACCAGTACCGGACGCTCGCCGAGCCACTCGAGAGCCTCCGCCTCGTCGCTCGGAAAACGCCCCGCAGCATGCGCCCCGTCGAGCGCTGCGCACAGCGGCCCGAAGCGGAACATCTGCGGGGTGAGCGCCCGCCACAGATCAGAGCGCTCCACCGTCTCGGTGACCGGCGGATCGGCGCCGCCCCCGATCCTCGCAGTGCGCTTCAGCGTATCGCTCACCCGCGTCGCGAGCAGCCCCCCCACGGGGTGCGTGCCGAGCCGATCGAGGAGACGCCCGAGGTCGGCGGGGTCGAGACACGGCCGGGCGGCGTCGTGCACGAGGACCCAGTCGCTCGGGCTCGCGCTGGCAGCGAGCGACGCCAGCGCCCGACGCACCGAGTCGCTGCGCCGCTCGCCGCCCTCGACGCTCGTCACCGCGCTCGCTCCGGAGGCGGCAAGACGCGCCGCCACTTTCTTCCAATCCGCATCATCCCGCGCGAGTGCCACCACGAGCTGCGCGCAGCGGCGATCGGCGAGAAACGGCGCGAGCGCCCACTCGATCACGGTCCGGCCTTCGAGGGGCGCGTACTGCTTGCGCACACCGGGGCCGAAGCGGCTGCCTGAGCCCGCGGCCGGCATGACGAGCCAGTAACGCACTTGGGTGAGCTCAAGGCCCCGCGGGCTCAGTGAGCCGCGGCGGTGCGGGTCCGGGAGCGATGCGGGTCGGCCGGCCGCGCCGGCACCACCTGGTAGAACGTCTCATTGCGGGCGATCATCCCGAGGTCGCTGCGGGCGCGCTCCTCGAGCGCGTCCATGCCCGTCTTGAGATCACGGACCTCCGCGGCGAGCTGCTGGTTGCGCTCGGCGAGCTGCTCGTTGTCCGCGCGCTGGGTCGCGACCGCGCGCTCGAGCCGCTCGACCTCACGAACCCCGTTCTCGGAAAGCCACACCCGGTACTGCAGCAGGAGCACTGCCACGGTGAGCGCGGCGGTGAGCCACTTCATGGGGCCGGCAGCGTATCAGAGCGGCGCGCTGACCGCGAACGCTTCCCGGCCGGCGTAGCGCACCGACCCGAGCTCGGCCTCGATGCGCAGCAGTTGGTTGTATTTCGCGACCCGGTCCGAGCGCGACAGCGACCCGGTCTTGATCTGCGAGGCGGCGCTCGCGACCGCGATGTCCGCGATGGTGCTGTCCTCGGTCTCGCCCGAGCGATGCGACACCACCGAGGCGTAGCGCGCCTGGTCCGCCATGTCGATGGCCGCGAGCGTCTCGGTGAGCGTGCCGATCTGGTTCGGCTTGATGAGGATGGCGTTGGCGATACGCCGCTCGATGGCCTGCTTCAGGATCCGCGTGTTGGTCACGAACACATCGTCGCCGACCACCTGGATCTTCTGCCCGAGGAGGCGCGTCAGCTCCGCCCAGCCGTCCCAGTCCGACTCGCTCATGCCGTCCTCGATGGTGATGATCGGGAAGCGATCGGCGAGGTCCGCCAGATAGCGGGCGAAGGCGGCGGCGGAGAAGCTGCGCTCCTCGGACTCGAGCCGGTAGTAGCCGTCCTCGAAGAACTCCGAGCTCGCCACGTCGAGCCCGAGATACACGTCCTTCCCCGCCCGGTAACCGGCCTTCTCGATCGCCTCGATGAGGGTCGCGAGCGCCGCCTCGTTCGAGGGAAGATTCGGCGCAAAGCCGCCCTCATCGCCCACGGCGGTGGCCAGGCCGCGCGCGGCGAGGAGCTGCTTCAGGGCGTGGAAGATCTCGGCCCCGTAGCGCAGCGCTTCGCGGAAGCTCGGTGCGCCCACCGGGAGGATCATGAACTCCTGGATGTCGAGCGTATTGTCGGCGTGCGCGCCGCCGTTGATGATGTTCATCTGCGGCACCGGCATGACCGGCTCGCGTGCGCCGCCCGAGAGGCGCGCCAGATGGCGGTAGAGCGGCACGCCCGCGTCCCGGGCCGCCGCGTGGGCGGTGGCGAGCGATACGCTCAAGATCGCGTTGGCGCCGAGCCTCGCCTTGTTCTCGGTGCCGTCGAGCTCGATCATCCGGCGGTCGAGCCCCGGCTGGTCGTGCGGGTCGCGGCCGACGAGCGCTCCCTTGAGCACCGTGTTCACGTGCTCCACGGCCTTCAGCACACCCTTGCCTCCGTAGCGTTTCTTGTCCCCGTCGCGCAGCTCCACCGCCTCGCGCGTGCCGGTCGAGGCTCCCGAAGGCACCGCCGCGCGCCCGAGCGCGCCCGTGTCGAGAATCACGTCGGCCTCGACCGTGGGGTTGCCGCGCGAGTCGAGGATCTCGCGGCCGCGGATGTCGGTGATGCGACTCATAGCAGCGACTCCTCGTAGGGTGTCTTCTTCACGGCCCGGTCGAGCTCGCACAGAGTGGCGAGCAGCGGCTCCATCCGCGCGAGCGGCCAGGCGTTCGGTCCGTCCGAGAGCGCCTTGTCGGGCTCCGGGTGCGTCTCCATGAACAGCCCCGCCACGCCGGCCGCGACCGCCGCCCGTGCGAGCACCGGCACGAACTCACGCTGGCCGCCCGAGGATGCACCCTGCCCGCCGGGCAGCTGTACCGAATGCGTGGCGTCGAACACCACCGGACAGCCGGTCGCGCGCAGGATCGAGAGCGAGCGCATGTCGGATACTAAGTTATTGTACCCGAAGGAGAAGCCGCGCTCGCACACGAGGATCGCCTCGTTGCCGGTGGAGCGCGCCTTGTCGACGACGTTCTGCATCTCCCAGGGAGACAGGAACTGCCCCTTCTTGATGTTGACGGGCTTGCCCTGCGAGGCGGCGTTCACGATGAAGTTCGTCTGACGGCAGAGAAAAGCCGGCGTCTGCAGGACGTCGACCACTGCGGCGACTTCCCCGAGAGGCGTGTCCTCGTGCACGTCGGTCAGCACCGGGACGCCCACCGCGCGGCGCACGTCCGCGAGGACCTTGAGTCCCGTCTCGATCCCGAGCCCCCGGAAGCTCGCCCGCGAGGAGCGGTTGGCCTTGTCGTAGGAGGCTTTGAATATGAAGGGGACGCCGAGCCGCCCGGTGATCTCCTTCAGGCGGCCGGCGATCTCCTGCGTGAGCGAGGCGCCCTCGATGACGCAGGGGCCGGCGATGAGGAAAAGGGGCCGCCCGTTCCCGACCTGGTGTCCCGTGAGCTGCATGGAGCCAAGTATGCCCGCAGGCGGCTTCGGCGCGCAGCGCGCTCGAGGCGCCTTCAGGCGCCGGCCGCCTGGGGCAGGAGCGACGCGCGCAGCGCGCGTGCCGCGCGAATGAAGCCGGTGAACAGCGGATGGCCGTCGCGCGGGGTGGAGGTGAACTCCGGGTGGAACTGGGTCGCCAGGAACCACGGATGGTTCGGCAGCTCGATGAGCTCCACCAGGCCGTCGCGCGAGAAGCCCGAGAAGCGCAGGCCCGACTGGCGGTAGCGCTCGAGGTAGTTGTTGTTGAACTCGAAGCGGTGCCGGTGCCGCTCCATGATCGCATCGCGCCCGTAGATCTCGCGTGCGCGGGTGCCGGCCGCGAGCAGCACCTCCTGGGCTCCGAGGCGCATGGTGGCGCCCTTGTCCGAGCCCTCGTCGCGAGTCTGCGAGCCGCGCATTTGATCATTCCACTCCGAGATCAGCGCGATCACCGGATGCGCCGTGGCGCGGTTGAACTCGGTGCTGTTGGCGTCGGCGAAGCCGAGCACGTGACGGGCGTACTCGACGATCGCCACCTGCATCCCCAGGCAGATCCCGAGGTAGGGCACGTCGTGCTCGCGCGCGTAGCGCACCGCCTGGATCTTGCCTTCGATGCCGCGCTCGCCGAATCCCCCCGGCACCAGGATCGCATCCAGTCCCTTGAGCAGGTGCGAGCCGCGCTGCTCGAGGTCGGTCGACTCGATGTAATGAATGTTGACGCGCGTGCGGCTCTTCAGCCCGCCGTGCATCAGCGCCTCGTGCAGCGACATGTAGGAGTCGCGGATCTGCACATACTTGCCGACCATGGCGATGTCCACCTGGCCGTCGGGATTGGACTTGGCGCTCACCACCTGGCGCCACTCGGGGAGCTCCGTGGGCGGCACCTCGAGCCGCAGCTTGTCGACCACGATGTCGTCGAGCCCCTGCTCGTGCAGCAGGATCGGGATGCGGTAGATGTCGTCCACATCGACCGCGGAGATCACCGCCCGCTCCTCGACGTTGGTGAAGAGCGCGATCTTGCGCCGCTGCTCCTCGGGGAGCGGGTGCTTGCAGCGGCACAGGAGCGTATCGGGCTGGATTCCGATGCCGCGGAGCTCCTTGACCGAGTGCTGGGTGGGCTTGGTCTTGATCTCGCCCGAGCCGCCCACGATCGGCACCAGGGTCAGGTGCATGTACACGCAGTTGTTGCGGCCGAGCTCGACACCGAGCTGGCGGATGGCCTCGAGGAAGGGGAGCGATTCGATGTCGCCCACCGTGCCGCCGATCTCGACCATGCACACGTCCGAGCCGTCCGCCCCGAGCTTGATGCTGCGCTTGATCTCATCGGTGATGTGCGGGATCACCTGCACCGTGGCGCCGAGGTAGTCGCCGCGACGCTCCTTGGCGATGACGCGCTCGTAGATGCGCCCGGTGGTGAAATTGCTGTTGCGGCCGGTCGTGGTGCGCACGAAACGCTCGTAGTGCCCGAGGTCGAGATCGCTCTCGGTGCCGTCCTGGGTAACGAACACCTCGCCGTGCTGGAACGGGCTCATGGTGCCCGGGTCGACGTTGATGTACGGATCGAGCTTGACCATCCCGACCTTGAGTCCCCGGGCCTCGAGGATCGCGCCGAGCGAGGCGGAGGCGATCCCCTTGCCCAGCGAGGACACGACGCCACCGGTGACGAATACAAAACGCGTCATGGTCGAGTGCGGGAATTCCCGTCGCATGAGGTCGCCGCCGGAAAACTTCGGCGGAACGACGACGGGAGAGCAGATTAACACATCCGGCCGCGCCGAGGTGGACTGCTTGACCGATCAGCCCGCCGCGCTCCAGATCAGGCGCGCGCGCCGGCGGCTCGCCTCGCTCGCCTGCACCGATTCGTCGAGCCACAGCCCCGCGACCGCGATCAGCGTGTCGCCCGCGTAGACGAGCGGCCGGCGTCCGCGCTCGGCGACCGGCACGCGCGCCTCCTGCATCAGGCTCTTGAGCGCGCGGTGCGGCCCGCCGCGCACCGGACGCAAGCGCTCCCCGCCGCGGCGTCCCCGGACGGTGAGCGTGGCGGGGAGTGCCTCGAGGTCGAGCGGCCCGCGCTCGTCGGGCTTCAGCGTCAGGCGTCCGCCGTACCCGGGCAGGACGCGGCTGCGCCCTCGGCCCCACGACCAG
>WNFW01002500.1_pt1 | contig 12559 bp, 7 predicted proteins | sample 5400131 | NCBI WGS metagenome assembly WNFW01 (sample SAMN13153362, study PRJNA577476) | soil metagenome | isolation source: 20 cm soil or saprolite under grassland replicate 1 | place: USA:California | collected 2016-06-15 | reverse complement strand
AGAAACTCCAGGATGTCATCGTGTCAGGCAGAGCGGAGGGGATGCAGTTCATGGACGACGCCATTTGGGCGCTGCTTGAAAAAGGCATTGTCTCCCCGCACGAAGCTTTCATGAAAGCGATCGACAAAAGCCGGTTCAGGCCATTTCTGCCTCCAGAGGAAGAAGCGCTAGGCAACGCCGCTGGCTCAGTTCGGAACGATGAAAGGCGGCTTTCTGGCAATTCCGTGAAACCGATCGGCACTCGCGCGCGCATAGGAATGCGCTGAACGAGAGGATGCCGAAGGACTTCACCGCGGATCATGCTAATCACGCGGATTGAAGCGGCTTTGCAAGGATCATCGGTGCCATCCAGGTAGCTTGTGGTTGAAAGCCTGCTCGCTCTTTGATCCTCATAATCCTCACATTCTTCTCTCTGGTGGCTGCTGGACCAAATGCGCAAGCGGTCGGTCCGGAAGCGCCGGACACGGCCTTAGCCGGAGGCAACACGGCGGATGGGCAACTCGCCCTTGGGGGCTTAACTACCGGTTTATATAACTCGGCGTTCGGTATCTACTCCCTCCTAAGCAACGGCGCGGCCAACTTCAACACAGGTGTCGGCGCCGGGATGCTCCTTGCCAACACCGCAGACGAAAATACGGCCACTGGCGCCGGCGCGCTATTTAGCAACACGACAGGCGCCAGCAACACAGCCACTGGAGCGCTCGCGCTTTTCAGCCACATCAGCGGCAACGGCAACACCGCCTATGGTTGGCACGGGCTCCTTAGCGATGCCACCGGCCAACTTAATACTGCTGTCGGTTCCGCCGCGCTCGCGACGGAGAACAACGGCTTCAATGGCAGCTTCAACACTGCTGTCGGCGCTGGTGCGCTTTTTAGCAACACCGGCGGTGACAACACCGCCATTGGCGCCGGAGCGCTCCAAGACAACGTAGACGGTAGTGACAACACGGGGGTCGGCCTTAATGCACTTCTGAACAACTCCAGTGGCAGCAACAATGTCGCCTTAGGCCGTAATGCCGGCATCAGCCAAACAACTGGCAGTAACGATATTTATATCGGCAGGCTTGTGGACGGCGTGGCTGGCGAAAACGACAGCTGTTATATCGGCAGCATTTTTAATCAGCTCTCTTCTAGAGGAACTGCGGTTTTCATTAACGCAAACAATAAGCTCGGTACGATGACTTCCTCAAAACGCTTCAAGAAAGAGATCAAACCAATGGACAAGGCTAGCAACGCGCTTTTTTCGCTTAACCCGGTTACCTTCCGTTACAAGAAGGAGATTGACCCGGCAGGCATATCGCAGTTCGGGCTCGTGGCTGAAGAGGTGGAAAAGATCGATCCCGACCTCGTGTTACGCGACAAAGAAGGAAAAGCCTATAGCGTGCGCTACGACCAGGTGAACGCAATGTTGCTTAATGAATTTCTCAAGGAGCATCGCGCCTTTGTCGAGGAACAGCAGAAAGTCCAGCAACAACAGAAAGAGATTAACGCCCTTAAGGCAGAACTAAAGGAGCAGCGATCTCTCATCCAAAAAGTGAGCGACCGAATTGAGTTGAGGAGTTCGGCGTCGCAAGTAGTCGCGGACAATCCGTAAAGACAGGACTGACCACGGATAACTCGCCTTCGGTCGCCGCGGCGACCTTCGGCGTGGCAAGCACGGATTGCACGGAATAGGAAGGAGAATGCCCACGAAATACACCAAATACACGAAAGGGGAAAATGCCGCTCTCAAATTTTCGCGTGTTTAGTGGGTAACAAATTTGTTTTCTGTATATCCGTGTTATCCGCGTAATCCGTGGTTGTCTTTTCTCCCGGTCATCAGCACCGCGGTCCCACTTAGTTTGCCCGCGCGAAATCGGTCGAGTGCAGTGTTCGCTTGTTCCAAGGGGAACGTTTCGGTTTTTGTTTTAATAGGGACACGTGGCGCGATGGCGAAAAATTCTTCGCCATCGCGGCGGGTAAGGTTTGCTACAGACGTAATGGTCCGTTCCTCCCAAAGATCGGCATAGGGAAAGGAAGGGATATCGCTCATGTGAATTCCGCCGCAAACGACAATGCCACCTTTGGCGAGTGCTCGCAGCGCCGCAGGCACGAGCGGGCCGACCGAAGCGAAGATAATCGCTGCATCGAGTTTCTCCGGCGGCATCTCGTCGGAACCACCGGCCCACCTTGCGCCTAGCGTTTTCACGCTTTGCTGTGTTTCCATGTCGCCCGGTCGCGTGAACACGAAAAGGTCGCGTCCTTCATAAAGGGCAATCTGCGCGATTAAGTGAGCGGCATTACCAAAGCCATACAGGCCGAGCCTCCGTGCATCTCCCGTTTTCCGATAGGAACGATAACCGATCAGCCCCGCACAAAGTAGCGGCGCAACCTCAACATCATCGTAACGGTCAGGCAAATGAAAACAGAATCGTGCATCGGCGACACCGAATTCCGCATAACCGCCATCGATGGTATAGCCGGTGAAACGCGCTCGATCGCACAGGTTTTCCCGGTTCGATCGACAGTAAACACATTCGCCATCGGTCCAAGCAAGCCACGGAATTCCGACGCGATCTCCAATCGCGAATGACGAAGGAATGTCCGGGCCTATCTCTTCGACGTATCCGACAATTTGATGACCTGGGATGAGCGGGAGTTTTGGATCCGGCAGTTCGCCATCGACCACGTGAAGATCAGTCCTGCACACCGCGCACGTTGCGATTCGCACAAGCAATTGGCTCTTGGCCGGTCTTGGTTTCTCTATGTCGCGGAGTTGCAGTGGCTGCCGCGGCTTATCCAGAACCATCGCGCGCATGGGCTTCGCTACTTTAAAGCGTTAAAGCGTTGAAAGGTTAAAAAGTTAAACCGTGGGTCAATGGACGCCCGCTGGTTCAGGTCGCATCTCTCCTCTCGCGGGCTCGCCTTCGTGATGAGTGTGCGCGCTGCGCAGAAATGGTACCTTGTCGAGCACGTGCTCCTGGAACCATTCGAGCCAGAGATAGATCACTGGTGTGACGAACAGTGTGATCAATTGGGAGAAAATCAGACCGCCTACGATTACCAGCCCTAATGGACGGCGCGATGCAGCGTCCTGCCCGAACCCGAGCGCAATCGGCACTGCACCCATAAGCGCAGCGAGCGTTGTCATCATAATAGGACGAAACCGTTCCATACTGGCTTCGTGAATGGCCGACCGGAGGTCCCAGCCTTCGTCGATTCGTTGCAACGCAAAATCGACGACCATGATCCCGTTCTTCTTGACGATGCCTAACAACAGGAAAAGTCCGATCACGCTGTAAAGTGAAAGCACTGAGTGAAAGAGATACAATGTGGCCAGACCTCCGACTACTGCGGGGACGATCGCAGGAAATAAAACTGTGAACGGATGCACATAGCTTTCATAAAGAATTCCCAGAATCACATACATAACAAAGACCGCTGCGAGCAGCAGCATTGGCAGAGACCGGAAAAGTTGCTGGAACACTAGCGTTTCGCCCTGGAAGGTGCCCTGAACGGTTGGGTAATTCGGATGGATTTGGGCGAATGCGTCCTCGATGGCCTTGGTAGCATCGCCGATCGCGACGTTTGGCAACAGGTTGAAGTTAAACGTAACGCTGGTGAACTGATTCAAATGATTCACCGCTTGCGGGCCAATAACTTCCTTTGTCGATGTTAGAACACGCATCGGCACCAAATTCGCCATGTTACCTGTGGTCGTGGCTATGGTACCGCCTCCCGCGCCGGACGCGCTGAAATTGCCGCTCGTGTTACTGCGAACGTATAGGTCGTCCAAGTCGTTAGGGTGCGCCCGTTCCTTGTCTTTCACTTCGAGAATGACCTGGTATTGATCGTCCGGTTCCTTGATGAGGTAGACGTAGTTTTGCGAGTAAGCATTGCGCAACAGGCTTTGGATTGCAGAAGTAGAAACACCGTAGGTTGCGGCACGATCCCGGTTGATGTCGATCTTAAGATTTGGCGTGTCGTGGTAGTAATCAGAGCGGACGCTGGCGAAACCTTTAAACTGTCGCAGTTTTTCCAGCAGTTGGTCGGCCACGGCATAAACATCCTGGGGCACGATGCCGCTAATCGTGTAAGCGTACTGTCCCTGCGTCTGGCTCGTGGCGCCCACACTGATCTGCAGCACGGGACTCGGCGTTAACACCGCGGTGATGCCGGGAATGGAGCCGAGCGATTTTTGCAGTCGTAAAATGATTTGATCAATGGGCGGGCGCTCACCGCGTGGCTTCAGAAAAAGAAACAACAACCCCTGCGATAATGCGGTGCGCGAGGAAAAACCAGCGAGCGTGAAAAACTGCCCGACAGCTGGATCCGCTTGGAGTCTCTTATTGACCTCCGCTTGATACGCTCGCATCTGGGCGGGAGATGAGCCTTCCTGCGCGATAAACACGCCGCGAATGAAACCGCTATCACCCGGTGGCAATAATGTAAACGGCAAATGCGTGAAGAAGAACCACAGACCAAGAATGCAGACGAGCAAGATCGGCACCGTGAGCCATGCACGATCGAGGAACCAATCCAGGGCGCGACCGTATGCAGCGATCACGCGTTTGATGAAGTTGTTGGTGTGACGTTCCATCCAGGCGCGTTTGTGTCCGGCCCTGCGCTCGCCCAAGATGCGCGCACACATCAAGGGCGTGAGCGTCAGCGACACAAGACCCGAGGCAAGAATAGCCACGATGATCGTGACGGAGAACTCGCGAAAGATGCGGCCGAGAAGTCCCGGGATGAAAACCAGCGGAATGAAAACAGCAGCCAGCGAAAGGGTCATCGACAAGATGGTGAAAGAAATTTCGCCTGCGCTATTAAACGTCGCTTTGAGGATCGACTCACCGTGTTCGGCACGGCGCACCACGTTTTCCAAAAACACAATGGCGTCGTCGACAAGGAAACCGATGGCCAACGTTAGCGCCATCAACGTGAGATTGTTGATGGAGAAATTAAGCATGTACATTACGGCCACGGTGAGCAGCAATGACATTGGCAATGCCACAGCTGGAATCAGTGTGTCTGTGGCACGACCGAGGAAAACGTAGATGACCAGCACCACCAGCACGAACGCGATGATGAGGGTCCATTTCACCTCGTCAGCCGAATTGACGATGGTTTGTGACCGGTCGAACACCGGCGTGAACTTGATCGAGCCCGGTAAGCTCGCCCGCAGCTCCGGGAAGAGCGCTTTCACAGACTTGGCAACTTCCACTGCGTTTGCGCCCGCCTGCCGCGAAACCGCGAGCACGACTACCGACCCGGGCGGATTAAAGCCGCGCATCCAGAAAAAGCGCGAGATGCGTTCGTCCTGCACGCTCTGGCGCACATCAGCGACGTCGCGCAGGTAAACCGGCAAGCCGTTTGGGTTGCGCGCCACGATCAAGTCGCGATAGCCGGCGGCCTGGTCAATCTGCCCATTGGGCTGCAGCACAAAGGTACGATGCGTGCCGTCGAATTGCCCTGCACCGGAATAGACGGTGCCCGATTTAATCCCGCTGGCTAGATCATCCATGGTCAAGCCGCGCACAGCCAGCGCAGAGGGGTCGGCCTTGACTCGGATCGCGCCTTGGACGCCATAAATGTTCACCTGTGAGACGCCGGGCAGGATGTTAATGCGCTGCGCGACAGCGGTAGACGCGTACTTATACAGATCCCAATCCGTCAGCGTGTCTGACATCAGGCCTAACAAGTAAACGGCCTGGTCGTTTGGGTTCGTTTTCGTGAACGTGGGCGGACTCGGCAAATCGAGTGGCAATTTTCCCGTGGCGCGCTGGATCGCCGCCTGTACGTCTGTGGCCGCGTCCACGATACTTTTGCTCAAAATAAACTGGAGCGTGAATGATGTGTTTGCCTGCGTACTTGTGCTGGTGATGATGTCCAGCCCGGGAATTTGAAGAAATTGTTTCTCCAGCGGTGTGGCAATGTTGTTGGCCATCGTCGTCGGATCAGCGCCGGGATAAGAGCAGCTGACTTGAATGACGGGATAATCGACTGCGGGCAAATCGTTGACAGCGAGCTTTCCAAAAGTCGCCAGGCCGGCAACGATCACGGACAACGTCAGCAACACAGTCATCACCGGGCGGCGAATAAACGGCCCGGAGAGTCCCGAGCCTTCCACTGGAACTAACTTTGCAGTCGGATCGGGCAATTCCTCGCCGAACGAGGTCGATCTGAACCGATGCTTATCCTTTACTTCGCGCTCGCCGTCATGTGGTTCGGCATCGTTCATGTCACATCGAGCTTTTCGAAGCAGCCGACTCCTGAGAATTGCCGGGGGTTTGCGCGACACGAGGTTGGGGCGCGACCTTGGCTCCAGGTGCAAGCGCAAGCTGGCCAGTGACCACCACGGTCTCGCCGGGTTTCACGCCGCTCTCAACCACTGTGAGATCGCCTTCCTGACTCTGGCCGGGTTTCACCGGGCGAAGATCGACTGTGTTGTCAGGTTTCACCACGAAAACGAACGGCCCACTCTGGCTAACCTGGACGGCCTGCGCCGGGACAAGCGCGGCGTTCTTGAGCATGTCCAAGATAAAACGGACACGCACAAATTCTGAGGGCCACAGAGCGCGGTCAGGATTCGGCGTAACTCCGCGGGCCTTCACGGTTCCGGAGCCGGGCTGCACTGCGTTGTCAATGAAGTAAAGATCCCCGGTGCGCGGCGTAATTGAACCATCCGCCAGGTAAGTTTGCACCTTTACGTTTGGCCCGCCGAGATATTTTCGCACGAGCGGAAGATCGTTCTCGGCCACCGTGAAATCGGTATAAATCGGGTCGAGGCCCTGGATCGTGACTAGCGATGGAATCGAAGGCCCAACCAGGTTGCCAACATCGACATTGCGCAGACCCACTCGTCCGTTAATCGGGGATTTTATGTAGCACCAGTCGAGGTTCACCTGGGCAGCTTCCGTCGACGCCTGGGATTTCTGGGCGTTCGCCACAGCCGTGTCGTAGTCCTGCTGCGATATGACTTTTCTCGCGCGCAGGTCCTCCTGTCGCTTCAGCGTCACTTGATCCAACTCAGCTTGCGCTTTCGCCTGGTCGAGAGCGGCTTGAAACGGGCGCGGGTCAATTGTGAAAAGCAGATCGCCTTTCTTCACGTCGGAGCCATCCTGGAAATGGCGCCCAATGATTACGCCATTAATCTGCGCCTGCACTTGCACGGTTTCGTAAGCCGCGCATGTCCCGATTTCGTCGAGGTACAGCGGCACATCTTTTGCGACGACTTTGGCCACGGTCACAGGACGCACCGGGGCCTGGGCCGTTCCTGACGTGCCGATACCTTGCTGAAAGCTGCGAAGCAGGACTAAAACAGCTAATACGGCAAAAACCACGTAGGCCCAGCGCGGAATGGAGTGCGCTCCCTTCCGCCGAGGTTTCGCTACCTTCGGTGCTCTACCCGCGACGCGACGCTCTTCCTCTTGCACGATGTTCATTTTTTACCCTGGTCGCCATGGTGGACCGCAATTTCGCCATCGCACCATTTCCGTTTTTCTTCTCCGCTTTTTCGTGAATCCGCGTGAGCACGCGCACGCAAGCACGCAAGTCTGCCGGCGAAATATTTTCCAGTAATTCGTGACGAAGTTCTTCCGCGGCCGCGTTGATCTGGGAGATCACATTCTGCGCCCGGCGGCCGAGCAACACCATCTTGCAGCGGCGATCGTGCGGCGAGGTTCTCCGGATAATCCAGTCCTCGTTCTCCAGCCGGTGCAACAGCGTCACCAATGACGGCTCTTCTATGCCCAATCGCTCTGCGATCTCGGCCTGTGTAAGCGAGTCTCCCGCCAGTGAGAGATGCAGCAGGGTGCGCCATTTAGCCTGGCTCAAACCCATTGGCTTGAGTCGTTCGTCCAACTTCAGTCGCCAAGCACGAGCAGTCCCGTGAAGCAGCGGCCCAAATGTTTCGCCCTCGGACATGTAACGCAGTTAAATTGGTTAGCATGCTAACCAATTCCAATCTGCCAGCCTGTCAACGTTCATTTAGGGCCAATTTCGTAGAGAAGTAGCTCACGTTTGCGATAATCCCGTACACGAACACGCAGATGCGCACGTCGCGACGCCCATCGTGGGGTGTTCGTCACTTCCGCTTCCTTGTCGCTTTGAACAAGAAAATAATGAGCATCAGCGGGTAGTTCCTGAAGGTCACTCACGTATCCAAGCGGTGCTTTCACATAGAAAAATACCGGCTGGTACTCTGGGTCCACGGCATACAGCGTCTCATTCGGGGAAACCACGGAATTAATTTCGGCGGCAGCCTTCTTTACTTGTTGCCTGTTCCTCAAGATCACTGCCGTGAGTGGATAACCAATCGCTCCGATGACGAGTCCAACTCCGACGAAGAGCGCAACTATTTTGGCCAATGTTCGCTCGCCTGTCGTCTCTTTTCCCCATGGCCACTGCAACGCACGCCCGGCGTAGCTCATTGCCAGCAGCCATGAAGCTGGAGCTATTACGGGCATGCTATATCGGGGTACTGCGCCGGGAACGAGGTTTACGGCGACGAATGGAACAGCAATTGCCCAAGCGAGAGCACGCGCTAGCCGCTGCTCCGCGTAACCGTGAAATTTTGAAAACCTGACGAAGGGGAACAGAAGAACCCAGGGCAGAAAATAGATAAAAGCGCGTGGGACATTTTGAATCCAACTGACCAACTTAAAATCGGTGCCTTGGAGCCGGCCTGTGAACTGATTCGACCATTTGACCGCCGCCACGTGCGTTGTCGTACTCTGCAAGAAAGGAACCGCCCACACCGCGAAAATCCCCAGCATGATCGCTAGCCCGGCGAAATGCGCTGGATGAATCAGAAGCCGCCATTCTTTCATCTGCCAAAGGACGGCAAGCACGATTGCATAGAAAAATATGAGATGGGTTGGACCTTTGGCCAAAAGCCCAAGCCCCAGAACAATGGATGCCGGAACCCAAATGAGCCACGGCGATTTCCGCTGGACCAGACAGCTCAGCCAAAAAATAATCGCAAGACCACACAGGGAGACATAGAGCGCTTCGATTTCAATTAGCCGGCCTTTTTCTATCATTCCGATGTTTGTCATCCAAATGAGAGCGGCGACGATCGATCCTCTCGAACCCAGACTGGCGCGCGCCACGGTGACAAATGCAATCGCCACCGCAAGCACGGCAACCGCCGATGGCAGACGTGCCGTCCACTCGTTGCGCACTCCAAAAATTCGAAAGGATGCGGCTACCAGCCAGTTCACCAGAGGCGGTTTCCGGAAATATGGATTTCCTCCCACTTCAGGAACAATGTAGTTACCGGACTTAAGCATGCCGATCGCAGGCAGGATGCGTCGTCCCTCCTCTCCTTTGATGGCAAGAGAACCAAGCGCCGGTAAATAGATCACCGCCCACACGAGAAGGACGACAAGAACGGGTCGGAGGCGCAAATTCATTGGGTGCTGCATGTTCGATATTGAGCGTTGGACGTCAAATCAAACCGAACGGGTAGCTTGACGAGAAAAGCTTAAGACGGTAACCTAATCGTTGAGTCCGCGCGCTGATTGGAGTGGGAACTGGCGTCCCACTCTTTTTAGTCTGCGGGCTGCATGTTTTTTATGAACGCAGAATTTATTGCGATGCTTGATTATCTGGAGCGGGAGCGCGGAATTAAACGCGAAATTCTGCTCGAGGCAGTCTCGAACGCCCTGCTCTCAGCCTCCAAGAAGAGCGTCGGCGCTTCGCGCGATCTGCGTATCGACATCAATCCGAAGACCGGGGAAATCCGAGCACTGGCTAACCTCGTGGTAGTCGACGAAGTCACGAATCCGCAGGATGAAATCGAGCTGTCGAAAGCGCGCAAGATCAAGCCGGACGCGAACGTCGGCGACGCCGTGGAAGTGGAAGTGACACCGAAGAATTTTGGACGCATCGCGGCGCAAACCGCGAAACAGGCGATGATGCAGCGGATTCGCCAGGCCGAGAAAGAAATGATCTATGAGGAATTCAAAGATCGCGCGGGCGAAATCGTTAGTGGAACAGTGCGGCGCTTTGATCGCTCCGATGTCGTTCTCGATCTTGGAAAATTTGAGGCCATCATGCCGCAACGCGAGCGAGTCGTGGTAGAAGATTACAACGTGGGCGACCGGCTTCGCGCGTACGTGGTCGCCGTGGAAAACGGTATCCGCGGCCCCGAGATCATCGTGTCACGTAGCCATCCCAATTTTGTGCGCAGACTTTTCGAATTGGAAGTAAGCGAAATCGCGGACGGCACTGTGGAGATTCGCGGCATCGCGCGAGAAGCAGGCTATCGCACCAAGATCGCAGTCTGGAGCGCGAACGAAAAAGTGGATCCCGTGGGCGCGTGTGTTGGCATGCGCGGCTCCCGCGTCAAAAACATCGTCCGCGAGCTGAACAACGAAAAGGTCGATATCATCCGCTGGAGCTCCGATCCAAAGGAATACGTTCTGGAAGCGCTTAAGCCGGCAAAGGTAAAGAACCTCGTTTTCGATACTGAGAAGAAAAGCGTGCAGATTTCCGTGGATGAAGATCAGCTTTCGCTCGCAATCGGGAAAAAAGGGCAGAACGCGCGGTTGACTTCGCGACTGACTGGCTGGGAGATCAATATCGGCAAGGACACATCCGCGACGACCGTGGTAGAACAAAAGGTGGCGCAAGCAGCGCAGACCCTTGCTGGCGCGCTGCCCGTTAGTGAAGAACAGGCGCTCGCACTGGTAAAATCCGGCTTTACGAACCTGGAGGGATTGCGCGATGCAGACGTGCAGGATTTAGTGGATATTCTCGCAGTCGATGAAACAAAGGCGCGCGAGATTTACGAGGCCGTCCATCGGCAGGAACTCGTACAATAACATGGCTCTGGTTTAGGGAAGCTCGGGCCATGAGCGAAATTTTAAAACAACAACAATGGCAACGAAGACGAGCAGCAAAACTGCAACGCGCAAACAGGCCGCGCGTGGGACTGCTGCTGCTCGCAAGCCAGCAGCCGCGGCCAAGACAAAACTTCCAAAACAAAAGTTAAAGGAGGACGTTGCGCCCGGAGCAAAGCCGCGCACCTCTCCCCCCTCAAAGTCCGCGCCGGAGACCGCTCGAGCTCCTGGCCACGAAGCAGAGAGTGTTTCACTCATTGATCGAAAAAAACCGAGCAAGAAGGCCGAAGACGACGAGCCAAAACCGAAGCGCGACGTTTTACCTCCCATTTCACGCATCAGGGCCTCGCTGGAAACGCCGGTAAAACCAGCGCCGCCTACAACGAGCGCACCCGTGGAATCGGTTACAGTTGATGTGTCAAGCATCGCCGACGTAAAAACTGCGCCTGATGCAACGGAGCCGCCGCCTACTGAAGAGGAAGCCGCGGCGCACAAGATCATTCTTATCAAGCCCCCAATTGTCGTTAAGCAACTGGCGACTGAGTTAGGCTTAAAGCCGCATCAACTCATTGCGGAGCTGATGAATTACAACATTTTCGCCAACATTAACCAGACAGTCGAGCCAGACATCGCTTCGAAGATCGCGGAAAGCCATGGCTTTGTTCTGGAAAAGGAGCGCCGCGAAAAAGGCGGTGGTGTCCACAAGGTTGAACAGGTGGTCGTCGCACCCCCGCGGCCGGTCATTGAAAAGAAGGAAGAACTCAAGCTGCGGCCACCGATTATCACGTTCATGGGCCATGTTGATCATGGCAAGACAACATTGATGGACGCCATTCGCAAAACCCGTGTCGCGGCGGGCGAAGCCGGGGGCATTACTCAGCATATCGGCGCCTATAGCGTTGATCACAATGGCGCGACACTTACCTTTATCGACACGCCGGGGCACGCTGCCTTTACGGCGATGCGCGCGCGGGGGGCGAATGTCACCGATATCGTTGTGCTCGTTGTCGCAGCCGACGATGGCCTCATGCCGCAAACCATTGAAGCCATTAATCACGCCAAAGCCGCGCCGCGCGTAAAGATAATGGTTGCGATCAATAAGATCGATCTTCCTTCGGCAAATATCGATAGAGTAAAGAAACAACTGCAGGAGCGTGGCCTTAGCCCGGAAGATTGGGGAGGTGAAACGATTGTTTGTCCCGTCTCCGCGACGAAAGGCACAGGAATCGATCACCTGCTTGAAATGATCGCGTTGCAGGCCGAAGTAATGGAACTTAAGGCGTCGCCTACTGCTACCCCGCGCGGGACAGTGATCGAAGCGCAAGTCGAAGCCGGGCGCGGTCCCACTGCTACCGTTATTGTGCAGATGGGGACACTGAAGATTGGCGACCCGTTCATTTGTGGTGATTACAGCGGCAAAGTGAAATCGCTTCTGGACGACCGCGGCAAGCCAGTCAAGGAGGCTGTTCCCTCTATGCCGGCGAAGGTGCTTGGGTTTACCGGGCTACCCAATGCCGGCGATGAACTGCTCGTAATGGATTCCGAGCGTTCGGCAAAGACGTTGAGCGAGGAGCGCGTGGTGGCCAAACGCTCCGATAAATTGACCATTCCGAAACGGGCCACCCTTGAGAGCCTGCTCGAAGCTGCCGGAGGGAAAAAAGTCCTGCGGATCGTGCTAAAGTGCGACGCACAAGGCTCGCTGGAAGCATTGGTTGGAGCGTTGAATCAGATCG
>WNFW01005995.1_pt1 | contig 12560 bp, 12 predicted proteins | sample 5400131 | NCBI WGS metagenome assembly WNFW01 (sample SAMN13153362, study PRJNA577476) | soil metagenome | isolation source: 20 cm soil or saprolite under grassland replicate 1 | place: USA:California | collected 2016-06-15 | reverse complement strand
GAGGAGGTGCCGCTCGGCGACGGCTCGGGCGCCTACGCGACCGACGGCACGCCGGTCGACTGCGTCCGCTTCGCCGACCTCGGGCTCGTCGGCGAGCGCCCCGACCTCATCGTCTCGGGCATCAACCACGGCTCGAACCTCGGCGACGACATCACCTACTCGGGCACGGTCGCGGCGGCGCTGGAGGGCATCGTCCTCGGCATTCCCGCGATCGCCGTTTCGCAGCAGTCCGCGGCGCGGGAGATGGGGTTCCTGCCGGGTCCGGGGTTCGACTTCGAGATCGCGGCGCGCATCTGCGCGCGGCTCGTCGACTTCCTCGGCGCTGACCCGCTCCCGCCCGAGACGCTGCTCAACGTGAACGTTCCAGCGGGGACCCCCACGGGCGTGGAGGTGACGCGGCTCGGCAAGCGCGTCTACGAGGACGAGCTGAAGCTGGTCGAGGAGGAGGGCTCGCGGCGGCGGTACCAGATCTACGGCTTCGCGCCGACCTACCAGGAGGATCCCGGCACCGACCTGACGGCGGTCGCGGAGGGGCGGGTGTCGATCACGCCGGTCCACTTCGACCTCACCGACCGCAAGGGGCTCGATCGCCTGCGCGAGGCGGAGCTGGAGCACGCGCTCGGCGAAGCCTTGCCCGCCGCGGTCGAGGCGCGACCGGCGCGCACCGAGCCGTGAGCGCAGTCGAGCGCACCACCTCGGCGGCTGACCGGATCGAGGAGCTGCGGCGCGAGATCGCACACCACGACCACCGCTACTACGAGCTGGACGACCCCGAGATCGGCGACGACGCATACGACGCGTTGATACGCGAGCTGCGCGAGCTCGAGGCGGCGCATCCCGAGCTCGTCACGCCCGACTCCCCGACCCAGCGCGTCGCCGGGCGCCCGCTCGACCGATTCGAGCAGGTCCGCCACGCGGAGCCGATGCTCTCGCTTGCGAACGCCCGCGGCGCCGAGGAGTTCCGCGCCTGGGAGGCCCGCCTCCACAACCGCCTGCGCTCGCTGGACATCGAGCCGGAGGAGCTGCGCTTCGTCTCGGAGCCGAAGATCGACGGCCTCGCGATCTCGCTGACCTATCGCGCTGGCACGTTCGTGCGCGGCGCGACCCGCGGCGACGGGGTGATCGGAGAGGACGTGACGCCCAACCTGCGGACGATCGATGACATCCCGGCGCGGATCGACGACGGCGCGGAGCTGGTCGAGGTTCGCGGCGAGGTCTACATGCCTCGTTCCGCCTTCGCCGAGCTCAACGAGCGGCGCGCCGCGGCCGGGGAGCCGACGTTCGCGAACCCGCGCAACTCCGCTGCCGGTGCCCTCCGCCAGCTCGACCCGAAGGTCACCGCCGAGCGGCCGCTTTCGATCTGGTGCTACGGCCTCGGCGCCACGCAGGGGGTCGACATCCCCACCCACGCCGACGAGCTCGACTGGCTCCGCAAGCACGGCTTCAAGGTCAACGAGGAGACCGCGGTCCACGAGACCGCGGACGAGGTCGCGGAGCGCTGCGAGTGGTGGGAGCGCCGCCGCGAGGACCTCGACTTCGAGATCGACGGCGTGGTCATCAAGGTCGACCAGCGAAGCCTGTGGCGCGAGCTGGGGGTGACCGGCCGCGAGCCCCGCTGGGCCGTGGCGTGGAAGTTCCCGCCGATCACGGCGACGACGCGGCTCAACCGGATCGTGTGGAACGTGGGCCGGACCGGGCGGCTCTTGCCGTTCGCGATGCTCGAGCCGGTGGGCGTCGGTGGGGTCACCGTCTCCACCGCGACGCTGCACAACGAGGAGGACCTGGCGCGAAAGGACGTGCGCGAGGGCGACGAAGTCGTGGTGACGCGGGCCGGCGACGTGATCCCGCAGGTGATCTCGCCGCTCATCCAGCGCCGGGAGGGCAAGCGGTTGCGGCGGCCGAAGCCGCCGGCGAAGTGCCCGATTTGCGGCACGCCGACGGTGAAGCCCGCCGACTCGGTGTGGACGATCTGCCCGAACCGCCGCGGCTGCCCCGGCCAGACGTTCCAGCTGATCAAGCACTTCCGCGGCGCGATGGACATCGAGGGGCTGGGGGAGAAGAACGCGATGCGCTTCCTCGACGAGGGGCTGATCGACGATCCCGCCTCGATCTACGACCTGACCGTGGAGCGGCTCGTCGAGCTCGATCGCTTCGGCGAGACCTCGGCTCGGAACCTGATCGCCGAGATCGAGCGCTCCAAAGAGCGCCCGTTCGGCATCGTGCTCTACGCGCTCGGGCTGCCCGGAATCGGCTACGTGAACGCGCAGGCGCTTGCCGAGCACTTCGGCTCGATCGATGCGCTCCTGGCCGCAAGCCCGGAGGAGATCGAGCAGGTGGAGGGGATCGGGCCGGTCCTCGCCAAGCAGGTCGTCGAGGAGCTCGCGGACCCGGCGGTGCGCGAGTTGATCGAGCGCCTTCGCGCTCGGGGCCTTCGGTTCGAGCTCGCCGAGTCGGAGCGCCACCCGCAGGGCGGGCCGCTCGAGGGCAAGACCTTCGTCCTCACCGGCACGCTGCCGAACCTCACCCGCGAGGAGGCGAGCGTGCTCATCAAGCGGGCGGGCGGGAAGGTCACCGGCTCGGTCTCGCGGAAGACCGATTACGTTGTCGCGGGCGACTCACCGGGCTCGAAGCTCGCCCGGGCGGAGGAGCTCGGCGTCGAGGTGATCGACGAAGAGCGGTTCCGCAAGCTCCTCCCCTGATCCTCGCCACCGAACGTCGCGGAGTAGTCGCTATAGCGAGGGTTCAGGGACGCTCGCGCTAGGGGGAATAGCGCGCGATCAGGGACGCGATCCGGTCCTGGTGCTCGTGCGCCGCGGTGATGCTCACGTTGTTCATGAGCAGCGAGAAGGCGAGCAGGTGATGGTGGCGCGCCTCGCAGTAGCCCGAGAGCGCGCTCACGCCCGAGAGGGTGCCCGTCTTCGCGCGGCAGTGGCCCTCGGCCGCCGTGCCGCACATCCGGCCGGTGAGCGTCCCCTGCTTGCAGGCGGCAGCTAGCGAGGAGCGGAACACGGGGCCGTCGCGGCGGCCCGCCATCGATCGAAGGAGCCCGACCACGTCCCGCGGGCTTGACCTGTCGAGGCGCGAGAGGCCGGAGCCGTTCTGGGCGCGTACGGAGCTGCCCGCGCGGCGGGCGAAGCGCTCGACGATGCGCACGCCGCGGGCGGTGGTCCCGCGATGACCGCCGGCCGCCGCCAGGCGCTTCAGCAGCATCTCGGCGAAGAAGTTGTTCGAGGGGCGGTTGGTGTCGGCGATGAGCTCGCCGACGTCGGGCGATGCGGCCGCGCCGAGGGGCGGCTTGTGCCGGGTGCTCGCGCGCACGCGCCCGACGCGCACCTTGCCCCTGACGGTGATCCCCTCGGCTCGCAGCTTCGCGACCAGGGCATGGCCTGCGACCCGCGCCGGTCTCGACGCAAGATGGCCGTGGACGTAGCCCGAGTCGTAGTCGAGACCGGAGAGGCTGCCGAGGTAGGGGCCGCCGCCGATCCCGCCCTGCGGGATCGTGCGCCGCGAGTCGAAGATGCTGTCGTCGGCGACGACGCCGCCGTGCACGACGTGGATGCCGGCCGCCTTTACGGCGCTGGCGAGCGGTCGAAGGCGCGTGAGCGGCAGGGCATTCGCGCGCGCGAAGTCCCCATCCGCCAGGGCCGGATCGCCGCCGCCCACCAGGCCGAGCCCCCCGCGCAGCACGTGGCCGCCCTGGCCGCTTCGCTCGCCCAACGGCCAGAGACGAGTCGAGAACGTCTTTGCCGCGCCGTAACGCTCGAGCAGCGCCGACGTCGTGAAGAGCTTCATGTTCGACGCGAGGATCCGCGGCGTCCGCGACGCCCACGAGAAGATCTGCCCGCCGCCGGCTCTGGCGTCGAGGTCGACCACGAGCGCGCCGCTCCCCCCGCCGGTTGCCCGCATCTGCGAAGCCAGCTGGCGCCGAAGACCCTTCGCGGAGATCCCGCCGGTGGCCGCCCGCGCCGAGCCGGGCCGGGCGGCGGGCGTGGGCGAGGCGACATCCGGCCGCGCCGCCGTGAGCGCGCTCGCCACGGCAGCGATCCAGGCAGCGATCAACCCAGGCCCCCAGCGTCCCGCCATGCGGGCGGAACGTTAGCCGCCCGCGGGGATGCGCGGGGCGTTCACATAAGATCCGGCGGGGTGGTGCACTGATGGGCAAGGTCGTCGAGCTCGACGCACCAGGGCGCACCGAGGCTCGAGCGAGCCGCAGGGGGCGTCCGCGGCGGCAGCGCTCGAAGACGGCCCTCGTGCTCGGCGGCGGGGGGTTCACCGGCGGCGTCTACGAGATCGGGGCCCTGCGGGCGCTCGACCTGCTGGCCGTCAACCGGACCGTCAACGACTTCGACATCTACGTCGGCACGAGCGCGGGGGCGTTCGTGGCGAGCCTGGTCGCGAACGGCGTGACGCCCGAGGAGATGATGCGGGTGCTGAACCCCCGCGTGCCCTCGCCGCTTCGCGACATCGGTCTCTCGATCCTGCTCCAGCCGAACGTCCGCGGATTCCTCGGCAAGTCGCTCACGTTCCCGCTGCGGCTGTTCGGAGTCGCCCGCGAGCTCGTCGCCAGCCTCGGCGAGGTCTCCGCCGTCGACCTCGTGACCGGGCTCGCGAGCGGCCTGCCCAGCGGCATATACACCGGGCGGGGGATCGAGCGCTACATGCGCGAGGTGCTCTCCGATCCCGACCGCACCGATGACTTCCGCCTGCTCGACTCCGAGCTCTACCTCACGGCCACGGACCTCGACACGACCGAGCGGATCGTGCTGGGCGAGGGGGAGTGGGCCGATGTGCCGATCTCCCGCGCCGTCGCGGCCTCCGGCGCGCTCCCAGCGCTCTACGAGCCGGTCGAGATCGCCGGCCGGCAGCTCATCGACGGGGGCATCCGGTCGACGACGAACGTCGACGTCGCGATCGAACGCGGGGCGAAGTTCGTCGTCGTCATCAACCCGCTGGTCCCCTTCGTGAACGACTTCTCGAAGGAGATTCCGACGATCGCCGGCGCGCGCGCGCATCGGGTCGCCGACATGGGTCTAGCGGCGATCGCCAACCAGACCTTCCGGCTCCTCTCCCACGACCGCCTCCATCGCTCGGTCGCGTGGTGGGAGCAGCGCTATCCGGGCGTCGACATCGTCCTCATGGAGCCCGAGCTCGACGACGAGCTCATGTTCGGCACCTCGATCATGGACTACCGCGGGCGGCTCGAGATCGCCAAGCACGGCTTCGAGTCCGTGACGCTGAAGCTCGCCCGCGACTACGCGCGCTACAAGGCCGCCGCCGAGCGGCACGGGATCGAGATCTCGGCGCGCCGCGTCCGAGGGGTCCTCGCCGGCGTCGAGCGCGAGCGCGAGAAGCAGTCGGCATGGCGGCGGGTGCTCGAGCAGACGACGGGAGCCGTGCTGCGGCAATTCCCCAGCGGACACGCGGACGAGTCGGACGTCGAGGAGGCGGGGAGCTGAGCGACCACGGCGCTCCCCTGGCTTCACCGCTCAGTCGGAGTAGAGCGCGTCGATGACGTCGGCGTAGCGCTCGACGACGACGTTCCGCTTCACCTTGAGCGTCGGCGTCAGCTCGCCGGCCTCCTGGGTGAGGTCGTGCGGGAGGATCGCGAACTTCTTCGCCTGCTCGACGCGCGCGAGCTTCGCGTTCACCCGGTCGACGTGCTCGCCGATCAGCGCTCGGAGCCCCTCGCTTCGGGGCCAGGCATCCGGGTCGCCGCCGACCTGCGGATCCTCGGCGCCGAGCTTGGCGACCTCCTCGGCATCGAGGGTCACCAGCGCGACGAGGTACGGCCGGCGGTCCCCGACCACGACGCACTGCGAGACGAGCGGGCTCTGCTTGATCTCCGCCTCGATGTTCGCCGGCGTGATGTTCTTGCCGCCGGCGGTGATGATGATGTCCTTCTTGCGGCCGGTTATCCGCAGGTAGCCGTCGGAGTCGAGCTCGCCGATGTCGCCGGTGTGGAGCCAGCCGTCGACCAGCGCCTCAGCGGTCGCCTCCGGATTCTTGTAGTAGCCCTGGAACACGTTCGGCCCCTTGACCAGCACCTCGCCGTCGTCGGCGATCCGGATCTCGCAGCCGGGGAACGGCCGCCCTACGGTGCCGACCTTGAAGGTGTCCTCCGTCGAGATCGTCGCAGCGGTCGAAGTCTCGGTCATTCCCCAGCCCTCGACGACGAGGATGCCGGCCGCGTTGTAGAAGCGCAGGATCTCCGGGTTGATCGGCGCCGCCCCGCTGACCGCCAGTCGCAGCCGGCCGCCGAATAGCTCGCGGATCCTCCGCAGCACGATGCGGTCCGCGAGCGCGTGCTCGAGCCGAAGCCGCGGGCCCGGCCGCCGCCCCTCGCGCTCGAGCTCGCGCACCCGGCTCCCGACGCCGATCGCCCACCAGAAGACCGCGCGCCGCGGCCCGCTCTGCTTCTCGACGCTCGCGGTCGCCGCGGTGTAGATCTTCTCGAAGATCCTCGGCACCGACGGGAAGTACGTCGGCTTGACCTCGGCGAGATTCGGGACGATCCGGAGCGGGTCGCGCTCCCAGTAGGCGAGCGTGCTGCCGAGCTCGAAGCTCGCGAGCTGGATCAGCAGCGCGAACGAGTGGGCGAGTGGCAGGAAGAGGTAGGTGACGTCCTCGGCCGTCGTCATGGCGACCTCGTTCACCATGTCGAGCATCGCCCGGTAGTTGCCGTGGCTGATGACGCAGCCCTTCGGCGGCCCGGTGGTGCCCGACGTGTAGATGATCGTGCAGACCTCCTCGGGCGTGACGGCGCGCCAGCGCTCCTCCCACTCGGCGGGCTCGTGACGGCCGCCGCGGGCGGCGAGCTCGGCGAGCGAGATGGCGTCGCCGGCGGCGCCCTCGATCGAGATGACGTGCTCGAGACGCGGACAGCGGCCGCGAACGGCGCGCACCTTGGCCAGCTGCGCCGGGTCCTCCACGACGACCGCCTTCGCGTCGGAGTCCTCCAGCACGTACTGGCACTCCTCGGCGGAGTTCGTCTGATAGATCGGCACGACCGTCGCGCCGATCGAGAGCGCAGCGAAGTCGCAGTAGGTCCATTCGGGACGCGTGTTGGCGAGGATCGCGACCTTCTCCTGCGGCTCGATCCCGAGGTCGATCAGGCCGAGGGCCAGCGAGCGGACGATGTCGCCGACCTCGGCGAAGCTCTGCGCGCGCCACTTGCCGTCCTGCTTGTAGAGGACCGCGCGCCGCTCGCCGTGCGCCCGGACCGCGAGCGGCAGCAGGTCGGCGATCGTGCGCGAGCCAACCCCGGTCGCGGGGCTCACCTCGGCAGCTGTCGCCGTCGCCTCCATCGCCAATCATCACCCAACCGCGCGCCTGCCGGCGGGCGCGAAGCCTATCCGGAGGGGCGGGGCGGCGGCCGCGCTCAGGCCGCCTGGGGGCGCTTCGGCTGCTTGGTGAGCTGGCGAAGCGAGGATGCGAAGAGGGTCTTGTCGATTCGGCCGTTGAGGATCGGGACGCCCATCTGCCGGCACTTCGCGACCACGTCGCGCCAGTGCATGTTCATCTCGTCGGCGAGCTCGGTGGGCGTCAGGTGGTTAGCCACTGTCCGGTACCCCTCCTTGGTCGTTTCGGGTGGTCTTCTCTCTTGTCCCTTATACCGCCGATCGGGGACATGTCAATGATTTTCACCCCATTTTGCGGGCCTGGACGGCCCTAGGATGCTGATGTGGCCGAGCAGTCGAGCGCCGAGGTGAGCGCGGCCGAGCCGCGGGCGTTCCTCGAGTCGCTCATGGACACGGAGCTCTACTCGATCGGCGCCTACTTCTGCGACGAGCACCCGGATCTCGTCGACGAGCTGGTGGCGCGAAGCGACGAGATCGAGCGCCGCGGGCTTGCGGCTTTCGCGCGCGAGAGCGACACCGCCATCGAGGAGGCCTTCGAGACGCTCCTCACGGGCATCGCCGTCCGCTACTACAAGGCGGTCGCGGGCTGAGCCCGGTCGAGGCCGGCACCCGGGGCTCGCCGATGCGCAGCCCCTGGTTCCCGCGGGTGGGCCTCGGCCTCGCGGCGGTCCTGCTCATCTACGGCATCGTCTCGATCGCGGTCGGCCAGGGCGGGCCGCAGCGGTTCGTCCTGCGGGGCGGCAACGCCGTCCAGGAGCTCTACGGCGGCGTTCGCCAGGACGGCACCCGGCTCGGCTCGCCCGACGCCCCGGTGACGATCGCCGTCTTCAACGACCTGCAGTGCGCGCCGTGCCGCCGTTACCAGCTCCACGTCGTCGACCCGCTGATCGGCGAATACGCCCGCGGGAGCACGGCGCAGCTCGAGTTCCACAACTTCTCGCTCGGCCCCACCGACACCACGCTCGGCGCGTACGCCGCCACCGCCGCCGGAGTGCAGGACCGCGAGTGGCAGTACATCGACCTCTTCTTCCGGAACCAGGGGGAGGCCGCCCCTCGGGTGACGTCGCAGTTCCTGAACGACATCGCGAACGCGATCCCCGACCTCGACACCGCGCAGTGGGACGACGATCGCGGGTCGGCCAAGGTGAAGGCGATCGTCGCCTCGGACGCGAAGCTCGCCACGAGCTACCGTCTTCCCGCGCAACCCGCGATCGTCGTGAGCGGGCCCGGCGGGAGCCGGACGCTGGACGAGTCGCCCTCCAAGGAGCAGGTCGATGGCGCGGTGCGGGCCCTATCCTGATGGGGCTCAAAGGCGTCGGGGCGTGGCGCAGCCTGGTAGCGCGCACCGTTCGGGTCGGTGAGGTCGCCGGTTCAAATCCGGCCGCCCCGATTGTCAGCTGCCTCACGGGCGTGATCTGATCGCGGACGATGGCGAGCGTCGTCGCGCACACCACCATGTCGCTCGCCGCGCGGAGCGGCCGGAGACGGCAAAGCCGTTCGGCGGGCGCTGGACCGGGCCGATCTCTAGCGAGGGGCTCCTCGACGAGATCCTGATCCTCGTCCTGCCCGTTCTCCTCGGCGATGGCGTGCGCCTGTTGCGCGAGCCGGGGGCGCCGACGAGGCTCGAGGCGGTCGAGATATCGCGCTCGGGCCAGGTGGCGAACCTGCGCTACCGCGTCGTCCGATAGTCGCTGCGGCGGGCGGCGAGCCGACGTTCGTATCCTTCTCGGGTACATGCCCGCGGCCGAACTCCTGCGGGTGCGCTTTCGACGGCTGTGGGAGGAGGCTCGGGCGCACCCGGAACTCATCTGGCTCGCTGCGATCGTCGCCATCGGCGGCGCGGCACGCTTTGCGACGCTCGGGCTCCAGAGCTTCGACTCCGGCGAGACGGTCACCGCCGCGCGGATCATCCACCCGAGCTATGCCGCGACCTTCCACGCCTACTCGACGATCGAGCGCTCGGGGCCGCTCTATTACACCCTCGCCTGGGCGTGGTCGCACCTGTTCGGGCTCGGCGAGGTGGGCCTCCGGTCGCTCTCGGCGATATTCGGCACCGCGACGATCGTGGTCGCCTACCTCATCGGACGGGAGCTCGTCTCGCGCCGGACGGGGCTGATCGCGGCCGCCCTCGCCGCGGCTGGGCCGGACCTCTTCTGGTACTCGCAGGAGGCCCGCTCCTACCCGCTCTTCATCTTCTTCACCGGGCTCGGGGTCTACTTCTTCGTCCGCGCTCTGCGACGCCCGAGCGCGGGCAACCTCTCGGGCTGGGCGCTCTCGTCGGCGCTCGCGCTCTGCACCCATTACTTCGCCGCCTTCTCGATCGGGCCGGAGGCGCTGTGGCTCCTGGTCGCAGGGCGGCGCCACGCAACCGGGATTCGGCGGCCGGCGATCGCGGTCGGCGTTTTGGGCGCGGTCGGATTCGCGTTGCTGCCGCTGGCCACCCACCAGGAGGGCAGCGGGCGCGCGAACTCGTTCAAGGCGATCCCGGTGCTCGAGCGCGGCGCAACCTCGCTCGTCAAGTTCATGATGGGCGAGGGGCCGTCCACGTCGGGGAGGTGGGCGGCGATGCCGCAGACCAGCCGCGCCCTCGGGCTGCTCGCCCTCGGGGTCTGCGCGGTCGCGATCGCGATCCTATTGACGAGCCTTCGGGGCGAGCGGAGGAGTCGCGCGGCCGCCGTGGCGGTGCTGGCCGGCGCAGCGTTCACGCTGCCGCTCGCGCTTGCCCTGGCGGGCGTCGACTACATCGAGCCGCGGAACCTGCTCGGATCCCTGCTGCCGCTCCTGGCCCTCGTCGCCGGCGGCCTCGACCTGGCGGGTCGGCGGCTCGCGGACGCCCGCGCGAACGGGTCGCTCCGCCTGGCGCCGGCCATCGCGCTCGCGGCGCCGTTCTGCGTAATGCTCGTCCTCACGACCGCCAACCCGCAGCTCCAGCGCGACAACTGGCGCGGCTTGAGCAAGCTCGTCGCTCAGCGCGGCCGCGTCGGGGTCCTGCTCACCCAGCCCCCCAGCGCGGGGAAGCCGCTCGACTACTACCTCACCCGGCCGCTGCCCCGGCTCGCCGCGCCCGACTTCCCGTGCGGCGTGAAGACACGGAAGATCGTCACGCTGAGCAGCACGCGGCCGGAGCCGGTGAGCCGGCCGTTTCACCTCGTCGCCTACCACGAGACGAGGCAAGACTGGATCGTCGCGATCTACGCCGCGAGGCGCCCGCACCGCATAACCGCAACGGAGCTGCGCGCCATCGACATCCTTCGCTACGACGAGGAGGCGCGGGTCGTCGAGGCGAGGAAGGTCGAGCCGCGCCCGCTTGGCGAGCGCTTCGCCGTTCGGCGCGGCCGCTCGCCGTGGACGGGCGCCACTCGGGCCCCGCTCGGCCGGTCTGGCCCCTGCGTCGCCTACCGGGGCGCGATCCGGCTGCAGAGCTCCTGAGGCGGGTCGGCTACCGCGGCCAGAGGTCGCCCTCGGCGATCTCGAGCAGGTTCCCGGCCGGATCGCGGAAGTAGAACGAGCGCCCCCCATTCGGCCATTCCTGCTCGTGTTCGACGCCGGGCCCATCGTCGATGCGTTGCCGCCAGTCCTCGTACGAGCCATCGGACACCGTGAAGCAGACGTGGCCGGGTCCGTGCGAGCCGTGCGCGGAGATCGGCTCGTCTCGCTCGGCGAGACGTTGGCGGCAGAAGATCAGGACGACGGCGGAGCCCAGGCGCAGGGCCGTGCCGTCCGACCAGCTCGCGACCCGCCGGAGCCCGAGCGTCCTCTCGTAGAGCTCGTGGACCGCCTCGGCGTGCGACTCGTCGTAATAGAGCGAGACCTCGAGCAGCCCCTGGAGCTCCATGGGGCTCACCCGTGCGGCGAGCGTTCGCCGGCGAGGAGCTCCAGCGCGTGAGGAAGCGAGCCCGCGATGGCCTCGGCGACCTCGCCGATCGACCGCGGGTTGCCGGGAAAGTTCACGATCAGGGCGCGACCGCGGATTCCGGCGACCCCGCGAGAGAGCATCCAGTGGCGAGCCCGCTCGCGCGATGCCAGCCGCAGCGCCTCGGCGACACCCGGCGCCTCGCGCTCGATGACGTCGCGCGTCGCCTCGGGCGTCACGTCGCTCGGGGCGAACCCCGTGCCCCCCGTGGTCAGCACCAGCGCGCACCCCCCTTCGTCGGCCAGCAGGCGCAGCCGGTCGGCGATCGCCTCGCGGTCGTCGGCGACGACCTCGCGCGCGGCGACCTCGAGCCCCAGCTGCTTGGCGAGTTCCGCCAGCCGGGCGCCGCTCTCGTCCACGCCCTCCCCGGCGGCCTTCGAGGTCGAGACCGTGAGCACCGCCGCCCTCAACTCACGGTGCCTCGCGCCGCCACGCGCCGCTTCGGCCCCCGGCCTTCGCCACGAGCTCGATCCGCTCGATCGCCACCCCTCGCTCGAGCCCCTTGACCATGTCGTAGACGGTGAGCGCCGCGGCGGCGCACGCCGTCATCGCCTCGAGCTCGACGCCGGTGCGGGCCACCGTCCGCGCTTCCGCCTCCAGGTCGACCGCGCCGCTCGCGGCGTCGATCCGCGCCTCGACGTCCACGAACGTGAGCGGCAGCGGATGGGAGAGCGGGATGAGCTCGGCGGTGCGCTTCGCCGCCTGGATCCCGGCGATCCTGGCGGTTCCGAGAACGTCCCCCTTCGGAGCGTCGCCCGCCTCGACCACGGCGGCGGTATCCGGCGACATTCGCACCGTCGCCCGCGCCCGCGCCCGCCGCTCCGTCGCGTCCTTGGCCCCCACGTCGACCATCCGCGCGGAGCCGGATGCGTCGAGGTGCGTGAGCTCGCCCTCGCTCAGCGGTGCCTCCTTCCGCGGCCGAGGCGTGCTGTCGCGGGAGGAGTCACGCTCAGTCCGCCCTCGGCGCCGGCTGTCCCTCCACCCAGCGCGCCTCGGCGCCCTCCACCTCGCGCTTCCAGATCGGCGCCTCTGCCTTGATCCGGTCGATCGCCTCCCGGGCGCCGGCGAATGCTTCCGCCCGATGCGGCGCCGAGACCGCAACGACGACGCTCGTCTCGGCGAGCGAGACGGCGCCAACGCGGTGCTCGGCCGCGGCGGCGAGGAGCCCGTGCCGCTCGGCGCAGGCGGCGAGAATCGCGGCCAGGCGCTCCCTCGCCATCTCCTCGTAGGCCTCGTACTCGAGCCGCTCCACCTCCCGCGTCGTCCCCTGGAACGTCACGACCGCCCCG
>WNFW01002499.1_pt1 | contig 12560 bp, 7 predicted proteins | sample 5400131 | NCBI WGS metagenome assembly WNFW01 (sample SAMN13153362, study PRJNA577476) | soil metagenome | isolation source: 20 cm soil or saprolite under grassland replicate 1 | place: USA:California | collected 2016-06-15 | reverse complement strand
TGACGCGTCTGCTCTTCGGCGAGTTGCTGCGGAGTGAGCTGCGAGCCCCAGCGCCTTAACTGCTCACGGTGATCCACCTGGAAGAGCGTGTCGAGTTGCGCTCGCGCCTGCGCAGAGGTCGCGGTAGGACGCAGACGTGCGATGACGGTGAGCCAGGACGACCCGTGTTCTGTGAAGGCGCGAAACCCCGGGTGCAAATGCTTCCTCGTCGTGACTGGAACCCATATCTGCGGCTGCTCGTCCGGCTGGGTACCACGAAACTGCGGCGGCGCCACCCCGATGATGGTGAAGGGCGTGTTGTACAGAATGAAGGTCCGCCCGATCACGTGTGGATCGAGGTTGAACCGGTTCTTCCAGAACGCATAGCTGATCACTACGACATCGTGTGGATTGTCGAGCTGATCATCCTCTTGCGTGAACACGCGGCCCACCGCTGCGCGAACGCCCAGCACCGACCAGTAACTCCCTGAAACGTCTTGACGCTCGATGAGCTCAGGTTGGGAATCGCTAACCGCTGAATGGAACGTTGCTCGCGTCTTGCCACCACCGGCAACGCAAAGCACGCCGGCTAGCGCGTCGGCGTGATCCCGAAACTGCTCGTACAGCGGATAGCTCCAGCTATGGTCGGCTTCTTGAGCCGTACGCTGGGAGAGGAGCACCAACTGATCTGGCGCCGTCACTGGAAGCTGGCGCAGCATGAGCGCGTCCACGATACTGAAGATCGCCGCGTTGGACCCAATGCCCAGCGCCAGCGAGAGTACGACCACGGCGGTGAACAGCGGAGAGTGCAACAGCAGGCGTGCGCCGAAACGAACGTCCTGGGTGAATTGTTCCAGCCAGAGCCAGCCCCAGGTGTCGCGGGTTTGTTCCTTGAGGAGGGTGGCATTGCCGAAGGCGCGCATCGCAGCATAGCGCGCCTCTTCACGATTCATGCCCGCAGCTATGTTCTCGCCGACTTGCTGTTCGAGATGAAATTCAATTTCATCGTCTAAGTGCTGAGCGGCGCGGTTGCGCGGGAACAAAGTCTCCAACTTTATCCACAGCCGCCGAGTCCACACCATCCCTTCTCCTTCTATATCCAACTACTCATATCTCAGCGCCACCATCGGATCGACTCGCATCGCCCGCCGCACAGGTAGGTAACACGCCGTGAGGGCCGAAAAACCCAGCACCAAAGCGACTGCGGCAAAGGTGGGCAGGTCGCTCGGTTTGACTTCAACCAAGAATTTCGCGAGCACGCGCGTCAAAGTGAGCGCACCTGCCCCTCCTATGACGATTCCGAGTGAGATAAGGACGAGTGCTTTTTTCATGAGCATGTGCAACACGTCCGCTTTTTGAGCGCCTAACGCCATGCGCACGCCGATTTCCTGCGTACGCTGGGCTACGGAGTAACCCAATACTCCGTAGATGCCCACGATTGTAAGAGCCAGTGCCATCAGCGCGAATGTGCCCAGCAATCTTGTCTGGAATCGCGAATCGGCGGTTGCAATGGCAACCAGGCTGTCCATCGAGGCGACCGATATGGGCTGATTTTTGTCCACATTTCGTAGAACGGCGCGCATTCCGCCAGCGACACTTTCCGTGTGGGAAGCGGTTCTAACGACGAACGTCATATGTCTCAGGAAGCCTGAGCTTGAAACTTGAAGATACGGTTGGTAGATGGCGGGATCAGATTGTTTCCCTAGCCCTTTTTGTCTGACATCCTCCACAACGCCGATCACACTGAGCCAATCTCCGGGCTTCGGATCATCCTCCATCGAAATGCGTTTCCCCATGGGATTTTCGCCAGGCCAGATGGTTTGCGCGACGGACTGGCTCACAATCACAACCCCCGGAGCGGCGGCATTGTCACGTTCAGTGAACTCGCGTCCGGCCACCAATCGAATTCCCATAGCCCTAAAATAGCCAGGGCTAGCGCACGGCTTGTCCACCATGAAACCGCGCGGCCGGTGGCCACCCTCCACCTGGAAGGTGCCCATCGCCAGGTTCTCGCCTAACGGTATCCAGTCCACTGCGCCCGAGGCCAGCACTCCTGGCAATCGCGAAAGTTCCTCGAGCGTTTGCGTATGAAACGCTTGGATCTGATTTGCACTGCTGTAGGTGGAATCCGGCAAGTCCACGGTCATAATCATTATGCTGTGAGGCGAAAAACCGGGATTGACATTCCGCAGGTGCAGAAAACGGTTTAGCATCAAACCAGCGCCCGTGAGCAATATAAGCGCGAGAGCAATCTCAGAAATCGTCAACGCACCCCGTATTCTTTCATGCCCCGTAATCAAGCTCCGCCCACCCTTGCTCAACGATTCACGTGCGCAGCGCCGCGTAGCCTGGAGAGCTGGCGCTAGCCCGAACAGAACGGCGGTAATAAACGACAAGGATAAAGTAAAGGCCAGGACCCACCCGTCGATGCGAATCATCTCCATCCGGGGAAGTTTTCCCGCTGGTGCCAGAGTAGGCAGGGACTGAACACCCCAGAAGGCCAATAGGATTCCAGCGCCACCGCCCCCCAATGAAAGCAGAGTGCTTTCAGCCAGTAACTGCCGCAGGAGCCTCCACCTGCTGGCGCCTAATGTACTTCGTACTGCCAGTTCCTGTTCCCGGCTCGCGGCCCGGGCTAAAAACAGATTGGCCACATTCGCACACGCTATCAGGAGTACGAAAACCACGGCGCCCGCGAACACCAACAACGACGGACGAATGTTCGCTACCAACAAATCTTTTAAGGGGATAATCTGCGCCATCCGGTCTCTTCTATTTTCGTCGGGACCCAGAGGTCGCTGTTCAGCGAACGTTTCCAGCTCAGCCTGCGCTTGTTGAGCCGAAATGTCAGTTTTCAATCGTCCGACGACAGGCCGTGTGAAGGAATTGTGTTCGTCGATTCGAATCGATAGGGGCAGCCACGCCTTCGCGTCAGGGAACACAAAACCAGGCGGCATAACGCCAATTACCGTGCGACTCACGTCATCGAGCCGGATGCGTTTCCCTAAGATCTTCGAGTCTGAGCCAAATCGTACTTTCCAGAGTTCGTCACTGAGCACAGCGACACTATCATTCCCTGGTTCGCCTTCTCCTGCCAGAAATCCGCGTCCGATTTCCGGGCTTGTGCGAAGCAAGGAAAAGAATTCCGTCGTTACATACGCCACCGGAATCTGGACAGCATCGCCCGCTCCTGTCAAAGTTGCCGTGGTTCCCCTACTAAAGGACGCGATCTCTTCGAAAGCCCGGTCCTGATCGCGAAATGCGAGGTAATCACCGTCTGAGACGCCAGGTTGCCATTCAAACGGTCCGCCTCGAGGAGTCAGCGAAACAAGGAATAGACGATCTGACTCCGGAAAGGGCATTGATCGCAGCAACACACCGTTGACTACGGTGAAAACTGCGCTGTTCGCACCGATACCCAGTGCCAGGGTCAGCACAGCCACAGCCGTGAAGCCAGGCGCTCGTGAGAGCGCCCTACATGCATACTTGACATCGCGGGTGATCTCTTCGAGCCGGGTCCACCCCCAGGTATCGCGTGTTGCTTCTTTCAGGAAGGTAGGGTTACCAAATGTCCGCATGGCGGCGTAGCGGGCTTCGTCGCGGCTCATTCCTGAGGCAATGTTCTCAGCGATCTGTTGCTCAAGATGAAATTGAATTTCGTCGTCTAGCTGTTGAGTATTTCGATTGCGCCGGAACAACGTGTGCAACTGCATCCACACTCGCCTCGCCCACACCATGACATCTACTCCTACGTTGTCTCCACAACAAGATTGATTGCCGCAGACAGGCGGCTCCAATTCGCGGCTTCTTTCTCAAGCTGCGCCCGTCCCGCCGCCGTCAGCGAATAAAATTTGGCCTTTCTTCCCGTCTCCGTTTCCTGCCACCTGGCCTTGATCCACGCTTTCTGTTCCAGCCGATGCAAAGCCGGATAGAGCGAGCCTTGCTGCACTTGCAACACTTCCCCGGTGATTTGTTGAATGCGCTTCGCAATCGCCCACCCGTGTTTCGGTTCGAGCGAGACGGTTTTCAAGATCAGAAGGTCGAGCGTTCCTTGCACCAGATCATTTGGCTTTGCCATACTATGGTTATCTACAATAAGTATTGTAGATTGTCAAGGTATGGCTATTCGGCAATGGTCGCTTTTACGATACTAGGGAGATCAGCTTGACTGGACTGGATCCCGCGATTTCCTGCGTGACAGGCAGGCGTTCCTTCCCACTTAATTGCGGTCTGGTCTGGCGGGGAACGCTGAGTCAGGGACAGGCCGCTCTGCTATTAATAAAGGTACAGCATACTAGATTCTCTCGATTCGGGAGGTAGAGTGGTGAGTGTGTTGCGTTCCCAACCGATCGCTGAGCAGGAAAAAAGAGCCCGAGCTTGGCGCCAGCGGTTCGTTCAGAACGCTGTGGCCAATGTCCGCCTCGAAGGACTGGAACCTAGTCCGAAGGCGTTGGAGATTTGGCAAAGCTACATTCAGGGTGAAGTCTCCGTTGAACACGTCGGGGAACTGATTCGAGCCCTCCCGACAGGCGTGTAGTTTCCTCGATGAGTTCCGACCCGTACGTTTATCGCGTACGACGGTCCTCAAGAATATTCTCGGGATTCGTAAACAGGAAATACTAGACCGCTTTGAAGCAGACCGAGTAGCGCCACGGTCTTTAGAGCTTATAGAATGTTCGCTCTCTGGACTTTTCGATATCGACCATCTGCAACGAAGTCACCACTACCTGCTTCCAAGATGTCTACGAATGGGCCGGAGTTTTTCGAACGGTAGACATCGCAAAAGGCAATTCATATTTTGCGCACGGGCCTTACATCGAGTCTACGTTGAAAGTCCTATTTGGGGAATTGTCCGAGGAGCGACATCTTCGTGGCTTAAATCAAGAGCGGTTCGCCAGTCGCTTGGCAGAGATTCTAGGAACATTTAACGCCGTGCATGCTTTTCGAGAAGGAAACGGAAGAGCGCAGCGAGAATTCGTCCGAGAGCCCGTGTACAAACAGCTTTTGGATTGATGGGAATAAGGTTTCACGCGAGGTGTCATCCTCTCAGTAGTAACTCTGTGTCGCCATGCTGCCATTAGGCCGACACCGAGTGTGAGCAACTATTATAGCAAGGGGTTAGGAGGCCCTTAGCCGGAGCCGCGCTGGCCCTAAGCATCTCCCCTTGCTTACCGAGCGCAGAGGTGCTAGTCTCGGTTACCGAGGGCATAAATATGAGCAAACCTTCTGATCTCGTGCAGGGCACGTTGGACATGTTGCTGCTGAAAATTCTTGCGCTTGAGCCGATGAACGGATTCGCCGTCAGTCAGCGGTTAAAGCAAGTATCGGGAGACGTGTTACAAGTGAGCGACGGATCGCTGTACCCGGCTTTGCACAAGCTGGAACAAGAGGGCTGGATTACAGCCGAGTGGAAAACGTCCGAGTATGGCCGGCGGGCGAAATACTATTCACTCACACGGCTCGGGCGGAGACAGCTCGAAAAAGAGGCCGACAACTGGGGCAGGCTTTCGAGCGCCATTTCGCGGGTTATTAAGCTGAAAGAGGCATGAGCATCGCGTGGCGCGACGCGGAGGTTGAAGATGCGACCGGAGCATTGGCTGTACACGATTCCGCTATGGTTACGGTCGTTGTTTCGCTGGGCGCAGGCGGACCAGGAATTGGACGACGAGCTGCGCGATCACCTTGAACGAAAAACCGAGGAATACGTCGCGCAGGGGATCACGCAAGAAGAAGCGCATCGCCGTGCGCGACTCGACTTGGGCGGTATCGAACAGACCAAAGAGAAATGCCGCGACGCTCGCCGCGTGAACTGGATGCAAGACACGATGCAGGACCTGCGTTATGCCGCGCGAACGTTAGCGCGAAACCCGGGCTTCGCGCTGATTGCGGTCCTGACGATGGCGATGGGAATTGGGGCGAACACGGCCATATTTTCCGTCGTTCACTCGGTCCTCCTCGAACCGCTCCCCTTCACGCATCCTGAACAACTTGTGGAATTGCGGCAAACCGAAGCCGCGCCGGGCGACTATCCCCTGACGGGGGAAGATTACCTCGACTGGCGCGCGCAAAACTCGACGTTCAGCGACATGAGTCTCTATGCTTGGCCCAGCGGCACGAATGCACGCGGACCGGACGCGCCCGAAGCGGTTTCTGTAATTTCTACGCAGGCCAACTTTTTCCAGTTGCTAGGCGTGTCGCCCTACATTGGCCGCGTATTCGTCAACGGAGAAGACAGTAAGGGTTCGAACCGCGTTCTGCTGCTCAGTTATGCCTTTTGGAAGACGCATTTTGGCGGGCGCGCTGATGCTCTTGGCCAGACCCTCGAGCTCAACGCCGCTACGTACACGATCGTCGGCGTGTTGCCTGCCTGGTACCGCGTTCCGGCCGAAGCGGACCTTTGGGTTCTGCTCGACATGTCCTTGGAAAATCTGGGCAGGCGTGGCAGTCACAGTTGGCGCGCCATCGGAAGAATGAAGCCGGGAGTTACCCTCGAGCAGGCTCGCGCAGACCTGCGCACCATTGCGGAGCGGCTCCAAAAACAATTCCCCGGCACCAATGATCATGTAGATGCTGTCGTCATCCCCATGCACGAGGAGCTTGTCGGCGGCTTCCGAGATCAGCTCTGGATCATGTTTGGAGCTGTCGGTTTTGTCTTGCTGATTGCTTGCGCAAACGTTGCGAACTTGCTTCTTGTGCGTTCCACCAGCCGGCGGCGCGAGATTGCCGTCCGCGTCGCACTCGGAGCCGGGAGGGCCCGGCTGCTCCGCCAGTTGCTCACGGAAAGCTTTCTTCTGTCGCTCTTGGGCGGAGTCTCAGGGGTGGTCGTCGCGTACACCGGCGTGACACTATTGCGCGGCGTCCTTGCCAACGTTCTTCCGCAGCCCAATCCCTTCACGGTGGGATTCGTGCCTCTTGTCTTCACCTTTGTGACCTGCGTTGTTGCTGGTGTTTTGTTTGGGTTCGCTCCTGCTCTTCAATCCTCCTCGATCGACTCCGGCGACGCGCTTAAATCCAAAGGTTCCCTGCAATCCGGAATGTCTCGCCGCGGAAGCTGGATTCGCAATACTCTCGTAGCGGGTGAGATTGCGCTTTCGCTCGCGCTGCTGACCGGCGCTGGACTGCTCCTGCGCACGTTTCAAAATCTGCGTAACACCAACATCGGCATCCAGGCGGACCATGTGCTCACCGCGACGGTCAAGCTGCCCACCGCTCGCTACAAGACGCTCGACCAGGAATGGGCGTTTTACAGGCAGTTGCTTCAAAAATTGAACGGCGCGCCTGGAATTCGCGCGGTGGCCCTCGTATCCAAGCTCCCGCTGCAAGGCGGCACCAACGGCTTCATTCAGGTTCCTGGCAAGACGCCGCTGCCCATTCTTGTGGAGCATTCCTACGTCACGCCGGGTTATTTCCGCGGCATGGGCATTCGGTTGCTTGCCGGCCGCGACCTCACAGATGCGGACCTCGAAGACACGGCAAAGTTGCTGCGCGTCGCCGCTCTTTGGAAATCGGAGGAAGAAGCCAAAGCCGGCGTTGCCAGCAACGTCCTTTCCGCCCTGATCAACGAAACCATGGCGCGCACTTTCTGGCCCAACGAAAACGCTCTCGGCAAGATCTTCGTGCACGACTTCAACTTCCGGGTGATAGGAATCGTGGGCGACGTCAATCAGGGCAGCTTGCGAGGCGGCGCGGGGCCCGAAGAATACGCTGGATTGCCCATGCAGGTGAGCGTATCCGGCTGGCCGTTTAGCGTCGTCGTGCAGTCCTCCGGTGCGCCAGAAAGTGAGATTGGCGCGGTTCGCGCTGCAGTCGATTCACTCGATCGAAGTCTGGCGCTCTTCCACGTCCGCACCATGCCGCAAATCATTGCCGAATCTATGACGACCACCCGGTACGAAACCGTTCTGCTGTTGAGCATGGCCGGGTTGGCTTTGCTCCTTGCCGCTGTGGGAACGTACGGCGTGATGTCCTACGTCGTGGGCCAGCGAAGCAACGAAATTGGCATCCGCATGGCGCTGGGCGCGCGGCCCATGGACATTTTCTCAATGGTTCTGTGGCAGGCGTTCCTGCTCGTCGCCGTCGGCATCGTCGTGGGCTGGGCGGGCGCGGCGGGCGGAGCTAAGGCCATGGAAAGCCTGCTGTTTCGTGTAGCGCCGTTTGACCTTGGTGTGTACGCAAGCGTTTCCGCAGCGCTCGCCGTCGTAGCCCTGGCTGCGTGTTGGATTCCGGTTCGCCGGGCCATGCGCGTCGATCCGATGGTCGCTCTGAGATACGAATGAGGAGGGTTGGTATGCGCCGGAGCATTGGCTATTCACGATCCCACTTCACTGCCGTCGCCGCTCTTACCCTCGCCCTCGGAATCGGGGAAAACGTCGCGATTTTTAGCATGGTCGACGCACTTATTTTGAAGCCCTTGCCGGTTGTTAGGCCCTCCGAACTAATAAGTATTGGGACCGCCGCACTGCTTAGTCTGACTCTGCTCCTTCATCGCGATTATAAGTGCCCTTTCCTGCTGCTTATTCCTTAGGGGCGGCTCAGGTGAATTCCGCCAGCTTCGGTGCCTCTCTTTGCGGCTCTCCTCTTGACAACCAGTATGAGAGGCGTATGCTCCTCCTGGTAGCCAAGGGGACCGTCGTATGAAACGCGAGAATGGGGCAGGCAAGTGACGGCCATTGCCAGAATTTTGGAGACATCGTAAGGGGTGAGCTATGTCTTTGCTCAGAAATATTGCAACTGGGCTCCGTTCGCTTTTCCGAAGGGAGCAGGTGGACAGGGAATTGGACGAGGAGCTGGGGGCCTACTTGGAGATGGCAGCCGCCGAAAAAATGAAGGGCGGCTTGAGCCGTACGGAAGCGCTTCGCGCGATCCGCCTTGAGCAGGGCACTCTCGAACTTACGAAGGAAGTCGTTCGCTCCGGGGGCTGGGAATTTCCTGTCGACACGTTGTGCCAGGACTTGCGCTTCGCCGCCCGCATGCTTCGCAAAAACCCAGGATCGACGCTTGCCGTCGTCATCGCATTGGCACTGGGCATTGGGTTGAACACAACGGTATTCAGCTTTGTTAACGCTTTGCTGCTCCGCCCTCCTGCCAGTGTGAAAGCACCCGAGCAATTGATGGAGGTTTGGATTCACAACCCACGTTCTTCCGGCATGATGAGTTATCTGCCGTTGACCTATCCTGACTATCTCTATTACCGCGATCACAATCGGTCCTTCGAGGGGCTGCTAGCGTTTGACGGAGACCCGCATTCGATTATCTGGAACAGATCCGGCGAGGGGCAGGTTGTATTGGGCCAGCTCGTTTCCGGCAATCTCTTCTCGTTGCTCGGCGTGAATGCCGTTCTGGGTCGCACGATCTCGGCAGAGGATGATCAGGCCGCAAATCCTCAACCTGTGGTGGTGCTAGGTCACGCCTTTTGGCGGGAACACCTCGGTTCTGATCCCTCGATTGTGGGAAAGACCCTCATGCTGAATGGCACGAACTACAACGTCATTGGTGTCGCGCCGGCGGGCTTCACCGGTCTCTTAGTGGGTTTCGAGCCGGATGTCTGGGCGCCAACTGCGATGGTTGAGCAGGTAACCAGGGACACGGGCAGGCTCAGCAATTGGCACGGGCACTGGCTCATCGCGGTTGGTCGCATGAAACCTGGAGCCAAGGAGAGCGAAGCGCGAGCTGAGGTGAGCGTACTGGAGCGCCAGATCGAGATGGACCATCCCGACCTCAAGAGAAACCTGGACGCAACAGTATTTCCCGCAACCCTAATCCCTGCGCCATACCGCATCTACGTCACCGCCTTTACGGCATTGCTGATGGCCGTCTTTGGGTTAGTGCTTCTCATCGCGTGTGCGAACGTGGCCAGTTTCCTGCTCGCTCGCGCGACCGGACGAGTGCGAGAGATGGCGGTTCGTTCCGCCCTGGGTGCCCGACGGGGGCGGTTGATCCAGCAAATGCTCGTCGAAAGCACCCTTCTCTCCTGCCTCGCAGGATTGGTGGGACTGATTTTGGCCTATTGGGCAGCCCCCCTCTTGCTCGCACTGAAGCCAGCGAGCCTGCCCATCACGCTGAGACTCCCCGTTGACTGGCGAGTGCTCGTTTTCACCATTCTGGTATCGCTAATCTGCGGTGTGGCATTTGGGCTCACTCCAGCGCTCCGCACGGCAAACGTCCAGGTTGCTTCGAATCTCAAGGACGAGACTCAACTAGCTGGCTACCGCAAATCCCGATTGCGCAGCATTCTCATCACTGGCGAAATTGCCACATGCACGGTGCTACTCGTCTGCGCGACGTTTTGTGTCAGAAGTCTCCGAAACGCGAGCTCGATCGATCCCGGCTTTAGTACCCAGCACGTGGTCGCAGCCACACTGAACCCCGGAAGCTTGGGATACTCCGACGTGCAAGTGCGTGCCTTTTATCAACAGCTATCGGAGCGTATTCGAGCGCTTCCTGGAGTAACGGTTGCGAGTTTCACGGATCATCTGCCGTTGGGACCGGCCCGCGAGCAAACCGCCGTAACAGATGCGATGAGTCCCGCGCCTAGCAAGAAAGATGCACTTCCGGTCGACGTGTTGCGTGTCGCCCCAGACTACTTTCAAACGATGGGCATCTCGCTATTACGCGGCCGCGACTTCCGCTCCAGCGAAAGCCAAGAGGGGAGCAAGGTGACTGTCATCAACGAGGCTTTGGCACAACGACTCTGGAAAAGTCAAGATCCTCTAGGGAGACGAATCTCCGTTGCCGATGACAAGGCTAGCACTGAGATTATCGGAGTAGTGAGGACAGGCAGATATCGAACGCTTGGTGAGGACCCAATCCCTGTCGCCTATCTACCGCAACTGCGGTCGCGTCGCACGCTGGTCGTTCGAACCTCCGGCGAAGCGTCAACATTGCTAGATGCGGTCCGCGGCCAAATCCACTCAGTGGACCCGAAGGTCGCAGCGACCGATTTGGAAACGATGCAGCAATATATGAGCCTCCCTTTGTTTCCGGCGCGAACGACGGGTCTCCTGCTCGGAGTGTCCGGATTTCTGGCGCTAGCCCTAACTTCCATCGGACTATTCGGCGTCATTTCGTACATTGTTTCGCAGCGCACCAACGAAATCGGTGTGCGCATGGCTCTTGGCGCCCAACGCAGCGACGTGTTACGGCTTGTCGTCAGGCATGGGCTTGTTTTGACAGCAATGGGCTTGGTTATCGGGCTGGGTATGGCATTCGGAGCAGCGCAGCTGCTTTCGTCACTACTCTACGGAATTCGTCCGAACGACCCCGCAACGTTCGTTGGCGTAGCGTTACTCCTGTGCGCCGTTGTGCTCCTGGCGTGTTATATCCCGGCGCGGCGCGCAGTGTCGGTCGATCCGCTGGTGGCCTTGCGGTACGAATAGGACGCAACCGTGTCTTTGTTTCGAAACATTGCAAGGGGCCTCCGCTCACTGTTCCGGAAGGAACAGGTCGATCAGGAATTCAATGAGGAACTCAGCGCTTATCTGGAGATGGCCGCCGAAGAGAAGATGAAGCAGGGGATGAACCGCAAGGACGCCCTTCGCGCAGTGCGTTTGGAGCGAGGAAGTCTCGAACTTAGTAAAGAAGTCGTCCGCTCAACCGGCTGGGAATCCGTTTTGGAGACGTGCTGGCGGGATCTGCGCTTTGGCGTTCGCACCCTGCGCAAGTCCCCTGGCTTTACGGCAGTCGCGGTGCTTACCTTGGCGCTCGGTATCGGCGCCAACACAGTGATTTTTTCCGCTGTCTACGCTGTTTTGCTAAAGCCGTTCCCGTTTAAGGATTCAGACCGGCTCGTTTTTATCGAGAAGAAAAATCCTCCGCGGGGCTGGACGCGGAATCCCATTTCGCCAGCAGAAATTCTCGCCTGGCGCGATCAAAGCGGAGCTTTTGAAGACATCGCCGCATATACACTGCGGACCTGTGTGCTGACCGGAGCCGGTGAGGCCGAGGAAGACGCCTGTGAAGTCATTTCCAGCAACCTGTTCCCACTGCTGGCTGTGGCTCCGAGTCGCGGTCGGCCGTTTTCTGCTGAAGAGGATAGGCCGCAAGGGCCGCGCGTCGCGATCCTTAGTTACGGGTTGTGGCAGCGACGGTTCGCCGCGGATGAAAAGGTGATTGGGCGTGCTTTTGATGTCAACGGAGATAGCTATACAGTCGTTGGAGTAATGCCCTCCAATTTTTCAAACTTGTATGCATCACCCTACGGCGCGCTTCCTGAGCTGTGGTTGTCTGGTATTGGGCTATCGCCCACGCTCGTATGGAATGACTACTTCGGGATTGGCCGGCTGGAACCTGGTATTAGCTTGCACCAGGCTGAGGCGCAGATGAACACCGTGTCGGAGCGTATCGAGCCGATGAATAACGATCTGAAGGGGTGGAGAGCCCAGTTGATGACCTTGCGCACCAATGCTTCAGGGGATACGCGTGCAGCCCTTTTCGTTCTAATGGTGGCGGTGATCTTTGTTCTGCTTATTGCGTGCGCCAACATCGCCAACCTATTGCTTGCACGAGGCTCGGGCCGCGCGAACGAGTTCGCAGTGAGAAACGCGTTGGGTGCCGACAAGAGTCGCATTATTCGACAACTGTTA
>WNFW01002498.1_pt1 | contig 12561 bp, 3 predicted proteins | sample 5400131 | NCBI WGS metagenome assembly WNFW01 (sample SAMN13153362, study PRJNA577476) | soil metagenome | isolation source: 20 cm soil or saprolite under grassland replicate 1 | place: USA:California | collected 2016-06-15 | reverse complement strand
CCAGCCGAACTCGGGCGTGGTGGTCTTTCCCAGCAGCACCGCGCCGTGCTCGCGCAGCCGCGCCGTCGCCGGCGCATCGTCGTTCCACGGTCCCTTCGGATCGATCGTCTTCGAGCCGCGCAGCGTCGGCCAGCCTTTCGTGAGGATCAGGTCCTTGATCGACACGGGAACGCCATCCAGCAACCCCATCGGCTCGCCGCGCATCCAGCGCGCTTCGGATTGCCTTGCTTTTTCTTCCGCGTCGGAAGCGATGAAGCAGAACGCATTCAGCTTGGGATTCAATTCCTCGATTCGCTTCAATACCGCTCGCGTAACCTCGAGCGGCGAAACGTCTTTCTTGCGGTAGAGGTTAAGCAGATCGGAAGCGCTGAGGCCGCAAAGATCGTTATTCATTTTGTCCAAATTGAGAACCCGCCCGCAACGCCAGCTTGCATTTAGCTTGCATTTTTTTGAAGTTTGGGGATAGACTGGGTCGACGAAATGTAGTTGTGGATTATCTGATCGTCCTGAATCAAGGTATAGACCAAGACGTAAATCGCAGCAAAGAAGGCTAGGTTTCTGCTGTAGGAAACCGATCGCCAGCATAAATTCACCGGAAGGGGGGAAGGGACTCATGTCACTTGAGGCCAGCTTCGGCTGTCTCTAGCGCGGACTTTGCCTGGACGTGGGGCAGCCTGTGTCAACTGCACCGCGTGCCATTCGATGGCGCCTTGCTGCTGCAGCGCTTTCCCCCTCCTTACGATCGGACCGCCCTTCTTGGCGCCGGCAAGGCGCTCGATTTCAAGATCGGCGAAAGAAAGATCAGCGGAAAAGATCTGGTCAGCTTGCCGCTGCCTTGTCTCGCGTTCCTCAAGGAAGAGGATTCGACCAAGACTGCCCTGATCGTCAAAGCGGCGGACAAAGGCTTCCTGTACTTCGAAGCCGGCAGCAATACGCCGCATCAAGTCGCTCTCGATCAGTTCGACACCAAGTTTGACTCTAGCGTCTTGCTCGTCGGCAAGGCTCCGAGCGAAGCCAGGGACCGCGACCTGCCGGTCGCCAGGCAGGAGTTCGGCTTCAGCTGGTTCATCCCCGAGCTCCTCAAGCACAAGCGCATCTGGCGCGACGTGCTCGCGGCCTCGCTGGGCATCCAGCTCGTAGCGCTGGCGACCCCGCTTTTCACCCAGATCGTCATCGATAAGGTGGTCGTCCACCATACGCAAAGCACGCTTTGGGTCATCGGCATCGCGCTCGTCATGTTCATGGCGTTCAGCGCGGTAATGACCTGGATGCGCCAGTACCTCGTTCTGCATACCGGCAACCGGGTGGACGCAACACTCGGCGAAACAGTGTTCCGGCACCTCTTTCGGCTGCCGATGATCTACTTCGAGCAGCGGCAGACGGGGGTCCTCGTCGCGCGCCTGCACGGCGTGGAGCAGATCCGCGAGTTCGTCGCTGGCGCCGCCGTGACCCTGCTCCTCGACTGCCCGTTCCTCGTCATCTTCCTGGCAGTAATGTTCTGGTACAGCTGGCAGCTCACCCTCATCGTCATGGCAATCCTGGCACTCATCATCGGGCTCAGCGTCGGCGTGACGCCGATTTTCCGGGCCAAGCTGAACAAGCAGTTTCTCGTCGGGGCTCGCAACACCGCCTTTGTCACGGAGTACGTCTCCGGCATGGCGACCGTGAAGTCCCTGCAAATGGAGCCGGTGCTCGAGCAGCGCTACGGCGAGCTGCTCGCGCAGTACCTGGCCGCGAGCTTCGAGACCAAGCAGCTCGCAAATACCTACAACAGCGTCGCCAATCTCCTGGAACAGACGATGACGCTCGCAATCCTCGTCGTAGGGGCGCTGATCGTCATGGAGAGCGCGGACGGCGCCGCACTCGGGGCGACAACATTCACCATAGGAATGCTAGTTGCCTTCCAGATGTTCGCCAGCCGGCTGAGCCAGCCTATGCTGCGGCTGGTCGGTCTTTGGCAGCAGTTCCAGCAGGCCGACGTCGCCGTAAAGCGCCTGGGCGACGTCATGGACATGCCTGCAGAGCCCTACAGCCTCATCCCCGCTCGGCTCGCGGGCGGCCAGGGCGGGCGTATGGAGTTCCAATCGGTATCGTTCCGCTATTCAGACCAGCACCCCTGGCTTTACCGCAACCTCAACCTCCTCCTCAAGCCCGGCCAGCTAACGGTGCTGGTCGGGCCCAGCGGCTGCGGAAAGAGCACGCTGGCGAAGCTCCTGCTCGGCTTCTATCCGCCGAGCGACGGGCGCATCCTGATCGACGGCCAGGATGCGCGCCTGCTGAGCGCCAACGAGCTACGCGCGAGCTTCGGCGTCGTACCCCAGGAGACCGTCCTCTTCTCCGGCTCGGTCTACGACAACCTGCAGATGGCCTGCCCGAACGCCGACTTCGCGCAGATCGTCGAGGCGTGCCGCATGGCGGAGATCCACGGCTTCATCGAGCAGCTTCCGCAGGGCTACCAGACGGTCATCGGCGAGCACGGCGTGGGCCTCTCCGGCGGCCAGCGGCAGCGCATCGCGATCGCGCGCGCTCTCCTGAAGCGGCCCAAGGTCCTGATCTTCGACGAGGCGTGCAGCAATCTCGACCAGCACACCGCGGAGAGCTTCGCCCAGACCATCAACCAGCTCAAGGGAAAGGTGACCCTGCTCTTCATCGCCCACAACCTTCCGCGCGGCCTCCAGGTGGACGAGGTGCTCCGCTTCGGCGCGCGCCAGGCTCCTAAAGACGGCCAGCCAGGCGCCGCCCGTCCGCCGCAGCCCACGCAGATGATGGTCGTTGACGAAGAGAAGGCAACCACTTGAATCGAGAAAAGACACGAGACATGGCCGAAGCACCGAAGAAGCAGGCGGAGCAAAAAGAAACCGCCGGCGCAAAGGCGACCGCCGCAGAGAGAAAAACTCTGGGTATCCAGTTGATGCCGGTCGGCAATTCCGACCAGCCGGTGCTCGCCAATTACTGCACCGTAAACGTGGCGCCCGGCATGGCATTCATCGATTTCGGATTCCTCGAACCCGGCTTCCTTTCCGCTCTGCCGCGTCTGGCGCGCCAAGGAACAAAGCTTCCCGACCGGGTAAACGGAAAGCTCGCCGTACGCGTGGCGATGGGATACGACGCCATCGCGAACCTGCATCAGCAGCTCGAACGTGTACTGGCTGGGCTGCGCGCCGCTGCGCGCGACAAAAAGACGACGGTATGAAAATCAAATCGCTAAGCAATGGAGTCAAAGTGAAATTAAACAGATTCTTTGTTTGTGCGACCTTCCTGGCGACGACGCTAACTTGCTTCGGAGCTTTAGCTCAGACAGGCACCGGCACAGGGGGTAGGCCTTATCCGCCTTACCCAAATATCTGGAACCTGCAAATCCCGGAATCGGAGTACCCGGTCAGCGGAATTTCCGCCCGAAAACTCCCCGACGGCGATGTGCTGATCTCCTATCAGAGTTGTTGCGGGCAGGATCGCCTCAGGAACGTAACGTTCTTTGGGGGCAAACAGTACACGTCTGTCGAGGAAGCGTTTGGCGGCGCGTATCGCGCGTCCTCTACGGTGGCACAGTTCAAGACTTCCCTAGGCTACACAATCTGGTCGTACGGCACTAGGTCGGGTCTCTTCCAGAATTGTTACGACGGGCTCAACGCCAAAACGGTGGTCTTTGGGGATCCTCTCCTTCGGGACGCAGTAATCAATAAGATCCCAGTGTGGCTATTGAGCAAGCCCGAAAAACATACTTCGCCGGAGCACTGCAACGAAAGCCGCTCTTTCACGTATTGGGCCGAAACGATCGGTGGGCAGATGGTGCCATTGGACGACAGTACGTTCTTGCTGATCGACACGCCGCACGGTGTGGTGATTCGCTTCGATGAGTGGCTGAGAACGCGCTCCGCACTTCTCAATAAGAAATTGTTCGTCATCGATGCCGATTTGTTTTGGGCTCGTTTCGGCGGGCGATACGGAGACAGGGCTGCCCAGGGTATGGATTTTCAAAGACTTCACCAAGACCTTCACCGCTGGTTGCTTGAAATCAAAGGGAACTAAATCATGCCGAACATCACTTGGACCGGGGACACGGTATTCAAGCAGAAACTCTTCAACGTCATTTCCAAGAATGAAGTTGGTGGACCCAATGCTGCCGCTGCCTATCAGATTTCGTTTGCCGATCGGAAAAGCAACAGTGGCTGGTCGTTCGGATGGCTGCAATATGACCTCAGTTTCGGCAGGCGGGTTGATACTTTCAAGAGCATCCTGCAAGACGCAAAGGACGCTAATGGTAACTTCATTATCGATGACGGCGATCCCAATACCGATCGGCTTCACGACAATACGGTTATCGCTCTGGTGGGCAAAGCAAAGCAAAGGGATATGAATTCGCTCTCCGCGGCGGACCAGTTGCTCATCAACAGCGCCCTTTCAAGTGCGGTTGGGCACACCGCAATCGACGGCGCGGTGGACGCAGATCTGCAGGATTTGATGCTGCGTGCGCAACAAGTTGCCAACCTTCCGTTGGTCTCCACCGCAGACCAGGTGTTCCTTCAATCCGACCTCGGCAGACTGTTCCTTTGCGACTATCACAACCAGTACAACATCGACCCAGGTGGGGCGCTCGAGAAATTCGTTCAGGGCCTGCCCGCCGATGGTCTCGGTCACGGCACCGTTGTTAAGCAGGGTGACCTCGGAGTGGATGACTTGCTCAATTTCTATTTTAGGACCACATATGCCTTCAAGAAACCGTACAACCCAGTGCAGCGCTTTGCCAATGTATTAATCGAAACCAACTTCACGTTTTCGCCAGCAGATTCCGCTCAAGCAAAGCAAGCGGTTCAGGCTTATACCTTACTTATTGCGCCCTATAAGGCTCTCATAAGTCAACAACAAGGTACGGCGCTGACTGTATTGATGACTCAGGTTTTCAATCCTGCCCGGGATAAATTGATTTTGGACTTTGTCACCAACAACGCCGCAATCAGCAACAAGCCGACTATAAATGGAGAGGTACTCGTTGGAGATGATCATTCCAATAACGACGTCGATTTCGACAGTGTCGCCCGTACATCGGGAGCACTCCGCCTTCTGGGCGGTAATCAAAACGACCTGATCTTCGGAGAAGGAGGCAACGACACGCTCGATGGCGGCGCCGGAGATAACGTGCTTTACGGAGGAACGGGAAGAGACACGCTCAAAGTTGCTTCCGGTAATAGCTATTTGAGCGGAGGCGCGGAAGCAGATATCTATGAGATTTCCGGAACCGGTATCGCGCATCTAATAGATTCGGCTGCGGAACTGCAGAACGATAGGGTTTTCTTCGTTAGTCCCAACGGGACGCGGACCGAAGCAACTGGAAAATTCATAAGGACGGGTACGTCCAATGTTTGGACTTCGCCCGATGGCCTACGCGTCATCACCCACGACTCGCCGTACACCATTACGGATAACGTCACCGGTGAACAGATCGTTATTGAGAGTTTCGAAGACGGCGATTTCGGCATCGATCTCATGGAAGCACCTACGCCGATCACGCCGACCCGTGAAATTAACGGCGATCTCCAGCCGATCGACTTCGATCCGCCGAATCAGAACTACCACACCGACGACCTCGGCAACCTCGTGGTGGATCCGAATACGCCCGCGCCGGGGAGGCACGACCAGTTGCGCGACTCGGCCGGAAGCGACCACATCGTCTCGGGCGGCGGCTCGGACCTGATCGATCTCGATCCGGCGAACCCGGGAGGTTCCGGCAGCAACGGGCGGGGCGGCGATGACTGGATCCAGACCGGGGACGGACGCGATGGGGTGTTCTCGGGAAGCGGAAACGATCTGATCGAGGGTGGCACGGGCGGTACGCAAGGTCAGCGCGGGGATGGAATTGTGGTTACGACCACGCTGGGTGGCGATGTGCTGCACGGCGGGGCGGGCGATGACCGAATTTTCGGGGATAGCCAGATCGATCTGGCCGCAGCTATTTCGGCGGGCAATACGCAGACGGCGACTGGAAATAAAGGCGACTGGCTTTCAGGTCAGGCCGGCGATGACATTCTGGTAGCGGGCGCTGACAACGATGTCTTAGCAGGCGGCTCGGGTGCCGATCTGCTCATCGGTGGCGCGGGCGACGACAACCTTATTGGCGACGCCAACTGGGTGGCGCAGAGCTTCGATTGGTTCTATCACGACGAGCCGCCCGGCCCGGGAGAGCGCACCGGAAGCAGAGTGTTCGAGCCCTTTTCCGGGGAAACCAATCCGGTGGACAGCGGCGCGGACACGATTTACGCAGGCGCGGGGACCGACTGGGTGCGAGGCGGAGGCGGCGGCGACGTCATCTACGGCGAGGGCGGCAATGACGATATCGCCGGTGAGTGGGGCAACGATGAGCTTTTCGGCGGTGCCGGAAACGATTTCATTGCGGGTGATGCCGTCTACATCACGAACGATGCCGACCATGGCGATGACTACCTCGACGGCGGCGACGGGAACGACACGCTTCAGGGCAACGGCGGCGCTGACGTCCTCTTCGGCGGCATCGGCGACGACGTTCTATACGGCGACGACAGCTACGTTTCAGCGGCGTTCCAGGGGGCGGACTACCTCGACGGTGAGGACGGGGCGGACCATCTCGAAGGCGCTGGCGGCGATGATGTGCTCATCGGCGGTGCTGGCGCGGACGAGTTGCTCGGCGGTGCGGGCAACGACGAGATCGACGGCGGTACCGAGAACGACACGGCGTTCGGCGAGGCGGGCAACGATAGCCTGGTTGGCGGAGACGGCGACGATTTCCTCGACGGTGGCGATGGCGATGACACGCTGTCGGCCGGAGCCGGCAGCGACACATTGAACGGGCAAGCCGGCAGCGATTACCTGGACGGCGGAGACGGCAACGATTTCCTCAACGCAGGCGATGGCGACGACACGCTGATCGGCGGCGCCGGGGCCGACGTGCTCACTGGCGGAGCGGGCAACGATACGATCGTGGCGAATCTCGCGGACGGAGATTTCGTCATTGACGGCATCGGCGTCAACACGCTGCAGGTCGATTACGGCGGCGATGTGTCCGCGCTCGCCATCTCGCAGGTCCTGGACTCGAACGGTTTCTCCTATCTCGCGCTCGCCGACGCGGGCGGCAATCAGGTGTTCGTCCAGGGCGGTTTTGCAGGCGCAGTCTCCGATTTTGATTTCGGCGGACCGGTCGTCTTCACTCGCGGCGATCTGATGCGTCAGGCGCAGGTGGCCTCCCTTACTCTTACCGGAACTGCGGCGGACGAGAACTTCATCGGCGGCAACAATGCCGACCAGATCAGCGCGGCCGGTGGCAACGATGTCATCGAAGCGCTCGGCGGCAACGATACGCTCGATGGCGGGACCGGCGCCGACACGCTGCAGGGCGGAGCCGGCGACGACACGTATGTCGTCGACAACGCGGGCGACGTGGTGATCGAGAATGCCGGGGAGGGCATCGATCTCGTGCAGAGCTCGGTCAGCTATACGCTGAGCGCCGAGGTGGAGAACATCACGTTGACCGGGACCGCGGCGATCGACGCGACGGGCAACGCGCTCAATAACGTGCTCACTGGAAACGCGGCGGCCAATACGCTGGACGGCGCCGCAGGCAACGATACGCTCGCCGGCGGCTTCGCGGCCGACACCTATCTTTTCGGCCGCGGCTCCGGGCAGGACGTGATTCAGGAATCCGACGATGGCACCAATGCGCTCGACAAGGTGCAATTTGCGGTGGACGTGGCTCCGGCCGACGTTGCGGTGACGCGCACCACGAACGACCTCGTCTTGACCATCACGGCAACCGGCGACAAGCTCACCGTCGCGAATTACTTCGTGACCCCCACGGCCGTCGTCGAGCAGTTCCGCTTCAACGATGGCACGGTGTGGAACGACGCCACCATCGCGCAAAAGCTCTCCACCGGCACGCCGGGGAACGACATCATCACCGGCACGGCCGGCAATGACGTACTGAACGGGCTCGCCGGCAACGACACGATCAGCGGGCAGAATGGCGACGACCGCCTCTTTGGCGAGTCGGGGGGTGATACGCTGAACGGCAACAATGGCGCCGACATTCTGGACGGGGGCGTCGATCCCGACACCCTGTTCGGTGGCAATGGCGGGGATACGTACATCTTCGCGCGCGGCTATGGAAACGATTTGATCATCGAGACCGACGATGGCACCAATCCGGTGGATCAGGTGCAGTTCGCGGCAGACATTCTTCCGGCGGATGTCACCGCGCGCCGGAACGGGCTGAACCTCGAGTTGACCGTGAACGGCACCTCGGACAAGGTCACGATTTCGAGCTATTTCAACAACGACGCCGTCGGCTCCCAGGTGGTCGAGCAGTTGCGCTTCGGCGACGGAACGATCTGGAACGTGGGGACAGTCAAGGCGCTCGTGCTGGTTCCGACCGCGGGCGCGGATACGTTGACCGGCTATGCGACCGACGATGTGATCAACGGCGGTGCCGGCAATGACACGATCGACGGCGCGGGCGGCAACGATACGCTGCTGGGAGACGCAGGTGCGGACATTCTGACCGGAGGCGCCGGAGACGACACGCTCAGAGGCGGCACGGAGAACGACAGCCTGAACGGAGGGCTTGGCAGCGATACGTATTTCTACGACCTGGGCGAAGGCAACGACAACATTTTCAACAACGACTCTTCGACAACCACGACGGACAAGCTGATCTTCGGCTCCGGGTTCCTCCCGTCGAACCTGGTTCTCACCCGCGGCGGCACGGCGGGCGACCTGTTCATCAAGCAGGGACAGTTCACGACCCTCATAACCATTTCCGGGTATTTCAACACTTTCGGAGGTCCGAGCGAGGTCGACGAGATCCGGTTCGCCGACGACCCGGCCACGGTCTGGACCCCGACGAGCGTGAGAGCGCTGCTGCTCGCGGCCGACAACAATGCGAACACCCTCGTCGGCTACGACACGAACGACACGATCGACGGTCTGGGCGGAGACGACTGGGTCGAGGGTTTGGGCGGAAACGACACCTTGTCCGGCGGCGCGGGCAACGACAAAATCATCGGCGACACCGGAACAGATATCTTGATGGGTGGCGCCGGTGACGACCTGCTCTATGGCGAGTCGGACTTCCAGGATATCTTTTCGGGCGCGTCCGGCGGCGACACCCTGGACGGCGGCGCCGGCCGCGACCAGTTGTTCGGCCGGCGCGGCAACGACACCTATATCTTCGGCCGCGGTTATGGGCACGACATCATCGACGAAACCCCAGCTCTTGCGGACGGGTTCGATACGCTGAAGCTCAATACCGGTGTCCTGACCAGCGACGTGACACTCTATCGCCACGCGGACGATCTGGTGCTGACGATTGCCGGAGATCCGGCGCAGGTCTGGGTCTCGCAGTACTTCACGCTGTCGAACAAGCCCGTCGAGCAGATCGTTTTCGACGACGCCACCATCTGGGATGCCGCCGCGATCGCCTCGCGCGCGATCGTCGGCACCCAAAACGCCATGACCGGCACCGCGGGGAACGATATCTTCGTCGTTGATCACGTCCTCGACACAATCACCGAGGGCGTGAATCAAGGCATCGATACGGTGCAAAGCAGCGTCAGCTATTCGATTCCCGCGAACGTCGAAAACATTACGCTCACCGGAGTCCTCGATGTAAACGCGTTCGGCAACACACTTAACAACGTCGTCACCGGAAATGTAGGCGACAACCAGCTCACGGGCGGGGACGGCAACGACACGATCAACGGCGGCCTCGGCGATGACCAGCTAAATGGCGACAACAATGACGATGTCCTGAACGGAGGCGCCGGCAACGACAAGCTGGACGGCGGTGCCGGCACCGATACGCTGGCCGGAAATGCGGGCGACGATACTTACACCCTTGGGGGATTCAGCGATCAGACCTCTCCCGACACGGTGACCGAGCTCGCGGGCGAAGGCAACGACACGGTCATTGCGAACCTGCAGAGCTACACGCTTCCCGCGAACGTCGAAAACCTCATCATGGGGCCGAACACCTTCGCGTCGCGGAGCGGAACTGGAAACAGTCTGAACAACACCATCACTGTCGCGGACTCCGGTCTGGTCAGTGGACAGAGTTTCTTACTCGATGGCGGAGCCGGTGCCGACGTGATGACCGGAAATCTGTCGGCGGACGTTTATGTAGTGGATAACGTTGGAGATGTCGTCATCGAGAACGCTCTGTACGCCGACGGCACGCAAGCGTCGGTAGATAGAGTAAGGAACTGGATCGACTACACGCTGGGCGCCAATATCGAAGATTTGGAGATGCAAGGCAGCAGTGCGATCAGCGGCACCGGAAACGCCCTGGCAAACCTTCTGTTGGGTAACGGGGCTGCGAACACGCTGAACGGGCTGGACGGCGACGACACGCTATTCGGCGGCATGGGCTCAGACACGCTGATTGGGGGTCGAGGCGACGATACCTACTATCTGGCCGATTTTCGGGCGTTGCAGAACAACCGGTATGTTTACGGCGCTAATGGCCCGGGCGAAGTGAACGAAGACACCCTCGTCGAGAACGCCGCGGAAGGCGTCGATACTGTCCAGAGCCTCTTCGACTACACCCTGCCCGATAACTTCGAGAACCTTCAGCTGCTTTCTTACACCGGCGGGTCGTTCCCGGTAATTCCGCTTCTGGCCACGGGCAATGCGCTTGCCAACCAAATCACGGGAAACGAAGGCGCCAACATCATCGACGGCCGCGAGGGCGCGGACACGATGCTCGGCGGCCTCGGCAACGACACCTATTACGTCGACAACGCCGGCGACGTAGTCATGGAAGCGGCCGGCAGCGGCACGGATACGGTCATTTCCCAGGTGAGCTACACCCTCGGTGCGGAGCTCGAGAACCTCACGCTGACGGGAACGGCGGCCATATCAGGCACCGGGAACGCGCTGGCGAACGTTCTCGACGGCTCGCAGAACAGCGCCGGCAACGTCCTCGCCGGCGGCCTGGGCAACGACACCTACACCGTCGGGGCGGGCGATACCGTTGTGGAGAATGCCGGAGAGGGCATCGACACGGTGCAGAGCGCGATCACGTATACGCTGGGCACGAATCTCGAGAACCTCACGCTGCTTGGCACGACGGCAATCAACGCGACCGGAAACGCGCTCGACAATGTGCTGACCGGAAACAACGCAGCCAACGTGCTGACCGGCGCGGCGGGGAACGATACCTACCTTGTCGACGGCAGCGATGTCATTGTCGAGAACCCGGGCGAAGGGATCGACACCGTAAGCGCGGCATTCGACTACACGCTTTCCGCCAACCTGGAAAACCTGACGCTTACCGGCAGCGCGCTCGCAGGCACGGGCAATGCCGACGCCAACGTCATCACCGGCAACGCGTCGGACAACTTCCTCGACGGCGGCGCCGGCGCCGACACGCTGCGCGGATGGTGGGGCAGCGATACCTACGTCATCGACGACGCGGCGGACGTGATCGACGAGACGGACCCGAACTTCGGCGGCGACGCCGGCGGCATCGACACGGTGCGCAGCTTCATCAGCTATGCACTGGCTCCGAACCTGGAGAACCTGACGCTGATTGGCACGACGGCCATCGACGGCACGGGCAACGCGCTCGACAACGTCCTGACCGGAAACAGCGCGGCCAACGTGCTGACCGGCGGGGCGGGCAACGACACGTATGTGGTCGACGCGGGCGACACCATTGTCGAGAACGCGAACGAGGGCATCGACACGGTGCAGAGCAGCGCAAGCTATACGCTCGGGGCCGACCTGGAAAATCTGACGCTTACCGGCAGCGCGCTCGCCGGCACGGGCAATGCCGACGCCAACGTCCTCATTGGGAACGCCTCGGATAACTTTCTTGACGGCGGCGCCGGCGCTGACACGATGATGGGCAGCCTTGGCGACGACAGCTATATCGTCGATGTCGCCGGCGACAGCGTGGTGGAGAACGCGGACGAGGGCATCGACACAGTACAAAGCTCCATCAGCTTTACGCTGGGCGCGAACCTCGAGAACCTCACCCTGACCGGAACCGCAGCGATCAACGGCACGGGCAACACGCTCGACAATATCCTGATCGGCAATAGTGCGGCTAACGTGCTGACCGGCGGAGCAGGCAACGATACCTATGTGATCGGCGCTGGCGACACAGTGACCGAGGCGGCCAGCGCCGGCATCGACACGGTGCAAAGCTCGATCACCTTCACCCTGGGGACCAACGTCGAGAACCTCACGCTGATCGGTACGGCGGCGATCAACGGCACCGGCAACACGCTCAACAACATTCTCATCGGCAACAGCGCCGCCAATACGCTGAGCGGCGGCAGTGGAGCCGACACGATGGCCGGCGCAGCGGGCGACGACACCTATGTCGTCGACGTTGCGGGCGACGCAGTCACGGAAAACGCGAACGAGGGTACCGACACGGTGCAGAGCGCGATCACGTATACGCTCGGCGCGAACCTCGAGAACCTGACCCTGACCGGGGCGACGGCGATCAACGGCACAGGCAACGCGCTCGACAACGTGCTGACGGGCAACAGCGCAACGAACGTCCTCACCGGGGGAGCGGGCAACGATACC
>WNFW01003985.1_pt1 | contig 12568 bp, 18 predicted proteins | sample 5400131 | NCBI WGS metagenome assembly WNFW01 (sample SAMN13153362, study PRJNA577476) | soil metagenome | isolation source: 20 cm soil or saprolite under grassland replicate 1 | place: USA:California | collected 2016-06-15 | reverse complement strand
ACGTTTTCGAAAAGCGCGCACAGCCATGCAAAAAACTCATTCTTCAATTAGTCGTCTGGGGAACACAGGCACGATATGAATGCGTGGTCGATAAATACCATTAGCTAATCAATAGTCGCAGCCGTATGTTGGGTTCTTAATAGTCGCAGCGTCAATCGATCGCGCAGGTGTGCGGCCCCTTCTCTCTGCACACAAAACAGCATCATGAATGCTATCGCTGCTCATAAAGATGAGCTTAAAAAATTGCTCGAGGATTTGTCGAGCCACAGAGCGGTCTCAGAGATAGGTTTCGTGGCGTTCGTGGATGCTTACATAACGCGCCTCGATACGAATTGCTCAGACATCAGCGCCCGCGTCAATCCGCCGCCAGCGCAAATTAACGGAGAATTAACATGGATCCAACATTGACTCAGAACTGCGCGCTCCACTACGGGCAACATAAAACTTCAAAAGGTCGTGCGGCGCTTTTCAGGAAGTTTCGCGCTGCGGCCCGCAAGCGGGGCCAGATGTTCGGCGGCAGCTGACCTTCGGCGAGTTGTTCATCGCACCACGACTTCATAAGGACAACGGACGCTGAGCCGCTTCATTGATTGTGATCATGCATCCCCTGATTTTCGCAAGTTCACAGAGCGAAGAAAGCGATTCTGCCGCAGAGCGACGTTGGGAAAGCGACGGGGGAAATCCAGGACAACTTCAACCGTTACCCTGTGATGATCGGAAGGAAAACGCCACAAACGCTCCGGCGCGAGGCACGTTGAAGGTTCCGCTACAAGATTAATCGTACATGCACCTAATCCAATTCCGAGAAATAATGCGAGATGCTGAAGTCGCGTATGCAATTCATCCTATCGTGCGCAAGTACCTCCTAACTGTGGAAGACACGACCAAAGCCCTAATCGCATGCGGCGTGCCGAGGGCTGCTAACGTAGCTCAGATTGCGAGCGCCCTGAAATGACTGCGGGTACGTTAACAGAGCGCAAGAGTCTCGCTGGAGGAGACAGCGCTCCGATTGTCGAACCTGCAATTCCCGTTGATAGCCGGGTGTCGAAAAATAATTGACGCCAATGCGACGCTCAAAAAGAAGCGGCCTGATCCGCAACGCCCGTGGACGGGGCGCGACAGCCCGATCCTCTGATCAGGAAGTGATGCGACATCTGTCGCGTTCTCAGATTTTCAAAGATTACGAACGGGCTTTCAGCGAAGCCACGGGTTTGCCTCTTAATATCCGAGGGCATGATTCGTGGTCGCCTTCGCGTCATGGAAAAGAAGATAACGACTCATTCGCCTCAATTCTGGCTCGTTTCAACAAGGCTCGCGCCGCATGTCTAAGGGCCCAAACCGACGCATCCCGAGAACCGGACTCGACTACGCGCACCGTTACCTGGTTTGCGGGACTCTCAGAAAGCGCAGTGCCAGTGTATGTAGGTGACCACATTCTCGGTTTTCTCGAGACAGGCGAAGTACTGCTCAAGAATCCGACAAAGAAACACTTCGCGAGCATTACTCGGCAGCTCCGCGCCTGGGGCTACAAAGCGGATTGGAAACAACTTGAGCGGGCCTATTTTCGGTCGTGCGTTTTATCGCCGGACCGATATCGCGCGATGTTGCGGCTACTGAGTATTTTTGCGCAGCACCTTTCGATCTTGTCGAATCAACTAGCCGTACGGCGCGAAAACGATGAGTCCAGAAATATGGCGCGAGCGCGACAATTTATCGAGGCCCATCAAGCGGAGCCGCTGTCGCTGGGGCGGATCGCCCAAGTGGCTAACATCAGCAGGCATTACTTTTGCAAGATGTTCAAGAAAGCGACTGGGATAAATTTCACCGACTACCTCTCGAGAGTTCGAGTGGAGAAATCGAAGACGCTTTTGCTCAATCCCAACTCGCGAATTAGCGAAGCTGCCTTTGCCTGCGGATTTCAATCCATGACGAACTTCAATCGCGCGTTTAAGCGAATCGTCGGTCGCTCTCCCACGCAATTTCGTGAAGCGCTTCCGAAGCTGCGTCGCTCTTAGTTTTCGAGGGATTCGTAGATTACGATTGTGGCGCTCTCAGGCGCGTGATTTCGGAGGTGCCAAGCGTTTTCTCCATCTTTTCTCCTGGACAATCGCTTCAATATTTATGGTTCCTACCAGCAATTTTTCGCGGGTTACCACAAAACTTCGCCGAGCTTTGCGTTGAGCATTATTTGCTCCGCCTCCGCAATCGTGTGGTCTTCGAAGCAATAGGCATTGTTTTTTTCGAGCCGCCCTTACAGAAACCTTATTAGAAATGCTCTTCGCAGGCGCGATGATGTCCTTGACTGTGCGGGCTTCGAAATTCGCGCCTCCGAAGTAGTTACGTTTTATCTGTTCCATAGGCTTACGGTCCGACGTCGGTTTGATTACGGGGTTAACGGTTGCAGCGAAATCAACGACACCCCCTGATTGGGCATACCCGTTCTGCGCAAAGGCGGGCTCCGTTGTACAAGAGGGGTGAGAAAAGTTTCTTGCTCAAAAGTCTAGGGTCGCCTTCGCAAAGCTGGATTCAAAGCGCGAATCCCGCCCTAAAGCGCGAAATTCGGTTCCCCGAAACTTTTGGAATCGGGTTGTTGGCGTGCACGTATTCGACCGAAGCCTAACCGAGCGATGCAAGCCTTTCCTTTTGGACGAGTAACTCCTGGCAAGTCCGGAACGCCACCGTGCAAGTCCGGACAGTTGGAGAAGGATTTGGGATTGGAAGTTAGTTCCGCCAGACAGGCTGCGCGGCTAATAATTTTCGAGGTCATAAAGTTCTTTTTCGTTGGGTTCAAGTGCTCCAATCACTCACCTTCCGGAGTTGCGATACACCGGGACGAACGCGCGGAACGCCTCCGCACGCTCGCCGTCAGTGTTACCGCATTACGCCACTTTAACTTGGATGGCTTTTGATCTTGGTGTTGCCGTCGTCGGGAGGTGCACTTTTAGCACTCCATCGCGGAATTCCGCCGTCACTTTCGTGCTATCGGTGTCTTCAGGCAGCGTGAAGCTGCGTCGGAAATTGCCAAAGGACCGCTCGGTGCGATGGAATTTTCGTTTCTGATCTTCCTTCTCGGTTTTGCGTTCTCCGGAAACGCAGAGGACGCCGTCTTCGACTGTTACCCTAACGTCATCCTTCTTCATTTCAGGAAGGTCAGCTTTGAGAAGATATCCGCGATCATCCTCACTGATATCAACCTCTGGTGACCAATCTGCGACTGTCAAGCAGGGGGTCTCCCCACTGCCTATTCTGTTCGGAAATCCGCCCAGGAAACGATTGAAGCGATTTTGTGTCGCCTCTTCCATTTCTCTAAGCTGATTCCATGTTATTAATGTATTCATATATATTTACCCTTTCTGGATTGAGTTAAAGCCATTTCGGTACATTGCGCTCACCGCTTATTGTCAGAGGCGACCCTAATCTTGCGTACGTTGAGGAAGAGACCGTCCTCAGGTTCTTCTGGGAGTCGGTTTTGATGGCGTTGCCGGTTCGGCTTTTTGCCGAGCGCGCGCTGAAGAGCAGTACGCGCTGTCTAAGACGGGGGCGCGCGGGGCGCAATGTCATATGTTTAGACGCGACCCCGATTGCTTCCCCCGAAGCTAGCTTCTTCCGCGACTCGCCGCTCCAACAAACGCGGTGACCGAGGTTGAAACTCGAGCAATCGTCCGCGCGCCGGTCGGACCAGTCAAGACGTTCGCAATTCGGAATCTAGGCGCGGCCCCATTTTGTTTTTTTGAAGCGAAATCTTTGTTGCGAAAACTGCTGGGTAGCAAGGCAGCTGTCAGTGTGCTAGGCCCCGGCGCGCAATCCTTGGCCGAGAAGTATTTCACAGGATGAAGCAGAGAGCAGGCGTCAAAGTTTCGTTGGCTCCCTTGCCGAGTCTGGGATTCGCAAGACAAGAAACGGTGAGTCTTTCGGAAAATACGGCCAGACCGTACTCATAGACGCGGTAAATTACAGAGTCCTTCGGACAAGGAAAAATCGAAAGATTACGTCATGAGAAAATTAACCCCAACCCTTACACAAAGCGGATTGCTGGCCGTGTTGCTGCAACGCCAGAGCTACAAAATACGCCAGTTGGCCTGGCGTCGTGCAGAACGCAAGCACATGCGCGACGTCCTTTGGATTACCCTCACCTGGCCGTGGCGGGCGCTTACGGCGCCCATGCCCCTCCGCCATTCGCGCCGAGCCCTCCGTCGGATACCTCCCGCGCCGATCTTAAATCTTTTACCGAGGCCGATGGCCATATCTCATCCAATTCACACGTACACCGAACTTCAGCAACAGATTCACGACGATCTGCGGATCCAACATCCCGAATGGGTCAAGCCAAATGGCGAGTCCCCCAAGTGTGATTCTTACGACGCGTGCCTCACGGAAATGGTCGGCACTTTGACGCGGAGGCGATCCAACAGACCGATCGTTCATCCTCATCGCGCACTGGAACCGGTAGTAACTACTTAGATGCTCGAGCTTTCGTAGCTGCGCGAAGTAAATGACCGGTAACACATCTACCTTGGTGATTCAGTTCGTGTTTTTAGCTGCTATTATTCTCGCTCCTTGGTTTTATAGGAGGAGTAAGAGTTAGGTTTGTCGCGCTGGGGCCTAAAAAACAAGTCACCAAGACACACGCCAGTCTGCGATAGGTCGAGATCGGAAGTCCGGAATTCCTCCCGTGTATTCTATCGTAAGCCGCTTACGATGCATGCGGGTCTAAGCGCGTAGGGGAATTTTAGGGCACAAGCACCGCAAATTGCCGGCTGGCCGACCTGTTTTTTCCCAAACCGGGCTTCGTACAGATTCTGTCTTCGGGCAAGCCCGGAACACCACCGTGCAAGTCTGGACAGTTGGAAAAGGACTTGGGATTAGAAGCGAGTTCTTTCAGACATGCTGCGCGGCTAATAATTTTCGAGATCATGAGGTCCTTCTTCGTTGGTTCAAAGGAGCAGGCGACTAAATTAGCCGCCTTACACTGGTGGCGCGAACGCACGGAACCTTCCGCACGCTCGCCATCAGTGCTAGAGCATTACGTCACTTTAACATGTGTAGCTTTTGATCTTGCTACCGGTGTCGTCGGGAGGTGCACTTTCAGCACGCCTTCGCGGAACTCTGCCGTGACTTTCGTGCTGTCGGTATCTTCAGGCAGCGTGAAGCTGCGTCGGAAAGTGCCAAAGGATCGCTCGATGCGATGGAATTTTCTTTTCTGATCTTCCTTCTGGGTTTTGCGTTCTCCGGAAACGCTAAGAATGCCGTCTTCGACTGTTACCTTAACGTCATCCTTTTTCATTTCAGGCAGGTCAGCTTTGAGGAGATACCCTTGATCGTCCTCACTGATATCAACCTCCGGTGACCAATCTGCGACCGCAAGGCTGTGGATCTCGCCACTGCCCATTCTATTCGGAAAGCCGCCCAGGAAGAAAGGATTGAAGCGATTTTGTGTCGCTTGTTCCATCTCTCTAAGCGGATTCCATGTTATTACTTTATTCAATGTATTCATTTTATTTTATCTTTCTGGATTGAGTTAAAGCCGTATTGGTGCATGGCGCTAACCGCTTATTGTCAGAGTCGACTCGAATCTTGTGTACGTTGAGCGAGCAGGCCCCGTCGAAGGCGAATGCGCGGCGACTTCACAGGAATTGGAGTATTCCAGAGCCGATCGTAATTTCCGATCAGCACGGCTTTTCAACGCTTTCGGAATTTAGGCGCGAACTGCATTTCCAAGTACAGACTTGCACCCCTTTGAGGTGAGTTGTTGGTGCGCGGGATGCAGACCATATTGGCAAAGTCTATGAAGGATTCTGTCGTCAGAGGATGCCTGCTGCAGCTTCTCTATGAACGTCGAAGCGAAGGTTCCATTCCGTTCGGCCAAGGCGAGCAGGCGGTCCTGCCGCCAGGAGGCATAAATCACCGTGACTGGCTGCGGGCCTTGGCCCAGCTTTCAGAGTATCACCTCATCGACTGGACCCCTGTTGAGGATCAGAGCGGGATGGGCCTGCTGTCCGGCTTTGCTAAGATAAACGACTTCGGAGTAAAAGTGCTCGAAGGTGGTGTCGCGGCCCCGATTTCGATCTCCATCGATAAGAGCCGGCGAACCACCGTTCCCCGGCGGCAAATACCGACCGCGCCGAGCACTCCGAAGCAGCAGCAAGTGATCATGGAGGCACTGGAGAAAGTGATCACCGCGATCAATCAAGCCGATGTATCGGAGCAGGAGAAAAATGAAGCGAAAACTTTGTTGCGAAGACTGCTGGGTGGAAAAGCAGCGCTTAGCGTATTAGGCCCTGGCGCGCAATCCATTGCCGCGAAGTATTTCACGGAATAAAGCAGACAGCGGGCGCCAAAGATTCGTTGGCTTCCTTCTGAGTCTGGGATTCGCAAGACAAGAAACGGTGAGTCTTTCGGAAAATACGGCCAGACCGTACTCAAAGCCGAGGTAAATTACAGAGTCCTTCGGACAAGGAAAGAAATAGAAAGATTACGTCATGAGAAAATTAACGCCGACGCTTACACAAAGCGGACTGCTGGCCGTGTTGCTGCAACGCCAGCGCTACAAAATACGCCAGTTGGCCTGGCGTCGTGCACAACGCAACCAGATGCGCGCTGCTCTTTGGAGTACCCTCACCTGGCCGTGGCGGGCATTTACGGCACCCAAGCCCGTACGCCATTCCCGCCCAGCCCTTCGTCGGATAGCTCCCGCGCCGATCTTAAATCTTTTACCGAGGCCGATTGCCATGTCTCATCCAGTCCACACGTACACCGAACTCCAGCAACAGATTCACGACGATCTGCGGATGCAACATCCCGAATGGGTCAAGCCAAATGGCGAATCTCCCATGTGCGATTCGTACGACGCGTGCCTCACGGAAATGGTCGACACTTTGACGCGAAGGGGATCTAACAGACCGATCCTTCCTTCTCATCGCGCACTGCAACCGGCAGTAACTGGAAGCTAAAGACTTATCCGGTGACTTCACCGGCGGCCATTCCGTTGATCAACGGATGCTCCGGCCAACGCGCTCGACGATTTCCACGTAGGCTTTCAGAGGAGCGGACGGATTTTCGCCTTTCCACGCGACACAAGCTTCGGTCGCCACGGCCGGCATGACTGGGCGAAACACGACATTTTTGTGCGGGAGTTTTTTTAGCTGCTCGGGAACAAGGGCGACACCCAAACCAGCGGAGATGGCGTGGATCATGGTTCGTTCAAGATCGACATCCTGCAAAACCTTCGGGGTAAAACCGGCACGGTGACAGGTCTTGCTCAACCATTCGCGATAGTACGGATAGCTCGCTTCTGACATTCCGATGAAAAACATGGGCGCGAGAGCTTTCAGCGCGACCGTCGTTTTGCCCGCCAGCGGATTGTCTTTGGGCAAGGCGGCGACGGTTTTGTAGGACGCAATGGTCCGGAATTCCAATCCGCGCCCCGCAATTGGCTCGTGTAATCCAACGAAACCCAGATCGAGCTTGCCATCTTCAAGCGCGCGAAATTGTCCGTGCGTTCGTCCCGGTGTATCGCAGATCCAGAAGGTGAGCGACAAGAGCACTTGAACCAACGAAAAAGGACCTCATGAACTCGAAAAATTATTAGCCGCCGAGCCTGTCTGGCGGAACTCACCTCCAGGCAAAGATGCCTGTTTCGGTAGCGCATACAGGCAGTCACAATCTGGCTTGCCATACGCCCTTTGATCGCGCATGATGCAGTCCCGATGATCAGAGCGAATTGTCGGGCGCGGTTTACCGCAGCCGATTTCGACTTCATCGTGCGCACGCTGGCGCGGTCGCAAACCGACCAGGTTTCTCTGGTGGATCTGTTGAGCGACCTCGAAACGCGCGATTCGATTCTCGATCATCCGCGTTTGGTCGATGCGATCTTGAATCACTGCGGCCATCTGCGGATATCGTCTCAATTTTACTTTTACGTTCTGGCCCGGCACGTTTTGCAGCAGGGCGGAATCGCTGACCGCAAGCTTTGCGATTACGTAGCGTCGTTGCTGGAAACATTTTCGCACGCGAGCCGGCTACAAATCTCCGACGAAACGCATCATATCGCCGAACAATACATTTCCGACATCCTGATCGCCTTGAATCGCGCCTCGCCGGAACAGGCGTTTTTGCTCCGGGCACACATCGGCAATTACTCGCTCTTCATCAGCGGCATTTTTCACGAGAACACACAGCGGCGCAGTTTGCGCGGCGGACCGGATATTGGGTTTTACGAGCAGGTTGGCCGGACGAACTATCAACTGGTGTCCTCGCACGCCGTCGCCCGCCGCTGCGAACTGGATGACGTTTTCGAAGGACTGGCCGATCGGTTTCGTGACGTACGGCTCGCGCTGAATCAACTGTCCGATCGATTGCTCAATCTGGATGAGGACGCACGACCTTCGCTTTCCCTGTGAACGAGACGCTGTTCAGCCAGATCCAGAAATTATTCGAGCGAACCTACGCACATGTCGGCATTAATCTGGAAGATTGTCTGATTGATCGAACGCGTTGCGCGCAATTGTCGTTATTGGCGGGTAAATCCGCCCGGGAATTGAGCGAGCTCGCGCGCACGTTTCTGCGCCGCGCGGGAGACCAGCTCTACGTTGGTATTTATTATTCGCGCTGGCTAATCGAACAGCTGGAGCTGCACGACCCGCGCGCAGGGCTGGGCGATCGCAATATCAGGTCGCTAATCATGTTCGTCGAAGAACTCAATCATGCACTGCATGCCGCGCTTCAGTTCAAAAGGGGAATCCGCGAGATCAGGTCGGAAGATTTTGCGCGCAACCTCGAGCTCCAGGCGCAGGTAGATACGTATCTTGTTCTGCTTTTGTTCGTCGCGTTTTTCCGAAAGACCCAGCGCGTTTCGAAAGCTGACCGGCGCTGGCTGCGGTTTCACCTTTTCGCGCGACAATGCCCCGGGGCATTTCGCGATCCAAACCTGCGTAGCCGTTATCTGGAAACAGGCCAGCTCGCCGCGAGCTACACATGTTACCTGGAGACGCTTAATGGTGTCCGTCGTCTTGATGAAATCCGGCGGTTTCATTCGCTCGATTATGACGCGAAACGAGCGCGAATTTTAGCGTTGACCAACGGACACATCAACTGATCGGATATTGCGCTGCGGCGACTGATCGAATTCATTTAGCTATGGCGCCTTATCCGAAAAGCCCAAAAGAAATGACCAAGGGCATGCTATATTTCCCGCGGATGCTGGACAAGATCCGGCTGCATGCGCGCGGTGAACTGCACGAGGATTATCACGAGAACCTTGGTGCGGTGAAAGCGGCAGATGGTGTGTGCTGCAATTTTTTGCGCGTGCATTATCGCGACTTGGTTGAGCGCGTGAAACAAGGCGGAACAGATGAAGAAATTCTGGAATGGTGTTTCGAAAAGGGACGTCGCCTCAACCAGGGCGATTTATTTGTGTGGAACGGATTCGCTTCCAAACTCGGATGGCGTGATTCATTAACACCGCGTTTGGAGCAACGAAAGAAAGAGCACGGAATCGCCGATCGCGACGATATTTGCACTATTTCTGAACTAATCGATTTCGACGAAGGCCGATTTCCGGAGACGAGTAAGACCTCGTGAGTTCTGCGAACTCAGCCTGGCTACGAGTAACCGGCGTAGCGATTGGTCTTTGCTCTCTGGCTTTCGGTGCTTGCCAATATGACGTCCCAATCACATCGCATCCGACTCGAAACGTCCAGACACAACTGCTTGGCGACTGGACGTCGACCGATGGCAAGGAAAACCTGAAACTCCGGAGGCTCGACGACAGCGTCTACGTCGTTTACTACGATGGCGATTTGTTCCGCGCTTATCACTCGGACGTCGCCGAAACACCTTTCACGACTGTCCAGGATCTCAACTCGATCGATCGCAAGTATGCTTATGTCGTTTGGAAATTGTCGGACGATGGCAGGACCCTGAAATTGCGGAGCCTCAACGACAAGGTTGTCCCAAAGGAAACCAAGGACTCAGCCACGGTCGTTGAGCTTCTAACGAAAAACGCCAGCAATCCTGAGCTCTTCGGCGAGGAGATCGAATTTAGGAAAGAGAAATAGCAGCGACGAGCTACTTGCAGGACGGATCGCGTTTGCAGGGTAACCGCTTCGGTTGCCGAGGGAACAACGGCTGGCAGGCGAAGCGCCTGCCCTACAATAACCAGTCCGATGCTGACGGGACTTTTCCGTCGATTGATGATCCCAGGTTTTCTGACAGAGTTTGCGATGCCTCAATGGATGAACGGTTTTTGTGCGATCTGGCTTCCGTTGTTTTCCCTGTTAGTTGCCACGTCGTCGGTTGATGCGCAGCCAACATCCGCGCCGGCATCGAGTCCCAACGCATCGCCATCGCCGACACCAACTGTCTTTTCCCCACAGACACTGGCGGAATTGAAACGATTGCAACAGGCAGCTCTAAACAGCGACTATGCTTATCGGCAGGTCGCGCATCTCGCAAATAACATCGGACCGCGTTTAAGCGGCTCGGCGCAGGCGGCCAAAGCGGTCGATTACGTCGCCAGCGAATTGAAGGCCATCGGCTGCGAAGTGCAGCTCGAGAAGGTCATGGTGCCACATTGGGTGCGTGGTGAAGAGACTGCGGCGCTTGTTCAGTTTCCAGGACAAGCTCCGAACACAACGCAGAAAATTGTCCTTTGCGCGCTCGGGTCAAGCGTCGCGACTCCCACGGATGGAATCGAAGCAGACGTGATCGTCGTCCGAAATTTTGATGACCTAAAATCGCTCCCTCGGGACAAAGTCGAGGGGAAGATCGTGCTCTTCAATTATCCGTTCGACAAACAAATGGCCGCCGAAGGTCGTGCCGGCGAAGCTTATGGTGAAGCGGTTGTTTTCCGAAGTGACGGCCCGAGCGCAGCCGCGCGACAGGGCGCTGTCGCCTGTTTAATTCGGTCAGTAGGCGGTGCTGATTATCGGCTTCCACACACTGGACAAACAGATTACGCAGATGATGCCCCGAAAATTCCAGCCGGCGCGGTGACCGCAGAGGATGCCGATTTGATTGCCTATCTGGTCCGGCAAGGACCGGTGAAAATGAAATTGGTTTTGACGCCGCAAACCTTGGCGGATGTCGAAAGCGCGAATGTTATCGGCGACATCAAAGGCAGCGAACATCCCGAACAGATAATCGTCGTTTCCGGTCATCTGGATTCATGGGACCTGGGCACGGGTGCGATTGATGACGGCGCGGGCGTCGCGGTTTCAATGGAAGCGGCGAATCTGATCCAAAAACTTCATCTCAAACCGAAGCGCACGATTCGCGTGATCGCGTGGATGAACGAAGAGAATGGATCGCGAGGCTCAAAACAGTACGCAAAAGATCACGGAAAAGAGAATCATTTCGCAGCCATGGAAACAGATAACGGCGCCGGCCACCCGCTCGGCCTCAACATCAAGGCAAAGCCGGAAGTAAAAAAAATGCTGGCGCCTGTTGCAGCGGTTTTACAGGACTCAGGCGCCGGCGTGCTGAATCTCGTTGAGCATTGTGGGGCTGATATCGCGCCGTTGGAAAAAGCCGGTGTGCCCGCTTTTAGCCCGATTCAGGATAGCCGTTTCTATTTCAATTATCACCACAGCGCGGCTGACACACTGGACAAGATCGTGCCGAAAGAATTAGCGGAAAATTCCGCAGTGGTCGCAGTCGCCGCGTATGCGTTAGCGAATGCAGAGCAACCGCTGCCGCGGTAAAGCTGAGTGGCGCATGTTTTGGCAATCCGGCCTTTAGCCGAAACGGATTGTAGGGCAAGCGCGCCCCGACAGTCGCGCCACTAAGTCCGCTCGCACTTTCAACCGCTCTTCAGATTGCGCACCTCATTGAGCAAAGCATTCATGAATCGTCGTCCGCGATTGCGCAGATATCGAAATGGCCCGGTATCCACGAAATACGTCAGCAAAATGCTGTCGCGCGTCTTTACCTCCGGTCCAACAGGATCGGCCGAATGCCACGTGTTATCGGCCACGGCAAACGCGTAGCCGCTATTTGGCGAGAAGGGCATCTGTGCTTTCTTCGGTTTTGTGCCATTGGGCAACACCTCGTGAAAGATTGTGCCGACATGTGGCGTCGAATTGTCGGGTGGCAGGTACAACTGCACGGTGATGCCTTTCCACAGGCTGTCGGTATGCTTGAAGATCCGATAGCCCGGGATGTCGCGAGTCAGAATTGGCACGGGATACATCTGCACCTTGTCGAACTTTGCTCCGAATCTGCGCTGCAAGCCTGGAGCGAGCCGCTGCACAAACGCCCACCCCACGTCTTTCGAGCGAAGAACCTGGCCGGCGACATCCCACACCGCGCGCTTCTGCGGAGGCAGATGACGAATGTATTCCGGAAAAAGATCGATCTTGGTGCGAGTGGGTTTTCTATCAGGTCTGCTGCTGCCCGTCTTACTTTTTCCAGACATCGCCCGGTAATCCTCCGCGACGGGCATCGCTTCCAGCATTTCCGCATAAAAATCGTCGGGAAACACGCGCTCGAATCTCAAGTGATAAAACGGAGCGTCGTCCGCTTGCGCGCTCCGGACGGAGCCCGCAACGAAATCGGTCAAATCATTGACTGA
>WNFW01002495.1_pt1 | contig 12568 bp, 12 predicted proteins | sample 5400131 | NCBI WGS metagenome assembly WNFW01 (sample SAMN13153362, study PRJNA577476) | soil metagenome | isolation source: 20 cm soil or saprolite under grassland replicate 1 | place: USA:California | collected 2016-06-15 | reverse complement strand
GCCGCTGCGCGCCAAGCAGTGCGCGGCCGCCGGCGCGCGCCTGGCTGTCGGTCATGCCGACACGGCCGAGCGGCGGATCGATGTACAAGGCGTAGCCAACAATGCGGTCGCTGACCTTGCGCGCCTCGCCGTCGAGCAGGTTGGCGACGACGATCTCGAAATCATTGTAGGCGGTATGGGTGAAAGCGCCGCGGCCGTTGCACTCGCCGAGCGCCCAGATCCCCGGCACGTTGGTCGCCAGGAAATCATTCACGTGGATGAATCCGCGGGCATCAACGGCGATTCCGGCCTGATCGAGGCCGAGATCGTCGGTGTTGGGGCGACGCCCGACGGCAAGCAGCACATCGGAGCCGACGATCTCCGGATCGCCCTCGGTGCAGTGGACTCCGACGGCAACGCCTTCTGCATGCGGCGCCAGCCGGATACATTCGGCGGCGGTGCGAACGGCGATGCCCTCCGCCTCGAGGATCTCGCGGATCGCCTGCGAGATGTCCTCATCCTCGCGGCCGACGAGACGCGCTGCCATTTCGACGACCGTCACCCGGGCCCCGAAGCGACGGTAAATCTGCGCGAATTCGAGGCCGACATAGCTGCCGCCGACGATGATTAGATGTTGCGGGACGCGGTCGCGGGCGAGCATCGAGCTGTTGGTCAAATACGGCACCCGGTCGATGCCGGGCAGTGGCGGGACGAGGGCGCGCCCGCCGACATTGATGAAGATGCGCGGCGCGGTCAGCCGCTCCTCGCCAACCGCGACCGGATCGTGGCTGAGAAAGCGGGCATGGCCCTGCAACACCGAGCAGCCCGTCATATCGCGCAGCCAGCGCTCGATGCCGGCGCGGGAATTGGCTGAGATCGCGTCGGCGCGCGCCTTGATCCGGGGCATGTCGATGCGGGGCGGCGTGTCGAGCATGACGCCGTACTCGGCGCCGCGCCGCGCGAGGTGCGCGGCATAGGCGCTGGCAACGAGCGCCTTGGTCGGCATGCAGCCGGTGTTGACGCAGGTACCACCAAATAGATGGCGCTCGATCAGCGCCACCGACATGCCGGCGGCGGTGAGCCGGCCGGCGAGCGGCGGGCCGGCCTGCCCGGCACCGATGATGATCGCATCGAAAGGCCGGCTCACTTGATCACCACGACGACCAGGATTGCGACAATGATCGCGACGGCATCCTCGATGAACGCGGCCGGCATATCCCTGCGGAAGGCGGCGGCGAGCCTCGCTCTGGCGGCAAATCCGCCCAGAGTGCCGATCACCGCCCCGACGAGCCCGGCGACGCCGCCCGCGATCAGCCAGCCCGAGGACGCGCCGAGCGCTGCTCCGGACAGGGCACCCGATAGGATGCGGGCGCCAAACCCGCCGGGCGCCTTGCGGCTGGGCGCGGAGGGCAGCTGGTCGATGACGAGTTCGACGAATGCCAGCACGGTCAATATCCCGACCGCCCAGACCGAACCCATGAAGGCCAGCGGCGTGCCGGCGAGCGGCAGCCAACCCAGATAGGCCGCCCAGCTCACCACTGCAGGCGCGGTAAAGGTGCGCAGCCCGGCGACGCCGCCGATCAGCAGCGCCAAGAGCAACACAATCATCGCTGTTCCTCCGATTGCCGACCGGCCGTCATGCCCGCTCGCCCGCTCTGCCGCATCGATCCGTCACGAAATGCCGCCCGATCCCCGCGCCTGTGCCCTACGGCTTTTCGAGGAAGTCGCGGATGACGGCGATCGTGGCTGCCGGCTGCTCCTCCATCAGCCAATGGCCGGAATTGGGCACCACCGCGCCGGTCACGTTCGTCGCGACGAAGCGGAGATCGTCGGCCATCGCGGTGTTGAACGATTTCTCCGCGCCGATCGCCATTACCGGCATCGGCAGCTTACCAGCTTTCGCGAGCAGCTCCTTGTTGTCGATCGCGTCCTGCGCAAAGGCGCCAAACTGCTCGAATGCGTCGTGCATGGCCCGCGGCCGCGCATAAAGGGCGGCGTAGTGATGGCGCGTCGCATCGTCGATCGCCTTCGGGTTGGCCGACAGCTCATTCCAGAAGCGGTCGAGATAGATGCGCTCGCGGCCGGCGACCAGGCGCTCCTCGTCCGGGCCGCGAAAATTGAAATGCCATAGCCGCGGATCGCGGGTGATGGCGTCCCAGTCGCCGATGCCGGGTATTGGCGCATCCAGCGCGATCCACCGGGTGATGCGGCTGGGAAATTGGACGGCAAAGGCATATCCGACCATGTTGCCGATATCGTGAGTGATGAGGTCCGCCTTGGCTATTTTCAAATGGTCGAGAACGCCCGCGATATCGAGGGCCTGATTCTTTTTCGTGTAGCCGGTGTCGGGATGCGCCGAGAGGCCCATGCCACGCAGATCGGGAACGATGACGGTGTGATTTTTCATCAGCAGCGCGGCGAGCGGCGCCCACATGTCGCCGGTATCGCCAAAGCCATGCAGCAAGACGACGGCCGGCCCCTGCCCGCCAACGCGCACATAAAGGGTCGTACCGTTGGTCGCGACCTGCTGCGCCTGAAAGCCCGCCGGAAACGGATGCACGCCGGCCATCGCCGCTGCGACGGTCACGAGAAGCAGGCCAAATGCCAGCAGCAATCGATATATCAAAATCCCCGGCACTCCATGATCCCTAAGTCCGCTCCGACGCTTTTCAGGCGCCGTCGCCCGTCCCGGCGGCGTCACCCGTAGCGCCGAGCGCCGGCTGCGGCTCCGGCACTTCGGCTGCGTCGCCCTCGGCCGCCGCGCGCCGGCTCTCGGCGGCTTCGAGCCGGATGCCGGTGCTGGCCATCAACATCTCCGCCGTGAAGGCACCAATGCCACCGAGCGCGCAGAACACCGCAAGACCAAATAACCCGAACAGCATCGACACGACCGTCTCCTCCCGCAGCGCGCCGACGAACAGTGTCAGCACGGCGCCGCAGGTCGCCGCGCCGCCGAGCGCGCCGAGGACGACAGCAATATCGAGCGCGACCGATCGGCGGTGCAGATGCGCGAGCTGTGCTTCCAGCGCCTTGGCCTGTACGGCATCGGCGTCGCCGAGCGCTTCCAGAACCCTGTGGACCCGGTCGGAGACGCGCGCCAGCCGGGTCGAGAATACGTTGAGCAGCGTCGCGATGCCGGACAGCAGGAAGACGGGCGTCAGCGCCACCTGGATGATGTGGGCGACCGGGTCGAGTGCCGATCCGCCACTATCGATGCCGAACATCAGCACCACTCTGGGATCGCGAACGGCGGAGACCCGCGCCGTCGAGGCGTAGCGCGGTCGTGGTTCTGCACCTTCGCGCGGCGGACGCTACCGGAAAAGCCGTCCGCCGCGGGCGGGGCGCGAGCGTGGCCATCATCACGACACGTCAGTTGCCGGAAACCGCCTGCCACGTGGTGTTGCACTGGCTGACAGAAGGGTAATACCCGGCGGGGTCGGAGCAGTACCAGGACTGGGAGGTGTCCGACGCGCCATCGGCATAGGAATCATCATAGATATCGTCGTTCGACCACAGATATGGGTCGGAGCCCCACCACCAGCCATACCGCCCATCATGCCAGCCGCGGTGCCACTGGCCGCCATTGGCGCCGCCGCGCAGCACGATGGAATTGCCGCTCGGCCCCTCGCGGGAGCTGCCGGCATGGAAGCGATCCATTCCCGCGCCAAACGGTGCCTCGGGACGAACGCCGCCGGCAAAGTTGCTGCCGATAAATCCCCTTCCGGCCAATCCGCTGCCACTAAGTCCGCTATTGCGAACGCCGCCCGCGTGAAAGCCGCCGGCATGCAAACCGCCAATGCCGCCGCCGTGGAAACCGCCGCCTCCGCCGCCGTGGAAACCGCCTCCTCCACCGCCGTGGAAACCGCCGCCGCCACCGTGGAAACCGCCGCCGCCGCCACCGCCACCAGGCGCGGCGTAAGCGAGACCCGGTGCCGACAATACCGCCGCAAGTAAGAACATGACCGACAGGACCCGCGTGGCTCCGCGGCTAGCCGGCCGAACGCGCCGAGCCGGCGCCCATCCGCCACGGCTGCCGGCAACGAGGTTCTTCATGGGAGCTGCTCCTTTATGTCCGCCGCCTGGAGGACGGCGCATGAGGGCAATCTCGGGTCGGCAGCTGGACCGGCGTTAGCCGCATCATGAAATCGGGGTCACGCGCGTACCCGACCAGGCAGGCGGCGTGGCCGGCTCAGCTTCGCGAACCGTGTAGCCGGCCCCCGCAACGGCGTGGATCAGCCGGCACTCGAAGCCATCGTCGATTTTCTGGCGCAGACGGTGGATGTGCATATCGACGATGTGGCCGCGCGCCTCGGAACCGCTCAGGTCCCGTCGTCAACCGTAGCTGTTGGTCATGTGGTCGTAGGGCGCGTATTGCGGACCGGCGCAACCCGTCAGCGACAGCACCATAGCCAGACCCGCTATGATAAGGATCGACGTCCTCCGATGTGCCGCAACGGTCGTTCGTTCGGGATGCTCAAGTGCCGGACTGGCATCCTCCCGTGCATACCGGCGGTCGCGCGCGCAGTGCCATTCCGTTTCGGCGAAGAACTCGGTGCGATCGGCGCCCCAACGATCGTGTTGTTCGGCGATGATGTCCGTCATGCTGCGCTGTACTTTCGTTTCTCACGAGGCCTCGCTGAATCTGGGAAAGTGCGCTGACATCCCGATCTCCTGAACGTGAACTACGATTTAAGTGCCTCCTCGGCAGGATTCGGCACTTCCCCTCCAGGATCTGCTTGGTTTCCCTTGGCGAGATTTATCGTCCTCGCTGCCGTCCGGCGCCGCTCCGATTTTCGAGAAGCGTCACCCGCGCGGCGAAGCGCCGGTACATCTGCGTGAATTCGAGACCCCAGGTGACTACCGGCGGCGGATCAGATGCTTGAAGCGGTGAAAGCAAGTATGCCGATCGGCGGCGCGCGCAGCCGGTCGAGACCAGGTGAGAAGCGTGGCGATACCCGACAGCAGAAAGACAGGCGTCAGGATTTAACCGGCCCGCTCGGTCAGGCGTGCGATGTTCCCGGCTAGGGTTCGCGAAGGGTGTATCCGGCGCCGGCGACGGTATGGATCAGGCGGTGCTCAAAGCCATCATCGATCTTCTGGCGCAGACGGTGAATGTGCATGTCGACGATATGCCCGTGCGCCTCAAAATCGTAGGTCCATGCCGCTTCGAGCAGCATCGAGCGAGTCACGACCTGTCCGGCATGGCGAAGCAGGTTCTCGAGCAGGAGATACTCGCGCCGCTGCAACTCGATCCTCCGGCCAGCGCGCGACACGGTGCGCAATTCCGTGTCGAGCTCGAGATCCCCGACTCGAAGAACGGTCTGCCGGTGCGAGCGGCCCCTGCGGCGCGCTAACGCCTCCAACCGCGCCAGCAGCTCGGAGAAGGAATACGGCTTGGTAAGATAGTCGTCGCAGCCGGCCTGCAGCCCCTCGACCCGCGCGGCCGTTGTGGCGACGCCGCTGAGCATCAGCACGAGCGTCCGCCGGTCCCGATGACGCAGGCGCCGGACAAGGGTGACCCCATCGATACCCGGCAGTTTCCGGTCAAGCACAAGCGCGTCGTAAATCCCCTCGATCGCCATTGCCAGGGCCATCTCCCCATCCGCTACGCGGTCGACGATATGCCCGCTTTCGGTCAGACCGCGGACAAGGTAGTCGGCCGTCCGCTGATCATCCTCGGCCACCAGCACGCGCACGCGAGGATCCCCTTACTAACAGCGAATTCACGTCCTGGAGATGAGCATGCCGCATGGAGAGGGCAAGATAGGCCTCCGGGAAACGGGCGATCGGGACAAAGGTTCATGCCCGAACAAGCGGGGTCGCTGCGATGAATAGCCGAGGCTTTGGCGTTTTCACATGGATGTTTCTATGCCTCGCGGGCACTCCCGCCGGTGCGCAACAGCAGCGCGATATGTTGCCGCACCGGCAGTCGCATGCCATCGACCGGAGCCTGTCCCTGTCGGTACCGGCCACCACTCAACCCCCCTCCAAGGTGGCGATCGGCCGGCAGCTCAAGGAGTACATCGGGGCCGCGTTAACTAGAAGCTTCAGGCAGCCAACTCAGGCGCGTCGCCACGAGGCTTGGATCGCAGTATGATATCAATGCCTTCTCACGAACATGGGACAGCCATGGCCAGAGTGCTGGTCATTGAAGACGATCGCCGGACCGCGGCGGAAATAGCCGCGGCGCTGGGTGACCACGGTTTTGACGTCGAATGCGCCTATACGGGGCGCGACGGGCTGTTGCGCGCGACCGCCGAGAAATACGACGCCATTGTCCTCGACCGGATGCTGCCGGGCGATCTCGATGGGCTCGGCATTTTGGCGACCTTGCGGACGATCCGGACCGAGACACCGGTCCTGATACTCAGCGCGCTTTCGGCGGTCGATGAGCGCGTGCGCGGCTTGCGGGCCGGCGGCGACGATTATCTGACCAAACCGTTTGAGTCGGTCGAGCTGACGGCCCGGCTCGACGTCCTGATTCGGCGCCACTCCATGCCTCAGCAGGAGACGACGCTACGGGTTGGGGACTTGCAGGTCGATCTGTTGACTCGCGAGCTGCGGCGCGCCGGCCGGATGGTTGAGCTTTTGCCGCGCGAGTACCGGCTTCTCGAATATCTGATGCGGCACGCCGGCCGCGTCGTTACGCGCACGATGCTGTTCGAGGAGGTCTGGGGCTATCACTACGACCCGCAGACGAACGTCATCGATGTTCATATCGGCCGCCTGCGCCGCAAGCTCGAAGAAGGCGGGGAGCCGCAGATGATTCACACTGTACGGGGTTCGGGGTATGTCCTCCGTGCGGCTGAGTGACATCCCGCGGACCACCGGCTTTCGGCTCGCGCTGCTTTTCCTCGGCTTAGGCGGCGCCGGCGCCGCCATCCTTTTCGGCTTTCTCTACGTCCAAACCGCCGGCTTTCTGGCGCGCGACGTTGACAACGGGCTCGCGCGCGAGATCCGGGTGCGTGCCGCAATGAGCGCCACCGAGCTGGCGCGGCTAATGAACGATCGCGCCCCGCTCGATCCGGATAACATGCGCCCCTTTGCGCTGTTCGACCGCGCTGCAAATTGGATGGCCGGCAGCCGGGTAACTCTACCGGAGCCTGTGCCATCCCCTGACCAGCCGTTCGATTTCACGCTGGCCCACGAAGGCAAGGCAATGCCCTACCGCGGCGTTCTGCACCGGCTGGACACTGGAGAGTTTTTCTTGGCAGCCGAGGACGTAGGCCCGATCCAGCATTTTCGGCACCTGCTTGCGGCAGCAATGTTGTCGGGAGGGCTGGTCGTCCTAATGATCGGATTGGCGGGTGGAATGATTGTCGGCGCGGCCGCGCTGGGCCGCATCGACGGCGTGGCGCTGGCAATCGAACGCATCATCAATGGCAATTTGAGTGAACGCCTGCCGCTCACTCGGAAAGGCGGGGATCTCAACCGACTGATCCGGGTAGTCAACCGAATGGTCGATGAAATCGAGCGTTTGATGAACGAGGTCAAGGGTGTGACCGATAACATCGCCCACGATCTACGCACGCCACTGACGCGGCTCTTGGCCGGCCTCGAAAGGGTGCGGCGGCGCGACGCCTCGAATGAGGAGTATGCGGACGCCATTGACGACGCGATCGTAGAAACCAGGGGACTTCTTGCAACGTTCAATGCCCTGCTCCGGATCGCGGAGATTGAAGCCGGAGCGCGTCGCGCCGGTTTCAAAACCCTCGACCTGCAGCCCGTGATCACCGATGTCGCAGATTTCTACGAACCGATGGCCGAGCGGAAGGGTGTTTCGCTTGTGGTCGACAACGAACCTGCCAGCGATGGCCTGTTGGCGGGCGACCCGAGCCTCTTGTTCGAAGCGATTGGCAATCTTGTCGACAACGCGATCAAATTTACCCCACCCGGTGGGCAGATCGCGTTGCGCGCATTGCGTCGAGGAGACCGCCTCGGCATCGAGGTAAGCGACACCGGCCCGGGCATTCCCGAGGAAGAACGTGTTGCGGTGCTGCGGCGTTTTCACCGCGTCGACAAATGCCGCAATGCGCCGGGCAGCGGCCTCGGCCTAAGCCTGGTCGCCGCTGTGGCGAAGCTGCACGGCTTCGATCTTGCGATCGAGGATGCTCAGCCCGGTTGCCGCGTGACGCTGTGGCACGCCGACATCCCTGGCCAAGACAGACGGTCCGACCCGCAAGGCTCCGCCCCAGCCGACGAAACGCCGCCCGAGCCCGCGGCGCGATTGGCGTAAGCCAAGCGAGCGTGCCGAAGGCCCGCTTCGCACCGCGACTCCGGTTTGCCGACTGCGCAGCCCAGCCGCGGGCGCATTAGCGGGCGCATTAAAAGAAATTCACGTTTGCGCGAAGCGCTGGCCATCTCACGGCCAGTATCTCTTTCGGACGGTCGTGGCCTGCATCTTCAGCAGGCTTCAGATAGCCAGAGGACCAGAGTCGGATGGAAACGATCAGTACCGCAGCCGGCGCGCTCGCCGAGCCTCACCCCGCTCTCACCGTTTCGGCTATCGGCTTCACCCACCGCCACGGAGCTCGGGATCGCGACAACGACCTTTGCGCCGCGCTGTTGGCGATTGCCGGTCATGATTTGCGCCAACCCTTGCAGGTTATCATGGGAGCGCACGACATCCTTGCGAAAACCCTCAACGGGAGCGCCGAGCAGATACAACTCGCGCGGCTCGATGGCGCCGCGAGCAAATTGAGCGACAAATTGGATCAGCTCATCGAGGCTCTCCGGCTGTTCGAAGCGTCCAGCGAAAATGGCCAGGAGGCAGTCCAGCTCGGTCCGATTTTCCGAATATCGGAAGCGGAATTCGCCGAACCGGCACGGCTCAAGGGGATCACGCTTCGCGTCATTCCCACCCACGCCGTCGTGTCAAGCAATCCGGTGCTGCTGCACGGCATATTGCGCAACCTGATCCGCAACGCGATCGACTATACGCCACGCGGGGGTGGCGTGCTCGTAGCCGCCCGCCGGCGAGGCGCGGCTGTGCACCTCGAAGTGCGCGATAGCGGCGTTGGCGTTCCAGCCGCCGAGTTGGCACACGTCTTCCGCCCGTTTTATCGCGTGGATACGACACGCGTAGACAGTTTCGGACTCGGGCTCTTTATCGTTAAGCGCGCGGCCGCGTTCCTCGGTCACGCTGTCGAGCTTTACTCGGCGGTAGGACGAGGTTCGCGGTTCGTAGTCGTGGCCGAGACTGCGCCAAATCCAAATCGCATCGGCGACTTGAAGTAGTCGAGCACGAGCACGCCGACCACAGACCGCAAATGATTCGCCGATGCTGCTGCAGGGAAAAGTGACATGTTGACTTGGTCGACCGCGGCGCCCGCCATCGCCGCTGCGTTCCTGGCCTCACTGGTCGAGGTCGTCGAGGCCTTCACGATTGTATTGGCGGCTGCGACCTTACGCGGGTGGCGACCAGCGGCGCTTGGCACTGCTGCCGGGCTCTGCTTGCTCGCTGGGGTTGTCTTGCTGCTCGGGCCGGTTCTCGATGGTATCCCGATCCAGGCGCTTCAGCTGGCGATCGGCGTGTTGCTGCTGTTATTTGGGATGAGCTGGTTGAGGAAGGCCTCATTGCGAGCAGCCGGTGTCATACCGCTCCATGATGAAGACGCCATTTTCGCGACCGAAGCTGATCACCTTGGCGAAGCGGCGCAGCGGCGAGGGAAAAGCCTGGACTGGGTCGCCGGCATGACTGCGCTCAAAGCCGTCGTGCTGGAAGGGCTCGAAGTCGTCTTCATCATCATCGCGATCGGCGCCGGGCATGGGCTCTTACTGCCGGCAAGCGCCGGCGCGCTTGCCGCTTGCGTCCTGGTTCTGGGTTTAGGCGCAATCATTCACCGACCGCTCTCCCGGGTGCCAGAAAATACTCTCAAATTCGGCGTCGGCGTGATGCTCTCCGCTTTTGGCGTGTTCTGGATCGGCGAGGGCCTCGGCGCCGCCTGGCCCGGGGCGGACCTGGCGCTGTTCCCGATTGCCGCCCTGTGGCTCGCCGCTGCCCTGCTCGGCGCGGCACTCGCCCGCAAGGCTGCGGTGGAGATCGCAACATGAAATTTCTTCTCGCTATTGCCGTCGAGTTGGTCGCCATGTTCGCTGGCGACAGCCGGTTGACAATCGGGGTTCTCGCAATCGTCGCCACCGCCGGGTTGTTGATCGGTGTCGCCGGGTTTGAGCCTCTGACCGGGGCAAGCCTGTTGCTTGTCGGTTGCTTGATCCTGCTGATCAACAACGTCCGCCGATTCGCCGCCTCTCGCTAGCCGATCGCTTTTCGCGGCGCCGTCTCGTTACCTCTATGACGCCGAACTGATCGCGACGGTCGACGCCGCTATCACGGCTCGTTACATCCAAAGGACGGCACGAGCTGGCGATAATCCATTCGCCGGCTTCCTCTGCACTGCCCTTACGGATGCTCCCCCGGCACCAGGTGCGCTTGCTGTGCTGGGACGAGAGACTCGCAGTTCCGGTCACAGCCTTCGCGAGTCACAGGCCCCGCACCGCACGGGCAGAACTTCGCATCGATAAACTCGATTTCACCATCGCGCGAGGAGGGCAGCCGTGGTCCGGCCCAAAATTACCGCTCAGCAGCCGCCGGTCTGGCGGCCATCGTAAGGAGTAGGTCGGGATGAAAACGATCAGCATTGCGAGGCGTGTGAGCCTCGCCGCCGCCGCGCTCGCGGGCGTTCTGGCATTAGCCCAGCCAATTCCGGCTCAGGCGCGGGGCGGTGGCGGAGGTGGTCACGGCGGCGGTTTCGGCGGAGGTGGTCACGGCGGCGGCTTCAGTGCTGGCGGCTTCGGTGGCGGCGGGTTCAGTGGTGGCGGTTTTCATGGCGGCATGTTCGGCGCCGGCGGCTTTAGCGGGTCCCAGGGTGGCGGATTTCACGGCGCGCATTTTGGCGGCCGGGACGGCTTTCGGAACCGCGGCGGGTTTGACGGTTGGTCGGGTGGCGAATGGGGATGGGACGCGCCGTACTATGATAACGGTTATGGCAACTCCGATTACGGCGCCGACGGTTACAACGGATACAGCCAGCCTTATACGTCGCAGTATTGGTACTGCCAGAACCCGGCCGGCTATTTCCCCTATGTGCAGCAGTGCGGCACATATTGGCAGCCGGTTCCGGCCGGTTGACCGGATACCCCGATTAAAACCGATTTCATCCCGGTGACAAGTGCGTGCCACGCCCCGGCGCCAAATGATAGCGCGACGGCCGGCATCCGGTACATCGCAGGAGGACACCATGCTTACACCTGTCATCAGCCTTCTCCCAGTCGGTGTTTGGCTGACCTATCTCACAATCATTGCGGCTCGCGCCGCGCCGGCGCTTCGGGCTCTCGCTCACCGGGCCGGCCGCGATCGCTAGGCGAAGGCGCGTCCCCGATAAGAATTGGATAACGCCCCGCATCGCGCTCAGCGCCGGTCCAAATCCCGGTACTCACCCGGTACGGGGAACTGGGGAGCCATTACACACCGCCATACCGCGGCCGCTCGCTCGGAGTTGTGCAGGTAAAAACATGGACGATCAACGCTCTCATTCCGCGCCGAACGTCCGCGATGTCGCCGGAGCCTGGGTGCTTTGTTTGGTCATCGCCGCGTTGCTACTGGGACTGGCGAGCGCGACCGGCGGGGGTCTGCCGCCAGCCGCTTCGATGGCCACAGAGACCCTTCCATGCACATCGGACCTCGGGTTCGGTTGCGGTTCCCCCCTGGAGACAGCGCGCGGAAATGCGGGTCCGGTAGCGGCGCTTCACAAATTGACGGTGCCCACACCGCATCCTGGTGACCGGCCTCACGGGTGAAACCGATTTCATGTCGGGGCCACCGAGACGCCACGCCCGATCGACATACTGCGTAGACGATCTTGGCGCCAGACGGATCGGCGCTCTCGTTACCCGACAAAATCGGAGGGGTCTGATGCGGCCGCGGACGGCGATTGCCTCTTTGCTAGTGACCGCTGCCCTGATCGGCGGCGGCGCTTATGCCTTTTCCTCCGCGCAATCAAATACACAGGCGGCGCCCGCTACGACGGGTCCGCCGCCGGTCCCGGTTGTCGCCGAGCCCGTCAAGAGCGGCACTGTGCCGATTTATCTGCGCGGGATCGGGACGGTGCAGGCCTACAATACCGATACGATCCGTGCCCAGATTCAAGGGCAAATTACCCAGGTCGCGTTCAAGGAAGGCCAGAGCGTCCATGCCGGCGATCTGCTGGCGCAGATCGACCCGCGGCCGTTTCAGGCACAGCTCGACCAGGCGATCGCCAACCGCGAGCGCGACCAGGCGCAGCTCGTCAATGCGCAAGCCAATCTGCAACGCGACTCGCAGCTCCTGACCCACGGATATGCCACACCGCAGACTGCCGACCTCGACAAGGCCAATACAGGTCAGTTCGGCGCCGCGGTGAAGGCGGATGAAGCCGCGATCGAGTACGCACAGACACAGCTCGCCTATACCCGCATCACCTCGCCGATCGACGGGGTGACCGGGATCCGCCTGATCGATGTCGGCAACATCGTGCATCCGACCGATCCAAACGGTCTCGTCGTGGTGACGCAGCTGCAGCCGATATCGGTCATCTTCACCCTTCCCGAG
>WNFW01003485.1_pt1 | contig 12575 bp, 9 predicted proteins | sample 5400131 | NCBI WGS metagenome assembly WNFW01 (sample SAMN13153362, study PRJNA577476) | soil metagenome | isolation source: 20 cm soil or saprolite under grassland replicate 1 | place: USA:California | collected 2016-06-15 | reverse complement strand
TTCACCTGCGTCGGTGGACCGTGTTCGTTCTTCCTGCATTCGGATGGACCATTCGATATCCATTACGTGGATCAGAACGGCAGTGAGATTCCAGCCGAGCAGGCGCTGCACAAGCAGCACAAGGCGAGTTAGCGAGGCTCGCTTCCCGAAGCAACAAGGCGCGGCGGGTGACCATCCACCCACGCTAAACCAAAAGCCCCCGCGAATGCGGGGGCCTGGCAAGCTCTCAGCCACCGAACGTGCTAGGCGGTCATCCAGACAACCGGTGCCGGCCCTCCGTCTGGGTGAATCATGAGCCGGTATGGAGTCAGCGGAATGAGGGCACGCCCAATTTCGGTGCCATCGGCGATTCGCATCTTCTTGTAGGCACGATCGCGGGCAATGTAGGCGAATGCGCCGCTCGGACTAATGATCGTCGGCCAATTCCGCAGGCTATCGACCGTGATCGGCCCCAGTCGCTGCACGATCGCCCGGCTCGAGTCGAACACGACGTCGTCGACCAGGAAATGACTGCCGTTCGCGTCCACCGACACCGCCGGGAAGAACCGGTCCACCGTGAGCCAATCGATGAACGTGTCGGCGACCGCCGAGTAGTAAAAGCCCTGCGCCGGACAGCACCCATCAAGAAAAACCAGCGCGAGCTTTGACCGGTCGCCACTGCGGGCCAGGGCATTGATCTCCGAGGCGTAAAAAATACGAGTCCGCTGGGTCGCGGTTGCCAAATCATACTCGAGTACGCCGAACGAACCGTAGCCCCCGCCATCGAACGCGGTCGTGATAATCGCCTTGCGGTTGCTCATCAGGCGGACGTTCTCCGGCCCCGCTTCCCACTGATTGGCGATGGCGAGACGAATTGTGTCGACCGCGCCGCTCCCCAGATTCACGATCGCCAAGTAGTGCGTGCGCCGCAGCGCGACCACGAGCGAGTCGCCACTCCGCGTGAGATCCAACCCCGCCGGATTGCCGAACAGATGAAGCGGCGGGCGCAATTGCCGCGTCGTCAAATCGAGAATCGCCACCTGCTGCGCCAGCGGGAGCGATAGATAGAGGAGATTGCGGCTCGAATCGACGACCCAGTCGTACACCGGCGCCGGGATGTCGATACCCAGCAGCGGGCGCCGTACCGCGTCGATGATCTCCATCGTATCGACGGCGACCTCGAGGCGGTTCCCGGCGGCATCCCGGGCGAACGCCGCGAGCCGGTGGCGCCCGACCCAACTCCGCGGGATGTCCGCCTTCAGCGTGAGACGCGCCTGCCGCCCAGCTACCCTGTCCGAATCAGCAGCATCGACCAGCCCGTCGACAGAATAACCGAGCCAGTCGAGCTGCTGGTTGTCGCTGCCGGTGAGCGACACCCGCAGCGTTTCGCCCGGAACGAAGACCGCATACCCCTCGGGGCGCTCGATCGTGGCAGCCACGAGCGGCCGCTCGTAGTCGGGCGCGTCGGGTCCGCAGCCCAGCGCCAGGACGAGCGCACCGCCGGCCGTCAGGGCCCGATGAGCCAGGCGCGCCATTCGGTGCTCACGGAGTCGTACGTCGTGGCGACCACGACGTCGCGGTCGGCGAGATACCACAGCCGCTGTGGAGTGAAGGGCACCAGGATCCGCGGACCCACCGCGCGCGGAACCGGAATACGAATGTACGATCGGTACGTTGCGAGAAACGCCGTGCGCCCATCCGGTGAAAACGCCGTGGGACCATATTCGTAGCCGGGCGGATGGAGATTGACGATGAGATTGAGATCGCGGTCGTATAGCGTGTTGCCTACTAGCCAGTGGAGCGACGAGTCCGCCCCCACTGAGGGAAAGTGCTCTCCAGTGGTCTCGAGCACGGGCCCAAAGCTGTTTGAGGTCGCCGAGTAGAAACTGGCACTGAGGTTGTCCAGCACGATGCAATACTCTCGGCGCTGGTCGCGCGCCATGAAACCGTACTGATCGATTCCAAATCCGGCGAACACGACCGAGTCAGCCCGTGTCTGCAGGTCGAACTTGCGAATGTCATTCCCATAGCCGAAGCCGTCGAACGCCGTGATGTAGAGGACCTTGCGATTCTTCATCACGCATACCCGCGCGGGACCCTCACCGAGTCCGCCGGTCATATTGAGCGCGAGGGTATCGACCGACCCGGTCAATAGATTCACGAGCGCGAGACTGAAGCCCCGTCGCAGCGCCACGACCAGCGAATCACCGCTCGGCGCCAGATCGAGCCCCCAGGGACGACCCCACAACAGTATCGGGGGCGCGAGGGACCGGCTCACGAGATCGATGACGGCAAGGCGATTGGAATCGGGGATCGACACGTACAACCGACCCCGCGGTGCGTCGTAAGCCACGTCGTATGGTTGCGCGGGCAGCAGCACGCCAACCATGGGCCGCCGCACGGCATTGACCACTTCGATCGACCGCAGCACCAGAGTGCGGGTATTGCCGAAGGCATCGTGCGCGAAGGCCGTGACCGTGATCGGGATCCCCTCCCACTCGCCGCGGATCGCGATCCGAAACGTGTGCTGCGCGCCAGTGTCGGCTACGCTGACCGAGTCCCGGAGGCCCGCCGGATAGCCGAGGTCATATCCGATCGATGCCAGGGCGGTCTCATCGCTGCCGGTGACGGAGATCTCGAGCGTATCGGTGGGGACGAAAACGGGGGCACCGGCCGGTGCGCTGACTACCGCCTGCACCAGGGGTGTCGTGTAATCGACATTGGGCGATGTCGCGTCGCACCCGAGGACGCACGCCGCAAGGGCCGGAGCGAGAAGGGTCCTGCGCGCTTTCATGAGAAGGAGAACGGAACTTAGCTAATATTGCCCGCGGTCGCAGGCCTCACCCTTCCTTCAATGAGGCGCGCGCACTCAGGAGGGGCGCAGCATGCTGCGCCCCTTCCGTCGTTCACGCCGCGCCTCGGCTCCGCTATGGGCCCGCCGGTTTGAGAGCGAGCACGGTCGCCAGCCAAGAGATGGGCGAGCCGTCGGAGAACCAGGTCCACTGCGGATCGACTGAACCTGTGCTGGCCTGCACACCGAATTCCCCATCGCCTTTGATGGAGCCGTCACTCATCGTGCCGATGGTGGCAAACCCCGCCGGCGGCCCGAGACCAAACAAGCCGGACATGGTCACGCCGTACGCGAGCGAGCCCGTCTCGACCGTAATCGCGCCGGGATGGGCTGTCGTTTGACCTGAGCCGGAGCCCGACGCCGAGGAGTGCGCGCCCAGCGCTTGCGCCAATACCGTGTTCGCACCACTCCAGGCGGTGAGCAAGACGCCACCGTCCGTGACCGGCTGGGAGAAGTTCGCCCGCACGGCCAGAATGCTGTCCTGGGCCGGTCTCTGGTACCCACCGGGGAAGTGCTGGACGTTTGTGGCGACATACGTGGCCATCGACATGCCAGCCGCCGTGACATACTCGACCAGCGTGTATGTATTGCCGACGGGCGTATAGGGGGCCGAGGTCAGAACGTCGGTCACCGAATCGATGATGTTCGTCGAGCCCAGCCAGAAGAAGGTCGCGATAATTGCATCGCCGTTGCGGGGATTCGTCGGGTTGAACCCTTTGATGAGCATTGACCCGCTCTCATTGAACGTACCGTTGCATTGGTCGATGGTAATGCCCGGTGCGGGATTGAGTGCGAGCACGGTGGCCAGCCACGTCCCCGGCGTCTCCGCGGTGTAGAACCACGTCCACTGCGGATCGACATAACTGGCGCCATTCTGCACGAGATACTCCCCATCGCCTTTGATCGCGGTGTCCGACATCGTGCTGATGTTGGTAAAGCCCGGGGGTCCCGCGATGCCGACCAGTCCGCTCGACATCGTCACGCCATATGCCAGCGCGCCCGAGCAGGCCCCGATTGCCCCGGCGTCCGCTGTCGTGGTGGAGGAGCCTGACCCCGAGGCGGACCGGTGCGCTCCCAACGCCCGGGCGTACACCGCGTTCACCCCGGTGTACGCGGACAGCATCAACCCGCCATCCGTCACCGGCTGCGAGAGAGTCGCCTGTACCACCAGAAGGCTGTCGCCGTTCGGGTTATTGTAGGCGTCGGGAAAGTTCTGCACGTTGGTGGCGACATACGTGGCCATCGAGACACCGCCGTCGGTGACGTACTCGACAAGCGAATAGGTGTTGCCTACCAAGGGGTAGCCGGTCGCCGACAGGTGGTCGGTCACCGAGGTGATGATGTTGCTCGAGCCCCGCCAGAAGAAGGTCGCGATGATCGCATCGCCGCGGTGTGGGTTCGTGGGCACAAATCCCATGCTGAGGAGTGTGCCGCTCTCGCTGAACGTGCCGTCCTTTTGGTCGAGGACAACGTTCGGCGCCACCACGTCAAACATCGGGAGCGCGGGACCGCTGTGCTCGGAGCTGATGGAGTCGCGGCAGGCTGCGGCGAGCAGCGCCGCTGTGACCGTAAGGAATACGATGCGCTTCATGATGCCCTCCGTCGTTTTGTCCCGAGACAAGCCTCGGGTACGGGAGGGTAGCGAGCAGGAGCGCTGCCGTCTGTCGGGAGGATTCGTCGGAGAGTGTGGGAAAGTTCAGGCGGGCCGCTGTGGGAAGAACTCCCACGCCGGCTCGCGCTACTCGATTTTAAGAAGCCCGGCGCGGAGCGCGAAGCGCACGAGCTCGGAGCGGTGCTTCAGGCCCAGCTTGTCCATGACGCGGGCGCGGTAGGTGTCCACACTCTTCGGGCTGAGACGCAGCAGCTTGCCGATTTCGGTCGAGGTATGCCCCTCCGCGGTGAGGCCGAGGACTTCGCGCTCCCGCACACTGAGCCGGGCAACGGCGCCGATCCCATTCGCGCGCGGCTGCTTCTGGTGCTCGACCAGCACCCTGGCGGCGCTCGGGTCGAGGAACACTTCGTTCTGCGCGACGGTGCGGATCGCGCGCGTCAAGTTCTCAGCCGGGCTCCCCTTATTCACGAAGCCGCTGGCGCCCGCCCTGAGCACGTCCAGCAGCTTATCCTCTTGGAGGTAGGCGCTGAACACGAGAATCTTCGTGCCGGCGTGGAGGGCGGCGATGCGGCGCACGGCCTCGAGACCCCCGATGCCCGGCATGACGAGATCGATGAGCACGACGTCCGGCTTCAGGGCCCGGGTCTGCTTGACCGCCTCTTCCCCCGTCGCCGCTTCGCCCACCACACGCAGGTTGGCCTGGCGATCGAGCAGCGCGTGCAAGCCGGTGCGCACCGCCCAGTGGTCGTCAGCGAGCAGGATGTGGATCGGCTTCGGCGCGGGCGTTGCTGCCGGCCGGAGAGTTCGTCTCACGGTCCTCCGTATCCGGGCGCGCAGGTGCTGCGGTGAGGTTCGCTCAGGATACGAGACATCAGCCGGTTGCCGCAAGGCTGAGGAGCCCCGTGGCCCGACCTCGCGTGACTCCGGACACGGCCTTGGAATCGCTCCCGCACGACAACACTACGGCCCCGCATCGCGGAGACCCTTTCGTACCGCGGCGGGCATGTGTACATTGGTACTACCCAGTAATACCGAGTATGCCATGGCCTACGCCCGGATTGCCATCACCTTGCCCAAAGACCTCGTGGCCGCGGCCGATCGCCGCGCCCGGGAGCTCGACCGCTCGCGCAGTCGCGTGATCGCCGACGCGATCCGCGCACTCCTCGCGGCACCAGCCGTCGTGCGAGAACCGACCCCGGCGTACGGTACGGACGCCATTGGCTCGGCGCGTCGCCAACAGCTCGAGCGCGATCTGGCGCGCTCTCCGGCCGAGCGGCTCCGGCGCGCCGAGGAGGCCGCGCGGCTGACACGGTCACGCCGCCCGCGGCGCGGCCAGCGTCACCAGATCATCGCCTTCGATTCGTTCGAGGACTTTTGGGAATGGAAAAGAGCGAATCGCGGGTAGCCTTCGTCTGCGCGGCGTTGAACCGCGCCAACGCCAAGTACCTCGTCATCGGCGGCGTGGCGTGCATTCTCCACGGCTACGCCCGTGCCACCGATGACGTCGATATCCTGATCGAGCGGACCGAGGCCAATGCGGCCCGCGTCCTCAAAGCGCTCGCTGGCGTGGGCTACGGCTTCGCACGCGAATGGTCGGCGACAGAGGTGTTGAAGAAGCCGATCACGTTGATCGGTGATGATCCGCGCGTCGATATCTTCACCGTTGCCTGGACGGTGAAGTACGAGCAAGCCGCGCCGAATGCGAGCACCGTGAAGATCGGCGCAGTCCAGATTCCGCTCATCGGTCTCGACGACCTCATCGCCACCAAGCGCACCGGCCGGCTCCAGGATGCCGCCGACATTGAAGCGCTCGAAGAAATTCGGCGGCTGCGCTAGCGTGAGAACAACAAGGCGCGGCAGGCGTCGTCCTGAGCGCCGCCTTCGGCTGATCACCAGCCGTGGGCTTGAACGGCCCTAGCCTACGGAATCGAGGTACAGGTCTGTTGGAATGGGGCGAAGATGACCCCGCACACCTTGAATTCCGTCACGACGGCCGTACCTGAAGTCATCACGAGGCCGAAGGAGAAGATCCCATCGAGCATCGGGTTGAAGATTGGGTTGGCCGTCTGGAGCGGTCCATACATTGTGCCGCCGGCGGTAATGAGTGGTGTGTCGTTTCGATTTTGCAGGAGCTGCGTACCGTTGGCCGCCCCGTAGACGTTGGTGAGCAGCACATCCGTACCCGAGACCGGATCCCCTACGCTAAAGGTGACGCCCCAAGTGATTGCATCATAGGGCGGTGCCGGGATATGGCTCGTCAAGTCGAAAGTGAAGATCCTCTCCTGACTCGAAAGAGGGATCCCCGTAGGGCCGGAGGGCATGACGGCGATCAGCGTTGGACTGTTTAGCCCCGTGTTGCCGCCCGCGATCGTGGCCGTCGGCGTCGCATTCCCGCTCGCCCCCGCCGCGTAGACCGTAATGCTGCCACCGCTGTTGGCAACGTAGATGTTGCCCGCGCCATCCAGGGCGATGCCCGCCGGGGAGCCCAGTCCGGTGTTGCCGCCCGCGATCGTGGCCGTCGGCGTCGCGTTTCCGCTCGCCCGCGCCGCGTAGACGGTGATGCTCTTGCCGCTAAAATTGGTGACGTAGATGTTGCCCGCGCCATCCAGGGCGATGCCAACCGGGAAGCTCAGTCCGGTGCTGCCGCCCGCGATCGTGGCCGTCGGCGTCGCGTCCCCGCTCGCCCCCGCTGCGTAGACCCTGATGCTGTTGCCGGTGGTGACGTAGATGTTGCGCGTGCCATCCAGGGCGATACCCTGCGGGAAGCTCAGTCCGGTGTTGCCGCCCGCGATCGTGGCCGTCGGCGTCGCGTTCCCGCTCGCCCCCGCCGCGTAGACCGTAATGCTGCCAACGTCGTTGGCAACGTCGTTGGCAACGTAGATGTTGCCCGCGCCATCCAGGGCGATGCCATCCGGGCTGTCCAGTCCCGTGTTGCCGCCCGCAATCGTGGCCGTCGGCGTCGCGTTTCCGCTCGCCCCCGCCGCGTAGACTGTGATACTGTTGCTGCCAGCGTTGGTGACGTAGATCTTGCCCGCGCCGTCCAGGGCGATGCCAAACGGGAAGCTCAGTCCGGTGTTGCCGCCCGCGATCGTGGCCGTCGGCGTCGCGTTCCCGCTCGCTCCCGCCGCGTAGACGGTGATGCTGTTGCCGAATTCGTTGGCAACGTAGAGCGGCTGACCCGTCACCCGTCCCGTGCCCGTGGCGGTGTAGGTCAACGGACTCCCGCTCGCGAGGGCGGCGGCGGTCAGCGTGTTCGGCCCCGGCGTCGTTCCAAGGACCCACGGCGCGTGCGCGCAACCGGTCTCCACGTCGGTGTTCACCGTCACCGAGCTGAGGCCGCCCACGGTTCCCCCGCCCGTCATCACGGTGAAGGTCACCGGCTCGTTCGCCAACGGGCTGGCGACACCGTGATGGGTCAGCGTCAGGCACACCGCAGGGTCCGGTGTGACCGTAGTGCCGGCGATTGCGGAGTTGCCGTCGGTGCCGGCGACTTTCGTCATCGTCACATGCCGCGCCCAGCCGATCCGGCTGAAGCCGTCGGTACTGCCGCCGGCCCCCAAGTCGAAAGCGTGCAGCGCATCCGGCGTGACCAAGCGTCCGATGCCGCGCACAAGGGCATGCCAGCCCACGCTGGCCAGGTCCAGCACGCTGCCCGAATTGATGGTCCCGATGGAGGCCGGGGTCGGGCCGAAGGTCGCGCATGTCAAGAAGGGCGCGGCAACTTCCGCGAGATCGATCGTCGGCCCTGCCGGCGCTCCCTCTACCTCCACCCGGCGGTGCAACTCGAACGGAGGCGCATTGGGGTTACCGATGAGGTCCGGAGACTCGACACACACACCAGCAGTGACAAGCTGACTGAAGGGACCGAAGTCGTGGAGATCCGGATCGGTGCGGAACCGATAGCAGCCTTCGCGCTCCATCAGACCGCTCTGGAGACACGTCGGGTCGTTCGTCCCCGGGCCCACGGGGATGCGTTCGATGAGCAGCACCACCTGGTTGATGCCCGCATTGCGTGCAGCTTGGGGAAGCCAATTGTCCGGGAAGGATGCGCCGGCGAACCCAGTGTTCGTCGTCACGGTCGTCGCAACATCCCGCACCACCCGCTCGACGTGATCCGGGTTCGTTGATCCGAAGGCCCCGTCCTCAATCCGCAGGTTGATCGGCAGCGTCCGGCCATCCTGGAATTGCACGACGTCGCCGGTCCGCAGGTTCTTCATCCCCCGGTCGACCGGGTCCACGTCGAGAAAGCCGAGTGTCGTCCCTCTCGGTGCCCCCCGGACGAGGATGCGATAGAACTTGGTCGGGTCCAGCAGCGTCGGCGACTTCGTGTCCCAGTTGCGGGCATATTGCTGGTGCGTCGCATCGAGGGCCATCGGAGCGGGCCCGAACACGAGCACCGGAGCGCCACCGCTCGTCATGCAGTCGACGGGTGATCCGCTGCTGGGGTCCCCGGTAAGGATGCAGACCTCCACGACCGGCGAGAGTTTGGAATTGAACGTACCCGCATGAAACAGGGCGCTGGGATCGGGCGCGAGCGGCTGCAGAAAGAAAAAATGCGCGTTGCCGTTGTGTGCACCGTCCGAGATCAGGTACGCGGGGCCCGCGCTGGCCGTCGGCTGCACCGGCTGCTGGTCGCGACATCCGACGGAGATGACGGCGCTGACTGTTACGGCGAGTGCGAGGGTCCGCATGGCAAGCTCCTGTTCACGAATAACGTCGCGTCGGTGCAAGAGACGCGGGCTTGTAGTCGGGAGAGAATGCGGTGCTGATGCAACCCGCTGCTACGGATCGAACGGAGCGACAGGGAAGCGGTTCGTCTAGGTGGGAGGGACCGGACCCATCGGACCGCCGCTCCGCGCGTATGCCGCGATTTGCAGGCGAGTATGGAGCGCGAGCTTCTCCAAGATGTTGTGGACGTGCCCCTTCACCGTATTGGTGGCGAGTTCGAGGCGCTGCCCGATCTCCTTGTTGCTCAGGCCGTCCGCGATCAGATCGAACACCGCCCGCTCCCGCGCGGTCATGCGGACGGCCTCGGCCACCTCTGCCGGTTTGCGGCCGAGCGCGAGCTTTGCAATGTGAGAGAAGAGCGTGCTGGTTAACGCCCGTGGAAGAACGTCCGTCCCGCTCGCAACCCAGCGAACGGTGCTCACGAAGGCATCCAGCGTCGCGTCCTTCGCGATGAATCCTGACGCCCCTGCGTTGACAAAGTCGTGCAGCTCTTCCGGCACGGGTAGCACGTCCATTACGATGATCCGCGCCGCGGGCGCCGCCTGTTTCATCGCTGACACGAGGCGGTGACTATCGTGATCTCCCAGGGCAGCGTCGACGAGCACCACATTCGGCTTTTCCGCGCGGGCTTTCGCGAGCGCCGCGGGGGGACGGTCCACCGCCGCGACGACCTTGAGGTCCGGCTGCTCGGCCAGCATGGCGATGATTCCATCGCGCACCAGCCGATTGTCCTCGACTACCAAGATCGAGATTCTCTTCGCCACGGCTGACCCTTTGCCCCGAGACTGGCTTAGCAGTCTCAGATTCGGGGTGGCGTCTGGCAGGCGTCAGAGCGAAGGAGAGACCGACACAGGACGAAGAGGAGTATGCGGCTCAACGACGGCGCCGAGCAATTGTTGCGAGCCCGCAACATGCGGGGGCGAGCTGTCATCCTGAGCGGAGCGAAGGACCTGCTTCTATCATCACGCCGCCGCCTCACTTCGCCCTTCCGATCTAGATCCTGCTTGCTATCCCGCCCGGGGTATCTCTTAGCACCATATTCCGGGCGGCTGTCCGATGAGTCCGCACCAATTTGCTGACATCACGCAATTCGCCGAGGAGTTCTTCGAGCTCGCTCCGATCGGCATGGCCATCCTGCGCCTCGAAGATCCGGCCAACCCGGCGTCCCTCCGCATCATCGCGCTGAACCCGGCCGCGCAGGCCGCCTCCGCCAAGACGCCGCTCCCCGAGCAGCTCGCCGAAGTGATGCGTTCGGGCAAGGCCGCAAACCTCGGTGAAGGACCGGGCCAGTACGATCCCACCCGGCTGTTCACCGTCACCGCCTTCCCGATCCCACCCGACTGCGTCGGACTCACGTTCGAGGATATCACCGAACGACGCAAGCAACAGCGGCGCACGCACGAATCGGAGCTCCGCTACCGCAAGATCTTCGAGGCGAGCACGACCGCGATCTGCATCTTCGACGCGCGCGACGGCGCGTTCATCGACGCCAATCCCCGCTTCGTCGAAATGCTCGGCCTCGGTGGCGCGTCGCAGCTCACGGGCAAGAAGATCGAGACGTTCGGATTCTGGAGCGATGGCGAGCGCGCAAATGAGTACGCGGCGCTGCGCGAGCGGCTGCGCGCGGAACGGTCGATCCGCGAAGTCGCGGTGACGTTCCGGACCTTCGGCGGTCAGGTGCGCCGCGCGCTCGTCGCGCTGGAGTTGTTCGAGGTCGAAGGCGCGGAGTATATCCTGGGGATCTTCTGGCGACTCTAGTCTAGGGGTCCAATCTCTCTCGCAATGATCTCGTACTTGAACGCATCGGCATCGAGGCTGTCGAGCCTGCCCTCCGCCGTCTCCGCCTGCGGGTACACCGGGCAGCTCGACGTCGTGCGCGAAGTTGTAGGCCATCCAGTTCATCTCCCACGATCCGAACAGTCGCGCGCGCGCCGCGGTAACCATCGAGTCGTCGAGCGGCCGGTTTCCCGGCGGCTCCTCGAGCACCACCTTGCGCACGTCCGCGGGATCCACCGGCACCCAACCGTATTCCTGGAGATAGACCTCGGCCCGGCAATGCTGGGATTTCGTAACATGGTCGGAAGACACACCCAGACTCCTGTATCCCAGCACCGAGGGCGCGACGCGAATGCCGTAGACATCGCGCGCCGGAAGGCCCGACGCGCGCGCGAGCCCCACGAATAGCGCGTTCAGATCGGCGCACTTGCCGCCGAGGTCGCCGGTCTCGAGCATGAACCGGATGTCGCCGAGCCCGCAGCCGCGCGTCGTCGGCTTGCGGAAGGTGTGATCCACGATCCAGTCGTAGATTGCGCGGGCTTTTTCGACGTCACTCCTCGCGCCGCGGGTGATCGCGTCGGCCTTGTCCTTGACGATGCCATCGGTAGGCAACAGCCGGGTTGGGCGTAGGAAATGTTTGAGGCCGGCGTGTAGGGGCGCAGCATGCTGCGCCCCTACATCCACGCTGTAATTGCGCGTCGCCACCCGGCTCGTCACCGTGACCACCGGCGCCACTCCGGCCGGAAACTCCGCGGCCACGAGTCCGAGCGCGTCGTCTTTGCGCTCAACGAAGCGCGCCTTTCCGCCTGGGGCATTGAACGTGTTAGCGAACGTCTGCTGGTAGGGAGTCTCTGTCACCAGCGCGCCCGGCACCCACACGCGCGTCGCGCCGGCGGGCTTCAAGATCTCGACTCGCGTCATCACCTCGAACCGGCGCCAGTCGTCGTGAGGGAGTCTCGCGAGCACCAGGCCCGCGGATGCCGCACCTGCCTGCTGGAGAAAATCGCGCCTATTCATGAGGAGAAACGTAGGGCTGGCTACAGCGTGATGGGAGACGGGTCCGATTCGAAAAGCAGGTCCTTCGCGCCTGCGGCGCTCAGGATGACAAGCGCGTTCGCTTACGTGAGGGGAAAATAGAAAAAAAGAAGAACGAACCAGCCCAGTTCGCGTGCTTATGCCCCGCCCTACGCCCTTCTTGTTTTCTCTCTATTTCAACGAAGCGAGCGAGCCTGTCATCCCTTCCCTGCGCTCAGGGCAAGCTCTTCAGGACACCGACAACCCCTTCGCGCGCAAGATGGAGGACACACGAAAGAGTGAGCAGCTTGATGCAATCTGCCGTGGGCACGCTGCGGTGTTCGTGCCACGTATCCGCTGTTCATCAGCGCGGCGATTGCGCAACGCAGTGGCGCAAAGATTGCTATCGGAGGGATTAATTCCGAGCGACACAGCACCCACCTCACAGAGAGCGTGCCACATGTACGCGCGTGCAGGGTTTGCTGGGCGGCTGGCAACCGTGGTCGCGGTGCTGCTGGCCCTGGACTGTTCCGATGTCGTCACGTCCGCGCACCGCGCTCGCCGCTCCTTCCGACCTTCCTTCGATGTCATCCAGATCGCCGGCCACGAGCTCGA